>Ga0306925_10001030_pt1 | contig 21968 bp, 21 predicted proteins | sample flu12Cox44000176_FD_203755 | JGI IMG/M metagenome (GOLD analysis project Ga0306925, IMG submission 203755) | Lab enrichment of tropical soil microbial communities from Luquillo Experimental Forest, Puerto Rico - flux8day.12C.oxic.44.000.176 (v2)... | ecosystem: Environmental > Terrestrial >... | reverse complement strand
AGAAACGGTACGTCGCGGGCGGCATAGATCGCATCGCGTCCGGCGAAGCGCATCATTCGTTCGCCGAGGCGCAGCTTGTTCTGATCGACCCACGCCGGTGGGCTTTCGTATCGGGTGAAGAAGTCGCGAAGCGGTTGCGGGGCATCCGGGATGCTGGCGATGCCCGCTTGCAGGGCCGTGTCGAACAATGGACGGGTCTCGCTGATGCCTTCCTGATACATCCAGTCGAGCAATCGGTCCATTGGCGGGTCGCCGATCAGGAGGGCTTCGCCCATGGTCTGCCATTCCGATTGTGTTGGCTTAGGGATGCCCAGCGCGATCGCGAGCGTTTGCAATGCGCCGACGCGGGCTGGCTGCCTCCGATGGCGGGTCGGGACCGGCGAGGTCATCGTGTTCTCCCTTGAACAAGCACACCGCCAGGACTTGCCTGGTCAGCGGGCCGGCCATCATCTGGTGATAGCTGTCCCCAGATAGTGTGGTGATAGTCTTCACCAAAACAGCGGCGATGGCAAGGGCAAGAGATGGTGGTGTTGCCGGGCGGCAGGTATGCCGGGCGAAGCGCCGACGAGCGACGCCATGAGCGTCGACAGCGGCTGCTCGACGCGGCGTTGTCGATGGCCGACGAGCAGGGCTTTTCCGCGCTGCGGGTGCGTGCGGTCTGCGTCCGGGCCGGTCTCAACGATCGCTATTTCTACGAAAGCTTTTCCGACTGCGACCAACTGCTACTGGCCATTTACGACCAGCAGGCGGCGTTACTCATCGAACAGTTGAGCCGCGTCATTGAAACGACCGCCCGCTCGGAGCTTGGGCCGCGAATCCGCTCGGTCATCGACGCCGGCATCGACTTTTGCCTTGACGATCCCCGGCGGCGTCGAATATTAGAGGAATGGCAATCGACTGCCGCACTGCGAGACAGAAGAGACAACTTGGTCAATCTGCTCGCGCAGATGATGCTCGATCAGGGCCGCCAAGTTCTCGGCGAACACATCACCGACGATCCCACTTATCAGATGGCGGGGCTCACGGTGGTCAACGGTCTCCTGGAACTCGGTGCGACGTGGTGGCGGGGAGACCTTGACGTAAGCCGCGAACAGCTCGGCGACTTCATGGTCGCGATGATCCTCACCAGTGCGGACATCGGCACCCGGGTCGAACATGAACTTACGCGCCAGCCGTAGACAATCCAGCTACACGTTTTGACGGCCACCGCCTCATAACCGACGTCGAATCGGTTATGAGGCGGTGGTTTTCGTCAAGGCGTTGGCCGGTTCAGAAGACCTTCTTCGGGTGGGTCGCAGTCGGCACCTGCTGCAACTTGGTGTTGTGCCGGGTGCCGGTGCCGGTGCCATTGCCCGTCCCCGTGCCGGTCCCGTTGCCGGTGCCCGTGCCGGTGCCGTTGCCGCCGTCGCCGCCATGGGCCATGCGCAGCTCGTCGGCGTTCAGGGCGCGGATGCTCTGCCGGCGCAGGGCCAGCTTGTTGCGGTTGGTGTTCATTGGTTTCTCCTTTGTTAGGTGGTCGCGGCCCCTGTTGGGCTGCGCTCATAGGTAAGAGCGCCGACGCCGTGGAAGCGGACACTTTTTTCGGAAGGTTTTTTGGTCCGATTTCTCGGTGCCGCGAGAACTCGACTCGGGTGAAGCAGCTCGACGTTCGGGCGACAGCGGCGGTGCCATCACCCGGCGTTGTCGTGGCCGTGGTTGTGGCAGTCCTGGCAGCTGTCGTCGGCATCGTCGTCTGGACAGGCCGCCGCTGACACCGCCGAATCCAATACAGGTTCTTGAATGTGCGGGTTTGCTTATGCGGGCCGTGGACGGTCTTGTCCTGGCCCTAGCCACCGTCGGATTAGCCCGGCTAGGGGTGAATGCACCCCAGGCCAACACCGTGCGCCAACACCTCGGGCTTGGTGGCGTGCCACCAACGGTAAAGAACTGGATCGCTGATCAAATCCAAAGCAGCGCAAGAATCTCGCAAGCGATCGGCACTACGCTGCGGCCTAAGCAAGGCATGCAGGAGGCCGCGATGGAAATCACCGGGGCCCTGAAGCGAATCATTGCCGGAGCACTGCTATCTGGCGGCGTCGCGGTCGCCGGATTAGGGCTCACCGCAGGAATCGCGCAGGCCCAGCCCGGCTCTGTGCCGCCGATACATGGCCCGTTGTCGGACGGCGGCCCATGGACATGGTGCCCAGGGCAACCCATGTCCGGGATTGATACAACTACCGGTCGCGGAGGTCCCGGGCCGGGAGTTCAGTGGGACATGGGCCGCTGCCACACCTGGTGGGGCGTCTACTGGGGCCATGGAAACGTTGCCCCGTCTATTTGGGACGGGCCTGATCCGCCTCCGCCGGAGGCGTTTCAGAGACCGTGGTGTGGGTTTCCCTTTATGTGTTCAGGCGGTTGACACAGGCTCGATTTTTATAGAGCTCGACCGTCGCGACCCTGATGCCGATGAGTCCACCCATTCTGCGATCGGGCCCTGATCGCGGAACGGATGGACTCATGTCGGGATGACCAGGCTTGGGCGTGACGCGATCGCAACCAATAGCGTGCGTCGGTATCTCGGGCTACGTGACGCGCCACCAACGGCGTAGAAACGGATCGCCATTACCTTGAGGAAGCCGCATCCGGCTCAGGACCGAACTTGAACCGCCGGCCGGTGATCTCCATGGCGATCACCCGTACGTAGTAAGGCTTAAACGTCGCGGGCCACGACAGCAACGGCGCGTCCTCGGCGTCCAGGATCTCGGCGTGGGCCAATAGCTGATGCGCCCTGCCCTTGATGATGACGCTCCACCCCTCGGCGGCAGTGTGGTCGTCGGCCTCGAAAGCTACCTCGTCGCTCATCACAGCGTCGTACAGCTTGGTGCCGTGGGCGGTTCGGAAGACCACCGTCCGCCGTTGCGTGACGAAGTTGACCGGGAAGATTTCGATCCGCCCGCCCATGACCGTGACTAATCGACCCAACGACACACTGGACAGAAAGCTCCAGCACTCGTCTTCGCTGAGCTCGGTCACCGGACCGTCCGCGGACATAATTCAGCCTAACGCGAGGGGATTTCGGCGTGGTCGCCCCGCGCCCGAATCCGCCGATTGACCCCCGCGCGCGCAGTTCCCTCAGATAGGCTCGTTATTCGTCATGAGTTTGATAGGAGTAGGCCATGTCCTCTGTGATGGTGGCGCCGGAGTTTATGAGCCAGGCGGCAAGGCAATTGGAGACCATCGGCGCGGGCCTGGCCAGCAGCAACGGCGCAGCCGCGGCCTCGACCACCGCCGTGGCGCCCGCCGCGGAGGACGAGGTGTCTGCAATCGTCGCGGCACTGTTTGCCTCATACGGCGAGGAATATCAGGATCTCGCCGAGGAGGCGGCGAAGTTTCATAACCAGTTTGTGCAAGACCTAATGGCTGGCGCCGGTGCGTATTCCAGCACCGAGGCCGCCAATGCGCTTGCTGCCGCTGCGTCCCGCGGCATCGGCCAGTCCATCGGCAACCTCCTCCTGTCCGAGCTGGTCAGCAACATACCGGGTGTGCAAGAGACTGAACTCATCTTTGATGCGGAAGGCCCGGTGGTCGTCACAGAGTCCGCGCTCGCAAACAGCCAGTCAGGGTTTGTCAATGCCCTGCAGGCAGGGAACTTGGGGGCGGCCACGGCCGCACTCATCAATGCCGCCCCCAGCGTCGGGAGCGCGTTCCTCTATGGCCAAGACACGGTAGCCGTGCCGCTGTCGCTACCGGGTGTGTCAGTGACGCTCGACGTCCCCGTTGGGGGTGTTCTCGCTCCTCTCCAACCCATTTCGGCGACCGTTGCGATTCCTGGGACGCCGCCAACGACCTTCCCGATCCCCGGTACGGAGGTCGGCGGCATCGTTCCCGCCCTGATCGCCAGCCTTTTGGGTGGAGGTGGCCTTTTGGGTGGAGGCGGCCTTCTGGGGGGAGGCGGCCTTCTGGGGGGCTGAGCCAGCACTGCTTTTTATCGCCAGGGGTGTGCGCTCGGCTCGCGCCGTGATGGCCGGCGTCGGCACCGATGCCAGTGGCTACCATGGCCGCGTAGAGCACGAAGGGCGCAGACCAGGAAGGCCCGTACTACCAAGCATTCCGCACGCACAGACCTGCAAACCGAAGGTGCTAGCCGGCATTCGGCGGCACGACCGGTTCGCCCGGTCGGCGGCCGGACTAGTTGAAGCCGATAGCGGCCAGCCCATGGCCGATCAGACCGCCATCGACGTGTAAGAGCGCGGCGAGTATTCCGATGACCACCGCGAGCATCGCGACGGCGACGGCGACGCCCCTAAGGGTGTGCATGGCGCCACCGTAACGTACCCACGTCCGGCCGCGGCCATTCAGCCAGCGGCCGAAGGGATCTCCGCGCTAACCACCTACGTCGTGTTGATGGAAGCTGCGGCGGCCTGGCGGTGCAGGCGCGGATGCGCCACGCCAGCGCGCGCACGACGCTCGACACCTACGGGCATTTGTGGCCGGACGCCGATGAGTCCACCCGCTCTGCGATCGGTGTTGTGATCGCGGAACGGATGGACTCAATCGGATCTACTGCGGACGGACTGCGGACGCAATGACCAGATCAGAGACGTTTCCGCAGCTCGCAGGCGTCAGCCGGCCTATACGTCGAAGTACAGCGCGAACTCGTACGGATGCGGCCGGATGTTGACCGGCTCGATCTCCCTTTCACGCTTGAAGGCGATCCATGTTTCGATCAGATCAGGCGTGAAAACGCCGCCCTCGGTGAGGTATTCGTGGTCGGATTCCAGACGATCGATCACATCCGCCAGCTGGGTCGGCGTCTGCGGGATGTTCGCGGCCTCCTCCGGCGGCAGTTCGTAGAGGTCCTTGTCGACCGGCGACTGCGGCTCGATCTTGTTCTTGATACCGTCCAGGCCCGCCATCAGCATTGCGGAGAACGCCAGATACGGGTTGCCCGACGAGTCGGGGCTCCGGAACTCCAGCCGCTTGGCCTTCGGGTTGCTGCCGGTGATCGGGATACGCACGCACGCCGACCGGTTGCGCTGGCTGTAGACCAGGTTGATCGGGGCTTCGTAGCCGGGCACCAGCCGCTTGTAGGAGTTGACCGTGGGGTTGGTGAAGGCCAGCAGCGACGGCGCGTGGTGCAACAGGCCGCCGATGTAGTGGCGGGCCGTATCCGACAGACCGGCGTACCCGGTCTCGTCGTACATCAACGGACTGCCGTCCTTCCACAGCGACTGGTGGCAGTGCATACCGTTGCCGTTGTCGCCGAACAGCGGCTTGGGCATGAACGTGACGGTCTTGCCCGCCTGCCAGGCGGTGTTTTTGACGATGTACTTGTACAGCTGCAAGTCGTCCGCGGCGTGCAGCAGCGAGTTGAACTGATAGTTGATCTCGGCCTGTCCGCCGGTGCCCACCTCGTGGTGGCCCTTCTCCAGAACGAAGCCGGCGTTGATCAGGTTGGTGAGCATCCTGTCGCGCAGGTCGACGTAATGGTCGTTCGGCGCCACCGGGAAGTACCCGCCCTTGGGGCGAACCTTGTACCCGCGGTTGGGGGTGCCGTCGCTCTCGGTCGGCTCGCCGGTGTTCCACCACCCCGAGATCGCGTCCACTTCGTAGAACGCGCCGTTGGTGCGCGAGTCGAAGCTCACGGAGTCGAAGATGTAGAACTCGGCCTCGGCGCCGAAGTACGCGGTGTCGGCGATGCCGGTGCTGGCCAGGTAGCTCTCGGCCTTGCGGGCGATGTTGCGCGGGTCGCGCGAGTACGGCTCGAGGGTGAACGGGTCGTGCACGAAGAAGTTGATGTTGAGCGTCTTGGCCTCGCGGAACGGGTCGATGCGCGCGGTGTCCGGATCGGGCAGCAGCACCATGTCGGATTCGTGGATGGCCTGGAACCCACGAATCGACGAGCCGTCAAAGGCGACGCCACTCTCGAACAGGTCCTCGTCAAGTCCGGAAGCCGGAATTGTGAAGTGCTGCATGACGCCGGGAAGGTCGCAGAACCGGACGTCGACGTATTGGACTTCCTCGTCCTTCGCGAGCTTGAAGACGTCGTCGGGCGTCATATCTGTCACTGATGTGCTCCTTTACTTGGTGATCCGCGGCCTGACGCTATGGAGGTGATATTGCCCACCAGTCAACCCGGTGTTGCGCAGAGGTTACGTGACCAGGCTTCCCGCAGCAGAGCCCGGGTCGCCGGCGGGTTCTATTGTGAGGCCATGGACGGCAAGATCGTATCTGGTCCGGTGCACGGGCGCACCGGCTGTCCCCGGCTCCGCGCGGAGCCGGCGGGGGAGTCGGGCCGAGCCGTTGGAAGCGGCCTGTGACCGGGGGTTTGCCGGGATCACGACCCGCATACCCGGGCGAAGGACTCGGCCTGCCGGAGAGCGGGCCAGGATCACTCGCGTCGATGGGCCGGCGACTGGCCGCGCTGATGATCGACTGGCTGATTTCCTATGGCCTGGCGGCGCTGGCACTGGCGTTCGGCGTTTTCTCCGAACGGATGTTGGCGACCGCGGTGTTGGTCATCTGGTTTTTGCTCGGGCTGGTGGCCGTCCGGCTATTTAGTTTCACACCGGGGCAATTGGCGCTGGGTCTGCAGGTCGCCGCGGTGGACGGACGTCTGCCCGTCGGGATTGGCCGGTTGGCGGCGCGCGGATTGCTCGTCGCGACCGTAATCCCGGCATTGTTCACCGACTCCGACGGCCGCGGGCTGCACGATCGGATAACCGGCACGGCGGTGGTTCGGCGCTAAGCGTCGGCGTTACTTGCGGCGCACGGTGCGCTGCGCGCCGCGCATCTTGCCGGCGTTCGGAAGCGGTCCCTTCGGCAGGACGCCCGCACCCGCCCGCGACCCCAGGGCGGCCAAACGGGACTCGAGCGTGTCCATCTGTTTGACGGTGATGTTGTTGGGCAGGCGGGTGAGGTGGCGCTCCAGCTTGGCCAACGGAACCTCGCCCTCGCCGTTGCCGACGATGATGTCGTAGATCGGCGCTTCGCCGACCACCCGAGCGGTCCGCTTCTTCTCCTGGGCCAGCAGCGGTTTGACTCGGGCCGCCGATCCCTCGCCGACGAGGATGACACCGGGCCGGCCGAGCACCCGATGCACCGCGTCGAAGTTGCCGGTCGCGGCGACACCGGGGGTTACCCGCCACTTGCCGCGCAGGTTGTCCAGCACCCACGCCGCGGCGCCGGTTTGGCCTTCGGCCTTGCGAAAGATCGATCGCTGGGCGCGGCGGCTGAAGATGATGAAGATGACCAGCCCGCCGAGCAGCACGCCGAGCGGGATGATCGTGATCATCGTGAGCCCGCCGGACCACACACCGACGGCCACCGAGGCGGCCACGATCAGCACGAAGGCACCGATCATGTATGGCAGGAGGCGCTTGTCCTCCTTTCGCTGAACGTTGAACGCCTGCCACAACTGTGTGCGGCGTTCCCGCGCGGCGGCCTTGCGGGCGGCCTGTGCCTGCGCCCTGGCGGCCTTGTTCTCAGCGGCGGTGCGGGGTTTAGCCATAATCACCAAGGATACGTACGTGTGCGGTTAACTACGGCGCCGAGGCGTCCGCGACATTTGAGGCGCGGCTGCGGGCGGCTTGCTCGTAGAGCCGTCCCGCCCGATAGGACGATCGCACCAGCGGCCCGGCCAGCACCCCCGAAAAGCCCAGCCCCTCGGCGTACTTTGCGAACTCGACGAACTCTTCGGGCTTCACCCAGCGCTCGACCGGGTGGTGGCGCGTCGACGGACGCAGGTACTGCGTGATGGTGACGATGTCGCAGCCGGCATCGCGCAGGTCGGCCAGCGCTGTGCGCACCTCGTCGGGGGTTTCACCCAGCCCGAGGATGAGGTTGCTCTTGGTGACCAGGCCGAAGTCGCGCGCCGCGGTGAGCACGTCCAGGCTGCGCTCGTAGGTGAAGGCGGGCCGAATCCGTTTGAAGATGCGGGGCACCGTTTCGACGTTGTGCGCCAACACTTCCGGGCGCGACTCGAAGACCTCCGCCAGCCGCGAGGGCTTGCCGTTGAAGTCGGGGATCAATAGTTCGACGCCGGTCGACGGGTTGAGCTGCTTGATGGCGCGCACCGTCGCGGCGTACAGCCAGGCCCCGCCGTCGGCCAGGTCGTCACGCGCCACACCGGTGACCGTCGCGTAGCGCAGCCCCATCGCTTGCACGCTGTCGGCGACCCGCCGGGGTTCGTCGCGGTCCAGCGCGGCGGGCTTTCCGGTGTCGATCTGGCAGAAATCGCAGCGGCGGGTGCACTGGTCACCGCCGATGAGGAAGGTGGCTTCCCGGTCCTCCCAGCATTCGAAGATGTTGGGGCAGCCGGCCTCCTCGCAGACCGTGTGCAGACCCTCGCGCCGGACCAGGCTCTTCAGCGCGGTGTACTCCGGTCCCATCCGGGCCCGGACCTTGATCCACGGCGGCTTGCGCTCGATCGGGGTCTGCGCGTTGCGCACCTCCAGCCGCAGCAATTTCCGGCCTTCGGGGGCGATGGTCACATCGATGATGCTACGCGGGCAGCGGGATGTTGACGGACCGGCAGGACACCGTCCAGGGCGTCGCAAACGGCGAGAGCGACCGCCGTCCGGACGTCGTCGACAGCAACCCGGCGCTGCAGTTCGGCGGACAACGACGTCACCCCGGCATCGCTGATGCCGCACGGCACGATGGTGGCGAACGCGTCCAGGTCACAATCGCAGTTGAGCGCAAAGCCGTGCAGCGTGGTCGCGCGCGCCACCCGTACGCCGATGGCGGCGACCTTGCGTGCCGGCCGCCCGGCGCCGCCCGGCACCCAGACCCCCGACCGGCCGTCGACCCGGATCGTGTCGAGGCCGACGTCGGCGCACACCTTGATCAACGATTCCTCAAGGCGCCGAACGTAATTGACCACATCGAGGGGTTCGGCCAGCCCGATGATCGGGTAGCCGACCAACTGTCCGGGGCCGTGCCAGGTGATCTTGCCGCCGCGGTCTGTATCGACGACTGGCGTGCCGTCAACCGGTCGTTCGTGTGGCTCCGTGCGACGCCCGGCGGTGTAGACCGGCGCGTGCTCCAGCAGCAGCAGCATGTCCGGGCCGCCGGCCACCCTGGCGTCGGCCAGGTCGCGTTGCAGCTGCCAGGCGGTGCGGTATTCGACCGTGTCCAGCTGGCGGACGTCGATCGCGGTCGAGCTCGACCGGATGGAGTTCGTCACGCTCGCGACGGTACTCGGCCCGGGTGCGCTCGGCGATGCCGCGGTTGCCGGCAAACCAACTTAGTCGTGGTCGCGGCGGGCGGTCGCGTAGGCGAGCGCCTCACCAATGGTGTTGTGGTGGAACTGGAAACCGGCGCGCTCGAGCGCCGACGGGATGGCGCGCTGTCCGATGAGCAGCCCCTCGTCGGCGAACTCGCCGAGCGCGGCCCGCACCGCGAAACCGGGCACTATCAGCGGGGTGGGGCGGTTGACCGCGCGCCCGAATGCGGTGGTGAACTCGGCGTTGGTGACCGGTGCCGGTCCGGTCAGGTTCACCGGGCCGGACAGCGAGGATTCCGAGATTGCGAACAGCAGCGCGCGCACTTCATCCTCGAGGCTGATCCATGACATGTATTGACGGCCGCTGCCCAGCCGGGCGCCGAGGCCCGTGGAGAACAGCGGCCGCATCCGGCGCAGCGCACCACCCGAGCGGGCAAGCACCAGGCCGGTGCGGGCCAGCACCACCCGGGCGCCGGAGTATTGGGCCGGCAGCGTCGCGGCTTCCCAGTCTTCGCACAGTTGGGCCAGGAAACCCCTTCCCGTCCGGTCGTTTTCATCGACCACGCGGTCTTTGGTGTTTCCGTAATAGCCGACCGCGCTGGCGTTGATCAGGGTTTCGACGCCCACCTCGGCGACGGCGTTGGCCAGTACCTCGGTGGGCGCGATGCGGCTGTCGCGCAGGCTTTGCTTGAAGGCGCCCGACCATCGGCGTTGGCCGATGTTGACCCCGCACAGGTTGACGACGGCGTCGACGTCGGTCAGCGCGTCGGAATCGAACTCGCCGCTCTCGGGATTCCAGTGCAATTCGTCGGAATTCGTAGGCGCCCGGCGCACGATGCGCAACACCGGATGGTCGGCAGCCCTTAACGCCGCGGCTAAGGCCGAGCCGATCAGGCCGGAGGAACCCGCTATCGCGATGACCGGCTTGGCCACGTTTTCACAGCCCCAGATCGGCCTCGAACGCTCCCTCTTCGAGCCGGTGCTTGATCGTCGTGAGGAAACGTCCGGCATCGGCCCCGTCGATCAGCCGATGGTCATAGGTCAGCGGGAGATAGCAGACCGAGCGGACCCCGATCGATTCGTTGCCGCTGTCGTCGACGACCACCCGCGGCCGTTTGACGATGGCCCCGGCGCCCAACATGGCGGCCTGCGGCGGAACCAGGATCGGGGTGTCGAACAACGCGCCCTGGCTGCCGATGTTGGTGATGGTGAAGGTGCCACCGGACAGCTCGTCGGGTTTCAGGTTTCCCGACCGGGCGCGCGCGGCGATGTCGGCGATCGCCCTGGCCAGGCCCGCCAACGACAGGTCGCCGGCGTTGTGGACGACGGGGGAGAGCAGGCCCTGCTCGGTGTCGACGGCGAAGCCGAGGTGCTCGGCGTCGTAATAGGTGATCTCCTTCGTTTCCTCGTTGTAGCTGGCGTTGATGTTGGGATGAATCTTGAGGGCGTCGATCGCGGCCCTCGCGATGAACGGCAGGAAGGTCAGGTTCACCCCCTCACGCTCGGCGAACGCGGCCTTGGCCCTGGCCCGCAACCCGACGATCCTGGTCATGTCGACCTCGTGGGTCTGCGTGAGCTGGGCCGTGGCCTGCAGGGATTCCCGCGTCTTGACGGCGGTGATCTGGCGGATCCGGCTGGCCTTTTGCGTGGTGCCCCGCAGGTGTGCCAGCGCGGGTGCGGGAGTGGGCGCCTTCGCGGCCGGCGCGGCGGGCGCCTGCGCGGGCGCCTTCTTGGGCTCTTCCTTTGGCTGCGCTTTCTGCTCAGCTGCGGCGAGGACGTCCTGCTTACGGATGCGACCGCCCACCCCGGTGCCCTTGACCTCCGCGAGGTCGACGCTGTTCTCGGTGGCCAGCTTGCGCACCAGCGGGGTCACGTACGGGGTGCCGTCGGTACCCGGGCCGCCTGCCTCCGCCACGGGCGCGGCCTGGGCCGGTTCGGGTTTCGGCGCCGGTGCGGGTGCCGGCGGCGGTTCCGGTGGCGGCGGCGGCTTGGCCGCAGCTTCGGGCCTGGAAACCGGCTGAGCTTCGGGTTGTGGTTCGGGTTTGGGCGCCGGCGGTGCCTTGGGAACGGAGGGGGCCGGCGCGCCGGCCTCTGCAGCCTCCACGCTCGAGCCGATCCGAGCCAACTCGCCGCCCACTGGCACGGTGGCGTCTTCGTCGGCGGTGATGCTGACGAGGACGCCGGCCACCGGTGACGGGATTTCGGTGTCCACTTTGTCGGTGGACACTTCCACCAGCGGCTCGTCCACCTGAACCGAATCCCCGACCTTCTTGAGCCAGCGAGTCACGGTGCCCTCGGTCACCGACTCGCCGAGCTCGGGCATCAGCACCGGCGTCGCCCTGCCGCCATTGGAGTCACGCTGGGCCGGCGCCGGTGCGGGTTCCGCGCGGGTGGGCGCTGCGGGTGCGGGTTCGGGTTCCGGTTGCGGTGGGGCTTTCTGCCCGGGGGAGGCCTGGGGTTCCGGTTGGCTTGGCGCCTGGGCGGGCGCCTCCGGCGCCCCGCCTTCGGCGGCGTCGCCGATGACGGCCAGTTCGCCGCCGACCTCGACGGTGTCGTCCTCCTGGGCGATGATCTTGGTCAGCACACCCGCGGCCGGGGATGGGATTTCGGTGTCGACCTTGTCGGTCGACACCTCAACGAGCGGCTCGTCGAGTTCGACCGTGTCGCCCTCCTGCTTGAGCCAGCGGGTGACCGTCCCCTCGGTGACGCTCTCACCGAGTGCCGGCATCTGGACGGAGAAGGCCATCTCGTTTGACTCCTCGATCGCTCGTGGTCGGCGCGGGTCGACATCTGGCTTACCACACCGTCGCGCACCGGGCGTAGAAGCCGACTTGATGTCAAAACTATCCTGTCACTGCGCCTGAATCGGCACACCTCCAGGGCGGACGGGCCGGGGCGCCAGACCGACCCGCTTGCTACGGTGTGGCGACTCCCAGTCAGGGTTCGTCAGAACAAATGCGGGTGGCGGAGGTCCGATGCCGGCTTTACAACAGGTACCCGAGCAATTCGTCGACAGTGCCGACGGCGCGCGGATCGCGGTCTACGAAGAGGGCAACCCCGAGGGCCCGACCGTCGTGCTGGTGCACGGCTTTCCCGACTCCCACGTGCTGTGGGACGGTGTCGTTCCGCTGCTGGCCGGGCGCTTCCGCATCATCCGCTACGACAACCGTGGTGTCGGCCTTTCTTCGGTGCCCAAGCCGGTTTCTGCGTACACCATGGAGCGCTTCGCCGACGACTTCGCCGCGGTGATCGGCGACCTGAGCCCCGGCCGCCCGGTGCATGTGCTGGCCCACGGCTGGGGTTCGGTGGGGATATGGGAGTACCTGAAGCGCCCCGGCGCCAGCGACCGCGTCGCGTCGTTCACGTCGGTCTCCGGCCCGAGCCAGGACCAGTTGGTCGAATACATCTTCAGCGGCCTGCGGCGGCCCTGGCGCCCGCGACGCTTCGCGCGGGCGATCAGCCAGGCTCTGCGGCTGACCTACATGTTGTTCTTCTCGATACCGGTGCTGCCGTCGCTGCAGCTGCGGTTGATGCTGTCGGTTTCGGCGGTCCGGCGCAACATGGTCGACAACATCCCCGACGACCAGATCCACCACTCCGACAACCTGGCCAGGGACGCCGCCCGATCGGTGAAAACCTACCCCGCCAACTACTTTCGTTCGTTCAGGCGCGACCACCCCATCCAGCTCGTGGACGTGCCGGTGCAGCTGATCGTCAACACCGAAGACGCCTACGTGCGGCCGTACGGGTACGACGAGACGGCGCGCTGGGTGCCGCGGCTGTGGCGTCGCGACATCAAAGCCGGTCACTTCTCACCGATGTCGCATCCCCAGGTGATGGCGGCCGCGGTGCACGACTTCGCCGACCTCGCCGAAGGCAAACCGCCGAGCCGCGCGATGCTGCGCGCGCAAGTCGGGCGTCCGCGCGAGTACTTCGGCGACACCCTGGTGTCGGTCACCGGCGCCGGCAGCGGAATCGGCCGCGAGACCGCGTTCGCCTTCGCGCGCGAGGGTGCCGAAGTGGTTGTCAGCGATATCGACGAGGCCTCCGTCAAAGAGACCGCCGCCGAGATAACCGCCCGTGGCGGAGTCGCGCACGCGTATGTGCTCGATGTGTCCGACCCCGAAGCGGTCGAGGCATTCGCCGAACGGGTCAGCGCCGAACACGGTGTCCCCGACACCGTGGTCAACAACGCCGGCATCGGGCAGGCGGGGCGATTCCTGGACACCCCGGCCGAGGAGTTCGACCGGGTTCTCGACATCAATCTGGGCGGCGTGGTCAACGGCTGCCGGTCTTTTGGCCGGCGGTTGGTCGAACGCGGCACCGGCGGCCACATCGTCAACGTGGCATCGGCGGCCGCCTACTCCCCGCTGCAGTCACTGAATGCCTACTGCACCTCCAAGGCGGCCGCCTACATGTTTTCCGACTGCCTGCGGGCCGAGCTTGACGCCGCCGGGATCGGGTTGACCACGATCTGCCCCGGCGTCATCAACACCAACATCATCAACACCACCCGCTTCGACGCACCCGTGGGCAAGGGCGAGGCCGTCGATGGCCGGCGGGGACAGCTGGGAAGGCTGTTCGCGCTGCGCCACTACGGACCGGAGAAGGTGGCCAAGGCGATCGTGTCATCGGTCAAGAAGAACAAGCCCATTCGCCCGGTCGCTCCGGAAGCCTATGCGTTGTACGGCATTTCGCGCGTGGCGCCGCAGGCGCTGCGCAGCACCGCGCGAGTGCGGGTGATGTAGGCCCGGTTAGGGCCCTTAGAGGGTCCTGGCCGCTCCTTCAGGCCGTCGTACCAGCAGCGAGCCCGCGATCCCCAGGACACCGATCACCGCCAGCGGAATGGTCCACATCTGCCGATTGTGGACCGACGAGTTGCATTGAGCCACAAAGTCGGTATGCGGGAGGAACTGGTTCAGGATTGGAATGTTGGCCCCGTTCTTGTCGTTGGCGTTCTTCGCCGCGGAAGTATCCGGGGCAATTGCGCTTCCGCATGAAATGAAATTGCCGTTGCCGTCGGAGGTCGAAACCGGCACCAACAGCCCGATTACACCGGCCAGCAACAGCACGGCGCCCACCGCCATGATCAACCGTCGAACCGTCACGATCTGCCTTTCGCCGTCGGGTTTCGATTGCTAGGGGATTAGCCGCTGGGTGCGGCCGGTAAACCCCCGACGTGGCGCTCGGCGGCGAGGTCTCGGCGGCTCAGCCGTTTTCGGCTATGTCCGTCAGCACCGCGAACATCGTGCGGGTCGGCACACCTGTGGCGCCCTTGGGCGTGTATCCCCATGGGCTGCCGGTGTTGTAGGCCGGGCCGGCCACGTCGATGTGCGCCCAGCTCACGCCGTCGGCGACGAACTCGCGCAGGTACACCCCGGCCACCAGCATGCCGGCGAAGCGCTGACTGCTGACGTTGGCCAGATCGGCCACCGTGGACTTCAAGTCCTCCTTGAGCTCGTCGGGCAGCGGCATCGGCCAGCCGTTCTCGCCCACCCGCTGCGAGATGGTGGCGACGCGGTCGCGGAATTCGTCGCTGCCCATCACCCCGGGAATCCGGGCGCCCAGCGCCACCGTCTGCGCGCCGGTCAGTGTCGAGGTCTCGATCAGGTAGTCGGGGTTGTCCTCGCACGCCCGGACGATGGCGTCGGCCAGGATGAGCCTGCCCTCGGCGTCGGTGTTGAGTACCTCGACCGTGGTTCCGCCGTACTGGGTCAGCACGTCGCCTGGGCGCTGCGCCGTCGCCGACGGCATGTTCTCGGCCATCGGCACGGTGGCGATCACGTCGATGGGCAGCTGCAGCTGCGCGGCCAGCGAGACGGTCGCGATGACCGCGGCGGCGCCGGCCATGTCCGAGGTCATGTAGTGCATCGACGCCGCCGGCTTGATCGAGATGCCGCCGGTGTCGAAGGTGACGCCCTTGCCGACCAGCGCCACTCGCTTTCCAGCCTTGCCCTTCTTGCCCTTGGCCAGCTGAGAACCCCGGTGGATCAGCCGCACCAGCCGCGGGGGGCGAGACGATCCCTGGCCCACACCGATCACCCCGCCGTAGCCGCCCTTGTGCAGCGCCTTGTCGTCGAGCACCTCCACCTCGAGACCGGCGGATTCGCCCAAAGCCTTTGCGCGCTTGGCGAATTCGGCCGGAAACAGGTGGCTCGGCGGGGTGTTGACCAGGTCACGGGCGATGGCGACCGCGGCCGCCACCGCCGCGCCGTGCGCGGCGTGCTTCTTGGCGTCTTTGGAGGCGGTGAGCATGGTGATCTTGCCCAGCCCTTTGTCTTTCGGCGCGGTCTTGTCGCTGCGGAAGGCGGTGAACCGGTAGGCGCCCAGGATCAGCCCTTCCACGGCGGCCGAGCAGACATCTTCGCCGGGCAGCGCGGCCAGCGTGGTGATCACCACCTCGGCACCGCCCAGCGACCGCGCCGCCACCCCGGCGGCGCGACGGATCGTGTCGGCCGGCCACTCCGATTGCGGCTTGCCCAAGCCGACCGTCAGCACGCTGGCCACCGGCAGCGACGGCACCACCAGCCGGTGCACCTGTTCACTGGCACCGGTGGCTTCCAGCGCCCGCAGCCCGGCCTCGATCTCGGCGACCGCTTCGGCAGTCAGGAACGGACCGGCCGCGGACACGACCGCGCCCGGCTTGTCTTCGTCGCCTGTCGAGACGACGGGCACGAGCAATACCGAGGAATCCACACCGCTTTTCGGCAGCGACGTGGTGACGTTGACTGAGGGGGATTGGTAACCCGGTTCGGTGGCCACGCCCAATTACCCTAGTCACCGGTGGTCGGGCTTAGCTCGGAGCGCCCCCGCCGCTCAGATCGAACGCGGTCACCGGCTCGTCGAAACCCTTGAGTGTCAACGGACCGTGCGGGGTCGCGGGCCAGTCGGGCAATTTGTCATGGACCTCGGGGGCGGCCAGGACCTGCCCCGGTGCCGCGGCGGCCACGAGTCGCGCGGCCAGGTTGACGGGGTTGCCGAAGTAGTCCCCGTTGATGGCCAGCACGGTGCCGTAGGCAAGGCCGGCGCGGACCTGCAGTCCCTCCTCGCGCGCCCGCGGATGGTCGACGAGATCAAGCGCCGCCTGGGCGAGCCCCTCGGGCGCCCCGCTGACCCACATCACCTCGTCGCCGATGAACTTCACCACCCGGCCGCCGTCGGCATGCACCACGTCGGAGACAGCACCGGCGAACTCGTTGAGCAAGTCCGAGAGCTGTGCGGGCGTAAGCGCCTGGGTCAACAGGGTGAAGCCGGAGAGGTCCGCAAAGCCAATGCCGCACACCACGGCCGCCGACGTGTCACGGATGACGCCCTCGAAATGGGTTCGCGCGCTGATCAGATGGTGGCGGTGGACGGTGTCGATCAGCGCACCGAGCCGCGGGATGAACTCGGCGATGGCGCGGTAGGCCTGCGCCGTGGCGAGCTCGTCGTGGGTGTGGTCCATCTGGATGTCCGGCATGCCGGCGCGGATCATTGTCGACTCGGCCTCGGCGAGCCGGGCCATGGCGGCCCCGAGCACCCGCAGCCACCCGTACGCGCCGTCCTCGCCTACCGCCGCCTTGAGCGCGAGCCACGTCGCAACGGCGTCGACGTCGGCCTGGCTCAGCGCGGGAATATCGGGACCGGCGACCGTCAGGCCGAGCAAAGCCCAGGCGCGTGCGACGTCGGCGGCCGATATCCCGAGTTCGTCGGCGGCTGCCTGCACGGTGTACACCGGGGGCCCAGACCATTGCAGGACATCACCGGCAAGCCCGAACAGCCGGCCGCGACGCTCGGCTTCCGCCATCTCCTCGAGCGTGAAGCCGAGCCCGTCCAGGTACTTGATCAGGTCGGCCCGCTCGCGCGGGTTGGCGATTCCCGCGGCTTCCAGCGCTTCGAAGTCCCAAGAATCGGACACCTACCAAAGTGTGCCAGTTGCGCCGCGGATTAGGGTGGGTCGCCGTGAGCGAGCTACAACACGGGCCGCTGGACGACCGCCACCGCGAGCTGGGCGCGAGCTTCGCCGAGTTCGGCGGCTGGCTGATGCCTGTTTCGTATGCCGGAACCGTCAGCGAACACAACGCCACCCGCAACGCGGTCGGCCTGTTCGACGTCAGCCACCTCGGTAAGGCGTTGGTCCGGGGGCCGGGCGCGGCGCGGTTCGTCAACTCCGCGCTCACCAACGACCTGGGCCGCATCGGTCCGGGCCAGGCGCAATACACGTTGTGCTGCACCGAATCCGGCGGGGTCATCGACGACCTGATCGCCTACTACGTCGACGACGACGAGATCTTCCTGGTGCCCAACGCCGCCAACACCGCCGCGGTGGTCGAGGCGCTGCGGGCGGCCGCCCCCGCGGGCCTGACGATCACCAACGAGCATCGCTCCTATGCGGTGCTGGCCGTGCAGGGGCCACGGTCGAAGGAGGTGCTCGGCGAGCTGGGCCTGCCGGCCGAGATGGATTACATGGGCTACACCGATGCCTCGTACTCGGACGTGCCGGTGCGTGTCTGTCGCACCGGATACACCGGCGAGCACGGATACGAACTGCTGCCGCCCTGGGAGGCCGCCGGGGTGGTGTTCGACGCGCTGATCGCGGCGGTGACCGCCGCGGGCGGCGAGCCCGCCGGCCTGGGTGCCCGCGACACACTGCGCACCGAGATGGGCTATCCGCTGCACGGGCATGAACTTTCGCTCGACATCTCGCCCTTGCAGGCCCGATGCGGCTGGGCGGTCGGCTGGAAGAAGGATGCGTTCTTTGGCCGTGACGCGCTGCTGGCCGAGAAAGCGGCGGGACCGCGGCGGCTGTTGCGCGGGCTGCGGATGGTCGGCCGCGGTGTGTTGCGTGCCGGGCTGACGGTGCTGGCCGGGGACACCCCGGTAGGGGTCACCACCTCGGGAACCTTCTCTCCTACACTGCAGGTCGGCATCGGGCTGGCAATGATCGACACCGACGCGGGTATCGAAGACGGCCAGCGAATCACCGTCGACGTCCGCGGCCGCGCCGTCGAGTGCGAAGTGGTACGCCCGCCGTTGGTCGCCGTGAAAACGCGTTAGCCGCCACCGGTTGGCATTTGCCAAAAATCCATTCGGCGAGCGGAGATACAATCGGCCCCATGACCAGCGGCGCGCTCGAGTTCACGGTTATACGCGCGTCTAATCCCGCTAGCGACGCAGAACGTGAATCAATCCTGACCGACCCGGGATTCGGCAAATACTTCACCGACCACATGGTGTCGATCGACTATGCCGAAGGCCAGGGCTGGCACAACGCGCGCGTCATCCCGTACGGCCCAATCGAGCTCGATCCGTCGGCGATAGTTCTGCACTACGCCCAGGAAGTGTTCGAAGGGCTCAAAGCTTACCGCTGGTTGGACGGCTCCATCGTGTCGTTTCGCGCCGAGGCGAATGCGGCCAGGTTGCGATCGTCGGCTCGGCGGCTGGCGATCCCCGAACTGCCCCAAGACCTTTTCATCGAATCCCTTTGCCAGCTAGTCGCTGTCGACAATGCCTGGGTGCCGCGGGCCGGAGGCGAAGCGGCGCTGTATTTGCGGCCGTTCGTCTTTGCCACCGAACCGGGGCTGGGTGTGCGGCCGGCCAAGCAGTACCGCTACCTGCTGATCGCCTCGCCGGCCGGCGCGTATTTCAAGGGCGGTATCAGCCCCGTCACCGTCTGGGTGTCGACCGAGTATGTGCGGGCCAGCCCGGGCGGCACGGGTGCGGCCAAGTTCGGCGGCAACTACGCCGCCTCGCTGCTGGCTCAGGCCCAAGCCGCCGAAAACGGTTGCGACCAAGTCGTATGGCTCGACGCCGTCGAACGCCGCTTTGTCGAAGAGATGGGCGGGATGAACCTCTTCTTCGTGCTCGGCAGCGGTGGGTCGGCGCGACTGGTGACCCCGGAGCTGTCCGGCTCGCTGTTGCCTGGGATCACACGAGATTCGTTGCTGCAGTTGGCTATTGATGCCGGATTCGCCGTCGAGGAACGCAAGATCGATATCGACGAGTGGCAGAAGAAGGCGGCTGCCGGCGAAATCACCGAGGTGTTCGCCTGCGGCACTGCCGCCGTCATCACCCCCGTTTCGCGGGTGATGTACGGCGACACCGAGTTCACCATCTCCGACGGACAACCGGGCGAGGTGACGATGGCGCTGCGCGACACGCTGACCGGGATCCAGCGAGGCACCTTCGCCGACACCCACGGCTGGATGGCCCGGCTGGGCTAGGGCCGCACATTCGCGGTCGCGATCGGCTAGAACCGCACCAAGCCCGCAAGCGCCAGGGCGCTCACCGTCGTCGTCAGTTCGATCGCGGCGCCCAGCACATCACCGGTGATGCCCCCGAACCGGCGCACACAGTGCCCCACCAAGGCCGCGCCGCAGCACAGCCCAACCAGCACCGCCACCGGTCCCTGCCAGGGCCGCGAACCCGCCAGCAGCGAAACGGCGAGCAGCACCGCGGCCCAGGCAACCACCACCGATGCGGGCTGACTGCCGGCGACCCGGGCGCCCAATGCGCTGCCGTCGGCGGCCGGCACCGACCGGCGACAGGCCAGCACCGCGGTGACCCGGCCGGCGAAGACCGCCAGCACGATCCCAGCGAGCCCCGCCGCCGTACTGAGCGCCGAGAAGGCCAACCCCTGCAACAGGATCACCAGCACGACGGCCGCCACGCCGAAAGGACCGGTCGATCCGTCGCGCATCACCGCCAGTGCGCGCTGCGGCGGACCGTAGCAGCCCAGACCGTCGGCCGTATCGGCGACACCATCGATGTGCAGGCCGCGCGTCGCGAGCAGCAGCGCCACCACGGCGAGCAGTCCGGGCAGCGCGCTGGACGGCCCGAAAACCAAAGCGCCGCACCACGCAACGGCCGCGGCGAATGCCCCCAACGCGGCACCGACCACAGGCAGCACGGTCATGGCACCGCGCCCCATCGGAGCGTTCCCCGCCCGCGGGATGGGCAGTACCGTTCCGAACGCGAGAGCCGTTGCCAGAGAACGCATCACGACGGCGGCGAGTTGGATGGACCGGCCACACCGGCTTCTGAGAAGGTCGCCATCGACGACAGGGCGGCCACCGCTGCGCGCAGCACCGGCAGCGCGACCGCGGCGCCCGTTCCCTCGCCCAGCCGCATGCGCAGGTCCAGGATCGGGGTTAACTCAAGGGCCTTCAGCGCCAATTCATGACCCGGCTCGGTGGACCGGTGACCGGCTTGCCACCACTGCCGGGCGCCGGGTGCCAGGCGCTCGGCGACCAGGGCGGCGGCTGTCACCGCCATGCCGTCGAGCAGCAGCGGGGTGCGCCGCAACGCGGCCTGCGCGCAAAAGCCCGCCATCGCGGCCAAATCCGCGCCGCCGCAGCAGCGCAGCAGCCCGACCGGGTCGGGCAACACGAGCCGCGTGCGAAACAGGGCGTCGCGTACCGCGGCCGTCTTGCGTGCCCACCCCGCGTCATCGATCCCGGTCCCGGAGCCCACCACCGCCACCGGCTCGGCGTTCGTCAGCGCCGCCACCAAAACCGCCGCCGCGGTGGTGTTTCCGATTCCCATGTCGCCCGCGATGAGCAGGTCGGCGCCGGCGTCGACCTCCTCGTCGGCGATGGCCCGGCCCGCGGAGATCGCGTCGGCGACCTCAACGTCGGTCAGCGCGTCCTGCGTCGTGATATCACCGCTGCCGCGCCGCACCTTGTGGGAGCCGATCCGCTCGGAGGCCGCATCGGCGTCGACCGCCAGGTCGGCCACCCGCACGGTCGCGCCGGCGATATCGGCCAGCGCGTTGATCGCGGCCCCGCCGGCGTCGATGTTGGCGACCATCTGGGCGGTCACCTCCGGCGGATAGGCCGACACCCCGGACCGCGCGACACCGTGGTCACCGGCGAAGACCACCACCCGGGCGCGCTCGAATTGCCTTGGTGGACAGTGCCCTTGGCACGACGCGACCCAGACCGACAGGTCCTCGAGGCGGCCCAGGGCGCCCCGCGGCTTGGTCAGGGCATCCTGACGGGCGCGGGCGGCTGCGGCGGCGCCCGCATCGGGCGGCGACACCGGCGCGAATTCCATCAGGTTGCCGTCGGCTTGATCGGCACCGCCTGCCCGGCCACCACCAGCACCACCCGATCGCACAGCGAGGCGACGCGCTGGTTGAGGCTGCCCAGTTCGTCGGTGAACCGGCGGCCGGACGCGGTGGCCGGCACCACGGTCAACCCGACCTCCGGGCTGACCAGCATCAGCGGGGAACCGAATGCGCTGACCGCGGCCAGCATCGCATCGATCGTTTCGCGGACCGGAACCGCCGCCGACCCGTCATCCCATGCGTTGTTCCGGTCCAGGGTGCCGGTCAGCCAGCCGCCAAGGTCGTCGACAAGCGTCGGCATGTCCGGCGACTGCCGCAATTGGGCTGGGATGTCGTCGGTTTCGACCGTCGACCAATGAGCGGGCCGACGGTCCCGGTGCTGCGCGACCCGGCCCGCCCAGGCGGCGTCGGCCCCGATCGCCGGCCCGCAGGCCAGGTATCGGACCGGCTGGCCGGGTGGCAGCGACTCGGCGATGGCTTCCTCCGCCCACCGAGACTTGCCCGAACTGATCCCACCGAGCACCAGAGTGCGCACTGGATTCAGACGGCTTTCAGGCGTTCAACCGACACTGCTGCCGCGCTCGACCTTTGGCCGGGGTGCCCGCAAGCGGCGAATCTGGAAAGCCCGTCCGACGGCGTAAAGGCCTAGCTTCCAACGACTTTCGGTGTTTTTCGGGAACTTCGCGTCGACCAGCTTGCTTACTTTGCGGCTCAGGA
>Ga0306925_10001028_pt1 | contig 21980 bp, 20 predicted proteins | sample flu12Cox44000176_FD_203755 | JGI IMG/M metagenome (GOLD analysis project Ga0306925, IMG submission 203755) | Lab enrichment of tropical soil microbial communities from Luquillo Experimental Forest, Puerto Rico - flux8day.12C.oxic.44.000.176 (v2)... | ecosystem: Environmental > Terrestrial >... | reverse complement strand
ATCGGTCATCCCGCGGAAGATTTCCATGGCTTCCGCATGCATCCGCTCCATGAACGCAATCACCCCATCGCGTCCCTCACCCAGCTCCCGCCCGCAGCCTCTGTACCGGCTTGGCCGCCCGAAAGCGCATTCAGCAAACACATACCGTTCTGTCGCCGCAATATGCCGTGCCAGATCTCCGAACGTCCACTCGTCAGGCCGGCACGTCCACTCCACTTTGTCCTCCGGGATCGCACTCACCACGCGCATCGTCCGCTCGCGCACCTGTTCGAAGTAATGCAGGAAATCCTCGCGCTCCATTGCTCGTTGGTCCGTCATCTTCTTCGCTCCTACAAAATTTATAACAGCCCTGTCTACCGCTTGGAAACAATCGCCCGTAGACATTAGAATTGTCCAGCGCATCTTGTGCAACAGCAACGCCCTTGTTCTGCGCGGTCAGCTTGTTCAAAGTCACCGCGGTGTCATCACCACCGGAGCCCACATGGTCGAACCACTAGCAATCGCTCGAGCCAGTGACCCAATCTATCTCTTACCTCAAATGGCCAATCGCCACGGCTTGGTCGCCGGCGCCACCGGCACAGGAAAAACTGTAACGCTCCAGGTGATGGCCGAAGCCTTCAGCCGTATCGGCGTTCCCGTATTCGCGGCGGACATCAAAGGCGACTTGTCAGGAATCAGCCAGGCGGGAAAAGACAATCCCAAGATTGCCGATCGTGCGAGAGCCCTGAAGCTCTCGCCGTTTTCTTTTGAAGCGTGCCCGGTCACGTTCTGGGATGTTTTCGGCGAACAGGGCCATCCCATCCGAGCCACAATTTCCGAAATGGGCCCGCTCTTGCTCGCTCGTTTGCTGAATTTGAACGACATTCAGGAAAGCGTTCTCACCCTCGTCTTTAAAATCGCCGATGACAACGGCTTGCTTCTTCTCGACCTCAAAGATCTGCAAGCGATGCTCCAATACGTCGGCGACCACGCCAAAGATTTTCAAACGCAATATGGCAACATCTCCGCCGCCAGCATCGGCGCAATCCAGCGCGGCCTGATCGCGATTCAGCAGCAGGGCGGCGAGAAATTCTTCGGCGAGCCCGCTCTCAATCTCGACGATTGGATGCAAACCGATTCCAACGGCCACGGAATCGTCAACATCCTTGCCGCCGATAAGCTGTACCAGTCGCCTAAGCTCTACGCCACATTCCTGTTGTGGCTCCTCACGAGTCTTTTCGAGCACCTGCCGGAAGCAGGTGATCCCGAGAAGCCCAAGCTAGTTTTCTTTTTCGATGAAGCTCATCTACTGTTCGCCGATTTGCCCAAGGTCATCGCTCGAAAGGTGTCGGCGTCTATTTCGTCACCCAGAATCCGCTGGATGTTCCCGACACTGTCCTTGGCCAGTTGGGAAATCGCGTCCAGCACGCTTTGCGCGCTTTCACGCCGGCAGATCAAAAAGCTGTCCGCGCCGCGGCGGACACATTTCGCACAAATCCTAAGCTCAACGTTCAAGCCGCAATCACCGAATTAGCCGTCGGCGATGCGCTGATTTCTTTTCTCGACGAGAAAGGAACTCCCGGAATTGTGGAGCGAGCCCTGGTCTATCCTCCCCACAGCCAGATCGGCCCCATCACGCCCGCCGAGCGCCAGCAATTAATCCAATCTTCCGTAGTCGCGGGCGTATACGAAAATGCTGTGGACCGCGAATCCGCTTTCGAAATTCTGAAAGCAAGAGCTGCCGGCCAGTCCGCAGGCCCCGCCGCACCGAACGTGGGCGCTCCCGGGACTGCACAGCAGCCGTCATGGTATGACCGCATCCCCGGCCTCAGCACGGGCGGCCGCCGCGGCGACAATCTCGTCGAAGCAATGGCCAAAAGTGCCGCGCGCGCAATAGGAAGCTCAGTCGGTCGCCAAATTGTGCGGGGCGTACTCGGGTCGCTCCTCGGCAGCACCAAGAAGCGGTAATCGGCCTCCAAGTCAGGCTAGAATCGTCTTAATAGGCTGAGCACGAGTAATAGGGCTGAACCATTTCCATCTCAGGCACGCCGGCGAAGTATCGGGAGGTCAAAACGGAAACTCTGACAAAGCCATATCGCCAGGGCGCTTGGCCGCTTGCCTTTGCTCTGGCCGCATTCCTGTGCGCCGCTCCGTCGCTCCGAGCTTTTTCTTTTCAGGAACAAGCCAAGCCGGAAAAGTCAAAGCCGCAACCCGAATCCGGGAAACAGACCGACGACACACAAGCCAAGGACAAGCAATCCAAAAAAAAACACGCCGAAGCGGCCAGCGGATTGCCCGCCGTTCTCTGGCGCGATCCGGGCGCTATCGCGTCGCTCGACCTCTTGAACGGTGAAGGAGGCGCGAACGATGCGCCAGATCCCCACGCGGAATACACCTTCATCAAGGAAGACTTGAGCGGTACCTCCACGAAGTTCAACTTACAAGACTCCAACGGAGTGAAGTGGCTGGCAAAGCTCGGTGTGGAGGCCAGGCCGGAAACCGCTGCAACACGTCTCGTTTGGGCCGCGGGCTATTTCACCGACGAGGATTACCTTCTGCCGCAGATTCACGTCAAGGGCCTCGTCAAGCTTCACCGCGAAATGTTCGGAGCTTCGCCAGAAACCGGGATTGTCCGCAATGTCAGGTTGAAGCGAGAGGGCGAGGACCTCAAGAAAGTTGAGAACTGGGACTGGTCCGACAATCCGTTTGTGGGCACGCGCGAGCTCAACGGGCTGCGAGTGATGATGGCGCTGATGAATAATTGGGATCTAACCACCAAAAACAACAAAGTCTACGCTACTGAAAGCGAACGCCATTTCGTGGTCAGCGACCTCGGCGCATCTTTCGGCAAGACCCAGTGGCCGCCCTCGCGCGTTCCCCTGTTCCCGCATGGTACCAAGGGTTCGTTGAAGGATTACGAGGACTCCAAGTTCGTTCGAGCGGTAAAGGGTGGGACGGTGGCTTTTGAGATGCACACTACGGCGCCATTTTTCATCCGGGAGTTCGACCACACCTACTTCGACGAATATAAGCAGGCCGAACAAGTGGTGCGCGGAATCCCCATCGCCGATGCGCAGTGGATTGGACATCAGCTGGCGCAGTTCACGCCCCAGCAGATTCGCGACGCATTTCGCGGCGCCGGATATCAGCCGGATGAAGTGGATGGGTTCGCGAAGGTGATTGAGAGAAGAATCGCGACGCTCAATCAACTCAAAGAGTGAGTGGCGGCGCGATTACGCGCCTAAAAAAGAAAAGGGGCGATCGCTCGCCCCTTTCCCTCATTCGCGAAAGGAAACGGCTGCCAAGCATGTTCCCGTTGCCGGGAGAAGCCGGCCACGACAAGCCTGCCTAAGTCAGGTCCGTGGTTCGCCTGGCACTTTCTCGATAAGCTACGCTTAACAAGCGCGCCCAGCCAACCACTGGTCCAGATCTAGTGTCTCGCCATGACGCCGTACCATTCCGAAATTCGTCGAAGCTGTTCTATCTCTCCGTGCCCCGCATAACTCGTCAAACTTTCGCTTGCCGCGCTACATGTGACTCGGACGATTGAAAGCGTTCGCAAAGCGTTTGTAACTCCACGCCTATTCTAGGTCAACCACACCGGAACCAATTTTTGATGTGGAAATCTCGGAAATGTGGAAATCTTTTGAAAATGTCATAAGCGCCCTAGAGCAGTGCCGGTTATGGCGGTACAATGTCCGCCGTTTTTGCGGGGGGTGTGCATGCGACACGTCGTAGCGTTCGTTCTCGCCGTCTTTCTCATCTTGCTGCCAGCGGCAACGCAAACTATCGAGCTATCCGATACAGTAAAAAAATTCGTCCGTACCGATGCACCCAGGATCGTGCTGACCCATGTCCGCGTCATTGACGGCACGGGCGCGGCAGCGCTCGACGATCAGAACGTAGTCATCGAGCGTGGAAAGATTTCGGCAATCCAGCAAGGTGCCGACGTCGCTGCATCCGCGGGCGCCACCGTTCTCGATCTCCGCGGATACACGGTGATGCCGGGCATCGTCGGCATGCACAATCATCTCTTCTACATCGTCGCTCCCAACATGAATAGCGAATGGAACTCCGAGCCGCCGCTGCTGGCTCCTCAAATGACTTTCTCCGCCCCTCGTCTGTATTTAGCTGGAGGCGTCACCACCATGCGCACCACGGGAAGCGTGGAGACCTACGCCGACTTGAACCTGAAGCACGATATCGATGCAGGCAAGCTGCCCGGTCCCCACATGGACGTCACTGGCCCGTATCTCGAAGGCGCCGAGAGTTTCTTCATCCAAATGCCGCACCTCACCAGTCCCGACGCTACGCGGCAACTTGTCGAATACTGGGCCGATCGCGGCGTTACGTCGTTCAAAGCCTATATGAACATCACCCGCGCGGAGCTGAAAGCCGCAATCGATGCTGCGCATAAACGTGGGCTCAAGGTCACGGGACACTTGTGCTCGGTAACCTACTTGGAGGCAGCCGAACTGGGCATCGACGATCTCGAGCACGGATTTTTCGTGAACACGCAGCTCGATCCCGGGAAGAAGCCGGATGTTTGCACCAACAACTTCGGCTACACGCTCGAGCGCATGACTCCGGAAAGCGCGGAGGGAAAAAACCTGATTGAAACGCTCGTGAAGCACCACGTCGCCATCACCTCCACCTTGCCCGTGTTCGAAGGAGATTCAATTGACTCCGGCTCCGGCGCGCACCCGCGAATCACTCAGAAGGCCTTCGACGCGATGAGTCCGCAAGCCAGAGAGTCTGTCTTGTTCCTGCAGCACCGGCCGGCCTCGATTCCGCCGTCCCAAGCCGATGTGGCATCTGTGTGGAAGCACGAGCTGGCTATGGAGCGCGCCTTCGTCGCAGCGGGAGGATTGTTGATTGCGGGCCCTGATCCCACGGGCAGGGGAAACGTGGTGCCCGGATTTGGCGATCAACGCGGGATCGAATTGCTGGTGGAAGCCGGTTTTTCGCCCGTCGAGGCCATCAAGATCGCCACCCTGAATGGCGCCGTCTATTTAGGCCGCGACAAAGAGATCGGCTCGATTGCCGCTGGAAAGAACGCCGACCTCGTGGTGATCAAAGGCGATCCCTCGAAGAAAATTTCCGACGTCGAAAACGTCGAAATCGTCTTCAAAGACGGCGTCGGGTACGACTCGCAAAACCTCTTGGAGTCGGTAAGAGGCCGTTATGGCCTCTATTGAGCGCAATTCTACTTGGTGGCGCGAACGCTAGACTCTTGCGGTTCCGCCGCAGCGCGTGATAGCGTGCCGCAGCATTCCAGGTGGAAATCATGGCCCAGCAAGAAACGGAACAGCTCACTCGCATCCTGAACGGCGCAGCCCTCAGCCGCGCCGTCAGCACAATCGCCGAACTCGGCGTTGCCGACCTCGTCAAAACCGGCCAACCGCAGCCCGTCGAATACCTGGCCAGAGCCAGTAAGACTCATGAACCCTCGCTCTATCGAATTCTGCGCTTCCTGGCCAGCCACGGGCTTTTTCGCGAAACCGAGAATCGCCACTTCGACCACACGCCGCTTTCGGCCGCCCTGCGCACTGACGCTCCAGGTTCCTACCGCGCAGGCGCGCAGATGTTCCACCACCTCTTTCCTGGCTGGGAGGGTTTGCATCACCCCCACCACCACAATGATCCACGTGGTCGAAGGAAGACCGGTGTAACTCTCGCCCTTTCGCAACCCCGGCTTCTCTCGCGGCAGGAGGAGCTCCTGCCGGGCGATTTTGAATTTCGCGCGCGGTGTCTCGATTAGAAAAGCAGTGGGCAGTGACCCTTCGTCGGCCGTTTGCTTGCTCTGGGCTGCACGGGATCGCAATCTTCAACAACTCCTCCCGCAAATTGACCGCGCTGCACCACACGCCTATACTTGTATCCTGCCCAAGGAGAAGCCATCATGGAAAATCCTGTCATACTGAGCGCTGTCCGCACGCCCATCGGAAAATTCATGGGCGGACTCTCGCCCCTTTCCGCCACCGAGCTGGGCGCAAAAGTCGTCGCTGAATCCGTGCGCCGCGCCGGCATCGACCCCAAGCAAGTCGACGAAGCCATCATGGGCAACGTGGTGCAAGCTGGCCTCGGACAAAATCCCGCCCGACAAGCCGCACTTCGCGGCGGCCTCGATCCGCACGTCGCCGCCATGACCATCAACAAAGTCTGCGGCTCAGGCCTCAAAGCCGTCGCGCTCGCGGCGCAGGGAGTCGCTCTCGGCGAATCCGAAATCGTCGTCGCCGGGGGCATGGAGTCCATGTCGAATTGCCCGTATCTTTTGAAAGGCGCGCGCAGCGGATTCCGCCTCGGCAATCAGGATCTTCTCGATTCCATGATTAATGACGGCCTCTGGGACGTGTACGAGAATTTCCACATGGGCGTCACCGGCGAACTCGTCGCGGAGAAATACAACATCTCGCGCCAGGAACAGGATCAATTCGCCTACGAAAGCCACAAGAAGGCCATTCGCGCCATCAAATCGTGTTTCTTCGGCGAGCAAATTGTGCCGGTTGAAATTCCTCAGAAGAAAGGCGATCCCGTAATCATCAAGACGGACGAATCCCCGCGCGAAGACACCACCCTCGAAGCGCTTGCAAAACTCAAGCCTGCATTCAAAAAAGACGGCACCGTGACGGCAGGGAACGCGCCCGGCACAAATGACGGCGCTGCCGCTGTCATCGTTACCGGCGAAAAAAATGCGGCGCGCCTCGGTAAGGCGCCGATGGCCCGCATCGTCGCGCAAGCGGTAAGCGGCGTCGAACCGAAGTGGGTGATGATGGCGCCGGTAGAAGCCGTCGAAAAGCTTCTCGCCAAAACCGGATGGGACCGCAATAAAGATGTCGATCTCGTTGAGCTCAACGAAGCTTTTTCCGTCGCAGCCGTCGCCGTCACCCGCCAGCTTCGCCTCAATCCAGAAAAAGTCAACGTGAACGGTGGCGCAGTCGCCCTCGGCCATCCCATCGGCGCATCGGGTGCCCGCGTCCTCGTCACGCTGCTGTACGAATTGCAGCGCCGCAACCTGAAACGCGGAATCGCCGCTCTGTGCCTCGGCGGCGGCAACGCCGTAGCACTCGCCGTCGAGCGTTTCTAGCATCATTTGGCGTAACCCAACGCTTACCATTACTTCATAATTGAAGAAATTCAATCGTCAAATGGAGGCTGCAAATGACGCCCAGCCTGGTCATTCTCCTCTTCCTCTCCATCTCTGCCTTGACTACACAAACGAATTCTCTCGGCGCTCCCGGTTGTGGCCCCGCCGGCGTTCAATTCGGTGTAAAGACCACGCGTAGCCAGAATGCTCTGCCGGCTCCCGATTCGGGCAAGGCCCTCTTGGTTTTCTTGCAAGACGACGCAAGATTCGAACCTGTGCCGAGGCCACAACGCGCTTCGGTATTGACGGAACATGGGTAGGAGCCACGCATTCGAATTCGTATTTCTATGTGTCAGTCGATCCAGGAGAGCATCATCCTTGTGCGAACTGGCAATCGAAGGTGCTTCTTGGTCCGAGGCGTCCAACCTCAGCGATGCAATTCGTCGCTGAGGCGGGAAAGATTTATAGTATTCGCGCGCGGGATTTGTACATCAAGGATCGTCCGCCTGCGGAGGTTAAGCTCGAAGCCGTGGACAACGACGAAGCCCAGATTCTCATGAATTCCTTCGAGCTCAGTTCATCTCACCCGAAAAAATGATACTTTCCTGGTCGATATGAGACGCGCCGCCGTTGGCTTTCGCGTTCACTCGGGGTGGACTGCGATGATTGCTGTCGCCGCCGGGAAGGATGGCCTCGAACTTCTCGTGCGGGGCCGCCTCCATCTCGTCAAGACTTTCACTTACGAATACCGCCAGCCGTATCACACCGCCGCAAAGCTCTCGCCCGATGAAGGCCGCGCTTTCATCGGGCATGTGAGAAAGGAATCGCGCGAACTCGCGTTCCGGGCGCTGCGTCAACTGAAAGTCGAACTCGAACAGCAGGGCTATTCACTGGAACGCTGTGGGCTTCTTCTCTCGTCCGGAAGGCCGCTGCCTCCGCTGCCAAGAATCCTTGCTGCGCACTCGCTCATTCATACCGCTGATGGGGAGCTTTTTCGCGAATCGCTGCTCCATGCTGCCGGTCGTTGCAGCCTTTGGTCGCTCACCATCAAAGACCGCGAGCTGCTCTTTTCCGCGTCACGCGCGCTTCGCGCGAAACCGGCAAGTCTCACGCGCCGCGTCGCCGAACTCGGCCGCGGCCTCGGCCCACCGTGGTCGCAGGACGAAAAACTCGCCTCACTAGTCGCCTGGCTCGCCGTATCATCGCGCGCAAATCTGCCGCGCGCAGTTTCATCAGTCGCGACTCGGCCACTCCCGGCGCGCGCGCGAGAGGCTCGCTAATATATTCTGCCGTGTTTCCCAATCCGAATATCGCGACGGCTTCACGAAGTGCTCCGATTGCGGAGCGGATCTAGTCAGGCAACTGGCTGACGATTCGGAAGCGAAGGAGACTTTTTGGGCTGGCCAGGATGCGCGTGTTCGTACCGCTATCTGCGACAAGCTGGGCGCAGCCAAGATTCCCCATGAAGACGACTCGGTAGAATCGCAATTCATGCCCGCATTCCGTCAGTTCAAATACCGGATTCAGATTCATAGGAAGGATCACGAGGCCGCGCTCAACGCAATTCGCGACAACTACTTCGACCAGCCGAGCGCCCGGCCGTCGCCCGGCGTCGTGCTTAATCGCAATTCTGATTTGCTGCGCTCCTCGGTGGCGCAACGTGACATGTGGGGCCGCGTGATCGGCTCCGATCCAGGGTCGTCTGAACCAGATTCAGAATCTGAGATTGCCACGGATGCGCTAGCTTCCAGCGATGTGGACGAATCGGCGGAAGAAGTTCCCGATGATCATCTTGAGAATTTCAACCCGGACGACGCCACATCGCAAGTTTGGTCCGGCGCAGGTGGCAGTACGGCACAGAGCATCAGTCTCAGCTTGCGTGAAGTCGGCATCGGATGCGTCGTGAATGAGATGCAGGGGAGCTTCAACGTTTCCGTCGAGCGTGCGTCCGAAATACGGGCCAAGGAAATCGGCCGCGAAATTATCGAACAGACTCCTCGGGAATGAACGCGGCTGAGATTGCCGAATCCCTATACTTCCTCAATGCATCTGAATCGACGATATGCAAGGAGCGCGTGATGGCTCACCCACTTTGGTTCGAGCGCAAATTTGATTTCAGCTTTCCGGTGGAGTTGTATCCTGAGATCATCGAGCGCCTGCGCGGGACCCCGGCAAGGCTCGAAGAGCGCGTAGAGAATATAGAGGCCGGACGCCTTACGGCTCGCGATGGCGACAAGTGGTCGATTCAGGAAAATATCGGCCATCTTCTCGACCTCGACGAACTTTTCGCGGCCCGCTTCGATGATTACAAACAGGGCAGCCCGACGCTGCGGGTCGCCGATCTACAAAATCAGAAGACGCACGAGGCGCAGCACAATCGCCGCCCGCTGGCGGAAATCCTTGGCGAGTTTCGCCGCGCACGGCTCGCACTCGTCCAGCAACTCGAATCCCAACCGCCCGAATATTTTCGCCGGACGGCGCTTCACCCGCGCCTTAACACTCCGATGCGCGTCACGGACTTGCTCTACTTCGTCGCCGAGCACGACGATCATCACCTCGCGCGCATCACGGAGCTGCTTCGCGCCAGGTAAGGCCGAACTTCATTTCTTTCGCGGGTTCTCTTCGATTATCATCAACGCCGCCATGTCTATCGATACGATCAAAACAGTAGCAGTGCTTGGTGCCGGGACTATGGGCAACGGGATCGCTCACGTTTTCGCGCGACGCGGTTATCGCGTGATTTTGCGCGATGTCGAGAAGCGCCTTCTCGATCGCGGCCTCGAAACCATTGCCAAGAATCTCGATCGCGAAGTGAAAAAGGGGAAGCTGAGCGAAGACGAAAAGATGGTAGTGGTCGCTCGCATCAAGCCTGTCACGGATGTTGCCGCGCTCGCAGACGCAGACTTCGTCGTCGAAGCCGTGCCTGAGCAGCTTGACCTCAAGCTGCGCGTGCTGAAGGATGTGGACGCGCCGCTCAAACGCAGCGCCATCCTGGCCAGCAATACTTCGTCCATTTCGATCACCCAACTTGCGGCGCAGACGAGTCGCCCGGAGCGTTTCATCGGCATGCACTTCATGAATCCCGTGCCGGTGATGCAGCTTGTGGAAGTGATTCGCGGCCTGGCGACCAGCGACGAAACGTTTGATATGACCATGGCGCTTTGCGAAAATCTGGAAAAGAAACCCGTGGCGGTGAATGACGCGCCGGGCTTCGTATCCAACCGTGTCCTGATGCCGCTCATCAACGAAGCTGCGTTCTGCGTGATGGAAGGCGTCGCGACGCCGGAAGCCGTGGATGCCGTGATGAAAATGGGAATGAATCATCCGATGGGCCCGCTCGAGCTGGCGGATTTCATTGGACTCGATGTGTGCGTGGACATCCTCGAAGTTCTCTATAAAGGACTCGGCGATCCGAAATACCGCGCTTGCCCGCTGCTTCGAAAATACGTGGCCGCCGGCTGGCTCGGCCGCAAGTCCGGCCGCGGCTTCTTCAAATATTCCTGACCCTGAGAAATCGGCAGCCCTGAAATCCTTCGCTGCGCCATAGTGATCAATTGAACGCCCAACAGAACCTTGACTCGCAGTTCGATCCCGCAATGTCTACCTTCTATAACTCAACCGTCGAGTTAGGAATTGCGCCGCAGGTGACCACGTTTACCCTGTCCGATTTCAGCCGCACCTTCCAGCCGGGCACGAACGGCGGAACGGATCACGCCTGGGGCGGCAACCATCTGGTGATGGGCGGCGCTGTGGCCGGCACCGATGCATACGGCCAGTTTCCGCAGCTTGCCCTCGGCGGACCGGATGATACCGGGAGCAACGGGCGCTGGATTCCCAGCACGTCAGTGGATCAGTACGGCGCGACTCTTGCAAAATGGTTCGGCGTTGCCGATAGCGATCTGCCTTCGATATTCCCGAACCTTTCGAACTTCACCACCCCGACGCTCGGGTTTCTGGGCTGAGGGACGAGCGTCGGGCATTACACGGCCGGTTTTTCGGTGCTGTCGTTCCAAACCATGGCCTCACGCCATCATCGAAACGCCGGCCGTGGTTTCTAGAAGGCCCCGCGCTTTTCGAGGTACAATTCCTGCCGGTTACGTCCCTTTTCGACTAATTCTGTGCGGAGGCTCCATGTTGCGTCGTAGGATCGCGCTGGCTGGCGCCGCGGCGATCGTGTTTATGTTTGCGCTGCGATTCGCAGCAGCGCAGGCACGCGACGCGTCGGACACGCTGGTCCTCACTGTGCCCAGCAACCGATGGTTTGAAGCTCCCAGCGAACAGGTTTCCACCTCGAGCGATACGAAATGGGCGCTGCTTACGCACGGGCGCGGCATGTCGCTCTATTCGCTCGAAACCCGCGAGCAGAATCCGGATTTTCTGCTCGGCGGGCTCAGCAGCGTTTCTCGCGCCGCATTCTGCGGAGCGAATGCTTTTGTACGGCTTGGACAGCGCGGCACCGAACGCGGCATATTTCTCCCCGGCGTAGACGCGCCACAGCTTTCTTCGATACCGCCGGATTCGGTGGTCAGCTGTTCGGCGGACGGCAGCGAGATTGTTTATTACGAGCCGCAGAACCCGGATCGGCAAATGTTTGTCGGCCCGCCGCGCGGTCCATTCAAAACGTTCGGAGTCACCGGGCGAATCACCGCAACCGCCTTTTCACCCGACAACAATATGCTCTACGTCACGCTGTTTCAGCCTTCGGGCGAGACTTCTTTGGTTCGCATCTCCGTCCACGAGCTGCGCACGAAAACGATTGCGCATGATCTCGATGCCGCACCGAATGGGAACAAAATTGCGGTCTCGGCTGACGGCCGCAGCGCGTTTATCGCCCTGGCGAGCGCAGGCGCGCCGGACAATGCCATGCGACACCAGCCCGATGCGAGTCGCTGGCTGGCAATTTATAAGGTGGACCTCGCGACGGGAGCGCGCGTGCCGGTGGTTTCAACTCCGGGCGCCGATAATAACGATCCGGCGATCGCTGCCGGGAATCTGTATTGGGCGCGGAATTCGATTCGCGATTCCGTTGCGGCGGTTCCGATAAGTGGCGGCAATTCGAAAGACGTGATTGCCGGCGCCGAAGTACCCATGTGGAGCCCCGACGGGAAGAAAATCTCATTCACATACGGCGGCTGGCGCCTGGCCGATTGGGCGCTCGATCTCGATGCGGGATACGTTCTCGTCGATGCGGACGCGAACCGAACCTCCGCGCGCTTTCCCATCGTCACCGGTTATCACGAGGATTTTCCCGCGGCCTGGTCGCCCGACGGGAAGTGGATTGCTTTCCACTCTCATCGCTCGCAGGTTCCGGTGCCCGACTATGAGAGCGCTGAGAGCACTGACGATATTTACTTGCGCCTTGCCGATGATCCGCAAGCCCCGGAAATACGGCTCACCGATTTCGGATGGGAGACGGGGCCGGCCTTCTGGTCGCCCGACGGTCGCAAACTGCTGTTCAGTTCCTGGGTACGTGGAGGCACGCCCGGAATCGACAAGCTCTGGGTACTTGGCATTCAGCCAATCACCGGTCAAGTGCTCGACACCACGCAGCTTCCGCTATCAGCAGAAATTCACAGCGCGTCGTGGGCGGCCTGGTCGCCGGATGGCAAAGACATCGCGCTCGAAGACAAACGAGAAGGCGGCAATCGCGCCCTTTGGATCGTCCGCGCTGACGGCACGCACGGCGAAAAACTGCTCGACTATAAGGGCACGACGTACGATGGCCTCGACTGGACGCCAGACGGAAAAACGATCATCTATAGCGGTCTCGCCGGGGACAAGCTGCAGCTCTTCTCGATACCTCGCGCCGGCGGCACTCCCACCCAGCTCACGCACGATGCGGGAAACCTGATGCACCCGCGCGTTTCACCCGACGGCAAATGGATCGCGTGTACGCGCATATTGCAATCAAAACAAATCTGGCGCCGGCCGATTTCTTAGCCAACCCTCACCTTGAATCGCTGAACCCGCTTACGCCCGCGGGCATTTTTCGTCCAAGCGCCTGTGGTTGCGCACCTTCGCGCGAATCGGAGGTTTCCCGTGAAGATATTTTCGCTCGACGCTGCTTTGCTTGCCGTGTTGTCTTGCCTTTCGAGCGCGCCCCTGAATTCTCCCGCCGCAAGTCGCGCCGCGGACGAAGCCGCCACTGCAAAAGCGGAGTTGCTGGCGGTCCATCAGGCGGCGCGGCGGGCGCATTTCAACCGCAATGTTGATTTCATCTGCCGGGATGGGAACGGAGTTCACCACGGTGCATGACGGAACAATTCGAGGTTATGTCGCGCGAAAATGTCCGCAGGCAGTTCACGGAGTATTTCCGAGGCGCCGAATTTTCGGCATGGGACGATCTGGAGCCGCCCGTGATTCGAATATCCCCCGACGGAAAAATGGGCTGGATGATCGTGCGAGTGCCGATTGCATATACGAAAAAAGACGCCGCAGACGCGATGTCGAAAGAAGACACTGTGATGGCCTGGGTGTCCGCTTATGAGAAACGCGAAGGGAAGTGGCTCCTGGTGGCCAATGCCACCACGTCCAAAACCCTAGGGAAGTTGCGGCGCGGTCTTCCGCTGTGCCAGGCGTCAAGCGGGAACGCTTGCCGCTGTGGCGATATCCAAGTTTCGACAAAGCATTTTCGAGTCTCTTGCGTCTAAGCAGGGCATTGCATCACCCGGGTTTGGCAGGCCGGGCGCGGCCACCTGATCTTCAACGAACATCGCGCGGGGCTCCTTAGAGCGCCGCCGGGGAAAAGGAGAAATTGGAAATGAAGAAGCTATGCCTGTCTCTCATTCTCGGAATCATGGCACTCGGCGCCGGTGCTGCTCGTGCCCAGGGCCAAAACCAGGCCCAAAACGCGCTGCCTCCCCAATTTGCCATGTCCAAGCCGCCCGTCACGTACGGTTACGATCTGCGGCCGCAGGTGCTGATCGACCTCGACACGCTCTCGAAGAAATTCATCTCGTTGGCCGAGGCTGTTCCAGCCGACAAGTACACCTGGCGCCCAGCCGAAGGCGTTCGTTCGATTGCCGAAGTCTATTTGCACGTGACGGCTGCTAACTACGGCTTTACCCAAAATCTAGGTGGAGAGATGCCGGAGAGGATGAAGGCCAAGGACTGGGAAAAATCCACCACTGACAAAGAAAAGATCGTCGCGGAGCTGAAGAAATCGTTCGAGGTCGCGATCACCCTGATCACCAACGTGCCGACGAGTGACATTGCGACACCCGTGCCTAAACTGGGTCCAGACGCCAACAAGGGCGACGTGGAGTATGGGCTGGTGACGCACGCGAGTGAGCACCTCGGCCAGTCCATCGCTTATGGCCGTGAAGTGGGCGTCACGCCGCCTTGGACGGCAGCCGCCGAAGCCGCCGCCAAGAAGAAGGCTGCAGAAGGGAAGCCGGCTGGCCAGCAACCTGAGTGAGTGAGCCCAGCGGGCGGGCAGCATATCGTCACTGTTCGTTCGAGCCTACTTGACGCCGGTCTGCCCGGCGGCGACGAGTTGGCGCGCGTCGTCGAGCCAGTTCAGCACCACGGTGGGCTCAGCCGCGGACGCTCCCTGGCCAGCGGGAAATTCGAAGATCACGAAATGCTGGCCATCCGGCGCCACGTCATAGGAGGTGAAGGGCGCGCGCATCTCCAGCCGGTCCCCCACGACTGGCTCCGGGTTGCCGGCTTGAAACGAGTTTTTTTCTACGGTATATGGCACAGCCATCAACGTTCTGACGCTAATGTAGAAAAGCTCGTGTCCTGCGCTTGACCAGCGCGGCTCGATGCCGCCTTGGTTAGAGATCTGCCACTTTCCTCCGGAACCAGACGCCGGAATCACGTATACCTGCGGTGCTCCGGACTCGCCCGACATGTAGGCGATCCATCGGCCGTCAGGCGAAAAAGCAGGATAGGCTGGGAAGCCTGTTGCGGGCAAAAGGAGCTTCGGGGCCTCAGCCTTTCCATCGGCATCCAGCGTTAGAGACCACACTTCGCAGCAATTCCCATCTTTTGCAGCTTGCTGGTTGAAAAGCAGAGTCTTGCCGTCGGGAGACCAGGAGGACGGGAATGCAATCGGCGTATTTAAGCGGAGCAACTCCACTTCATCGCCCGCTCCGTCGGAACGTTTCCAGAAAATTCCCAGACCGGCGCCCGTCCCGGCGCTGGCGGGGCGGATATAGGTAATGCGCTCGCCGTTCGGCGTCCAGATCGGAAAAAGGGCGCCCACAGAACCGGTCACTTGTGACGTGGTTCCCCGCGCAATGTCGTGAAGAAGATGGAGCCGTCTTCACCCCACGCGCCGCCGCGATAAGCGCCCACATCGACGAGCGCAATCGCGGCCCCGCCGAGCACGGAAACTTTCTTCAGTTTGCCATCCGCAAAAAATGCGATCCACTGGCTGTCGGGCGAAAAGAAAGGAGTCGCCGCGTTCTCTGCCCCTTCCAAAAGCACAGGTGCGGCCTTGTCCAAATCGCGAACGTAGAGTTGAGTTTTCGCTGACTTCAGATCGCGCTTCACGTAAGCGACACGCGAAGCGTCGGGAGAAAGCACCACCGCTGGGCCGTTTTCGATGGGCAGATGATCCGATGACAGAGGTAGCGAGAGCTCAACTCGTTTGCGCGGAGTGGCGCGCGAAGCGTCGCGCAAGGCCCACAGCGAATAGATGAGGCCTGCCGCCAGAACAGCCACAAGCGCCCAAGGCAGCATCGTTTGCCAGGAGCGAACGGCGGTCGCGGCCTTCGCCGGCACAGATGCGGCGCTGAACGCAGGCTGCGCACCCGAAATTGTGCCGACGGCAGAGATGCCTGACGCGCCACTGGAAATTCTCCCGTATGAATCAGCCGGGGGAATCGCGATGCCGGTGCTCGATGGCCTCGCAGCCGTTTCTTCCGCAGGCACTGCACGATAGGACGCAGAACGATTCGAGTCACTGTCGCGCTTCAGCCGCTTCAAATCGGCGCGAAGGTCCGCGGCATTGTGGTAACGCAGGTCGCGATCCTTCTCGAGCGCTTTGCCGATGATTTCTTCGAACTTGGCGGGCAAGTCCGGATTCAATCGAACGGGCGGCACTGGCGCGCGATTCAGGGTCGCCTCGGAAATCACGGCAGAAGTTTCCCCGCGGAAGGGAAGTGCGCCGGTGGCCATCTCGTACATCACCACGCCGAAGCTGAAAAGATCGGTGCGTGGATCGAGCGTTTGCCCGCGCACTTGTTCGGGCGACATGTAAGCCACTGTGCCCAGTGCGGTGCCCGGGCTTGTTAGCAGCGCTTCGCTCACACCCTGCGTCATCGAAGCGTCTTCGAACGCGTTCGATTTGCCGCTTCCGGTTACCTTCGCCAGGCCGAAATCGAGAATCTTCGCGTGGCCGCGTTCGGTGACAAAAATGTTCGCCGGCTTCACGTCGCGGTGCACCATGCCTTTGGCGTGCGCCGCGTCAAGCGCGTCCGCCACTTCGATCGCAATGTCCAGAAGACGATCCATCGGCACCGGCTTGCCGGTGATCAGGTGTTTCAGCGTGCACCCATCGAGATACTCCATGGCAATAAACGGATGGCCGTTCTGCTGGGAGATCTCGTAAATCGTGCAGATGTTGGGATGGTTCAACGCGGAGGCGGCTCGCGACTTCACGGCGGAACCGTTCGAGGGCTTGCGCGTCGCGCGCGACGTCCTCGGGGAGAAATTTCAGCGCGACGAAACGGCCGAGCTCGTTGTCCTCAGCTTTGTAGACGACGCCCATTCCGCCGCCACCGAGTTTCTCAATCACTCGATAGTGCGAAATAGTCAGGCCGATCGGCGACTGCGTTTCCGCCATGGATGGCGCACATCTTAGGCCGCGCCGGAAGCCAAGTCAACGCGCGTAGCCATCGCCCTCGACGTTGTAGCGGCAATCAAACAGCGACGACCGGATAGCCACGCCAGGGGCCCTGCGCAAAGCTCCGCAGAAAACTCAAAAAATATCTTTTGCTTTTTCTTCGCCTAGTGGTAATATGGCCGCATAAATGCGGATTCGGGCAGGGCACTGCATTCTGGTAGACTGTGCCTCCTGCGTCTCCAGGAAATGCTGGCGAACAGCCCAAAGGTGCAAGCGTGTCCGACGAAAAAACCAAGAATCTGGATCTGGCAATCGCACAAATTGAGAAGCAGTACGGCAAAGGCTCCATCATGCGCCTGGGGAACCGCGACGTGCTCGTCCCGGTGAACGTGATTCCCACCGGTTCCATCTCCATTGACGCCGCTCTCGGCGTCGGCGGCCTTCCGCGTGGCCGCGTGATCGAAATCTACGGGCCGGAATCGGGCGGTAAGACCACGCTCACCCTGCACGTGATCGCCGAAGCGCAGCGGCTCGGCGGCCAAGCCGCCTTCATCGACGCCGAACACGCGCTCGATCCCGCCTACGCGCGCAAGCTGGGCGTGGACGTTGATAATTTGCTCGTCTCGCAGCCTGACAACGGCGAACAGGCGCTCGAAATCGCCGAAGCGCTGATTCGCTCGAATGCCGTTGATGTGGTAGTCGTCGACTCTGTCGCGGCTCTCGTCCCGCGCGCGGAACTCGAAGGCGATATGGGCGATCCGCAGATGGGCCTGCAAGCGCGCCTGATGTCGCAGGCGCTGCGTAAACTCACCGCCATCGTCTCGAAATCGAAGACGTGCTTGATTTTCATCAACCAGATTCGCGAGAAAATTGGCGTCATGTTCGGCAACCCGGAAACCACCACCGGCGGCCGCGCACTGAAATTTTATTCCTCGATTCGCGTGGATATCCGCCGCATTCAATCCATCAAGGAAGGCGATCGCGTGGTCGGCTCGCGCACGCGCGCAAAAGTGGTGAAAAACAAAGTCGCCGCGCCGTTCCGCGAAGCCGACTTCGATATCATCTACGGCGAAGGCGTCTCGCGCGAGGGCGACCTGCTCGATATCGGCGTGGCGAAAAATATCCTCGAAAAGTCCGGCACGTGGATTTCCTACAAAGGCGAGCGCCTTGGCCAGGGCCGCGACAATGCCCGCATTTTCCTGAAGGAAAATACAGACATCCGCGACAAGATCGAAGCCGACCTGCGCAAAGTGCTCGGCCTCGTGCATCGGCACGCGGTTGCTGCCGGCGATAACGGCAAGCCTTCCGCAGAGGCCGCGAAACCCGCCACAATGGCTGCCGCCGCCTCCAAGGGCAAGACGGGCCGCTAGACGCGCCAGCGCTCCCATTCCGGCTGGGCTTCATACTCCGATATGAACCCGGCCGCTTTCGCCCCCCGGTACTTTGGTACCCCCTCAATCCGGAAAAACTGTACTGATTACCAGTTGCGCCTTCGTTCGGCTATCCCTACAATCTGCTGATGAGGCTCGGGTAATGACTGTAGGGAGCCTGTGGCCGATAAGATAGAAGGCATACATAGAAACAGCATAAATGGACACATGAAACCCAGCCCACGGACCAGCCAAGCAGTTCCAATACTGTGCCTCCTGCTCGCGGCAGCCGCTAGCGCCGCATTCGGTTCGCCGGCAGGCTCTCCTGCAGCCAAACGCACTCATCGCACGCACAGCACAGCTTTCAATCTCGATCCCGCAAAGCTGGACGCCACCAGCTTCGACGACGCCATTGTCCGCCAGGTGGCGATCGACGCTTTGGGCCACACTAACGGCTCCGTGGTTGCCATCGATCCGTCAACCGGCCGCATCCTCACCATCGTGAATCAGAAGATGGCTTTTTCTTCCGGCTTCGAGCCCTGCTCCACGATCAAGCCGGTCATCGCTCTGGCAGGCTTGCAGGAAGGCGCGATCACTCGCGATACAATGCTCAGAGTGGACCGCCGCCGCTACATGGACCTCACCGAAGCGATGGCGCACTCCAACAACGTCTTTTTCGAAAGCGTCGGCAAGCAGCTCGGCTTTGACACCGTGATTAAATACGCCCGCCTGCTAGGCCTGGGCGATCGCGTGGGGTACAACATCAGCGAAGAGCAGCCTGGCTCGCTGCCGCTCTTCCCGCCGAAGTATGGCGGAGTCGCGCGCATGTCGAGCTTCGGCGGCGGCATCCGCATCACGCCGCTGCAACTCGCATCGCTCGCTGCAACTCTGGCCAATGGCGGCACCGAATACTATCTGCAGTATCCGCGCACCAGCGAGGATCGCGTTAATTTCGCGCCGCGCGTTCGCCGTCAACTCGATATCGCTCCGCTGCTGCCGGATCTCCGTCAGGGCATGCTTGCCGCCGTGATGTACGGCACCGCGCGACGCAGCTACGATGCGTATGGTGACGACACTCTCGGGCCCACGCTCGGCAAGACTGGCACGTGCAACGACGAATCGCTCGGCGGCCGCCTCGGCTGGTACGTCTCTTACGCCGACGAGATTCATCCGAAAATTGTGCTCGTAGTTCTGATCCGTGGCGGCGGCCGCAGCACCAACGGCCCGCGCGCTTCTCAGATTGCCGGCCACATCTACCGCGGACTCCGTGAAAGAAATTATTTCGCCGCCTCCGCTTCCGAACGCAATTCGCAGTACGCCGCAGCAGGCACCGCCGGCGCGTCCCACTAATCGCCAGCTCAAAATTCGCAGCCTCTCTTCCTGGTGGCGCCCGGGGTTTAGACTGTCGCGGCGTTATTATCGTTACCGCTGGTTTTTGTTGTTGTTCTGCCCCCTCGAATTGTTCTGACCCCGCGAGGATTGATTATTCTGCGAAGAATTTTGCGAATTGTTGGACGATTGATTTTGCCGCGAATTCGACCTGTTCGGCTGTTCTGTTCGTGAATTGTGGGCCCGCTTTCGCGCATTCGCGTCGCGGTCAAGTTCGGGCGCTGGCGCAGGCTGAATCGTCGGCGTGCTCGGTCGCGTCCCCGGACGCGTCGACGGTTGCGTTGGCCGCGTTGACGGATTGTTCGGCGCGGGTTGGATGGACGGATTCGAAGGCTGCGCCGGCTTCGTTTCCGGCGTCGGTCTCGTCGGTCGCGTAGAAGGCTGCATCGGCGTCGGCCTCGGTTGCGGTTCGTTCGGCGCCGGCGCAGGCTGAATGCTCGGCTGTCCAGGCTTCGGATGTGGCGCAGGACGCGTGTTCGGCCTGCCCGTTGACGGTCTTGTCTCTGGCGTACCAGGTGCGGGACGTCCCGGTTTCGTGGGCCGCGTTCCCGGTGTTGTTGGCTGCGTTCCGGGATTTGCTGGCGCTGGCTTGGTCCACTTGCCGTTCTCACGCTTGTCCCATTTGCCGGTGGTGTTGCGGCGATAAACGTTCCCGTTATTATCCGTGTAAACGTTATTCGGCAATCGCGTAGTTGGCTTCGGCTGTTTTCCCTTCGGGCGGTAATCCGTCTTCACTCGGTCCTGCCTTCCGGGCCGCGCGTAGAGATTATCCCGAGTGTAGGGCGACGGCCTGCCAGGACGCCCCGGCTTTCCCGGCCGGTTTGGATAACCCGGACTCTCCGGCCGCCCGATCGGCTGTATCCGCACCACATTTCGCGGCGGCCGATACGGCGGTCGATATCCCGGCCGCGGCCGATAGATCGGACGATAGCCGCCCGGCCCCCACCATCCTCCGCCTCCCCAATACGGCGGATAGCGGTAGTAGCTGCTCCTCCATCCGATGCTCACGTTGACGAACGGTGTACTGTAACCGAGCGCGAATCCCCATCCGCCGGTCCACGGATTGTAGAGAACGTTGAATCCCCAGGTGTAAGGACGCGGGTAGTAATAAACGGGTCCGATCCACGGCCGGTAATACCAACCGGTTCCGTAGACCACAGTTCCGTAGTATCGGTATGTGCCGATGTAACCGGGCGTGTAACCCACGTAAACGATTTCCGGGGTTGAATCGTAGATGTGCACATAGCGGACGTTGTACACAGGCGCGCTGGGTGGAATCGTTTGCACCGCGTCGGGCACGCTGTCTGCAACTACCCAGGGGCCGGTCGGCGTGACGCCGGCAAACCAGACGCCATTGTCACAAACGTAGTAGCGATCGCCGATCTTCAGCACGGACGCACTCGTATTCACAGCATATTGAACCTGTGTGCTCGGAATATCCTGAAATTTCGGGGCGCCGTCGTATGTCACTTCCGTATTCGCTTCGTTGCGCTTGATTGCCGCCGTCTGCGGAATTTCTGCGTCGGCGTCCGCATCCTCAGCCTCATTTGTGCCCGCCACAGCCGTCAACGCATCTCCCACCGGCGAAGCGGGAGGAATCTGTTTGAAACTGGTCGGAAGGGAATCACTGCGCTCGTAAGTCCAGGGCCCATCGAGCGACTGACTGCTGAACCATCGTCCCGATAGCAGTAAATAATATTTGTTGGTCGCGATCTCTTTGATGAACGTGCTCTCCGTGTTGCTTACGTAGAGCAATTGATTGCCGGTCAGCGCTGTCCAGGTCGGCGCGCCCGATGTGACGATCAACTCCGTCGGCACCGTGGCTGTGATGATCTGCGGCGGAGGCCCTGTCTGCGGTTCCGCGTCCGGATCGGGCTTCACGAAATCCTTGATAGCCGAAGGCGTCTTCGTCGTAACTGACCACGGTCCTTTTGGATTTGTCGCGATGTACCAGGTCTGACCATTGCTCAGGTAAAAGCTTCCGGAGCTTTTGTCTTTAACGATCAGCATTGCCGTATTTACTACCTGCTCGTAGGGCGAATCCTTGATCGGCCGCGTCTCCGGTTCGCCATCGAAACTTATGAGCACGGCGGGCTTCTGCGAAAAGATAATCACCGGCGGATCACTCTTCAGGTTTTCCGTGGACGCAGCTTCTTTTTCGCTGGCTGCGAGGCTCGTTTCCACTTGCTCCAGCGTCAGAACGATATCCCACGTGTTTGCCGGCGCCTCGATCCGGTCGCGCATCTTCTGCATGTCTTCGGGAGTAGCATCGGAAAATTTCACGCGCGTCACTTTTGTGTCTTCCAGCGTCATCAGCCCCGCATCGCGATCTACCGAAACTTCCGAGCGGAACCACAGAGCT
>Ga0306925_10001026_pt1 | contig 21983 bp, 11 predicted proteins | sample flu12Cox44000176_FD_203755 | JGI IMG/M metagenome (GOLD analysis project Ga0306925, IMG submission 203755) | Lab enrichment of tropical soil microbial communities from Luquillo Experimental Forest, Puerto Rico - flux8day.12C.oxic.44.000.176 (v2)... | ecosystem: Environmental > Terrestrial >... | reverse complement strand
CGGAAAAACGAAATCAACGCCAACGTTCGCGCGGTACAGGACGCGGTACATCTGCTGCTCGATCGTGCGATAGTTCACACGGTCGCTGAACTTCATGAACTCAATTCCGTAGTAGGAATCATCGCTGTGTAGAATCGCTACCTGATTCTTGCGCTGGAGATCCACGATTCCCGGGCCGATGCGCTGCAACTCGTGGGCGGTCCTGCTGACTTCTTCGTACGCTCTGCCCGGTTCGAGGTCGTGGCCCAGCACGCCTTTCCAGTACGTTTCCTGACCGTAGTGGATCGAATGCCAATGCCAATACTCGACCATGTTCGCACCGGAGGCAGCGTGCGTGTACGCGTCGAGCCGCAATTGACCGTCGTACGGGGGATACTGATCCTTGGAATCCCAGCCAATGGCCTCGGCGTTGGTCTCGGTGATCAGATAGTTCGTGTTCTTCAAGGAACGCATGTAATCGCCCACGCGCGAGGAAACTTCTCCATCGAATCCGTCCTGCGTGTCGTGATAGGGATTTGCGGCGGCAATGTCGAGCGAGCGCGAAACGTCCAGCTCGTTCACTTCCGGCCGCGGCGGTCCGGCGAAATCGTGGGTAATGAATTGGTCCGGTCTCTTGTATTCGTTGACGAGGGACGCCTGCCATGCCAAAAAGTCGGTCGTGAGCCATTGCGAATAGCGCTCCCACTCGAGCTTCCATCCCGGATTGATGATCCCGTCGCGGGGCGGCAGCTCCGTCCAATCGTTCAACCGTTGTCCCCAGTAATTGAGCCCCCAAACCTTGTTCAACTCGTCTATGGTGTGGAATTTTGCTTTCAGATACTCCTCAAAGCCGACCTGCACGTCGTGATTGGCGGCGCCCGCGGAAGAGGTTTCGTTGTCAACCTGGAAGCCGATGATGGCCGGATTGCTCCGGTAGTGCTCGAGGATTTTGCGAATCACGCGTTCGCAATAAAACCGGTAGGTAGGATTCAGCAGGTCGGTATTCTGACGCAGGCCATAATAAAGATTCTGACCGCCGAGCCGTGTCACGACGATCTCGGGATGCTCTTTGTACATCCATGCAGGAATCGAATAGGTCGGCGTGCCCATAATGATGCGAATTCCCGCAGCGTGCAGCTTGTCTACGACGCGGTCCATCCAGGCAAACGCGAACTTTCCGTCCTGGGGCTCCCACAATCCCCAGCTGGATTCCCCGATGCGAGCGACGGTGATGCCGGCCTTTTGCATGAGCTGAACGTCCTGGTCCAGCCGGTCGTACGGCATGTATTCCGGATAATAGGCGACGCCGTAAAGCACCGTGTCCATCCGGTCGGCACGAAACGCGTCGCGGGTCTGTGCATTCGCGCGAGGTCCACCGAAGGCCATCGCGCAAGCAAAAGCGCTGATCCACGCGAGCTTTGCAGTTTTTCGTGATTTTTTCCTTAGGAACATGGACACGCCCCCCCCGCAATCGAATCCGTGGCCAGAACGTAATTGTGCTGGATCGCCGTTTCCTCAAACACGTGCACGATTTCCGGGAAAAAGGGGTTGGTGATCTCCGAAACGATCAACCCAAAAATTCGGCTGCGACCGGAAACCAGCGCCCGCGCCTGCATGCTCGGGAAATATCCCATTTCCTCGACCACTTTCAGCACGCGCTTGGCCAGTTGTGGCTGCACGCCGGGATGACGGTTGATGGTGCGAGACACCCTAGCGGTCGACACTTTCGCGCGTCTGGCGATTTCACGGATTTTCATAAGTCAGCGGAACCTGAAGCCGTTGCTGCTGCAGCACACATCTTCACTTGTCGGCGGCGCAATCGTCCGACTGCACCGCGCCCCGGTCAGTCTGCTTGCACGACGGAACCCGGTTTCCCCAAAAATCCCCGCCACCATTGTTCTGAATGTATTTTCCCGTCCCTCTCGCCGCAGAGCCTGTCTGTAAACGGTATCCAGCCAACGAAACCCGCCCGCGGCCGCCGCTGCCGGGAGCGACCAGCTTGGGGTCAACCGTCAACGCCTGGGCGTCCCCAGCTGGTGGGGCAACGCCAAAATATACACCTGCATCCAGTACATCGTCTTTGCTTTGGCCGAACCCGGACGCCGTTTCGTACGCCCCATCCGTCGCGCGCGAAATTCCGTAAGTGAACTCGCCCTTTCCGGCAACGTAGAAGATGTTGTTGTAAAGGCGCGTGCCCTCGCTCCATCCGTGCCACTCGGAAAACAGCAGCAGGCTCACGATCTGCTCCGGTCCAACGTAAATGGTGTTGTTGTAGATCGCGGTGTCTTTTACCGGGCCCGCGATATTGATGCCGCGGGTGCGATCATTTTGACTGATGTTGTAGCGGATGATGGTTCCGGAGTTGCCGGCGCTCTCGGTCGGATCATGTCCGCCTTCATTGCAAATCAGCAGGAACCCGCCGTCATTATCGTGGCTGTAGTTGTACTGAATCACCGTGTTTCTGCTGTTCCAATCGGAGTCAAAACCCTCCCCGTCGCGTTGGCCTTTGGTCCCGTACGCTTCGTTGCGTTGAATCAGCGTGTTGTCCGCGCTCCACGCCCAGATCGCGACGTTGTATCCTTCCGAGCGCTGGTTGGCGTGCGCTACCACGTTGTCTTCCACCACCGCGCCGTCCGTAGCTACTACCACAATGCCGTCCCCGCCGATGTCGTAGAGCGAATTGCCACGCACCACCACGCCCAAGCTCGGATTCCACTTGGACCGAATCCACGCGTCCGACCAGCCGAAGATTCCGCTCCGATCGACGTGATAAATCTCGTTGTTCTCAATCCGCAAATCCACAAAGCGGCTCGGCTTGGATTGGCTCGTGGATGTGTAGCTAATTCCGCCGTTTGGTTTCACGTCGTCTACACCGTTTACGTCGTGGATCGTCAGCGAGCGCAGGTAAATGTGATGCGCTTCGCCGTAATTTTCCAATGCGATGTGCACCCCGCGCCGCTGTGCCCGCTGCGCGCCCGTATTGGTGACCTCCAGGTTCGCGATCTCCCAATTCTCCTGGTTCTTCAGCAGCAGGGTATCTTCAAACAAACCGTCGCCGTTGATCACCGGCTTTACTCCACCGCCGTACATATCCACCCGGATCGGGTGTCCTGCCGTGCCGGATCCCTTCGGCCACAACTGGCCCCGGAATACCGAACTCGACTTCAGCAAGATCCGGTCACCGGGCTTGAATGTCGTCGCGTTTACCTTGTCCAGAGTCTTCCACGCCGCGGCTGGATTCATGCCGGTGTTCGCATCATTGCCGCCGCGCGAATCCACGTAAAATGCGGTGCCAGAAACCGGCGCTTCCTTCAACGCGGTGGCCAGACACAGTACTCCTCCCAGGCTCGTCAGCACGATCAGCCCAAGAGATCTTTTCGTTCTTTGCGATTTCACTGGTCAAGCGGCTCCTCGACAGCAGGCAATTGGCAGGGTCATATTCCTGGATTCGTCAAGCACCTGTCCTGGGAAGCGGAACGACTCGTTTGGGGAGGGCAAGTCGCTGCACCCCGAGATGCCCCCCGCTGGTTCTAGTTAGAACGTAAAGCGCAAACCAAACTGGCCGGTCCGCTGCGTGCTATTCACACCCGTAACGGCGGCAAAGTTAGCATCGCCGATGTTGGTTGTCGTGCCACCGCAGCCGTTGATGGCGTAGTAGTGCCGGTTGAACAGGTTATAGAACTCCACGCGCATGGAGAGCTGGTACTGTCCATCGGAACCCATAGTGAAGTACTTCAATATGCTCGCGTTTTCGTTGGCCTGACCCGGGCAGCGCAAATCGCCGTCGTACGCTCCGCCGGATCCGAAGCCGACGACGGTCCCGGACGGATTGACAGGAGCGGTGGCCACCGACTTCGCGAAGTAGGGGTAGTAGTAGCTGGAATTAGATAAAGCCTCGGCCCCGGAAAACCCACTCGGACTAGTTGGCCCCGGCGGATTCGGGCTGAAATTTGGGTAGAACGTACCCCAAATGGGATAAAAGGGCTGGTTTATCCCAAGGTGGATGGGTTGGCCACTCGTGTACAGCACAATCGTGTTGACTCGCCAGCCGCCGACTACAGCATTAAGTAGGCCCCTCTTGTCAGCAAGCCAGCGCTGGCCTTTCCCAAAAGGCAGCTCATACGTGACATAGCCTTTGACAATGTGCGTCAAGTCATAGCTGGTCAGGGAGTTGGCCGCAGCAGCAATGTTCCCAAAGTCCTGTACCGGTGTGTAAAAGGCGTTGTACTCTTGCGCGGATGTGTAGGTATCGCCGCGCTGGCGCGAATAGGTGTAGTTCACGTCCATGGTCAACCCGCGGCCGGTGCGCTTCACGAGATCTACGACCATGGAGTTGTAAGAGGTCTGGCCAATCGGTAGCCCCGCGTAATACAAATCATAGTAGAACCAGATGGCCGAAGACCAATCTGCCAGCTGCGGGCTCGGGGCCAGCGCAGCCAGCGCCGGGCCGGAAAAACCTGTGTAAGGACAGGTAATACCGACATAAGTCCCAGGACCGAAACCAAAGTTATTCGGTATGGGTTGCCCCTTGGTGCAGCCGCCGTTGAAGTTCCAACTGCTGAAGTCGCCGTAGGGTACGAGTCCAGGATTCTGCTTCTCGACGTTCAAGAAAGTGGAGGCGGGTGGCTCATTCCACGCGAGCGCCGTATCCGGGAGGTGATGTCCACGATTGCCGACGTATGCAACCTCCAGCCGGAGATTCGGTGTGAATTCGTGTTGCACTCCAATGTTGAATGTGTCGGCAAACCCAGGCATCAAGGAATGGGGGTCGGTATAGACAAGCCCGAAAAACGAACTCGGATCGACGCTGGTGCTGCCAGGCTTAAATACGCCTGGATAGCCGCCATCCCAGTTGAAGGGTGCGCTTGCGCTGTTCGTGCCCTGGTATTGCGGTGCAAAGGCGTTCGGCACTCCGTTGAATTGCGGAGCGTTGGGAGGAAGGAGGGTGAGGCTGAACGAACCACGCACAACCCACCTCGGGTGCGGCGAATAGGCAAAGCCCAGTTGCGGCCCAAAGCCGTTCCAGTACTCTTTCGTCTCAAAACTGTCTCCGCTGTTGCTCAGAAAGACCAGCCTCCCCGGAGTTCCGTATTTGGGATCAATCTGGCCCAGGTCGAAATTCGCCCAGTGCCCGTACTTTTCGTGGAAGCGCAAAGAGTATTGCCAGCGAAGACCACCTGTAAGAGTCAGTTTCGAAGTGACTTTGTAGCTGTCCTGCGCAAACAAGTCGAACGTTTTTCGCCGTCCATACAAATCAAAGGCAGTACCCTGGCTTGCCGTCGATACATCACCGAGCATGAAGCTGGCGAAACCAAATCCCGCTATACCGTTAAAAGCACCGGCTGTGGTGTTCGGGACAAAGTTAAAGCTGTTAATGCCGGATCCGCTGTGGCTATTTACCTGATAGTTCCAGAAATCACCCCCGAAGGTCATCGTGTGGCGCCCTTTCGTCCACGTCAGGTTGTCGCCCGTAATGAGGGTTGCCGAAACAAAATGCCCCTGCCACTTGTTGCCAATGGAGGTTATGCCGAAGCCGTTGACCGCTCCGCCAAAGTTGATCGTGGGAAAATTGTCCGCTGCGGTAGCTCCGAGGCCTAACAGTTGGTTCCAATTCGTTCCAGTCGAGGCCGGCAAGCTTCCGTTCCAATACCAGTTGTACGTCTCGTTGAACACATTGAGCAGTTTTGGACTCAAGGTGTGAGCCTCACTTACGCGGAACTGGTCTCCTTTGACGAGTTGCACGCGCGCGTTCGCCAGCGCTCCTCCGTCCGTTGACCCGGCCTGCCAAATACCTCCGCTGTCGACCAGAGTGCGCGGCCGGTGGTCAAAAATCCACGAGCCAGAGAGCTTGTCTTTGGAGGTCAGCGTGTAATCAATCTTAACCACGGCCTGGTTGGGCGTTTGCGCGGGCGAGTTGTTTATAGGGAACCGGTTATTGCCGTTGAGTCCTGGCTGCTGCGGCGCATAATCCTTTTGGTAAAGGGCAATGATCTTTTGAGATACGCTGCTAACCGGAGTGTCGATAATATTCCCGGTGAACTGCTTGCACTGTCCCGATGAGTTGCAACTCGTTGGGTCGAAAATCATGCCTTTCTGCAAGGGCACAGTCGCACCGGCTTTGTTCTGTACGGTAACGGGAGTTGAAAAACTGCCAGTCCCACAATCACCCGTATGGCCACTCGAATCCGTGCATTGCGCATTGCCAAGTAGTTCGCTGAAGTCTCCGCTCAGCATTTTGGTCGTCGGGACAGTCGTGGACGGGGAGAAGCCACCGAGCGTGAAGTCGGTCTGTGTGTACCGCTCAAAAGCGCCAAAGAAGAACAGCTTATCTTTGCGAATGGGGCCGCCGATGCTCGCTCCGTAATCCCAAGCGCGGGCTTTGGTTTTGGGTGCCCCGGTGAGGTTGTTGGTCCAGGTATTCGCGTCCAAAAACTCGTTGTGACCGTAACCGAAGAGCGACCCATGGAACTTGTTCGTCCCAGACTTAAGCGTGAAGCTCATCACTCCGCCGTTGGTGATGGCACTGGCAGAATCGATACCACTCGTTTGCGCTTGCAGTTCTTGCACGGCCTCCATGCTGGGCCCGGTCTCCATGGAATCGCCGCGGATCGATGAGGTTCCGGACGTGCCGTCGATGGTGTAATCCTTGGTGAACCATTGGGAGCCATTGACCACGGCTCCGTATGGGCTGCTGTAGGGGGAATAGCCGGGGGTGAGGGCCACCGCGAAATTTTCGACGAACCGCCCACCGCCATAGATGCTTAACGGCAAATCGGTCACGATGTTGCCCTTCATGTCCGTCCCAATCGTGGCCGATTCCCGGTCAAGCACCGGCGCATCGGTCGTCACCGTGACGGTCTCAGTCACAGCCCCGAGTTGCAGCGACGCGTTCATTTGCGCTACCTGGGTGGATTCCAGGGTGATCTTGGAATACATCAGCGGCTTAAACGCAGTCTTCTTGAACTCCAGAGAATAGGAGCCGGGAAAGAGATTTGGAATGGTATAGATTCCGTCGGTATTGGTTACGGTTGACGCTGGTATGTCTGTGCCCAGATTCGTGGCGGTCACCTGCACACCGGCCATCGGAGCGCCGCTCGAATCGGTTACCGTTCCGGTGATGGTCGCCCGGTTGGCTTGTGCCCACAAACCACCGACAAAAGCCATTTGCGAGAAACAAAAACACGCAATCGCTTTGCGCATTGCCCCTCTTCTCTGCCGTCAAGATGGCTCAGAGCGCCCCCTTTCCACGCTCTCAGTCAGATTGGTGGCTTCTAACTTTATGCGATTTTGGCCGGACCTCCGTCTGCCATGACCTCATGGAGCTTGCATTAGCCGTCCAGCCCAATCCCCTATAAGCGTTGTAAACGATTACTTCCCCGGATTACTCTCCGCTTCCAGGCTTTGTCAAGTCAAAAAGTCGGAGGCGAAGCGCTTGCGAAGGAGAGCCCTCAGTCGGCAACCCCGAGTTTTCTAACCATTTCTTCGGAAAATCCACGGGCTATATCCGCCTCACCCGGCAACCGTGGCCAGAATCGGTAAGCGAGGTCTTTGTCGAAGACGGATGCCATGTGCGGTAATCGTTTTCTAGTTTTCCACGGAGTAGACCCAGGCTTCGAGCTTCACCGGGTTTTTCTCCGCCGAACTGCACTGGACGGTGAGTGCGCGCCCGAGGGCAAAATCGCCACGACGAATCTCTCCCGCTCCCCAGGAGAGCCCGCTCCAGATCAGCCGGTCGTAGTCCATCGCGATGGGCAGCTCTCTGCCATCCTGCTCCGCGCGAATCTTCAAAACCGTGGCGACTGACTTTCCCTTCGGCGGACCACCTGGCCAGCTCCGGGTGATCCGGCCGTCGCTATTGCGTTGCTCGAAGATGATGCGCAGATCGCCTTTTGTCGGAGGGGTGATGGTCGCCTCGATCGTGTTCTGCCCTTTTGCAACAAATCTGGCATCCACCGGAGCGATCGACCGTGGAATGTGGACATCCTCCTGCACGCCAAGGTCAAATTCTGGCGAAGCGTAGCGATAAAAACCAACGGCGGCAAGTTGGCCGGGTCCTAGCTTGATTCGGTTTGCATTCAATTCGGGCACAAATCCGGCATCGCGGAAGATCACGCGCCCGCCCGCGAGCGGCTCCTGAATGTGGGACAGAAGCGGTAGCTCGATTTCGCGCACGGACTGCGTGGGATTCATCACCGTGTAGATGGCACCTGCAGCATCGAGCGAGCCGAAACCGTAGGGCTCGACGTCGCCCGGAATGCCGCCAAAGGTTTTGGTGCGGCCTTCGGCTTGAAGCGGCGCGTAGAGTTTCTGCACCCGGGCAAACCACCGCGCCTTCGCGTCATCCAGGAACTCCAGATTGCCGTGGATGGTGTTGACCCAGCCTCCCCGCGCGACCTCCAGCAACAGCATGCCCATCCAGGCATTCGTCTTGCGGTAATAGATCGTGCCGGTATTGCCGATCATGAAGCTCGTCGAGTCGATGCGCTCGAGTGGCAGGCCGCTTTCTTCGTAGCGGCGCACCATATGATCGCTATAGATGTCCATGGAGCGCCAGAAATTCATTTCCGGGACGTCCGACGGACGCGGATCGCCGGAATAGAGCGAATCAAATACGGTCAGCCAACGGAGGTCCACTGGATTGTGGAAGGGAAACGGGCCAGCGGTGGACTCGACATCACCGCCAAAGCCATTGAAGGCTACCAGCATCACGTTCGGGTTCTTCGCGCGGAATTTGGCCAATGCTTCGCGGAGAGCCGCTTCATTTCTCGTCCGTATCTCTTCCGGTTTCATCGTCTTTTGCCTTTCTGCCGTGGCCGCGTCAAAGTACGCGAAGTCAAACTTGAACATGCGAATTCCGCGGTCATACCAGTACTGCAAAACGTTCATGAAGTCCGAAAGAAAACCGCCTTCGGAAAGCGACATCGTCCATCCGCTGGTCCCAATCGAATCTTTCCATTGCGGCGCAGCATTGATATGCACCAGCGCATTGGTTCCAAACCACATTCCCGGAAGAATGCCGTTTTCCTGGCAGGCTGCGATCCACTTGTCAGCGCCGTTCGGCCAATTGGGCTTGCGCCAGGTGCGGTACCCACCATCCGGCGCAAACCAGAAGGCATCCATCATGTAGTAGTCGAAATGGATTCCGAAGCTGCGAAGCCGGATCATTTCGTCAAGCTCTTTCATCGCCAGCTCTTCGGTGAGCGGGATGTTGTCGGATAGTTCGTCGTAGGAAGACCAGTTGTTGTAGACCCACACCGGATCGCGCAACAGCGGCTCGCCCAATTTCGAGGGAGACCAAGAGGCCGCATCGGCTGGAGGATGCCGCCTCGCATCCGCCAATAAAGCCTGAACGCCATTTGGGTGGTCCGTTCGCGACCACAAGAAAACCGGAATGATGCAAACAAGGAGGAGGCCCGGCGCTGCGAAGGTCCACGCGAAGCGCGTGCCTCTTTCGGCTGCGTCCCAGCGATCATTCATGACACCACCCTCAAGCCCCCTGGAGGGAACGACAAATTCTTAAACACATTTAGGAAATTTCGTTTGGACTCATCGCTTCCCTGCGCTTGCGCCTGGCCAATCATCGGTGCGGAACGGAGAAGCAGGCAGGCCATTCTTATTATAGAGGTTGCCCTCGGGGCTTCCCGCCCAGGCATACCGTACGGCAACGGGAGAGCTCACTTCCCTGCTGGACACGACGACCTCGTCGCCTTCAACTCTGGCATCCGCCCAGTGAAACTTCCTGTCCGTTCCGGCCATCGAGAATCCCTCCAACGCGTCGCCACGCCCTTCAAGCCCGCCGCCCACGTATCGAAAGCGGATATGGATTTCGTTCCCAGTGATTTTCATGGACTCGTAGATTGGCCCGGAATAGACAATTTGGCGGCCATAGGTAGTTCCCAACGCCCAAAGCGCCAGCCGGTCGCCGATCTCTGCTTTCCGTGGCGGATGCAGGTTTCGCGAATCGCCGACGTCGATGGTCACTGCTAGTCCGGTGTTCGGGACCGTTTTGGCGGTCCACAACTGCGCGTCGCGGAGTTCCGCCCAGATGGAATCGCCCAGCGGCGGACTCGTTCCAAGATTCGGCAGTTGCACAATAAGAAAAGGAAAGTCCGGCCCGCCAAATCCTTTGCGCCATCCCTGAATCAGCGAACGCAGCAACGTGCGGTATTGCTCTGCGCGCCAGGTATTACCCTCCCCTTGATACCAAATGGCGCCGCGAATGCGATACTTCTCGAGCGGAGCAATCATGCCATTGTAAAGGCCTGACGGCGGTCTTTCGGGTTCCCCAACGGGGGCCATGGTGTTCAGTACGAAACCAGTGAGCGCGTTGGCAGTGAACGGTTCGCTCACCCCCCAACCTGCCTGTTTCAAGTCCTGGAACCAAATCGTGACTTCCTGCCATTCTGATGTTGCGCGAATCATTTCTGCGGAATAGTTATCCCAATCGGAAATCGTGGGCTGTAGCATTTGAAATTGAAACGCGCCCTTGCCGCGAGCCCAGAAGCGAATGCCTATAAACGAACTCAGGTCCGCGGGAGAACCATCGCTCTTGAAGGTTGCTTGCAAATTCGAAGAGCTCGCCCCGTCCAATTTTCCAGCCACACGCGCAGCGTAGCCTGCTCCCCCCCGCCCGGGTGCGACCAGATCAAACGTTGTGCTGGCCGCGTCGGACCAGTCGTAGGTCCAAACTCCGCCTGTCTCCGCGCGAGACGCGCCGTCGTCAAAATTACTGAATAACGTCGGGGTACCCGCGCTTCCCGCTGCGGGCAGCAGCTCGAAGTCGTCGAACTCCAGGGAAATTTCCTCTGGCCCCGCGGCGAAGTTCTTGACTTCCGCCGGCATCGCTTCCCATCGCTCTACGATGGGCCGCAAAACCGGCTCCCGACGTAGGGAATCGGCATCCGTCCACTCCTCTCCGGCAGTGCCTGGCCAGGCGCTGAGTATCAGGCCAATCGGGACATGGAGAGCCTTGTGCACGTCGCGGCCAAAAAAATATGCGACTGCCGAAAATGTCTTCGCCGTATCAGGGGTGCAAATTCCCCAAGCGGCCGGCAGCGTGTTTTCCTGAGGCGCGAGGGCAATCTTCTTTGGCACGGTAAACAATCGCATCTGGGGATAGTTGGCGGCGGGAATCTCTTCTGCCGCGCTGGTCGCGCCGCCGAGCGCGTAAGTCATATTGGATTGCCCGGAGGCGATCCAGACTTCACCGAGCAATACGTCTTTTACTTCGACAATTTTCTTACCGCGCACAATGAGCGTAAACGGTCCGCCGGCATGCATCGCAGATAGCGACACATCCCAACGACCCTCTGGCGTGGCAACCGTATCGCTGGTGTTTGGCCCTAGGTTCACCGTGATCCGTTCTTCGGGATCCGCCCAGCCCCAGACAGAAATCCTCATGTCCTCCTGAAGAACCATGTGATCGGTGAAAAGATGCGGAAGCCTAGGCTCGGCCACCGCAGCCGTAGGGAGCAGAGTCAGCAGGAAAAGCGAAAGAGGCGCCGCGACGAGGGTCGAGTCCGAAAAAAATCGTTTCTTCCGCATCGTGTTGAGATTTCTTCGCCTTCAAGTGAACCACAATTTGACAGCCGTGAACATCCGAGATTCTCCGCGCCGCAGTGCCGGTTGGTTGTTGTTGGAAAGGATCGGTTCAATGTGTAGTGCAAATCCGCAATTCGCGTTGTCGAGCACCAAAAGCTGCAGGTTGGTGTTAAGGCGTGAGCATTTTAGACTTCTTTAGCCAGCAAACCGGTAAGGAGCCATTTTTCAGGGAAGAGCGAGCGTGTTCATCCGCTTGGGAACTTCTCCAACCGGTATTACCGCTCGGAGCTTCCTGGTTCTGGCATCAATTGCCGAGACGGAGGCAGCTGCCGAGTTGGAGATATAAACGATCGAGCTGTCGGGAGTGAACGTGATCCACTCGGGCACGGAGCCGGTGGGGGCGTGATTGGGCGGGTAGACATTGGGCATCGAGCAGTACCCATCCAACTTGAGGTCGGGCAGCGAATATTCAAAGACTGCATTGGCAATCGTGCTCCCGACCCACAGAGATTTCCCATTGGGAGCGACCCCGATGCCGTGGGAAGGAGTATTGAAGCGCACCTCAGCGTCACCATACCCGCCGGGCTCTTCGGGGAATTTGACGCGAGCGGCCTCTACATGCTTGGCGAAATCAACGACGGCAAATCCATTGAGGTTCGAGAGCTGCACGAAGATGTGCTTGGTCGAGCCATCGGGATTGGTGTCGAAAGCCATCGGGCGCACGCCATTGTCAAATTTGACTTCCCACGCGACCTGCTCGGTCTGGAGATCGATGACCGTCGCCGATTTGGATTCGATGGAGCCGGCGACGGCGTATTTCCCGTCAGGCGTGACATAAATGTTGTGGATGCTCCTGTTGATGCGGATTGTTTTTGCGAGGGTGAGAGAAGACGTATCGACCACGTCGACGGCCCCGGGGAGCGTGCGGATGCCGACCAGCACCCGACGGCCATCCTTGGTTATGGTGAGGTTGTTGGGGCGGCCACTGAGCGTGATTTTCTGGGTGATTTCGCCTCGCTCGCGGTCAATGACGTCGAGAGCACTTTCCGACTCATCGCTGATGTACACACGGGAACCATCCGGTGAGAAATTGACGCCATGCGGCAGTTCGATGCCTCGGATCACTTGAACGACGCGGTTCGAAGATGGATCGACGACGTCAACGGTGGCTCCCGCGCTATTGGTAACGTAGATGAATGACCCGCTCTTCGATTTGCCGTTGGAAGCAGTACGCGCACCGCGCACCCAATCGGCGAGAGTGAGCCAGTCCGGGTCGTTTTGAGACGCGAACTGCCTGCCACCGGAGTGGAATGCGTCTCCGCCGGCTTCCGGGGCGAGCGGGTGTATCAACAGCAGGCTGGAAAGCGGATCGCCGGGAGCGACGAGTCTCGTTACCGTCAGAAAGTTCCGTCGCGATTGTTCCTCGGTCCACTCCTTGGCACCCGCTAACAAAGGTTCAAGGTGAAAGATCCTATTGGGATCCGAATGGCAAGCGTAACAGCGGGCGTGTCCCGGGCGCTCCTTCAAGAAAATCGGTTCGACCTTAGATTTGAAAAAGTCGAAATCGAAAATCTCTTTTGAAGGAGCAGAAGCTGCTTCCTTCGATTGGCCGGCGTTTGCCGATCGTGACGGCTGCACCGTGCTTTGCGAATGACTGTAGGCCTTGGCCAACGCATTCATCGTGAGAGGCAGGCTTGCCGCCGCGGCAATCAAGAGAACTGCGAGTCCAGCTTTTCGAAGGTTCCGCATTTTCATGTGACCCCAATTTGGTTGAACCGACTGCCTGCGCGGACGGATCCTTCTTAGTGCGACGCTTCCTCAAAAGCTAAAAAATGAATTTGAGAGCGAACTGAATCTGCCGCTCTGGAATCGTCGTTCTGACGAGGACTCCCGCGAGGCTGCTGAGCGTTCCTGTTCCGTCAAAGATGTCAGTGTTGCCGTCTCCCACCTGAGGAGGCGCGAAGTTCGGGTGGTTCAGGATGTTGAAGATTTCCATGCGGAACTGCACGTTGAAGTTTTCTGAGATTCGCTTGATGCGGTTATTCTTGAACACTGAAAAATCCAGACTGGTTATTCCAGGCCCAATCAAGCTGTTGCGCCCGGCATTTCCGCGAAGATTGAAACACTGGGGGAACGGGACTGGCCCCCCAACGCTGGGCGGTTCAGAAGAACAGTTGGTGTTCCAAAAGTTCATATCTGGTGCTGTCGGAACTACGAGGCACTGCGTTTTAATATAATTATTGGGGTTGCCGGGATTCACTAACGAGCCGCAACCCGGCGCGCCCAACCTGTTCGGGAAGGCAAAATCATCGCCGCTAAGCGTATTGGCGGGATCGGATCCGGTTCCCCATGTCGGCGTAAAAGGCACACCGTCGCTCACGGTGAGGATGAGACCGAGCTGCCAACCATCAGTTGCCCACGTTGCCGGTCCCGATAAAGACTTTGCGGTCGGAACCTCCCAAGTGCCATTCACCACCAGCGTGCGTCCCACGTTGAAATCAGAGAGCCCGCGAGTCAGCCTCATATCGAAATAGTTCAAGCTTGAGATCGAGTTCCCGAAGGCGTCGCCAGCCACCGTTGCCGAGCTCGTATCCATGCTCTTTCCCCACGTGAAGGTGCTCTGCATTTGGAGTCCGTGGCTCATGCGCCGGACTAGCTGCAGCTCCAGCGCGTTGTAGTAGGAGAGCCCCTGATAAAACATTCCTCGTATGGAGCCGAAAGCCGGGTTGACAGGATTGGGGGGATTGCCGGCGTTTGGCCCAGTTGTTTGGTTTCCGTTGACATCGACCTGCGGCCACAAATATCCCGAGGGAGTCAATGTGGGAATGACCAGGTCCGCTTCATCGACGCGGAACGGCTGGTGCACGCCGCGTGATCCGACGTACGCAACCATCGCTGCGAGGTTTTGGCTGAGTTGGTACTGAAGATTGAGATTCCATTGCGTCACGTAATTACGTTTCGGATTCGAATCAATGAAAGTGGTACGCAGCCTGTTCCCATTGATCAAACATTCTGCTACCAAGGGGAAGGTAAGCGTGGTGCCAGGCGGACAGCTCGCAGGAATGGGCGACGACGCTTTTATAGTCGTATACTGGAAAAAAGGTATGGCTTGCGTTTCCATAAGAATGAACTGGTAGGGCAGTGGCAGAACATCGAACAATCCTGCGCCGCCACGCACGGCCATTTTTCCATTGTGCAATGGGTCCCAGGCAAACCCAATGCGTGGCTCAAAATTGTGTAAGGTGGGATTTGAAAACAAAGCGCCGGTGCCGGCACAGCTTCCGGCAACCATGACCCCGCAGATGGGCAACGGGTCAGTAATATGCCTTAGGTTGACCAGCTTTCCGTCGGTCTCCGTGGGTACGGTCGCGATTTCGTAGCGCAATCCCAAATTCAAGGTCAGGTTTGGCCTCGTGCGCCAGTCATCCTGCACGTAGCCTCCGAAAATGTTCTGACGAAAATTACGCGGCGTCAGAGAAGCGGCAATGCCTCCCTGAAACTTGGTTCCCTGCCCTTGTAAGAAAGATGGCAAGTCGACAAAGTTCCAGATTCCGTTGGGATCCGTAAGCGCAGTCGCTTGAAGCAACATGCGCTCGAATGCAAAACCGAATTTGATAGCGTGCGTGCTTCGATTGAAGAAAGCATCGTCATAACCCTGGAAGGAATTCCACCGGTAGAAATAGGTCGGAAGCCCGCCGACGCCGCCGGGCATGTCGGAGACGCCGTCGATGTGCACGAAGGCAGCGTATCGGCCGGAGAAGGCGGCCAGCTTGGGATCGGATGCTGCCGGATTGATAGCGCTCACGCTCTGATTGTTGTTTACCGATTCATGGTTGTAGCCGAAGCGCACTGCGTTTACGAATGTCGGCGTAAAGCTATGAGTTTCCTCGGCGGTCACAATCTGCCGGGAAGTCATGCTACCCAACAGAACGTTGCCAAAGGAGTCAGGCGATGAGTACGGCGTTCTGTCAAATAGGTAAGTACCGGTCAGTTTGTCTTTCTCCGAAAATTTATGCTCCAGGTGCGTGGTGACAAAATTCTCGTTGATGACTTGCTGCGCGGAGAACACAAAGGGACAGACATCCTGAGGGCAGGCAGCGGGGACAGGATAGAGCGCGAGATAATCCGCAGCCGCCGAGGAAACTGTCACGTTCCCAGTAGAAAGGATTCCATTGCGGGCGTTCGGCGAGGGCACCGTATCCAGGTTGGCTATGCCTTTGGACTGGCGGATACCCTCGTAGTCGACAAAGAAGAAAGTTCGGTTCTTGACGAGAGGTCCACCAATCGCGCCCCCAAACTGATTGCGTCGGAAGGGCGACCGCTGCCCGGCCTCAAAGAAGTTTGCCGCGTCGAGCTTGCTGTTTCGCAGAAATTCGTAAGCGCTGCCATGAAATCCATTTGTGCCCGACCGGGTGACCGCGTTGACCACGCCTCCTGACGTTTTGCCGTACTCCGCTGAGTAGTTACTCGTGAGAACCGAAAACTCTTGAATCGCATCCACGCCTAAATTCCCGCCCAGGACGCTGCCCGGCGCCCCATTCGCGTAATCGTTGAGGCTGACGCCATCCAACCGGTAGTTATTCTGCTGGGGCCGCGCGCCCGAGATAGTCAACTGTTGGCCGAATCCGCGATTACCACGATCGGCGCCAACAGCAAATGTCGGCTGTGTTTGGATGGTGTCAACACCAGGCTGCAGAGCGGCCAGGTCGGTCCAGCTCCGGCCGTTCAGCGGAAGTTCGCGCACGGTGTTGGCGGTGACCACAGCGCTGATATCTGAACTGGCAAGCTGAACTGCGGGAGCCTCCGTGCTTACTTCAACAACGATCTTGGCCGCGGACCCCACGTGCAGCGTAAGGTCGAAAACCTGTTGCGCGCCAACCGTCAGTGTAATTCCCTTGCGGGCCTCGGTTGCAAAACCCTTCGCAGAAACAGTAATTTCATAATCGCCAGGAAGCAGGTTCGGGGCCGTAAAAAAGCCATCCGAATTTGTCATCACCGTTGTCGTAATCCCTGTGGCGACGTTGGTGATGGAAACCTGGGCCTGCGGTATCAGTTTCTGCGAAGGATCGGTTATGGTGCCGGAAATCGTTCCTCCGGCTACTTGGGCGCGTGTTGCAACAGGAAAAATGGCTCCGAACATCAAGAAAATTGCTAAAGTGCGGCCAAACCAACACACCGCAGAAAGGCTTTGAAAGGACACGAGTCACCTCCCCACTTGGAAGTGGAGCCTATTTTATAGCCACTGACCGTGCCTTAACCCAACATTAATTTCCTTTCACGTATACTGGCGGGACTAATTCCCGCAGCCTGTGAGGCGGGCAAGAGGACCGTAAACGTAGATCCCTGGCCAAGACCGCTCTGGCACTCAATGGATCCGCCTTGCGCACGCGCAATGGCCAAGGCAATTGCTAAACCAAGCCCCCCACTGTGAGCTTCTCCGTTGGCCGGCCTCGCCGCGCGGTAAAAACGCTTGAAAATAAAGGGGAGGTGGTCGCTAGCAATTCCAATGCCCTGATCCTCGAAGCAGATCCGAATTGCGCCGGTATTTTTCTCGAGGCTGACTCGTACTTGCGAATCCGAATGAGAGTACTTAATGGCGTTGTCCAGAAAAATCAAAAACAGCTCATGCAGGAAGGCTTCGTCGCCGACATAAGCAACCTCTTGGTTGAGGTCGCGTACAATGGAAATATTCTTTGCGCGAGCGCGAGGAGCAACCAGCGCACAAGTTTCCTCCAGGATCTCGTTGATATAAAGCGGCTCACTTTCAAGGCGCAACTGTCCGGCATCAGCCATCGAGAGTGTGAACAATCCTTCTACGATTCGGGTCAGTTTCTTCAATTCGTCGTCAATGCCGGCAAGAGTCTTTCGGTATTCCTCCGCCGAACGAGGCTTGGAAAGGATCAACTCCGTCTCACCGTGGAGTACCGCGAGCGGCGTGCGCAATTCGTGAGAAGCATCGGTGACGAATTGGCGCAGTTGGTGAACCGCAGAATCGACGCCTTGCAGGAGCTGATTGAAGGTCTCCGCCAAACGGCCCAGCTCGTCATCCCGCGAAGCGACGCGCAAAGGCGTCCAGAACCCCTGGCGATCCGTAACACGCTTCGCCATGAGCTCGGCGTGGCGTGTGAGCGCTTTGACGGGCGCCAGACTCCGTCCCACGTAGAAAGCGGAGATCGCCGCAGTGAGCAGTAGACTTACCGGAAAAAGCAGCAGGGTGATCCCTCCAAAAGTGTCCAGTAAACGATTCGTCCCGAACGTGGGAATCGCAATCGCCAGGAACCTCCGCGCCGCCGCATGCCCAAAAGGAATCAGCGCAACCCGCACCGAGTCGGAATTTCCAACAGAACCTATCCCGAACACGGCGTGTGAATCATCTAGCTTTAGATCTTTCAGGTCGATTGGACCCGTCAAGTTTCTTGAACGTTGGAGCACGTCTCCCCTGGAATTAAGGAGCTCAAAGAATTGTCCAGGAAGGTCCAGGCGCTCAACATCGCGGGCGTTGGGTTCCGAAGCAATGTCGGCAATAATGGGCCGTGAAGTTTCCAGCAATTGGCGGTTCAGCTGTGCCGGAATGGCGCGGGCCAGCAATCCCCAAAAGGCAAGATAAGAGGCGCCAAGGAGAACGCCCACGACAGAGCAAAACAGCACCATCATTCGGGACCGCAGCGTTTTGGCTCTCATGTTTCCAAAGCTCCTAGCCGGTAACCGACTCCTCGAATCGTGTGAATAAGCTTCGCCGCACGGTCACGGTCGATCTTCTGGCGCAAGCGGTTGACGTAGACCTCGACGAGATTTGTCTCGCTGTCGAAATGGCAGTCCCACACGTGTTCAACGATCTCGCTGCGCGTGACGAGTTCGGGAGCACGGAGGAGCAGGAGCTCGAGGAGCGAAAACTCCTTACTTGTAAGCGGGATCATTTCTTTTCCGCGGTTGGCGCGGCGTCGGTGGCGATCGAGTTCGAGGTCCCCATATCGAAGCCTGGCGTTGCCGGTATGGAACCCGCGGCGCACAAGCGCTCGAACCCGTGCGAGAAGTTCCGTGAGCACAAAGGGTTTTGTGAGGTAATCATCGGCTCCCGCATCGAGGCCCTCGACTTTCTGCTCGACAAGGCCCCGGGCGGTGAGCATCAGGACGGGGGCTTCAATGCCCCGCTGCCTCAGTTCGCGACAGACTTCGATACCACTCATCCCGGGCAAGCGAACATCCAGGAGGATCGCGTCGTAAGTCACGTCTGTGCCTAGTTCAAGTGCTTTCTCACCAGACTCGGCCACGTCCACCGCGTAGGTATTTTCGCGCAGCGCCCGCGCGATGAAGCTCGCCACTTTACGCTCGTCTTCGACCAAGAGGATGCGCATACATCCTGATTTACTATCATGAAGAAGGCCTTTGCGCGAGTGAATAACTGCCGCGCGTAGCGGGCTTTGCTCGCTGCCCCTCCTTTTATTTCAGGTCGTTGCGAATCACTTGCCCGCCCTTCATCACAAATTTTATGCGTCCGAGCTCGGTAATGTCCTTCAGCGGATCGCCGGAGACCGCGACGATATCGGCAAACTTTCCTTTCTCGACAGAGCCGATGCGGTCCTGCCACCCCATCATCTCCGCCGCGACCGTCGTTGCGGCCTGGATGGCCTGCGCTGCCGTCATGCCGTATTTGACCAAATAGGAGAATTCGGCGGCCTGCGTTCCGTGAGGGAACGGTCCCACGCCGGATCCAAATGAAATCTTCAAGCCCCGGGAAATCGCCAGGCGGCCGCTTTTCTCGCGCATCGCTTCCAGGCTGTACTTGCCTCCAGTCGTCTTAGCATCCCGCAAGGTGTATTCGGAAAGAGAGTAGTGATAGGCCGTCAGTTCAAGATAAAGCCCCTTCTTCTTCATCAGGTCGGCAGTGCCCTCGTCCAGATCGATGGCGTGTTCGATCGTATCGGCGCCGGCTTCGACGCAATGGCGCAAGCCCTCGCCCCCGAATGCGTGGCAAGCGGTTCTTTTTCCGTGGCGATGCGCCTCATCCACGATGGCATCCACTTCTTCCTTTGTGAACGTAGGGTTGCTGAACAATTCGCCATTTGGTTCGAATTCGTAGTCGGAGGTCGAATGAAGCTTGATCCAGTCAGCGCCATAGTGGATTTGCTCTCGCACGGCCTGGCGCGCGGCCCAGGGATTGTCAACGGCCTGGTAGTTTCCCGGCAGACTGACCTCCGGCGATCCCAAAATGCCTTCGCCGGTGGCCACCAGCCCCATCGTCGAAACCTGCATGCGCGGACCTTGGAAATAACCCTGATTTATAGCTCTCTTGATATCAACGTCCGCGTAGCCACCGCCGTGGCTCATCAAGTCCCGCAAGGTTGTGAATCCTGCGCGAAGATCCTTTTGTGCGTTGGCAAGCGCCAGGAGAGTGCGGTACTCGCGAGTATCATTAATGGGGCTCGCGAACGGCGGGCCTCCAGGCTTAGGCCCATCGAGACCAAACCCGAATACATGCGTATGTCCGTCAATCAACCCGGGCAGAACGGTTGCTTTGCTCAAATCGATGACCTGCGCCCCAGCAGGGATTTGCACTTGGGCGGCAGGTCCTACTGCCGAAATTTTTTCACCTTCCACAAGAACGACCTGATTTTCAAGCATGCTGCCCGACTTACTGTCAAACAAGCGGCCGGCGCGAATCAGTACGGTCGAATTCTGGGCGCTCATCGGTGACGCGCCAAGCAGAACGATGGCCACCGTGTTGAGGGCGCAGTATTTGAACAGAGCTCTCCTAAAACGCGGTCTCAAGGTATCCCTCCTCTCCGCGATGCTTCGTCACTCGTTCACACCAACCGATCGAAGGCGCACGTTTGGGCTCATGCGCGCACTTCGTCGGGCGCAAAGCGCGCAGTTTCTCTCATGGCGTTCTATTGAACTGCAAAAACCAGGATTCCCGCGCTTTCCGTCCCGTGTTGTGGAACAGCCACAAAATAGCGCTTCAGCGCAGGAACCAGGAGAGAGGTCCGCCCTAGCGGTCCGGTTGGCACTTTCCCGAGCGGCTTGTAGTGATCAGGATCAGTTTGCTCGTACACATCTACATTCCCATCGGCAGAGGCGTAGAGACGGCGGCTCGCCGTATCATAAATCAGGTCGTCGACTCCCTTCGTGATCGGCAGCGCCATAAGCTCCTTGCCGGTAGTTGTATCAAACACCACGATATCTCCACCGCGGCAAGCAACAAACAGACGATGATTCCCCTCATCAAGCGCCATCGCGACGTTCGTCTTGCTCTTGGTAACCGGCCAGCTGGCCACGATCTCGCGCTTGTTTCGGTCGATGACCTCCACCCGGCTCTTCGCTTTGTTATTCACGTACATTCTCGGGCTGGCCTTTTCAAGCCTCATTGCTTCGAGGGTATCGCCATCGACTTTCATGTCGGCCACTTTTTCCCCGGCGGTCGTATCCACAACGCTGATCATGGAGTAGGTTTCGTGGACGTCGCCGCCACCATTGTCGATGTAGAGGAGTTTTGTTTCCGGGTCGTATCCAATCGAGTCCGCATCCAGCAGCAGCTTCACGGTCGAGAGCAAGGCATAATTTGTGCTGTCAAAAATTTTCAGCTCTCCGGCTTCCCCGTCGGTCACATACAAGTGGCCGAGATCTTCCCGGTAAAGGATCGCATGAGGTTTCTCGATGCCTCGAATCGTGTGAATCAGTTTCCCGCTCTGCACATCGAAAACAAGCACAGCCTTGTAGCCTTCCGGCGTCGCGAACAGTCGGTGGTCTTTAAGATCAATGGCAAAGTGATCAAAATTTCCCGTAATGTCCGGAGACAATTTGAGGGTTTCGAGGAGTTTCAGCGGAGTGGCGTCTTGAGCCCGCGCCCCCGCTCCCCAAACGGCAAGGATCGTCGTCAGGATCAGAAACCGTTTCTTCATTTTCTCTCCAGGCCAAAACATTTTGGATTTTGGTCCACTCGAATCGCAGGAGATGGTTCTGCAGTGCGGCGCGAATTTCGCCACGGAGCGGCCCGTCAGAGCATAATTCATCCGCCCTCGCACCAACTTAAACCAAGATTAATTTCTGTTTAGCCGAAGCGGTTTTGTCCTCATAAATCAAGGGATTTGCCAGGGACAGGACACCAGTCGTCTCTTCTCCGGTCCCAAACAGATGTTGACTCGACCGGCGGGCCTCCCCGAGTATGACGAGGCTAGAGAAAGAAATAGATGCCACTGTTCCGCGGACTGTTCGAGAAACTCACTTTGCAACTCGAACTGGATTCCGCGGAAGCAACTCTTTGCCGGCGGGAGCGATCTTGGAGGCTTCGATGAAATATTGGCGATTTTTCCTATTTGTGTTTTTTGTGTCATTTCCCGCCTACGCTACTGCGCAAACCAAAGAGGCCCTCAAGCTTGTCGCTACCATTCCTTTACCGGGACTCAAGGATGGCGACTTCGATCATTTCGCCCCGGACATCGACGGGCACAGACTTTTTCTCACCG
>Ga0306925_10001025_pt1 | contig 21984 bp, 18 predicted proteins | sample flu12Cox44000176_FD_203755 | JGI IMG/M metagenome (GOLD analysis project Ga0306925, IMG submission 203755) | Lab enrichment of tropical soil microbial communities from Luquillo Experimental Forest, Puerto Rico - flux8day.12C.oxic.44.000.176 (v2)... | ecosystem: Environmental > Terrestrial >... | reverse complement strand
GCGCGACAATCCCCGCAAAGGCGTGCCGACGGTCCGGCGCGAGCCACGGCGCCGCAGGACAGCAACCGGCATGCGGGCAGACCGATCAAGACCTCCCGAAAAAGTCGAACCCCGCCCCGTTTCGGATTCGACCCGCCAGCCCTAGATGTTGATCAACCTGGGACAACGGGATGAGCCTCGACAAAATCTGTGGATACCCTTTCAGCAGATTTCCCACAAAAAATTCGTGGTAAACTCCTTTCGATATGACCAGGGATGAACTGTTAGATCCGCAGCAGAGATAACTACATTTTCAAAATAAGCTTTGGGTTCCAATTGCCGGAGCAAAGTTCCGACACCACAGCCAATGTCGATGACACAAAGCTTGTTTCTCCCATGTGCAGCCAAACGAGCCCAATCGCTTATGTCTTGGGCCAGAGCGTCGTATCGCGATTGACGCAGGGTATAGAGGTGGTGCCCTTCCGGATCGACGCCGAACGCACGGCAAGGTTCGCGAGGTTGGTGGCCTGCTCGATCCGCGGCAGTTTTTGCCGTCCCCGCGGAGGGTCGCCGCTTCAACCCGGCCAGCATTCCCGCCCGGTCAACCGAGCCGCGCGGCGAGTGGCCGGGGCTGTACGTTATCCGCCGGCATGACCGCGGGATGAGCGACACGGGCCATGACGATGATCACAAACAGCGAGAACCACAAGGTTGCGAGCCACCATTCCTCCCAGATCCCATAGCTGGCGAAGCAGGCGATTAGCGCGATCGCCAGACTTGCGCCCGCCGCGGCGGTGAACAGGCGCGGCCAAGGAGCGGCGGCGAGAGCCTGCCAGGCGAGCGCGACCAGCAGGGCGAAGAGCACGGCGCCCGGCACGCCGAGTTCGAGCCAGAGTTGCAGCGCCGCATTGTGGGGGTGCAGCGGCATCCAGGTCTCGCCGGGTCTTATCGGATTTATACCGCCCGGCATCGCCCGCGACGCGTCGAGACCCCAGCCGGTGAGCGTGCGCTCGGCAATCCGATCACCGGCGAACGACCAGATCAACAGCCGGTGCCCGGCCGAGAGCTTGACGGCATCGGCCGTTTCGGCAAGCAGGGGGAACTGGGCAAACCTGGCGAAGGTCAAGGGTGCACTGATGATGATCAGAACCGACATCACCGCGGCGACACGGGCCACGCGGACCCGCCAGAGGTAGAGTAAGAGGCCCATCGGCAGACCCGCGGCCAACGCGGCTTTCGCCGCCGTTCCAGCGAGCGCGTAGATCATTGCGGCCGTCATCGTTGCCATTATCAAGGCGAAAATCACCTGACCGCGACAAACCAGCACGGCGCTGGCGGGCACCAGCAGGATGGCAAACGAGACCGAAGCGCGGTTGAGCCCGGTTGCTTGATAGGCGCGGTCGGTGAAGGGCGCGCCGACCGCACCAGCGGTGACGAGATCGGTCGCGGCCATCGCAACCCCGAGGGCGAGCCCTCCGAGCAACAAGAACGTTAGCCGGCGAGGCGCCTCGATGCAGCTCACCGCATCAGCCAGCGCGATGCCGGCGGCAAAGAGGCCGGCGAGCCGGCCCGCGATGACGAGGCTGCGCAGCGAATCCCCCGACCACAATGCCGAAGCCGCCCCCCAAAAGACGAGGCACCCGAGCAGCGTCGCTGCAGGGGCAAAAGCTGGGCGCGGCCTAGGGCCGCTCGCCGACAGCACCAAACCCGTCGCGCACACCCCGGCGACCGAGAAGACTGGGACGATTCCCCTCGGCACGACGACAAGGAGCGGGAAAAACAGCACCGCTGCCGCGTTGAGGCCCGCTTCGCACCAAGCCGCGATCCGCCGGGCCGTCCGGTCCGAAGTCAACCGAGACAGAGGGGATAAGGCTCGCTCGTCTTGCCCGGTTACTGTCGGCTCCCTCTGCGTCTAATGGTTTCTCCTCGCGCAGCCGCTTACCCGGTGGCCCAACCTAGGGGCATATTTCAATTCCGGAGAAGAAGAAGGCGATCTCGTGAGCGGCATTCGCCGGCGAATCGGAACCGTGCACCGAATTCCCCTCGATCGACTCGGCGAAATCCTTACGGATGGTCCCCGGAGCAGCATCTGCGGGATTGGTCGCCCCCATGATCTCGCGGTTGAGCGCTACTGCGTCCTCTCCTTCAAGCACCTGAACGACGATCGGGCCCGAGATCATGAATGCCACAAGATTCCGATAGAAGGAGCGCTCAGCATGCACGTTATAGAAACTTTCGGCTTGCGCCTGGCTGAGCCGGATCCGTTTCTGCGCAACGATACGCAGCCCGCGTTGTTCAAAGCGGTTGTTGATCGTCCCGGTGAGATTGCGACGCGTCGCATCCGGTTTGATGATCGACAGCGTCCGTTCGATGGCCATCACAATTTCTGGTCCGGGGGAAAGTTCTGCACATATTTTCCGCCCCCTCGAACCGTTATTGCCGAGGAGTAGTCCTCGCTCACGACTTTCGCTCCCAGCCAGACACGGTCTGCTGCCAATAGGTCAGCGTATGACCCGCGTCGCGGACGCGTCGCCAGCGGGCCCGGGCGTCCTCGACCGCACCGGCGTCGTTGCCGTCGAAAAGATCCGCGCACCGTGGGTAGGTCCCGATGTCCTCAGCCTCGACTCCGTCGACGACTACCAGAAGTGAGGCGCCGTTGGGGTTCTCGCCGCGGTGAGTGAGCCAGATCGGTTGCGTGGCGGCATTCCCGTCGCGAGCCGAGCCGTGGGGCAGGAAGGATGCCTCCCCATAAGTCCATAACGTCGCGCTGAGATGTTCGACGCGTTCCGGCGAAGCTGCTCTGAGCACGATCCGATGGCCTTGTATCCATGCCCGCTCGAGCAGCTTGGGCAGCGCCCGCTCGAGCGACGTCGACGAAAGGTGGTAAAAGCTGATCTCTCCCAAGGGTATGCCCTACTCCCTCTCGTAGTACTGCGCGACGAATTGGTCGAGGAGCCGGACGCCGAACGCGGTGGCGCCTTTTGGCACCGTCGCGGTATCTTTCGAGGACCAAGCCATGCCCGCGATGTCGAGATGCGCCCAGGGGACATCGTTGACAAAGCGCTGCAGAAACTGCGCGCCGAGGATGCTTCCCCCGGCCCGACCGCTGCCGATATTTTTCACATCGGCCGCGTCGCTGTCGATCTCGCGGTCGTAGCTCTCGGCGAGCGGCAGCCGCCAGACCTCCTCGCCGACGGCCTTGCCCGCTTCGATCAGCCGGTCGGCGAGCTCGTCATTGTTCGAGAACAGGCCGGCACGGTGATGGCCTAAGGCGACGACAACCGCGCCCGTCAAAGTTGCCAAATCGATCATCAGCCGGGGTTCATAGCGATTCTGGCAATACCATAGCACGTCCGCTAGCACCAACCGGCCTTCGGCGTCGGTGTTCAAGACCTCGATCGTCTGCCCCGACATCGAGGTAACGATGTCGCCTGGGCGTTGCGCCGTGCCGGAGGGCATGTTTTCGACGAGGCCAACCACCCCAACCGCATTAATCTTGGCTTTGCGGGCCGCGAGCAGCTGCATGAGGCCGATGACGACGGCGGAGCCCGCCATATCCCATTTCATGTCGGCCATACCGGCGGCGGGCTTGATCGAAATGCCGCCGGTGTCGAAAGTAACGCCTTTTCCGATAAACGCGAGCGGCGAACGGCAATTGTCATCGCCGCCGGCCGCCCCTCCGAGCCATTCCATCACCACGACGCGCGGCGGTCGGGCGCTGCCCTGCGCCACCCCTAGCAAGGCATTCATGCCGAGCTTGCGCAACTTATTCTCGTCGAGTATCTCGACGGCTGCCCCAAGATCGATGAGTGTCCCGGCTTGCGCCGCGAGCGTCTCCGGGTAGATCACATTGGACGGTTCCGAGACGAGATCCCGGGTGAAAAAGACGGCGCTTGCCGTCTTGTCGAGCGGTTCGTAGGCGCGTTCCGCCGCACCCGGGGCGACCGCCGCCACGGTCAGGCGATCGAGCGACGCTTTCTGCTCGGGCTTCTGTTTTGTCTTGTACTTGTCGAAACGATAAGATCTGAGCCGAGCACCAAAGGCGAGGTGGGCTGCGGCCCCGGTTTGATCGAGCGGCGCTCCCTCGCCGACATCAATCGCGATGGTCGCCTCCTTCTCCCCGGCACTGTTAAGATGAGCAACGAGATTGCCGCCGAGATGCTGGAACAGTCGGGCATCGGCCAGATCCGGCTTGCCGAGCCCGGCGAGGACAATGCGGCTCACCGACAGGTTGCCTGGACCGATGATTGGCAGCAGCTCGTCCTTCTTGCCCTTGAACCGAGGAGCTCCAGAGAGAGCGCGCATGATCGCGCCACCCGTCGCCTCGTCAAGCCGTCTCGCCGCCGGCGTCAGCGTCGCCTCCTCCCACACCCCGACTATCACGGCACCGGAGCGGGGTTGGTCAGGCTCGGCGAAACTGATCTTCATCGCGCGACCTCGAGAAATTGGAGCGGGAGCGGCTGGAGGCACGCCCGGCAGTCGAACAAGGATTTCGCGATAGATCCAACAAGCCCGCGAGTCAACGGCGGAGATCAGCAGCCCTCGGCTCGGGAAATGTAGTCTGGCCCGGTCGAAGCCGGTTCCGTATGATCGACCGCCGATGGCGAGCCTCGACCGTTACATTCTGCGCCAATGCTTTGGTGTCATGATCTTCGTGACTGCGGCACTCAGTGCAGCGATCTGGCTCGCTCAATCTCTCCGGCTGATTGATCTGATCGTCAACCGTGGCCTGTCAATCGAGGCATTTCTCTACCTTGCATTGCTAATTCTGCCCCGCTTCCTCGACATCGTGTTGCCGATCGGCGTGTTCATCGCCGTGCTCTTTACCTTCAATCGGCTGACCGCCGAGAGCGAGCTCGTTGTGATGCGGTCGGTGGGATTGAGCCATATTGCGCTCGCCAAACCCGTGTTGATCCTGGCGGGGATCGCCTTTCTCGTGCTGATGAGCCTGTCAGCCTACTTCCTCCCGGCATCGAACCGCGCGTTCAAAGATCTGCATTTCGAGATCCGCAACCGCTTTGTCTCGAGCCTGCTCCAAGAGGGAACCTTCACGACGATCGCTGACAAGCTCACGATCTATATCCGCGGCCGTGACGAGCAGGGCGAAGTCGTCGGGCTGCTGATCAACGACAGCCGCGAGCCGCATCGCCCGGTCACGATCCTCGCTGAACGCGGCGTCTTCGCCAACACGCCGGCCGGGTCCCGCATCGTCATGGTCAATGGCAACCGCCAGCAATTCGATCCCGAAACCCGCAAGCTTTCGCTGTTGACGTTCGACCGCTACACACTCGATCTCGACAGCTTGCATGATGCCCCGGTCGTCCGCTTTCGCGAGCCCCAGGAGCGTTTCCTCGACGAACTGTTCTTTCCGCCGGCGGAGGCCGACCCCGTGCTGCGCCTCGGCCTAACCATTGAGGCGCATCAGCGCATTTTGATCCCGCTCTCCGCCTTCAGCTTCGCTTTGATCCCGCTCGCCTGCCTGCTGCCCGGAGAGTTCAACCGCCGTGGACAATTGAAACGCGCTCTATTGGCTATCGTCATAGCGTTCCTATTCGAATTGCTCGATATCGGCGTAAACGATCTGGCTTCTCGTTCCGCCGCTGCGATCCCGCTGATGTATGCCACCGACCTCTTGCCGTTCATTCTCGGGTTGGGAACCCTCTGCCGCGGGAACATAAGGCTCGGCTTCCAGGGGCCCAGGGTGGCTGCCATTAACACCCCGTGACGACAGGAAGGCGGTTGTCGGTGCAACTCGCGAAGACCCTGTCCTCCTACATCGCCCGCCAATTTTTTGCGTGGTTCTGCGGTGTCTTCATGGCGATGGTGATCGTTACCTTTCTGCTCGACTACATCGAGCTGATCCGCCGCAGCGCTACAAGGATGCAGGGCACGTTATTGGTGCTGCTCGAGATGGCGGCGTTGAAACTTCCCCACACCGCGCAAGAGGTGCTGCCCTTCACGATCCTATTCGGAACGATGCTCGCCTTCTGGCGGCTGACCCGTAACCACGAGCTTGTCGTCGCCCGAGCGGCGGGCGTTTCCGTGTGGCAATTCCTGACGCCCGCCCTGCTCGTAGCGTTGCTCGTTGGTGTCATCGCCGTGACAGTATTCAACCCCGTGGCTTCTCTGATGGAGGTCGCCTACGAGAAGTTGGAAAGCCGCATCCTGCGCCAAGGTTCCGATCAGCTGTCGCTCTCCGACGCGGGGCTGTGGCTCCGGCAGAGCGATCGGGCCGGCAACCAGATCATCATTCACGCCGAGAAGCTCGCCTCGGGGGACTTGATCCTCGATACGGTAACCCTGTTTTTCTTCAACGATCTGATGCGCTTCACCTCGCGCATCGACGGACAAACCGCAAAGCTCGAAACGGGCGATTGGCTGATCGAGAACGGCACGCGCTGGCTACCGAACGAGCCGGCGGAACCCTTCACCGAGTTGCGTCTACCGACGACGCTGACGCCGCGCAAGATCGAGGAAAGCTTTGCCTCTCCGGATACGATGTCGTTCTGGGATTTGCCGGGCTTCATAACTTTGCTTGAGCAATCGGGGTTTCCGGCGCAGCGCCATCGGCTGCACTTCAATGTTCTGCTTGCCCGCCCGTTTCTGCTGTGCGCGATGGTACTAGTCGCCGCAACTTTCAGTCTGCGTATGCAGCGGCGCGGTGGCACAACGTTGATGATCGTCGGCGGAGTGGTCAGTGGATTTCTGCTTTACTTTTTATCGGACGTCGTCTTCGCCTTCGGGCTTTCCGCCAAGGTGCCGGTGACCCTTGCCGCCTGGACCCCGACCGGGGTGAGCCTGATCTTTGGTGCCTCGATGCTGCTTCATCTGGAAGACGGTTGATGGCGGATCGCCCGGGCTTTGCTTGGCGGAGGCTCTGCGGTGCGATCATCGGAACGTTGTGGGCGACACTCCTAGTTGGTGCAACGATTCCTGCTGCCGCCCAATTCAGCTTGGGCAGCGGTTCACAGCAGGATCAGAATGCTCCGATCGTCTTTCGCGCTGACGAGGTTGAATACGACGAACAGCTCGCGCTGACGGTTGCGCGCGGACACGTAGAAATCTCGCAGAGCGGGCGGGTCCTCCTCGCCGACACGATCTCGTACAACCAGCGCACCGACACGGTAACCGCGTCCGGGAATGTCAGCTTTTTGCAGCCGACCGGCGAGATCCTTTTTGCCGATTTCATGGAGCTGCGGGATTCGATGAACGAAGGCTTCGCAACGAACGTGCGGATGCTACTCGCCGACCGGTCACGGCTCGCCGCCAACACCGCGCGCCGCACGAACGGCAATCGGACAGAGCTGCGGCGGGGCGTCTACTCTCCGTGCGACCTTTGCAAGAATGATCCGAGTGCGCCGCCAGCGTGGCAGCTCAAAGCACGTGAAATTGACCATGACAAGGAGCTGCAGCTGATCGAGTTCCGCGATACCACGATGGAGATCGACGGCTGGCCCGTTTTCTATTCGCCCTATCTTTCCACCCCCGATCCCTCGGTAAAGCGCGCAAGCGGTTTCCTTATGCCCTCGGTCGGCGGCTCCAACACGCTCGGCGCCAATGTCACGATCCCCTATTACTGGGTGCTCGGACCGGACAAGGATCTGACACTCACACCGCGCTTTATGACCCAAGCGGGCGTGCTGCTAACCGGCGACTACCGCGAGCGCTTCGGCAACGGGACCCTCGACGCCATCGCCAGCGTCAATCACAGCAATGTCGGCTCCGGCAGTAGCTCGTCGAACGAAGGAGAGCAATGGCGCGGACAAATTAACGGACACAGTGTGTTCGACCTCGATGAGACCTATCGGACCGGTCTCGATGTACAGCGCGTCTCGGATCAGACCTTCTTGACCCGCTTCGGCTTTGGCAACCCGCTGCTGAATGCGATGACCAGCCGCGGGTATCTCGAGGGCTTCGAGGAGCGCGCGTCGACCGACATCAACACTTACGCTTTTCAGCCGCTGCTGCCCGGCATCGGCGACTCGACCCAGCCAATCGTCCTGCCGGTCGCCAATCGCAATTGGCAAAGTCAGCCCGACGCGCTCGGCGGACGATGGAATCTCAACGCCAATCTTCTCGACATCATTCGCGAAGTGGGTACTCAGACCCGGCGGCTGTCTCTCGGCTCGGAATGGGACCGGACCTTCCGCGACGGGATAGGAGGACAATATAATTTCTCGGCGAGCCTGCGCGGCGACGGCTACTCGATCAACAATCTGAGCGCGGTATCCAACCCCGACCTGCCCTCCGCCTTCTTCCCGGTTAACGGGCAGCCAGCGGTGGCGCCGACCGCCACCAATTTCGTGACCGGCCGGGGCTTCCCGCAAGTCGGGCTCGTGTGGAGCTATCCACTGATCCACCGCGGCGAGGAAATGACGGAACTGATCGAGCCGATTGCCGGCGGCTTCGCCGGACCATCGAGCGGAAACCGACGAAACATCCCGGACGAGGACAGCCTCTCTTTCAATTTCAGCGACTCGGACTTGTTCCGTCGCGATCGCCTGGCTGGATACGATATCCTCGACACCGGCCAGCGGGTCGATTACGGAACCAAGCTTGGGTTCTACGACAAGGACGGCGGCAGCTATCGGCTACTGATCGGCCAGAGTTACCGCGCCCAGCCCAATTTGTTCTTGCCATTGGGGTCGGGAGCCGAAAACCGGCTTTCGGATGTCGTCGGGCGAGTGGTGCTGTCGCCCAATTCCTATCTCGATTTGATATATCGTTTTCGATTTGACACGAGCCCTTTAGCCGATCGCGTGCAGCAAGTCGGAGTGAGCGCTGGACCGCCTAGCCTGCGTGTCTCCAGCTCATTTGTGTACCTTCCGCCGCAGCTGCAGAGCCAGGTCGTGACAAACCCTACCCCTGGCCAGAACGTCCTCTACGGCAAACGCGAACAGTTGAATTTCAGCGCGACTGCGAAGCTCACGCGCTATTGGTCGCTGCAGGCCAACCAGACGATCAACCTGACCAGCAGCACCACCTTGGTCAACGGCGTGGCGACACCGTCAGCCTCGAGCGCTAGCCTCTATGCTTCCTTGTCGGCGATCTACCAGGACGAATGCATGGCCTTTATCGGCTCGGTCAGCCAATCGGGGATCCGCAACGGCGATGTCACCCCTGGGGCGGCGGTGCTGTTCAGCGTCGTGTTCAAGAACCTCGGCGAGATCGGCGGTACCCTCGGAGAGCTCGGTGCGAATATCCTGCCATGATAACAGGACCGTGTCGTTGTCTCCTCGTCGGTTACAAAAGGCGATCGCCCCCCTTTCTCGGCAGCCGACGCAAACTCTGAGGTGGAGCCGGCAGTCTCAACCCAAATTCCCTCGTTTATCGCAAAATAGCCGGAGTTTCGCCGAATCTAGGCCCGGGATCGGCCAAAACGTTCTCAAAATGGTACTTCGTATCAATCATTTAGAAATCGAACTCCCTATGTCGGGTGTAGGCCGCGAAAGTGAGACATGGAAAATGGGGACAATTTTCTAGAGGAGAACTGGATGCGCAGGAAAGCCCGTATCTTCAGCCGTAGCTTGTCTCAGCACAGGAGTGCATCCCGTGGCGAACCGGGAATTTTTGGCCCCGAATAGGGTAGTTGTTCAACAAAACAGGGATCGGGCTCGCCTGTCTCCGGCCGTATTAGGGAAGCAGCAGTGAACTACGCCCCGATGGTAATCGTGCTCCCGGGCCCGAGCAGCGGGATCAGACCGGTCAAGACTTCCCTTCCGACCGCGGTACAGCCCTCGGTAGCGGAGAAGCTGGGACGAGCTATGTGCAGAAATATTGCGCTGCCTGCACCAGCAATGACCGGCTCCATGTTGTATCCGATGCCGACCACCAGATCGTAAATCTGGTCGTCGCGCCACAGTCGTTCGGTTCGGGCAGGATAGGGAAGGGTAACAAGGCGGTTGTATCGACCATCAGCGGGATCGTAGACCCACGCGTCGTGTGGTGTCAGCGGGCGCATTGGCAGTCGAGAGGGAGGAGCCTGATGCGGTCTTCCCGATAGAGCCCGAAGACGAGCGGATAAGTCCCCGCCGGAGTTGCGCCATCCCCTTCTCTCTTGTTTGCTCGGACCCCTTCTCGGCCGACGGCAGCCGCTGCGGATCCGCCCGACCATCTCAGCCGACCGGCGCGGTATTCGAGGTTGCCGTACGTGGTTTGCGTTGCCTCGACCAGACGCACGCACCCACCGCAGGCTGCATTGGAACCGCGAGCAGGCTGCGGCGGTTGATCCCACCGACGGCAGGCGGCATCAATTCATGTATTGGCCGCCATTGATCGACAATGTCGATCCGGTGATGAAGCCGGCCTCGTCGGCGACCAGGAACAGCACCGCACGGGCGATCTCCTCGGGCTTGCCGAGCCGGCCGACCGGGATGCGAGCAACGATCTTTTCGAGCACGTCAGGCGGCACCGCGTGCACCATATCAGTCTCGACATACCCCGGAGCGACGACGTTGACGGTAATGCCTCGTGCCGCCCCTTCCTGCGCCAGCGCCTTGGTGAAGCCCTGCATTCCGGCCTTCGCCGCCGCGTAATTGGCTTGCCCGAATTGGCCCGCTTGGCCGTTGATCGAGCCGATATTGACAATACGCCCGAAGCCTCGTGTGCGCATGCCCTCGATCACCTGCCTCGACATGTTGAAGCAGGAGGCGAGGTTGGTCTGGATCACCGCGTTCCACTGATCAAAGCTCATACGGTGCATCGTCGTGTCGCGTGTGATGCCTGCGTTGTTGATCAGGATTTCGACCGGCCCGAGTACCGCCTCGATCGCCTTCACTCCGTCCGAGCAGGCGGCGAAATCGGCGACGTTGAACTTGAACACTGGGATGCCCGCGTCGTCCTTGAACTGCTGCGCCGCCTTATCGTCACTCGCGTAGACCGCAGCGACGCGATAGCCGGCATCCTTGAGCGCCACCGAGATCGCGCAACCGATACCGCGCGTCCCGCCGGTGACGACCGCCACCCTGGCCATGGCTCCTCCCTTTTGTTTCGAGACCGCTGTTAATCGCGCTCGACGCACATCGCGATGCCCATCCCGCCGCCGATGCACAAGGTCGCCAGCCCTTTGCGGACATTGCGCCGCTGCATCTCGTGCAGGAGCGTGACCAGCACCCGCGCCCCAGAGGCGCCGATCGGATGACCGAGTGCGATCGCGCCGCCGTTTACATTTACCTTCTCGACATCCCAGCCGAGATCCTTATTGACGGCGCATGCCTGGGCGGCGAAGGCCTCGTTGGCCTCGATCAGGTCGAGATCGTCGGCCAACCAGCCGGCCCTCTTCAGCGCCATACGGCTCGCCGGGATCGGTCCGGTGCCCATGATTGCGGGATCGACCCCGGCCGTAGCCCAGGAGACGATGCGGGCGAGCGGGCGGAGCCCGCGCTTCTCGGCCTCGGGCGCGGTCATCAACACGACAGCGGCAGCGCCGTCGTTGATACCGGATGCGTTGCCGGCAGTGACCGTTCCGTTCTTGTCGAAGGCGGGACGCAGTTTGGCCAAGACCTCGACCGTCGTTCCGTGCTTGGGATGCTCGTCGGTGTCGACGACCGTCTCGCCACGGCGGGTCGCGATCTTGACCGGAACGATCTCGTCCTTGAATCGGCCGGCCTTTTGCGTCGCTTCGGCCTTGAACTGTGAAGCGGCGGCGAAGGCGTCCTGCTGGTCGCGCGTGATCTGCCAGCGCTGGGCGACGTTCTCGGCGGTGTTGCCCATGTGATAGCCGTTGAAGGCATCCCACAACCCGTCGCGTATCATCGTGTCGACGAGCTCGGCATCGCCCATCTTGACGCCGTTGCGCAGGTGGATGCAGTGAGGCGCCTGGCTCATGCTCTCCTGTCCGCCGGCGACGACGATCTCCGAATCGCCGTTGCGGATCGCCTGATAGCCGAGGGCCACGGTGCGCAAGCCCGAGCCGCAGAGTTGGTTGACCCCATAGGCTGTCACCTCGTAGGGGATGCCGGCGGCGATTGCGGCTTGGCGGGCCGGGTTTTGGCCCTCACCGGCAGCGAGGATCTGGCCCATGATTACCTCGGAAACCTCTTTCGGCCCGACCTGGGCGCGACGCAGCGCCTCGATGATTGCGACCTCGCCGAGCTTGTGCGCCGGCAAGCTGCTGAGCCCGCCGTTGAAGGCCCCAACCGGGGTGCGCGCAGCGCTCGCAATCACGATATCGGTCATCAGGGATCTCCTCGCTGGATTTATGCCTATAAAAAGAAGTGCCGCGAATGTAGGGGTGGGATTGCCAGGAGTCCAGCTAGCCTCCTCTTCATCGCTCGCCCAATCGGGCTCGCGATCAGTTCGCGATGGCCGTCCACAGCACATCGGGTGCGCGCGCGGCAGACATCATGCCCCCGTGGTTTCGGAATCGAGGATTGCGAACCTGGTGAATTTGCGTTCCGCCGTAAAGGGATCGAGGATAAAGAACACAGTTTGCCTCGACCGGCACACCGCCGCCCCGACCGCAGAGGCGAGCGAGCAGATCGGCGGCGAAGGCCAGGCGCAGAGTCTGCCCACCTTGGGCATGAAATCCAGGGGTCGCGAGCAGCGCAAGACAGGCGGCTTGACGCTGGCAACATAGCGCGAGCGCGAACCAGCCCTCGCGCAATAACCGATAACCGGGATCGGGCCGTCCGCGATCCGCCTCGCTGTCGCGAAAGCGGCTTCGAGCCGTCCGGCGATGTAGTCGGCCGAACCGAAATGGCGCCCTTGGGCTGCCGGGGTCTCGCCAATCGATGACGAGCACCCGGAGACCGGAACTCGCAAGATGCTGCAGAAAGCTGCGCTCAGGCAGAAGATCGAGGACATAGTAGCGGTTAATCAGCGAGGGAATGACCAGAACGGTCGGGCCCGTGGCGTTCCGCCATAATCGAGCAGCCGCTTCGTGCCCTCACGCCACACTACCGGCCCTGAGCCACATGGCGGGGAACGATGGCGGCGATAGGCTTCAAGTCCAGTCCGGTGGCGCTCGGTGCGGTGCGCGATCTTGGCCTCGACCGCCCTTTCGACTGGTTCAGTTCCGAGCGCGTCGATTTAGGCTGCGAGGTAGTGCAGCAGCCTGCCCGAGACGTCCGAGGGCAGCGGGACGGTCTTTCAACGGGCAAAGCGGCTCGCGAGGTCAGCCATAACGTCGTCGCGTCGCGAGATGCGCCGGTAGTCGCCCGGCGCCAGCTGGCGGTCCGGGCAGCTGGGCTTTGTCGACCGCGGCGGGGTCACACGGCGCGGGATTTCCTGCAAGCGCCGAGCAGACAGCGATCCAGAGCTGTAGCAGCCGAGGCTCCCTGAGTCGGCCATGAGGGCGGTCAGACAATCCTGCCACAAATGCAGGTGGCGGCGGGTAAGATCTTCGGCATCGATCATCGCGTGCAATATATGCCGGAGCACCGGTGGCGGAAGCACCCGGGGCGGTGACGTCGCTTCTTTGGTGAGGCGATCTAGCCGAAACATTGTATTGTGGTCGAAGGTGACCTTCTCCGAAGCGAGACGCCGCGCGCATGAGCCCTCCGAACAGCGATAAGCCGAGCGACGGCAGACCGGTTGTTGTCAAGAAGTACGCCAATCGCCGTCTCTACAACACGGCGACGAGCAGTTATGTAACCCTCGATGATCTCGCGCGGATGATCAAGAGCGGTGGTGATTTCGTCGCATATGACGCGAAAACGGGCGAAGACATCACCCGTTCGGTGCTAACCCAGATTATCGTCGAGCAGGAGCAGAAGGGACAAAACCTTCTGCCAATCAGTTTCTTGCGCCAATTGATTAGCCTCTATGGCGACAGCATGCAGTTTCTGGTGCCCGGGTATCTGGAGCAGGCAATGCTCGCATTTGCTCAAAATCAGGAGCAAATGCGCAGGAACCTGCAGGCCACGTTGGGCATCTTTCCGTTCGGTCAGTTCGAAGAGATGGGAAAGCAGAATATCGCGCTGTTCGAGCGTGCCCTGCGGATGCTTGCGCCCTACCGCCGGGAGGAAAAGCCTCCTTCCCCTGACGCGGGAGCGTCTCGGGCGAACGAGGAAGATCCGCGCCTAAAACGGCTCGAGGCGCAAATCGACGCCCTCACACAACAGCTAAAGGCTCTGGGACGGGATCGCGGCGAGCCTTAGGTGGCGTAGCCCGAGGTGGGGGCGTCATGCGCTCCTCGGACCGGCCGTCCTGAGCGATAAATGCACCCGATTGTCGGCCGCCCGAAATAATGACCCTGGAGATAGGCGATACCTTCCGCGCGCAACAGCGCTGCGTCCTCTGCGTTCTCGACGCATTCGGCCACCGTGGTCAAACCGAAGCCCTTGATGAGACCGAGAAGATGGCGGAGAAAAATCCGGGTTTGCGGCCTGCTCGTTAAATTTTCCAGCCAGAGAGCCATCGATCTTGACGATGTCGACCGGCAAGACCTGAAGATGCCGTAGCGAGGTATGGCCGGCGCCAAAATCGTCGAGCGCAACGCGGCACCCGGCGTGGCGCAGAGTGTCGACAAAGCGCGCCGATTCCGCGATATCACCCAGTGCCGCGGTTTCCGTGATTTCGACGACGAGGCGGCGGGCGATGTCGCGGCGGTGACGCAACAGCGAAGTCAACGACCGCAGCCATGGCCGATCGCCGGCCGTCATCCCGGAAATGTTGAAACCGAGCCTGACCTCCGGATCGGCGGCGAGTGCCTGCACCGTTTTTTCGAGAACGTAGCGGTCAATGAGGCCGATCCAGCCAAGCTCCTCGACGAAGCTGATGAACTCGCCACCGGAGACGATGCCACCCTCCTCGTCGCGCATCCGCAGCAGGCATTCGAAATAATCGACCTTTCCCGTGGCCGCGCATACCACAGGCTGAAACGCAAACAGCAAGCGATCCTGGCGGAGTGCCGCCTCCACCGCCGCCGCAACAGACAACCCGCGCCGCTCGGTGGATGATTGGTTCGCGATGGCTTCCACCTGTCGATCGCACCCAGCTCGCTCGCCGCTCACGCCGGCGCGATTTGCGGACGGTCGTGGCTCGCTGTCGAACTGAGTGCCGCCGAGTTTTTCGGCGCAGCACGACTTCCGCCCGCCCGCGCTCGGCCGTTAGGCACGCGGCGCGCCGGGTGGCAGACTAGAAGTCAATGGGTTGAGAAAGCCTTAAGTATGAGGGCGCTGCTACCGACTAAATGCAGACAGAACGATGGTTAAGCCGGAGTATGTGATACGAGAAAAGGCAGAACGGCATTGTTGAACTCCCGCGCGCGTACTTGGTTAAAATAATGGCCTCCTCGCGGGAAGATCTTGACCTCTGCGCCTGGTATGAGCCGCGCGAGTTCTTCAGAAAAATAGGCTGGAGTGACGATATCATCCTCCGCACCTATTACCAAGGTGGGAGACTTGATGCGCGATAATTCTCTCGTACGATCGAACGCAAGCATGGCGTCGATCCGCGCCGAGACTATCTCGACCGGTGCAAAAGCCGCGAGGTTCTGGGCCTCGGTTTGGCGCAGCCGCTCGTTGTTGCGAGCGATCCACCAGCTCGGGTACAAAAACAGCGTGGACGCCTGAACATAGATGCTGGCGCCGAGGCGTTGCAATACCTCCTTGCGCAAAGCGAACAGCCGGCGAAAATATGCGTCCGTCTTGGCCCATGTCGCGGAGAGCACCACCCCGGCGAGCCTGCTTGGGTATTCGATCGCCATCGTTTGAGCGATCGCCCCACCTGTCGAGTGTCCAACGACATGGCCCCGCTTAATCCCTAGCGCATCCATTAGCCCGACAACATCGACAGCCATCCGTTCGACTGTATAGCCGATTCGGCTTGGATCGCTCTGACCAAAGCCGCGATGGTCAAAAATGACGACTTCGAAGCGCTGAGCAAAAGTGGCGACCTGGTCCTCCCAGAACGACCCGAAGCCGCCGAGTCCGGAGACGAACAAAACAGGAAAACCCATGCCGTGCCGCTCGTAATAGAGCGAGCAGTCACCGATCGAAATCCGGGGCATCGATGTGCGGTTCAGAGCCGATGTGGGTCGGTACCACCAGCATGGCAGGCTGTCAACGTGCGGGCCATGCGTACCACGCAGATGTGAGGAGCGTCGCTCGCCCCAGCGGCTGAATCCTGCCTAAGTTTTGACACATGACAACCGTTCAATCAGCAGACACCAGCTGGTTGAACAGCGCCGCCAGATCTAGCGAGAACAGGTTTTGCTGAAAGCGGCGCGCTCTTCATCGAGAGTTAGATCTGAAGAGCGGCAAGCGAGCGGAGCAGAACGAAGGACCAGGAGCAGATCATCATGGCATACCGAGCCGAGGGACCCCGATCGAGCAGCAACTCTGAGACCGAGGCGTCGCCGCGCGCCGTTGTATCGGCCCGTCGATCGACGAGCCGAACCCAAGATATCGATCGCCATGTCGGGGCGCGCATTCGCGAGCGACGTATTATGCTCGGTCTGACGCAACAGCAGCTTGCCGATCTGATTGGCGTCACCTACCAACAGGCGCACAAATACGAGCGCGGCATCAACCGTGTCTCCGCTGGGCGCTTGTTTGAAGTGGCCCAGGTGCTCGGCGTTCCGGTCAGCTATTTTTTCGACGGCCTCGAACAAGGAAGCGAGCGCGGGATCAGTCCTCGTGAACGTATGTGCCTTGAGCTCGCCCGCAACTTCGCTCAGATTCCGAACGAACGGCACCAGGAGGCTTTGAGTCAGCTCGCACGGGCACTGGCTTCAGATTGACCGGAGAAATAGTGGAAGAGGAAAGGGCCGGGTCGAGCCCGAAACTGACGCTTTGAACCCGGCTTTCCCCGGCCCTTCGGGCCTGTCGAGGGTTGCTTCAGCGTCCCGCGACTGAGCGTATCGCTGGGCGCAAAATCTCGGTCTTCGCCGGCACGTCGATCCACATTTGAAACCACAGTTCGAGCATCAAGAGCGCCCAGAGCCGGGTGTGGTGATCGCAGGCAAGGGCGGAATGTTCGTCGAGCAGGAGTCGGACGTACTCGGGCCGGAACAAGCCACGCTCCACCGAACTCCTCGAGAGCAACGTATCATAGGCCAACTCTTTGAGATCACTGCGAAACCACTGGTCAACCGGGAGACTGAAGCCCTTTTTCGGGCGGTAGAGAACCTCAGCCGGCAAATACGGCTCCATCGCCGATTTGAACAGCGCCTTGGTGACACCGTGCGCCATTCTGATCTCCTCCGGTATGCCTGCGGCCCACTCCATGAAGACATGATCGAGGAGCGGCGAGCGGGATTCGAGCCCGTGGGCCATACTGGCGACATCGACCTTTACCATCAGATCGTCCGGAAGATAGGTGTGTAGGTCGGCCCAGTTGGCGCCCACGACGAGACTGTCGGCCTCGGCAAAATAGGGTTCGAGGAGATCGAGCGCTGAGCTCTCGCGTTGCACCCGCATCAGCTCGCTACAGCCGTGCTTCTTGTCGCAATCGGTAAAGACGACAATCGCAAAGCCGTAGCGCCGGCAAGGTTGCTCTTTGGACGCTTGCAACACGCCGCGAATCCGGGGAACCCTGAACCGGCGTTGCACCGAGCGCGGCGCCAGACCAAATAGACGCTCGAGCCCTGTCCGGCTCCACTGCGGCATTCTGTCGAGCCGGGAAACTAGGCGCATCGCCCTGTACCGGTTGTAACCGAAAAAGCACTCGTCCCCGCCATCGCCACTGAGGGCGACGGTCACCTTTTGACGCGCCATTTCGGAGACGTAATAAGTCGGAATCGCCGACGGGTCGGCAAAAGGTTCGCCATAATGCCAGACAAGGCGCGGCAGCACCGTGACGGCATCGGGCTCGATGACGAGTTCTTGGTGCTCGGTCGAATAGCGTTGCGCCACCATGCGGGCATAGTGGGTTTCGTCGTATTGTCTTGCCGAAAAACCGATCGAAAAGGTCTTGACCGTGCCGCTGCCGATCCGCGCCATCATCGCGACGACGGCAGAAGAATCGATCCCGCCGGACAAAAAGGCGCCGAGCGGCACGTCCGACACCAGGCGAAGACGCACCGCATCTTCGAGCTGCGCGACGAGTTCGCGCCGCAGGTCGGCAATGCGTCGATGCTGCCGCATCACGCGCGGCGACGGCAAACGCCAATAGCGGACGACCTCCGGCTCTGTGAAGCCACCGCCCGAGCGCGCATCGATAACAAGATAGTGAGCGGCCGGGAGCTTGCGGACGCCGGCAAAGGCGGTGTGCGGCGCCGGCACGTAGCCCAAGGTCAGGTAACGGTCGATCGCCAACAGATCGGGTGTGCGCCGCATCCCCGGCCAGGCGAGCAACGCCTTTATCTCAGAGCCGAAGAGAAAAGCCTCGCTAGTCGGAGCGTAATAAAGCGGCTTTTTGCCGACCCGATCGCGCGCGAGGACTAGACGCTGCGCTCGCTGGTCCCAAATCGCCAGGGCGAACATGCCGCGCAACCGGGAGAAGATCTTCGGGCCCCAGGCGTGCCAGCCATTGACGATGATCTCAGTGTCGCTGCGGCTGGTGAACCAATAGCCGGCTGCCTCCAGCTCGCGCCGGATCTCTATAAAATTGTAGATCTCGCCGTTAAACGTAATCCAGACGCTCTCGTCGGCGCTCCCCATTGGCTGGTGCCCGGCGGGCGACAGGTCGATGATCGACAGCCGCGCGTGGGCGAGACCCGCCCGGTCATCGGTCCAAACGCCTTCGTCATCCGGACCGCGGTGCCGCAACGTTGCGATCATCGCCCACAGCCGTGACTCGGCCGCGGCACCTGGCAATGCGGCGTGGCGCAGAAGATAACCGCTGATGCCGCACATCGGCTACCGCCCCGAGACGGCAGACCGATGCTCGCTCTGGGGCAACGCCGCGGGTGAAGCCCAGCCCTCGCGCGACGCAACGCTCTGCGCGGCGATATCATCATAAAGCGCCTCGTAACGCGCGACGGCCACTCCGAGACCGTAATCCCGAACGATTCGGTCACGTGCCTTGCTGCCGAGCGATCGGCGCCCTTCGGCTCCGATTTCTATCAGCGCCAGCCACGCAGCGGCGAGTGCCCGGGGGTCGCGGGGTGGAACCACTATTCCGGTTCGGCCAAGAAGCTCGGAAGCATCGCCGATGTCCGTGGCGACGCATGGCAGCCCACAGGCCATCGCCTCACCGAGTACGTTCGGAAAGCCTTCGCCGCAAGCCGATGACAAGGTCGCGATGTCGAGAGCGGCGTACACCTCAGCCACGTCGCTGCGCTCTCCGAGAAGTCGAATATGGTCGCTCATCCCGCGCCAGGCGATCGCCTTCGCGAGCGGGCGGTTCGATGGCTCAATGCCCGCGCCGAGCAAGGCAAAGCAAACCTCCGGCCGTCTCTCGGCTAAAGTTGCCGCCGCCTCGAGAAAAGTGCTGTGATCCTTCATCGGGTGATAACGCGCAGGTAATCCGATCACGATCGTCTCGTCGTCAATGCCTAGCTCGGCCCGAATAAGCCGCCGAGCCCCGAAATTCGGCCGAAGCTCGTCCGTGTCGAAGCCGTTTGGAACATGTTCCCAACGGCGCGGGCTATAACCGATCCGCTCGTGAAAAAGCCGGCCCGCCCGCGAGTTTACGATGACCGCGTCGGGTATCGCGGAGCACCAGCTCAACAGCCGACGAAGGCCGCCTCCGACCACCGACACGCTCGCCAAGCTCATGTCGGAGCATCGAACGTTCCAGATAAGATGAGGAATGTAGCCGAGTTGTTTCACGACCAACCCGAGGAAATCAGCGTGATAGAGCCATGTCTGCAGGATATCGGGCCGCACCTCGCGAAGGATGCGGCCAAGGCGAAATAACCCGCGTGGATCCGGCACGCCGCGCCGGATGCCGAGGCTTATCAACTCAATACCCGCCCGATCTACGGCGGGGGCCATATTCCCGGCATCGGTAATGCTGACGACCAGAGACCGGAACCGGTCTCGATCGGTACACGCAACGAGACGCGAAAGCATGCGCTCGGCGCCGCCGGTCTCGAGTCCGGTGATGAGATGGACGATAGTGACCATAACCTATCCAAAAAGGCCCGTGTCGAATGGCATGCGTTGCCGACGCCCCTTCCGCCCCGCTATCTATCACATCCCTGGCATCGGATATTTGACCGCGACACGCCGTGCAAGCAATATCGCAATCAGAGCGCTAGCTGATGCCGTCCCGCCTCCCTTTGCCATCAACGAGCAAATTACCCCGCAACGGAAGTCGAGGGGATAGAAATGTGCACTTGTCCGGGTATCGCTAACGGCATCGCACGGACCATGCTCAGCGTCGTCATTCCGAATTACAACCATAGCGCTTATTTACGTGCGTCGCTGGATGCCCTGTTGGCGCAGGCCCGCGGCGCCGACGAAATCATCGTTGTCGATGATGCCTCAACCGACGATAGTGTCGCGGTGGCTTCGCCGTTTCTAAATCGTCATCCGAATTTTCACTTAGTGCGCAATTCGCGCAACCTCGGCTGCGTTCGGACGCTGAACCGGGGGCTAGCGTTAGCGCGCGGGTCGATCGTCTATTTCGGCGCTGCAGACGACTTGACTTATCCGATGCTGTTTGCCCGCGGTACTGCTTTGCTCGACACCCATCCGCAGGCTGCGCTTTTCTCGGCGCGCAGCGATCTGATCAATATAGATGGCGCCGGATTGGGTGTGATGCGCACGCCAGTACCGCTACGGGTGCCGGGCTTCATCGATCGGACCACGGTCGCGCGCGTGCTAATGCGCGAGGATGGTTGGTTCATGGGCAACACGACAATTTATCGGCGGGCATTGCTCCTCAACCTCGGGGGCTTTCCCGAAGATCTCGAGTCGTTTACCGACGGCTATGTATCCCGGCTGCTCGCTCTCGGGCACGGCGCCTGCTACTCGCCAGAGGTGCTCGCTGCGTGGCGACGGCTCGAAGGCGGGTTCGCCTGGTCGCAAACCATCGAGCACGAGCGACTGACGCATCTGATCGAGGCTGTCACTCGGAGGATGACCGAAGATGCCTCGCCTTTCCCGGCCGGTTACGCCAGACGATGGCGGCATCGCTGTCTCTTTGGCGCGCAACGCTTCGGCTTGACCGAAGCACGGCGGCAGGCCGCCGTGAAGGGGATCGCCGCGCATGTCACGGCCGCCGCGCGAGAGAGTTTTGTAACCTCGTGGCTTTTCTTCCGGCTGCGACCGTGGGACCTGTTGCCGGTTGCCCGACGGCAGCTTCGACATGTGATCGAACGTTCGCTGGCCGCGGCGTCTCCCGCTGGTTCTCGCCCAGCCGAATAATTTGGCGCATGGATAGGCTACGAGTGTCGGCCCGTCCCCGAACGCGCCGCTAACGATCATGCGCTCGGTCTCCTCGATCCTGCGAGTGACATGCCGCTGATCGTCTCATGCCGATCCAGGGCTCCGATGCTGCCGATACGGGCAAGGAACAGCCGCATCACTTCACCGACGATGCTGCTGGCCGTCGACACTTCGCCCGGATCCACCAGCTCGTCGGTGGCCACTGCGCCGATTTTCTCGCCAAGCTCGGGCCGCATCGGCCTCTCTGCTCTCGGCCTCGCCGGCGATCCCGCGTGACGTCTCGTATTTCGAAGCGTCGCGTGCCGTGCCGAAATCGGCGGATCAGCACGATGCGACCGAGTAACACGGCTGCCTCACGCCGTCTTCTCGCCTCGAAGATCTCTTCCAACGTCGTCAAAACGTCGTAGAGCGGGCCGACGAAGTGCCTTCTCAGCTATTCACGGTGACGCCGCAAGCGATCGGCCGCATCGAATAAATACATCGATCAAGTCTATTTGATGATCGCGCAAAGGCTTTTGGCAGGCTAAGGCGTGTCGTCAATTGAGCCAGATTGTAGCGGCGGCGAGGTGGAGGGCGGCGAGGAAATTTCTCGCGGTTTTGTCGTAGCGCGTGGCGATGGCACGGAACTGTTTGAGTTTGCAGAAGAAGTTCTCGATGAGGTGGCGCGTCTTGTAGAGGTCGCGATCAAAATCGCGGCTGGCGAGGCGGTGTTTTCGGGGCGGGATCACGGCGGATTTTCCGGCGCTTTGTAGGGGTCGGATAACTCGCTCATCGGCATCAAAGG
>Ga0306925_10001024_pt1 | contig 21988 bp, 16 predicted proteins | sample flu12Cox44000176_FD_203755 | JGI IMG/M metagenome (GOLD analysis project Ga0306925, IMG submission 203755) | Lab enrichment of tropical soil microbial communities from Luquillo Experimental Forest, Puerto Rico - flux8day.12C.oxic.44.000.176 (v2)... | ecosystem: Environmental > Terrestrial >... | reverse complement strand
GTCGACAAGGGTTCCGTCCATGTCCCAGAGCACTGCCCGCGTCATATTCATTTCTGGACCTCTTGGGCCGTTTGGTCGCGTCAGCCGACCTTTTGCGCCACTTGAGAGAGTGCAAAGTCTTCCAGGTGGCGGGCGTCACTGTTGAACTTGCGGATGCCCTCCGCCAGCTTTTCGGTGGCCATGGCGTCCTCGTTGTGCATCCAACGAAATGTCTTTTCGTCGAGGTTCAGCCGCTCTTCCTTGCTTCTCTGCGCCGTGACAGGATCGAGTTTACGCTCGAGTATCCCTGCGGATTGCTCCAGCTTTTCGAGCAGCTCGGGACTGATCGTGAGCAAGTCCGATCCAGCGAGGTGCACGATCTGATTCACATTGCGAAAGCTGGCCCCCATCACTTGCGTCTTATAGCCGAATTTTTTGTAGTAATTGTAAATGCGTGTGACGGAAGCTACACCCGGATCCTGATCCACTGGAATCTCCGCACCGCCTTGCTCTTTCCTATACCAATCGTAGATGCGGCCAACGAAGGGAGAAATCAGCGTTACCTTGGCTTCGGCGCACGCGACCGCCTGGGCAAAGCTGAACAGAAGCGTCAGATTGCAGTGGATGCCTTCTTTCTCGAGAACTTCGGCTGCCCGAATACCCTCCCAGGTGCTGGCGATCTTGATGAGGATGCGTTCGCGTGCCACGCCGTTCTGATCATACAGTGAGACGAGCTTGCGCGCCTTGGCGATGGTGCCGGCGGTATCGAAGCTCAAGCTAGCAGCGACTTCCGTAGAAACGCGGCCCGGGACGACCTTGAGAATTTCACACCCGAACAGGACGAAGATGCGGTCAATGAACTCTTCGGCCGTTTCTCGACCATTGCCGCCGCGCCGAACGGCTAGTGTCTCGGCTTCCTCCACCAGGTGTCGATAGCCCGGCATCTGGGCGGCTTTAAAAAGCAGCGAGGGATTGGTCGTCGCATCCTGCGGGCGGTGCCGGGCAATGGCCTCAATGTCACCCGTGTCGGCGACAACGGCCGTGTATTTCTTCAGTGATTCGAGCAACGTCATGGTCATCTCCGGCCGCATCTAGACACTGCGATGCTGATCTTGCAAACGATCTGATTGTTGCACCCTAAAGGCCGTTTCGGATGATGCCAAATCCAAATGGCTCTCGACCGCAAGGAGTCACACCCTCGACACTTATGACGATCCATTGGCACTCGAGGAAGTGAACAAGCGGTGGTCCAGCAAAGCCTTGCCGCAAGCCGCTAGCGAAGGTCAAAGCAAGCGAGCGCATTGGCCGTTCGGATTGACTCGGCAGTTTGGAAGGCGAAGGCCCTCAGGGGCCAACGTCGTTGCCCTTCCGCTCTTAAATGCTTGCCACTCGATAGCCCGCCTAGCCGCTTCCTGCCCTTGTCTGGTCCGACGTTCATTTCAAGTCATTCTTGCCAGAGAAGATACTCGTTTTTTTTCAAATCGAGCACGGGCTGGAGGCTCAGGTGCTTCGAATGGTTGCGAGCGCGGGTGCTTCGTGCCGGACGGATGGCCCGATCGACAGGAAAGCGTCGATCGGGCCCGTTCGTCAGGGGCCCAGCCGTCGGGCGCTAGCGCATGAAGGAATGGGCCAAGCCACGAAGCGAGCATCCTTGGGGTGGAATTGGAGGTGCTCTAGGAATAACGCCTAGACCATCCTGCTGGCGCTCCCGAAGCGCATGGCCAGGCAGGAGCACGGCTGCTCATGAGCGAATCAGGCAGTCTGAAGCGAATAAACCAGCGGCTCATTTGGTACACCGCGATTATTCCTTTCCTCGCCTCCATCGCTTACGGCCAGCAATCCGCTGGCCCTCAGCCAGCTTCTGCCGGGGAGCAAGCTGAGCAGCTCCAACAGCAACTTGAGCAGCTAAAGCATCAGTACGAGGCCACCACTCACGACCTCGAGCAGCGCATTGCCGCTCTCGAACAGCAAGTCGAAAAACAAAAGCAAAAAGAGAAAGAAGAGAAAGAAGCTCGCGAAAAGGCAAAAGAAGGGACCATCTCGGCGGTGGGGCTGGCGGCTGAACAAGCGGCGCAGAAGGCCGCCACCGGAGGGTCCGCTGAAGTAGGCGCCCAATACCAAGGCCAACTACCGTCCGAACCAACCTACGACCTGCTGAGAGAGGCAGACGTCAAAATCGCGAAACTGCAGGAACAGATGAAGATTTTTGAATTCCACGGCTATTTTCGTTCCGGTTATGGTCTGAACAGTGTGGGCGGACAGCAAGTCGCATTTGCGGCGCCTGGGGCTGGCGCGAAATACCGCCTTGGGAACGAGACGGAAACCTACGCCGAATTGATCTTCGTGAACAACTGGATCAACCCTGAGCAGAATTCAGATAAGGCGTGGCTGAAGAGCGAGGTGATGATCGAGGCCAACACCACCAACTCGGCGAATTACGCAAACTTTCCGCAGGGGTTTGGCAACGATCAATTCCGTTTCCGAGAAGCCTTCGTGCAGGCCGGCAACGTGTTCGAAAGTCAGCCCGATGCCAAGTTCTGGGCCGGTGAAAGATATTACCGCCGCCAGCACGTTGAGATCAACGACTTCTACCCCCTGGACATGAGCGGCTACGGTGGCGGCGTCGAAGACCTCAACGTAAGAGTCGGAAAGCTGGCGGTGGCGTTCATTTCCGGAGCGAGGCCCGACATTGTTACAAGCAACGGATATCTCAGCAAGAGCAACATCGACGTGCGGCTGTATGACCTGAAGGGACCCTTCGGTCTGTGGGGCGTCTGGTTCGACTACGCTACCTCGAAGGGTGGGGAGACGCCGGCGGGGACAACGGTCCCTACGACTGCGGGATACGCCTTTGGGGTGCGCCATCAGCGCCTGGAGTGGCACGGGGGCTACCACACATTTTCGGTCCAGTACGGAACCGGAGCGGCCAGCAACTTCAGCTCGGTGCTTGACAATCCGACGCCGTTTCTCCAGAGCTCGGCGCGGCTTCTGGTTGTCGAGCAGCTGCTCTACCAGCCTAATGACCGCTTTGCCATCATGCCCATATTCATCTACCAGCGCTACAAAGACGGGAATCCGCAACACGGTTGGAGCGAATGGGTGTCGTTCGGCGCTCGGCCGCAAGTCTTTTTCACCAAATATATCTCTCTAGCGTTCGAAGGGGGGTTCGACCACACGAACAGCCCCGGTCAGTTCGACGGCTGGCTGCGCAAGTTCACCATCGCGCCGCAAATCGGCGCGGGCAGGAAGTTTTACAGTCGGCCGGTGCTTCGTGCCTTCCTGACCTACGCAAGCTGGTCTGACGGATTCCGGGGCCTGGTGGGCGGGATTCCCTACTTCGACCGGACAAACGGATTGACCTATGGCTTGCAAGCCGAAACGTGGTGGTAACCGAGGGGAGCAAACGACGCGCTCGATAGCAGCGGATGTTCAAAAGGAAGATCGAGGGGGGAAAAGATGGCAACGCAAGAAGTAATCAGCAAACCCGGCGCGGCCGCGCCCATCCAAGTGGCGGCGACGACACCGAACTACACGCGTCCTCTCGCACTCGTCACCACACTCTTCTTCATGTGGGGATTTCTGACCAGCTTGAACGACATCCTGGTGCCGCACCTGAAGTCGATTTTCGACTTGTCCTACGCGCAGGCCATGCTGGTCCAGTTTGCGTTTTTCTCGGCCTATTTCCTGTTCTCCGTGCCCTGGTCGAAGATCGTGAATCGGGCCGGCTACCAGGGAACCATGGTCGTCGGCTTGCTGACCATGGCCTTCGGAGCCATCCTTTTCGTGCCCGCGGCATCGGCTGCCTCCTACACACTATTCTTGACTGCTCTCCTCATTCTCGCTGCCGGGATCACGGGACTTCAGGTGGCCGCCAACCCTTATGTTGATCTGCTGGGCAAACCCGAAACGGCCTCGAGCCGGCTGGATTTGACGCAGGCCTTCAACTCCCTCGGCACTACGCTAGCGCCGAAGCTCGGAGGTTTGTTAATCCTGAGCGCCGCGCCCCTGGCGGTCGAACAATTAAGGCAGCTTGCGCCCCAGGCTCTTCATGCCTACCGAGTGCAGCAGGCAGCCTCGGTCAAGATGCCCTATTCCGTCATCAGCATCGCCCTCGTGCTCCTGGCCGTTTTGATCGGTAGGTTTAAGCTGCCAAAAGTCGAATCTGAAGCGACCGGTCCGGGAGAGAAAGCGAAGGATTCGATCTGGAGGCATCAGAATCTCCTCCTGGGCGCTATTGGGATTTTCAGTTACGTGGGTGCCGAAGTGTCCATCGGCAGTTTTCTGGTGAATTATTTCGGCCTGCCAGAAATTGCTGGCCTTTCCGCCAAATCCGCCGCAGGTTTTGTTTCGTTTTACTGGGGCGGCGCCATGATCGGACGCTTCCTCGGAGCGCCCCTGCTGCGAAGGCTTAAGGCGGGTTATCTGCTTGGTTTCTGCGCGATCTGTGCGGCAACGCTGGTAACGGTCTCGATGTTAATCGGCGGACACGGAGCGATGTGGAGCATTCTCGCCGTCGGGTTATTCAACTCCATCATGTTCCCTACGATCTTCAGCTTGGGCGTGGCAGAGCTCGGTCCGCTGACCGGAAGCGGGTCAGGCGTTCTGAACATGGCGATTGTCGGTGGGGCCATCCTGCCGGTGATCCAAGGCGCTATCGCTGACACGGTTGGGCTGCATCACGCCTTCATCCTACCCGTGCTTTGCTACCTGTACATCCTGTTCTACGGGCTGAGCGGATCGAAACCCAATAGCTTGCGACAAGCGACGGCCTGAACCAGGATTGCGGAAATACGCACGCATGCAAAGCGGAAAGGATCTCGTGAAGATTCTGGTGATTGATGTTGGCGGTACTTACGTGAAGGTTCTCGCGAGCGGTGCGAGTGAGCCAAGAAGCTTCTCATCCGGACCAACACTGACCGCCAAACAGATGGTTGAGGGAGTGAAGAGGATTGCCGGGGATTGGAACTACGACGCTGTCTCCATCGGCTTCCCGGGTCCGGTGCTGCGAGGCCGACCTATTGCCGAACCGCACAACCTCGGGAAAGGGTGGGTTGGATTTGACTTCAAGAGCGCCTTTGGTTGCCCCGTGAAACTCGTGAACGACGCCGCCATGCAGGCTTTGGGCAGCTATAAGAACGGCAAAATGCTGTTCTTGGGACTGGGAACTGGCCTCGGCAGCGCCATGATTGTGGATGGCATCGTAGAACCGATGGAATTGGGTCACCTTCCCTATCGGAAAGGGGACCTATGAGAGCCATGTGGGAAACCACGCGTTGAAGAAGAAAGGGGCTCAGAGGTGGTCCCGCCTTGTTGCGGATGTGGTCGCGCTGTTCACAGCCGCTCTCGAGCCCGACGAAGTGGTAGTTGGAGGCGGCAACGTGAAGAGACTGAGGAAGCTGCCGCCCAAATGCCGTGCCGGCGACAACCGCAACGCGTTTATCGGAGGTTTTCGGTTGTGGGAACGTTGTGCCTAGGGTCGACACGTTCAATTCTGAGCTACGCCAGAATTTTCCGTCTGACCACCGCGAAGAGGCTTCCTTCAGACGGGATGCCAACTGCTCTCCTGGTAGGAAGTTTTCCCTGTCATCCTGCCCATTTTCACCGCCGATTTCACCATCGTGCACCCTGGAAGTTTATAGATCCGCAGGTGAGGGTTGGAACGCTAAAGCGCTTGGGATGGACAGTTGGACCTCGGTCCCGGCGTTTGCGCCACTCGAGATTTTGAGCAGCCCTCCGATTCTCGTCGCCCGCTCCCGCATGCCGGCCAGACCCCAGTGTCCCTCCCGCCCGGCCTCGAGCAACTCGGGATCAATTCCGCATCCGTTATCGCGAACCCGCATGCGCAGGTCGCTGTCGGCGTATTCGAGTTCGAAGTCGACGCGCTTGGCGCCAGAATGACGAAATGCGTTGACCAGGGCTTCTCGACCAATTCGGTAAACCTCGTCCTTTATCGGCGGCCGCAGCGGCTGTTGCCGGCCAGCCACACTGATGCGAAAGTCGACATCGGGCTCGACCGACAGTTCCTGCTGCACCCCGGACAAAGCCAGAACCAGATCCAATGTACGCAAGTCAGATGAGCGGAGACCCTGAATCGCGCTTCTTCCCTCGTCTATCCCCTGCTCCATGAGCTGAAGAATCGGATCTAGCCTCGGTTTAACCGGCGAATCAGAAGGTAGGCTTTTCATTGCCGCGCCGAGCCGCATCGAGGCGCCCATAAAACTTTGCAGGAGTGTGTCGTGGAGTTCCTGGGCAATTCGAGTGCGCTCTTCGAGGCGCACATTCTCTTTTCGGACGCGTTCTTCTTCCTGTTTCCGCGACTCAATTTCGGTTCCTGTCGCGTACCATCTTCTGACGCGGCCTTGTTCCAACAGCGGGTTATAACGGTACAGGAACCACCGGTACACGCCGTCCCGTCGGAGCGTTCTTGCTTCGATTTCAAACGGGTCATTCCCAGAAAGCCCAAGCTTCCGCGTGACTCGCATCCTCTCCACATCGTCGGGATGAATTACGCGGCCGACTACGTCGACTGACCGATACTCGTCTAGCGTCAGACCGGTGTAGTCCCGGGCGACACGATTTGCATGAATAACCTTGCCTTCCGGTGACAGCACCACAACAATCTGGTTCATGAAATCGACAAGTTCCCGAAGCTCCTCTTCCGCGCGCTTGCGTGTAGTGATGTCCCGGACGGCGGCGGAGACAACCAGGCCGTCTTCCGTTTCTAGCGGGCTGAGACTGACCTCCACGGGAAACTCCGTCCCGTCTCGCCGAAGTCCGTACAACTCCAAATCCTCGCCCATCGGCCGTACCCGCGGCTGGGCAAAGAACCCACCGCGGTGTTCCGGGTGCCGCGCTCGAAACCGTTCCGGCACCAGAATCTCAATCTTCTGTCCGTAGAGCTGCTCCCGCTGGTATCCGAACAGCTTCTCCACCAGGGCATTCACCAGCACGATCTGGCCCTGCCGATCCACCACGACCATGGCGTCCGGAGCCGATTCGAGAAGCCCTCGGAATTTCTGCTCCGCTTTCTTGCGGTCGGTGATATCCGTTATTGCGCCCACGAATTCCACATCATCGGATCCAGTGTTCGGGGAGCGATGGCCCACGGCGCGAACATACTTCACAGAACCATCTGGCATCAGCAGGCGATGTTCGAAATCGAAATCGTTTTCGCTTTGCGAAGCGGACTGGATTACTTCCTGGACGAGTTGCCTGTCTTCTGGATGGATCCGTTCCAAGGCCAGATCCAACGTCGGTCGGATCGTCAGTTCGAGCCCGAAGATGCGATATGTTTCTTCAGACCAATAGATTTCTCCACTTGCCACTCGCCATCCAAAACTCCCCGTATGGCTCAACCTCTGAGCTTCCGACAAATAGACCTCGCTGCGTTGCAGCGCCTCCTCGGCCTGCCGGCGCTCGGACCGCTCCTCGGCTTCGCGCAATGCGCGACGAACCGAAGGCGCAATTCTCGAAAGGCGCGTTTTGAAGACATAGTCCGTGGCACCTTGCTTGAGCGCTTCAATCGCAAGTTCTTCCCCCATCGTCCCGGACACAAAGATGAATGGCACCTCTGGGCAGTTCTCCTGTGCAATTCTCAACGCAGAAATGCCATCGAATAAGGGAAGGGTGTAGTCCGCCAGGATCAGGTCAAATCCTCCCTGTTGAAGGAAGGCGAGGAATCCGGGCTGAGTGTCTGCACGTGTCAGCTCGCAGACTATGCCTTCGGCTTCCAGGCTTGCCTGCACAAGCTCGGCGTCTTTGGGTTCGTCTTCGAGGTAGAGTATTCGCAAGTTGAAATCCGAAGTAAACCGTTATTTCTTTTTTGCGCTCCCGGGTGGCGGCTCATTGATAATGGCCCAAAAGACCCCAAGCTCCTTGATGGCGTTCACAAACTCGTGAAAATCGACTGGCTTCACCACGTACGCATTCACACCGAGTTTGTAGCTCGCTATCATGTCCCGCTCCTCGCGCGAAGATGTGAGCACGACCACAGGAATCATCTTCAACTTGTCATCCGATTTGATCGTCTCCAACACCTGCATGCCGTCGACCTTTGGCAATTTCAGATCGAGCAAGAGAACCGCAGGATTTTCACCACTGCGCCGCTGGAATTTTCCACGGTAATAGAGGTAATCGAGGGCCTCCTCGCCGTCGCTTGTGACCACAACCTCGTTGCTAAGGTTGTATTCCTCGAGCGCGGTCATCGTAAGTTCCACGTCTTTCGGATCGTCCTCCACCAGCAAAATACGCCCTATGGTCGTCATGATCCTTTCTCCTTATGCCGTGGGAATGACAGGTAAAAAGTTGCGCCGCCACCGACCTGTGCTTCGGCCCAGACTTGGCCACCGTGGCGATGAATGATACGCTGAACTGTCGCCAGTCCGATCCCGGTCCCCTCAAACTCCTCAGGTCGATGAAGACGCTGAAAAACGCCGAATAGCTTATTGACGTACTTCATATCAAAACCGACCCCGTTGTCCCGGACGAACAGCACCACGCCATCTTTTCGTTTCTCGGTGCATCCAATCTCAATCTCGGGTTGTGGCCGCGTGCGCGAGAATTTTACGGCATTGGATATCAGATTCACGAGCACCATCTTCAGCATCGATCTGTCTCCATACAGATCGGGCAACGACCCGATCTTCCAGGTTACGTTGCGCCCCTCGGTCTCGCTCAACATTTCGTTCTGAACTTCTCTTACCAACTGATCCAAGCTCACCGTGGTCTCACGGGTCTCAGCACGCCCGATGCGGGAAAAGGCCAGCAGGTCATCAATCAAACTTCCCATGCGTTTGGCCGATTCCAGAATCATCATCATATACCGACGGCCTTTCTCATCCAGAAGCGACGAGGAATTTTTTTGCAACAACTCCGTAAAGCCAACCATGTGGCGAAGCGGGGCACGCAAGTCATGAGATATGGAGTAGGCGAAAGCTTCGAGCTCCTTATTTGTGGCCGACAGGTCCGTGGAGCGCCTTGTGAGTTGCTCGTTGAGTTCCTGGATATGCATCTCACGGTGCTTGCGATCGGTGATGTCGCGGATGGCACCAGAAACCAGCGTGCCCTCCTCCGTCTCGAGCGGACTTAGGCTGATCTCCACGGGAAACTCCGTCCCGTCGCGCCGCCGTCCGTACAACTCCAAACCCTCGCCCATCGGCCGCACCCGCGGCTCGGTAAAGAAATTGGTGCGGTGCTCCGGGTGTCGCGCACGAAACCGTTCCGGCACCAGAATCTCAATCTCCTGCCCCAGGAGCTCCTCCCGCTGGTACCCAAACAGCTTCTCCACCTGGGCGTTCACGAGCACGATCTGGCCCTGCCGGTTCACCACGATCATGGCGTCCGGAGCCGCTTCGAGAAGTCCACGGAACTTCTGCTCCGCTCTCTTGCGATCGGTGATGTCGCGGACGGCACCAGAAACCAGCGTGCCCTCCTCCGTCGCGAGCGGGCTGAGACTGATCTCCACGGGAAACTCCGTCCCGTCGCGCCGCCGTCCATACAACTCGAGACCTTGACCCATCGGCCGCACCCTCGGCTGGGCAAAGAACCCCGTGCGGTGTTCCGGGTGTCGCTCACGAAACCGCTCCGGCACCAAAATCTCAATCTCCTGCCCCAGGAGCTCCTCCCGCCGGTACCCAAACAGCTTCTCCACCTGGGCGTTCACGAGCACGATCTGGCCCTGCCGGTTCATTACGATCATGGCGTCCGGTGCCGCTTCGAGAAGGCCGCGGAACTTCTGCTCGGCGCGCTTGCGCTCGGTAACATCGTTTTCACTTTCGAGGATGGCTACTGGGTTTTTGTTTTCGTCTCGCTGCAACGACCATCGGCTTTCCACTGACACAGAGCTTCCGTCGGCCTTCCTCTTCTCGAGCGTCCCTTCCCAGCGGCCGGTGGAACGCAGTTCCTTGTCAATCTCGTCGAACGGTTTGGGAAACACCGTCCGCAACAGGTCCTGCGTGCGCTTCCCGACCGCCTGCTCTGCTGTCCACCCGTAGAACTCCTGGGCACCGCGGTTCCAATAGGTGATGACACCGTCCATGTCACGGACAAAAATCGGATCGCGCGCGAGGTCGAGTAGGTTCGCCTGCTGGGTGCGCATTGCCACTTGCTTTTGCAGTTCGTCGCGGGACCGCAGGAGTTCCCGCTCAGCGCCACGGCGGACGGCACTGAACCAGGTGATCAGCAACGCAAATACGATGAACACCGCATAATAGGGAACGTCAGCCCAGTTGAGGTAAAAGCTGTAATAGGGCGCGGTGAAGTAGTAGTCGAAGGCTAAAGTTGAAAGTACCAGGGCAAGAATGGCAGGTTTTACTCCTGCATACCAGACCGTCAGGGCGATGGCTATCAGAAAAATGGGGAATTCTACGCCTTCGATCTTGCGGTTGAACAGAAAAAGGTTTATCCCGAGGGCAGTCGCGACGGACACAACCGCGAGACCGTATCGTAAAAGAATGCTTCGGATCTTCGACGACAAATGTGTCTCTTGCGTCACGCCTGGCTCATGACGAACCTGTTGAGTCCTTTCTCAAGGCAGGTCTGCGCAATCGTTTCCGACGTACCGCTGAGGAACCAGCTGGCGAGGAGGTAGTCTGCGCACATGGAGGCGATCGCGATAATAGAGAGTCTTAATACTCTAGCGCACCCCAAAAAGCAAGGCAGCCGAGCGACGTGCGACAATCCCGTCTTGGGTGATGGCGACGAATGTACGTCACTTGCGCAGAACCGCCTTCGAAACAACGAGCGTCTACAAATGAAAGGGCCCTGCAGCCTGCTTCGAACCGATGCCTGGCGTCGGCGCTCATAGGCCGCCCCGGATTCACGAAGAAAAGGTTGCTGACCCGTTTAGGTGTGACGACCTAGACGTTTCCGTCAAGCGCTTGTCACGGGTGGCGCCATAACGGGACTTTCTCTTCTACCGCCCGCCGCCAGATAGTCTCTCCTTCCCGATTGAAAACAAGACAGATTCGGGATCCTCCGGCGAAGACTCTTCCATGGAGATAGGCATGCTTCAAATGGGGTTGAGCCATGTTCTGCTCGGGAGATGCGTTTACCCCCCGGCAGATTTTTGCGACGATGTACTCGCGTTCCGATGAGCAGGCTCCAATCTATAGCCCTCCCGTTTGAGCGACGCCCAATGTCGATGACCACAAAAGATTCGCTTGCGATGGAAAATCCTGAATGGCTCAGCCAGATGGAAACCGTACTCGAAGTGCTCAACGAAGGAGTCGTTGTCATTCGCGCAAACCATCAGATTCTCTTTGCCAACTCCCAGTTTGCAGAAATGACCGGCATTCCCCGGCAAGACCTTATCGGATTTGATCCTTCTCATTTCTATTTCTCACCAGAATGCGATCTTATCGCCCAGCAGATCGAGGTCGAGTTCCGGACCACCAACATCGTGCGGCATTCTTACGGCAATCGCCTTGACCAACCCATCGCTATCTATTTTCGAAGGACACAGCGCCAACACGATGGGCAAGTCCAAAACGGGCTCGAAATACTGCTCTGTGACCGGGGTCCCGCAATTGACCGAGAGCAGTTACAGGGACGGCCGCGCGAAGAAATACGCTCAGGTGGATTGGGATTGTATTTCATTCGCCACGTCATGGACACGGTGGAGTTCACCCGCAAAGGTTCGACGAACCGACTGCGCCTCGTCAAGTATCTGACGCCCGCAAACAGCGCTCTCTGAGGGAGGAGAAACCACGGTGAGGATTTTAGCCCGACGCAACGACAAAACCACGATCTTGGACCTTTCAGGAGATTTCGTTTTCGCGAATTCGCCAGCAGTGCGCCAATCGGTGCTGCGTGAGATACGCGAACGTCGCTCGTCACGGGTTGTGGTGAATCTCAGCCAGGTCCGTCACATCGACAGCTCAGGTGTTGCTTGCCTGGTCGAGGCATTGAAAGCGTCCCGGGATCTCGGCTCCCGTTTCATTTTGATCGGCCTAAGCGCTTCCGCCCGGCACGTTCTCGAGTTCTGCCGCCTCATGAAGCTCTTTGAAAACTACGAAAGCGAGGCACAGGCACTGGCCTCGTAATCGTGGAAGTCCCCGCATGCTCTTTGTTTGTCAACGCAGATTGAGGCGGCTTCGGCCGTGCCACACTAACACCGAGTCCTCGACCGGAGCACTCTCGGCGACCAGCCGTAAACACGCAGGCGGACCAAGTGCACGGTCTCGGTCAATACCTCGTTTCTGCAAAGGCTGTTCCCCGGTTTGTTCGCCAGGATTTCCATTGGGTGAAGAGCTAACCCGGTGTGGTGCTGCTGCTGGCACGTTGCGGGTGCACCGCCTTCCTAGACGAAACTGCGCTATCGGTGGGATCGGCGGACAATGTCACCGTTCATTCGTGGCTCTCCTACGGGCGAACGGCCGGTCTCGGGGTTCTAGCTTATTTGAGCAGTTCGTTCGCGTACCTCGCGGGAACCGCCAGATTCGATCCGCCAAAGTCCTTAATCAGGGCAAAGTTTACTCCGATCACTTTTCCCTTTCGATTAAAAAGCGGCCCACCCGAACCACCGAATGTTGTCGCGGCATCGTAAACGATCTTATCCCCAAGCACGTCGCCGATATGGCCTTGGGTAGTGGTTGGCCGAATGAGTTGTTGCGAAGCCATCCGCAGCAGGACCTCGCTAACGTTCTGAGTGCTGCCTGCAATCTTGTGTGTAGCCTCCGTGCCCGCCCGGGCAAGAATGCCTTCAACGCCGGCAGGGTAGCCAATCAGGACGACGGCGTCCCCCGTCACGCTGGCTTCGCTTCGATCATCAAGCTCAAGCAACTGCGCATGAAATGGCGCCGGGGCGTCCAGTTTGAGCGTTGCAAGATCCGCTCGTGATGAAACGCGGTCCAGCTTCGCGCCAATGGCCACGGAACTTCCGGGAAAGTAAGCGTCATAGGAGAGCACGTGAGGATCAACGTCGTGGTCGAGGAGCTGCTTCAATTCATCGTCGCTCCACCAGGGTTCGACAATGTGATGATTGGTGAGGACGGTTCTGTCGCGTCCGGCGAGAAAACCCGTGCCGAAGACATCAATCTGAAGGTGAGGTCCTGCGCCGCCAACGTCGAGCTGAGCCATTCCCTTATCGTCTACCTGCGGCTTCCCTGTCGCGTCTACCGCCAGCCGAATCGGGCTTCCCGATTGTTTATCCACAAACTCCAGCACGACGTGGAGCAAGCAGACGCTACGTCCGTACTTGTGAATAACGGTCTCGGCAATCTTGTTCTCTCTCTCCAGGGCGTCGAGGCGATTCTCCGTGTCGAGAAGCTGCTGCTTTAGGGAGGGATCGTGCGCACCATTGGCTTCAGCCACTCTCTCGCGGAGATTTTCAGATTGCGTCCTTAGGGAATCCCGTACCATAGAGTCGGAACGTGAGTTTCGGTCGATAGAACCGCGTGCTTGTTCTATGCGGTAGATGAGCTCACCTTCCGGCCTCAAGCCGCTATTAAGACGCGCGATTTCCGCCCGCAGCTGAAGCGTGTCCCTACGGCTGCCGCGGACCGAAATGGCCGTCAACACGGCTGCGAAAACAGCCACGGCGCTAAGGGCAAAAAGTGCCGGAATGAGCCACAAACGACGTTTACCGGTAGTGCCGCCACCTAATGTTTCCGCAGCGAAATCCACGTCCTCTCGTCGCGCGGCGTATTTGAGCTTGTTCTCTGGTTTCTGTTCGGGCTGCCGTTCCCGGAACTGGGTTCTGATCTTTGCGGCTAATTCCACAGGATCAAACGGAAATGAAATTACGTCGTCCGTCCCGAGGTTCAGCGCGCGGGCGCGCTCTAGCGCACCTCCCTGTACAATCAACAGCACCTTAGGCAGCAACCCCGGGACAGGCCGGGATTTCAGCTGGGTGATGACCCTGCAGCTCAGGTCAGCGGGTGTCGCTTCCGTTATCAGCACTGCCGGCGTCAGCGCCAGGACTTCTTCGAGAGCCGACGTATTCGCTATCGTAATCTCATAGCCCTCGCTCGCCAGGGCGGCGTTCGCCGCCTCAAGCGAGGCTGCGGCGAGATTGAGTAGCACGATATGCATGAGCTAACCGATGGCAAGAAACCACGCTTCGCTGGTACGGCCACCTCGCAAAATTCCGGTACACGTGTTGCAATCATCGAGCCGAACGACCGGATGGAACGACCACCGGACGCTCAGTAGAATCATAGGCTTACAGCGATTGCGAGGAGGCGCTCAGGAAGGCCGCCGACAGGCACCGGACAGTTTGGTCACAGGATCGACCCTGCACCCCAAAAGAAGGCAAGGCCATCACGCCCGACTCCCTTCCGTTAGAATCGGAGGAAAGGGGCCGCCGGCGGCGCCTTTTCGAGGAGCGATTTCGTGGGCTGCTTCAATGCCAGGCGGAAACCGCCATTTTAGAAATCGACCACTCGAATGAGAGCCTTCATGGTGTGTTGTTGGCCGGGCGCGAGATCGACGGCAAAGTCGGACACGTTGCTCGGCTCAACACAGATCATCCGTGCCCATTCGTCATCCCCAAAATCCGACAACGAGTGAGCCTTCTGCGCCCAGGGATTCCAGGCGACCGTTGTACGGGAATTCTCTTTCGCAACGCGCAAGCGACGTTCCAATACCGGATCTTCCAGTTCGATTTCATCCCTGGTGTCCAAATACACGCGATCGGTTTCTGAAGCGATCACGATGTCGCTAAGCTGCGTCTTCGTGCGATGCGAGTCCGTCTTGTCGATGTAGCGAAGCGCATCCGGGATCCGCGCCCGGGTCATCTCGATGTTGCCCACTCGGAAGTAGGCATGCAAAGCCTCTTCAAAACGAAGGGAAGTTCTTCCCTTGTTGGTTACCACAAGTTCGACACTGAGCTCCTTGCCGAAAGCAGCGCGAAGCACCGAACGAAATTCGGCGGGCCACCACTTTTTCGTCGCTTCGTCGCTTTCGGTGGACATGCTTACAATAATTGTGCCGGCGACATCGGCAATCGAATCAAGCCGCCAAGCTTTTGTTCGCACAAACCCGTGGTCGGGCGCTTCGGGATTGTCGGCTTTGTGTGCAAACCACGGGAAACATACCGGTATGCCTCCACGGATGGCATGACCGTCTTCCCAACGCGACTGCCGGCTGACAAAGAGCACCTCTTCTTCGCCTGCCGGCCTCCATGAGGTGATATGCGCACCGTGCAGGTACATCTCACCCACGCACGCCGGAGAGGTAATCCGTACCTTGCGGAGTCCGCCGTTGCCCTCGATGACCTCGACAACACCGGGAATTTCCAGATGGCGATGCGGATCTCTAAGGGAAGATTCCATGTCCAATCGCTCCTTCAGTTAGCGATCGCTTTTGCCCTGCCAGTCGGCTTCGACAGCGACACGGAAGCCGTCCGGATAACCCGACCGTAAAAGGCAAGGTGTAAGTGAATATTACACTTCTCGGCCAGATCCTCATCCTAGCTTCGTATAAGCAATAGGCGTACCTAAATATCGCCGCGCAACACTTTTAGTTGATCGATTCGGCTTGGAGTGATGTGATATCCGGGGCGCCACCGGGTGGTGCTTTGGGCTTCGGACTGCAGAGAGCGAGCGCACACCGAGACAGGAGCAGATGCAGAGGAGAGTATGAGGAAGGCCAGGGACGTCGCGCTTACTTCCGTCAATTCGTTTGGCGGCGAGGCTCCGCCCGACCCTCCCCTCGCTAGAAGTCGTCCCACATGGGCCCAGGCCGAGGGAAGTCCATTGCCGCTCGGGGTTAGCTGGATCGACAAGGAACAGGCTTTCAATTTCGCCGTGCATGCCGAAGGTGCGGAGAGCGTGACCCTCCTTCTCTATTCCGCGCGCGACCTCGCGAACCCCTTGCTGACGTACTCGTTCGACTTCCTACGCAACAAGTCAGGCCGGGTTTGGCACTGCCGGATTCCGATGAACAAGCTGGGTGAGGCTTGCTACTATGCGTACTCCGTATCTGGACAGCGCGTTTCGCAACTCGACAGCTTTGACCCGCAAAAAGTTCTTCTCGATCCGTATGCGAAATGTATTTTCTTTCCCCCTGGCTTCAGTCGCGAGCTGGCCACTCGTGTTGGATCAAACGCCGGCCGTGCGCCTTTGGGAGTATTGACCGGTCACCGCGATCAGTTTGACTGGACCGGAGACCGCTCACCGCACCATGACTCTGAGGCGATCATCTACGAACTTCACGTAAAGGGATTCACGAAGCATCCGAGTTCCGGCATTCATCCCTCTCGCGCGGGGACGTACGCCGGGTTGGTCGAAAAACTTCCTTATTTGAAGGATTTGGGAATAACCGTTGTCGAGTTGATGCCGATCTTTCAGCGCGACCCTCAGGAGGGCGATTATTGGGGTTACATGCCGTTGAACTTCTTCGCCCCTCACGCGCAGTACGGAAGCACGTGTGACGACAACGAGCAGCATCTTGAATTCAAAAGCATGGTGCGGGCCCTTCACGAAGCTGGAATTGCCGTGGTCCTCGACGTCGTCTACAACCACACCTGCGAGGGTGATCAATGCGGACCGGTCTACAGCTTCAAGGGTTTCGATGCCGCCGGCTACTACATGCGCTCCGGCAGACCCGCTAGCCCTTTTGCCAATTACTCGGGCACCGGCAATACCCTGAATTTCGGGCAGGGACATGTGCGCAAGATGGTGCTGGACAGTCTGCGTTATTGGAAACAGGAGATGCACATCGATGGATTCCGCTTCGACCTGGCGTCGGTGTTTAGCCGCAATGCCGATGGGTCCCTCAACTGGGGAGACGCGCCGATCTTCAGTGAAATTGCAGCCGATCCGGAGTTGGGCCGGCTGCGTTTGATCGCAGAACCCTGGGACACCGGAGCCTATCAACTCGGTCGCGGATTTCCAGGCCTGACCTGGCTGCAGTGGAATGGAAGGTTCCGCGATGATATTCGCCGTTTTGTCAAAGGCGACTCGGGGATGGTTCCTGACCTGATGCGGCGCATCTATGGCAGCGATGACTTATTCCCCGACAACCGTGGAGACGCCTACCACGCCTATCAGACGGTGAACTATATCGACTCCCACGACGGTTTCACCCTGTACGATCTGGTCTCCTACAATCAAAAGCGGAATTGGAAGAACGGCAACAACAACCAGGACGGCACCAATGACAACTTTAGTTGGAACTGCGGACACGAAGGGGATGAAGGTGTGCCACCCGAGGTGTTGGCATTGCGCCGAAAGCAGGTCAAAAATTTCTGCTGCCTGCTCTTTCTTTCGAACGGGATTCCCATGTTTCGCGCCGGTGATGAATTCCTGAACACCCAATACGGCAACAACAATCCCTACAACCAGGATAACGAAACCGGCTGGCTTGACTGGACGCAACTCCCTGCTCACCAGGACATTTTCCGTTTTTTCAAGGGCATGATCGGGTTTCGGAAAGCGCACCCTTCCCTGTGCCGGAGCCGGTTCTGGCGGGAAGAGGTCTCCTGGCATGGGGTTGGCCCCAGCGTCGATTTGTCCGCTGAATCCCGCAGCTTGGCGTTCTGCCTGCACGGCGCCTCTCAGGGAGATGAAGACATCTACGTAATGATCAACGAGCACTGGGAAGAGCGGGAATTCCACATCCAGGAGGGTACGGCGGAAGGGTGGAGGAGGATCGTGGACACGGCCTTACCGAGTCCCGACGACTTTCGGGAGCCTGGTTTGCCCCTCGCGGCGATAAAATACCTCGTGGCTCCGAGGTCCATCGTTGTCTTGCTTCGACACCGAGGAAGCTGAAGAGCAAAACAAAACCCGCGTCAGAGAGTCGATTCGCTGCGGTCGGCAGGAGATTTTCGGCTTGCCTACGCGCTAGGCCAGGGTCGTGTGCTTCATGCCCACCCTTGCCGCGGCGCCGCCGGGTCCCGCCATCACCCAATTCGATGGGATCGGTTCGCGTTCGGCCTCTTCGAGCGTGCTCTCCCGCGGTCTCTCGGATGCACGGGAGAGCCTCCTCGCAACTTGCCGCCTCGTCCGGCAATCCATTCTATTCAAAAGCCACTGGTGCTATCACCGCAGCCCTTCGGGCTCCGGCGAAAATGTTCGACGAGTACAGTGCGACGGGCCAGACCACATTGGCCCCGATCACGCTCAGCACGAAGGCAACATTCATAATGTTAAGGAGCGCAAAGCCGAGCAAGGCGTAGGGAAAAAAGCAGCGACGCACGATGAACTCCAGATGTCGCGCCGCATACATGAAAGGGTTGGATGACCGGCTCTCGGCGTGGTTATGCCAGATGCTCAAAAGCTGCTCGGGACGGCCAGCGGCGAGGCGCTGTCGCTCCCATCCAACAGCGAGGAAGCTAGCCACGGCACCCAGGAGCAGAAGGCCGCCCCACAGGAGGTAAGCCTTGGATCCCGAGGTTCTCCATTGTCCAATGGTCATTCCGACCAGAAGAAAAAGGTAGAACAGATAGTCACAGACCGTCTCGAGCCAGCAGCCGAAATCTGATTCTAGCAATTTCAAACGGGCCACCTCCCCGTCGCATCCATCGAGGATGCTCGCAAACAGGCAGAGAAAGGCGCCAAGGAGTGTGTTCCAGTATCCGCCGAGAGCGAAGAATACGGCCGAAAAAAAGCCCACTCCGAGCGTGAAGAGGCTGACCATGTTTGCCGTGATCGGGAGCTTGATGAGTTGCCGGCTGATCGGAATGGAGATTCGGCGATTAAACCGTGCATACAGTCCATCGGTAGGTTTGACTAGCCAGCGGTCCAGCTTTCTCTCCGCGATACAGCGGTCTTCTTCTGTCGTGACTCGCTGCCACAGGTCTTCGCTTACGTCCATAGAAACAAGGGAATCGATCGCCCGCAGCGACGCGTGCAGTTCCCCAGGGGTACGTAATTCCCCTTGGCGAAGCTCTCGGAAATCGCCCAATCTGTCGATCGACAATGCATAGATTCCGATAGCCCGGCCACCGCTGGTCAGCGATAAAGCCCTATTGTCGTCATTCCATTCCATCGCCTCGCGGATCAAGGACGGGTGGTATGACGTGTTTCCGTCGACCAGAACCAGGCGCTCGGAGCCTGTTTGACTGGCAACGAGCCGCAACTGTTGTTCGAAAGGAGCATCGGCGTCGACTTCAATCCATTCGACCGCTTCGGCGAGACGCCCCGTTCCGACAAGGTTCGGCTGAACACTTTGTTTTGTGGTGGGGTCAACAACGACGACGATCCTTGCGGGGTGCATCTTTTGGGCGCCTAGGATCGACCGCAGCGAGACGGGCAGAGTGCCGACGCGAGCGAGGGGGGAGCTGAATCGACCGGGGTTCGCGCTTCGGTTGTCAGCGACAAAAAGGACGAACGTGACGTTTCCTGATGACCCGAAACCGTTCGAGGCGTCTCGGGTTGTAAGCGGATCTTTGGTCATGGTTGCTGCCCTTTCGAGGTTGCGAGAATCATGCTTCCTCTTCCCTTTGTCAAAAACACGAGGCAGACGCCACCAATGAGGGTCCAGAAAAAGGCCCGCAGCCGCCTTGCCAGGGCCAAGGTGAGTCCGGTAGCGCTGCTCAGACTGAAGATCTTGCCGATCAGCATGTTTCCGCCCTCGTAGGTTCCGATATTTCCCGGGTTGAAGTTGCCGATTGCGTTCAGAAGTTTGGTCAATCCTTCGATGATCAAGGCTCCCAAGAAGCCAATGTGCGCTCCGAGCAGCCAAAGAACCACGCACACCTCGAGGATGGCTAGGCATTGCCCTGCCAAGTTCAAGGAGAAACTGGTCCAAAACGCCCGGGGAGTCTTGTGGTGGAAATCGAAAAGCGCGTCCTCGGTCGCTTGAATCGTTTCGAACCGTCGCTCTATCGAGCCTTTGAAGGAGCGAATGCGGCCGACGAGACGAGCACTGCCGGAGAGAAACGGCCAGCGCTTTCTCACCGCGAGGAGAGTCAATAACAAAACTGTGGTCGCTACGAAGACAAATAGTCCGGCATAGAGGCGTAGGCCCTCGGAGTGCGATAGCGCGGGCAGGGCCGCCAGAACCCCGGCGACAGCAATAATCATTCCAGTAACAAGATAGAACCCTCGATCGAGTGTGACCGACGCGAGACTTCTGGCCGGTTGCATCTCGCGATTCAATTGCGAGACGCGGATCGAATCCCCAAACGCCTGACCCAGTACGCCAAGCTGCCCGGCAGCCTCCGCCCCAAGGCGAAGCCCCACCAGGCGCGGAAAGGAGATCTGGCTCTGGGCTTGGCCGAGGGTCATCTGCCAAGCCCAGGTCTTCAGAAGATGCGAAACGCCGGCCAAAGCTACAACCGCACAAAACCCCCAACCCAGCTTCGTGAGGTCCTGCCAGAGATGGCTCGGGCCGGCGCGCCAAACCAAGTAGGCCGTCAATCCCGCGCTCGCCAGAATTGCGAGCAAGCGAATCGCCGACTGCGGCCCTCCTGGAATTTTAGGCATGGACGAACCTTTCGAGGATGGGGCTTTCGGCGAAGTCACGTTCAAAGATACTTTCGGTGTAGGCAAAGGCCTCCGGGGTATCGACGTCCTGCCAGTGTCCGTCCCGAACGTCGAAGGCCTTCAATTTGCGCTCCTGGCACAGTCTGCGCATGCCGTCCGAAAGCGAGCAATTGCCGCCTTTATTGGCCGATTCGAGCCTCTCGAACAACCCTGGTCCGCACAAAAACATTCCGGTATCAAGTGCGTCGTATTCGACAAGGTCTTTGCCGATCGCAACGATGTCATTCCCATCGACTTTGACCTTCGTCGCATCTTCTAGGTCAAAGATGCGATCGATGTTGTAATCCACACCGAGAATGACTTCGTCTTCTGCTATGGTTTGCTCGAGTAACGCTCTGGCCGTTTTCGGTTCGAAGATGTGATCGGCCATGAGCAATAGGAAAGGGTTCTCGAGCCATTTTCTCGCGGCCAGCGCCGAAACGCCATTCGCTTTGTGGTAATCCGCGTTTTCAACCAAGGTAACGGAAATGTCTCCGAGGGGCCTTTCGGCAAACCAGCGACGGAGCGCGTCGGCACGATGCCCGACGACAATCACAAACTTCTCGACTCCGGCGGCTTGTGACGACAGCAGGATGTGCTCAAGAAGGGGCGCGCCGAAAAGGGATACCAGGGGCTTCGGAGCACTGCCCGACAGAGAGGCAATGCGGCTGCCTTGGCCGGCGGCGAGAATCAGACATTCCTTAACCGTTGCCACAGGCACCTCGAGGAGTTGCTGCCGCGCAGGATTCATGGCTTGTAAGGCTCCTTCGAGGACATCAGAGTGATTTCGGAGGAGGGCTGACCTTGCGGCGCGTAGTCGAAATACTGGATATGAACGTCCGTGGTGCCAAACAAACGCGCTTCGGTGATGCTTTGCGTCGAGAGTGGAAACCAGAGCGGCCCGCTTTTCTGATACACCTGCACGAAATGCGTGCTTTTGGTCCAGAAGGAGGGGTTCTTTGCCGGGCTGCCCTCGGCACGCACGAGCGCATAATCTTCGGTGTCCACCCAGATACGGCCTTCGAATAGGTATTTGTCCTTGCGCTTGGGTTTTGTCTCAAGCACGTAAGCCTTGCGGCCCGAAACCATTTCCGTCCCCACGATCAGGAACTGGTAGTTCGTGAAGTTGAGTCTAGTGGTTGCCCGCAGCTCAGGGCGGGAGGTTTCGGACTCCGACTCGAGCATTTTCCGCAAAACATGACTGTTCGCGGCCTTCCAACCGTCTTCCGAGACGACTTCGAAATGTTTTGTGCCGGCCGGATCACCTTTTACACGCACGACCATTTCGGCGCGTTTTTGGAAGTTTTGGTTTTCGAGGACGTACCGACGCATTCCGGCATAGCCCTCGATCGAGGACTGGCGCTCGAGGTCCTGCGCCGCCATCCGGCTCATGACTTGCTCAGCCGTTGGAAGTGTGCCGGGATCATCCGCGGCGATGGCCGCAGAGGTCGGGAGCAGGAACAAGGCAGTAAACAGCAGATGATTTTTCATCTTTAGAACTCCAGAACGAATTTGCCGCGGTATTCTCGCCACGAGGTGTTGAAGAACTCGCCGAACCGTGCACTGGCCAGATTGTTCTGCACATCGCGTGGATCAAA
>Ga0306925_10001023_pt1 | contig 21993 bp, 14 predicted proteins | sample flu12Cox44000176_FD_203755 | JGI IMG/M metagenome (GOLD analysis project Ga0306925, IMG submission 203755) | Lab enrichment of tropical soil microbial communities from Luquillo Experimental Forest, Puerto Rico - flux8day.12C.oxic.44.000.176 (v2)... | ecosystem: Environmental > Terrestrial >... | reverse complement strand
AACGATCCTGTTCTTCCTGAGGAGATATCGCAGTGCTCGCCGTCTGCTGATTTGCCGTCTGCTGATTTGCCGCCTGCTGATTTGCAGCACAGCCGCTAAGCAGAACCACACTTGCAGTTACTACAAGGAATGACCGCACAGCCGCGCTTTGCAGGAATCCCGTAAGCTGCCCGAAATTGGTCATGGATCATCCCCCTGTCCCCAACACCAATCATCAGAACCTGGATCAGGGCGGAATTGCGTAGACCGGATGATTTTATGATGGTCACGCACCTCGCAGTTAGTCGCTTGCCCGCCAAATGGAAAAAAGAACGGCATCACGCCGGTCCTACGTGAGCAGTGGCCAAGACGAGCCAAGCCGCTTCGACACGATGCCCTCACACCCAAGCTGACACGCCGCCCGGTACACAGCAGCGCCGTCCTCATCGAAATGCTCATTAAGAACGATGCTGAAATGCGAACCGTTAAGGAGGAAGCTTGCGGACTGCCATTGCGATAAACGGGAAGCGAGACGAGAAATCGTTTCCAGCGCGCGTAATCAGCCTCACGCCGGCACTGTCCTTCCGCGCCAGAATGCGGAAGCCGTCATGCTTGATTTCGTGGATCCAGCCCGGCCCGGAGGGCGGGGCCTTCGCTGGCGACGGCAGACACGGCTCGATAATCCCGAGAAACCTGCCACGAACTGCAAGTTCAGTCATTTATCATTCTCGTTGTTATTTCGCTGTTATTTGAAAAACGAAACGCGCTTCGGCCAAGTCTTTTTCGTCGCCGCCCGCTAACCCTTGCGACACTCAGCGCATTCCCAGAGGTTGGATCACCGTCAATGCGCCGCTGTGGATGCAATTAAAAATATAGGTCGAAGTTTGTCCGGCCACGCTGACGTCGATCTCCACCTTTAGGTCGTCAACGCGCCAATCGCCGACGCCGCAGGCGAACGAAGAACCGCGACCGCGCCATCGGAACGTTTACGATTACGACGGCGAATATGAGTTCCTTACGGCGCAGCATTGGACCGCGCCAGACGAAGCAGCACGTCGGCGTGATGCCCGTTTCTCTAATCGGCCGGTTGCCGTGAAGAGCGATTTCCGTTTTTGCGAGTAAAGCCGACTTGTGCCGTTGATCTATTGCGAGCACGGCTCGCAACGGTTCCACGAGGGCTTCGTAACCGCGGCGACCTGGATCAGAAGTCTTCCCCCAGGATTTTAGCGTTACGGTCCCTTATATCCTGCGGAACCATCTGTTCGTACGCAGCTTGAAAATTGGCCTCGTCCATTGGCCCTTCATCGGGTACCTGCAACGCCGTAAACCAGCGATTTAGCAGACAGAACTGCCCGATTAGCCACGTTAGTTCCACAATCTGTGCATCGACGTGCCGCGTCATTGTGGGCTCGTCTAACGGTTTCAGTCGAGGGTCCTGACGATTGTGCGTGGCTAGGGTGCTGCGAAGTTCAGAAAACTCTTGATTGGAGACTAGATGGGCGTCACGCGTCACCTTGACGGTATAGTCGAGGACGACTCGTTCTCGGTGTGTGTATTTATCTGGATGCTTATCGTGCTCATGAAGATTGAGAAGCTTAGCATGTCCTTCCAGACGGCGATTTGCATCCGTGTAAAGCTTCATGCCAATAAAGGAGTGATGAGTAACTGAGTATCGCGCACGATTCAGGAGTGACGTGCGCGAAATTACCAGCTCCTTCAAAAAACGGTCGTTGAATCCGGCGATTTGCAAATCGCCCACGAGCGTCACAGGATCGAATGTAAAGGAATTTGCATACTCAACCTCTGTGTGTGCCAGCCGCGGGCAGTAGGCAATCACTTTGATTAGATTATTGGGAAAGTGACCCCACGTTAGCTCGCCAGCCTTCATTGCTGCCGCCGTCTTGTCATCAACTTCATCAATTTGTAGGGGTCGGATCCGTGTCCAAGGGCCTTGTGTTTTACCAGTCATAGTAGCCTCCATAACGCTCACGCTGTTCCATTGGCGACGGCCATCAAGGTCAGAGCAAAATCGCAGCCCCGGCCAACCAGCCACCATGTCGGAACGCGATCAGAATCATGGTCGCATCGCGCTGCCCATTCCGATTGGCCTTCGCGGCCGCGATCAACCGTTCAACCTCTGGCTCAGTCAGGCGGTATCGCCTTGGCGGAACAGTCCCAATAACAGTGCGTGGCGACACCAGCCGCAGATTGCCTTTAGCCATGTGAAATCCCCCATTGCGTCAGTCTCGTGTCCCAACATCGCTCCTTCTTGGGACAGTAGTCGAGCGGGGATTGGAGTCATTTTGACTCACTCGCGAGGCACCTACCCTCGCCGCGTGATCATGATCGGCAGCTAGCGTGAAGCTGGCCCCCGGCACCATCCGGCAAGCCGCATTAAAAAACGAAAGCGAAATTGGCCCGGCGATCTGAAAACCGGCATATGGACCCCCGAAAGGGGCCCCTCAATTGGCGGGCTCTTCGCCATGGACTATTGTTTACCCCATCACAGCGATGAGTGCTTTGGCGTACACAGGGAGGACTGCAAATAATGGAAACGCCCATCCATGCGCTGCCGCACGCGTTGCATGTGACCTTCGGCGTAGCAATGCTCGTCTGTGGAAATCTGATCGGTTCGACTCCTGTGGCCGCCGAGGAACCGCGCCGAGTCATCATCTTCGTGTGGGACGGCTTCCGTCCGGATTCGCTCAATCCGCAGGACACGCCCAACCTCTACGCGATGCGGGAAGCGGGCGTGCACTTCACCGACCATCATGCCACCTACCCGACGTTCACGATGATGAACGCCGCGAGTTTTGCGACCGGCTCGTTCGGCGGTAGCACCGGCTACTACGGCAACACGCTGTGGCAGCCCACCGTTACGGGCAAGGACTCAGCCAGCAAGGATGTCGATTACAATCAGCCGATCTTCAGCGAAGATTATGCCCTGCTCACCGACCTCGCGAACGATCTGAAGGGTGACCTGTTCATGGTCGAAACGCTTTTCAGCGTCGCCCAAAAGGCTGGGCTTTCGACCGTCACAGTGGGCAAGTCAGGCGCGGCCTTCATCCAAGATTACAAACGCGGCGGCATGATGCTCGACGAGAAGACGGTGCTGCCGTTGAGCCTGGCGAAGGAGCTGCAGAGTGCCGGATATCACCTGCCGGCATTGGCGCGCAATGCTTACCCGCCGGGACAACTCGAGCTTGCCGACGACAACGGCGATCCGACCGCGTTCAGCGTGCCGAAGATGGCCGACGGCGTGAGCGTTGATCCGACCGACGCATCCGGCAGCCCCTTCAAGAAGGCGCTGGATTACATGTTCGACATCTATGTTGATTACATCCTTCCCAAGAAGGGGCCGCGGCTCAGCGTCGTCTGGATGCGCGATCCGGACACGTCGGAGCATAACTACGGCCCCAACACTGCGAACGCTCTTGATGGTCTGCGCGCCGACGACCGGCGCCTCGGCAAACTGCGCGACAAGCTGAAGGAGCTGAGCTGGGATCAGACGACCGACCTCATCGTTGTCTCCGACCACGGGCACAGCTCGGTCGCCGGATCGAGCACGCTGTTTCCGCTGCGCGCCATTAAGGACGGCAAACTCGGCGACGTCGACCCGAACGGCTATTCGGTCTCCGGCATGGTACGCCTTGCCGACCTCATGCATCGCGCAGGTTTCACCAATGTCTTCGACGGGTTCGGCTGCAGCTATCTTCCGCTCTCGATGGGCATCAAGGCGGACGGCACTCCGGTGTATCAGCCGCTCGTCGATGAGGACGGCAAGCTCTGCGGCGAGGAGGCCGGGAAAAAGTACAATTCCGGTCCGTTCAAGGTGCCGGCCAACCTGCCGCCGAAATCAACGGTCATCGCCGTCAACGGCGGCAGCGATTATCTGTACGTTCCTGACCACGACACCGAGACGGTAGCCAAGGTCGTGGCTTTTCTGCAGACGCGCGGTGAGATCGGTCCGATCTTCGTCGACAGCCGCCACGGCGACATTCCCGGCACCATGCCGCTCAGCCTCGTGCGCCAAGAGAATAAAGCGAAGCGCAATCCTGACATCATCGTGGGTTTCGCGTGGGACGACACTGCAGTTGTCAGCGGAATGCCGGGGACAGAATATTGTGGTATCCTTCTCAACATAGCGGCGCGCGGCATGCACGGCGGTTTCTCGCCGATTGACGTGCATAACACACTGATCGCGTTTGGTCCTGATTTCCGCGAGAACATGCAGGACCTTCTGCCTACTGGCAACGTCGACGTGGCGCCGACGGTTGCGAGCATCGTTGGCCTCAAACTGTCTCAGGCGGACGGAAGACCGTTGCTCGAAGCACTGCGCAACGGCCCATCTCAAAAAGACTTCCAAGTGACAATGGCGGTGCTGAAGCCCCGCACCCAGGTCAAGGGCATCATCGTGAAGATGCCGACCGATCCCGACGGCAAGGACATCGACAAGGACAAGACCGCGTACACGTTCCACCTGCGAACGAAAATGCTGAGCTATCAGGGTGCGATCTACACCTACTTCGACCAGGCAAAGGTCGTGCGCGAATGAGGCCGGTCTATCTTGCGGGTGTGGCGGCAATGTTCTGCGCGATGCAGGCGATGTCGCTGCGGGCGGATGACCCCTCATCCGTCTGGGAAGCAGCCTTCCCCATCGCCACGGCGCCGACGCATGTGCACTTCCACGCCCGCTATCTCGACGGGCGCGGAGCGCCTCACACGCTCGAGGTGTGGCGCGACGGGGAGCAGCGGCTGAAGCGCAAGTCCGACGCGGCTATCGACCTCTATGCCGAGCAGAAGGCCGGGGGCGAGATCGACTTCCACATTGTCGATCATTTGCGCGGGATTGTCCTTCGCGCTAACCGCGCGGCGCTCTACCGCGTGGGCCACTTTTCCGGATGGCTCGGATTAGCCCACGTGCTCGACGTCCCGCACGGCGCCTACACGGTAGCGGCATTGGCAGCGCCACCTGAGATGAAGTCAGGCGGGCGGTGTCACTGGTACCGCCTCGAGGTCACCGTTCCCGCGCGGAAAGTGAGCGACGTCTGCTGGTCGGCGACCTGGGGCCTGCCGGTCGAGATCAAGGCGGTCGACGCGAATAGGACGACCGCGACCGTTCAGTTCTCGGTCGATGCAGTCGAGGTGTTTCAGCCGCCCGACGACCTGTTCGCATTCCAGAATGACAAGTTCGTCATCATCGACGCGCGATCGCCCGACGATCTGTCGGATTGACACACGTTCTTCAAACAGTTGGCGATCAAAAACTTGCTTTGATTGATGAGTCATTTTGGCTTCGGCCCACCGCCGCATTCTTTTGTTATGACCAGCAAAATCAATAATTTAGTCTCTAATCGCTTCCCCCAATCGGGGTCGGGAAAGCATCGCAGAAGCGCTCCATTAATTTTCAGTTCGAGCCCCACAAATGCCCGCTGATGCGTCGGCGATTAAGCCCCCGCGGTGACGATGGTCACGCAGGGCGTGGTGACTTCGTAGAGGGCTGCTGGCGAGTCGGATTGGGCGCAGGCGCTGTCCTAAAGTGCGATGAACGGTCGCCACTTCCCGCGGCCTTGGTCTGTCCTATGTTGCGCTCGCGTTAGCATTGCCGGATCATTGGGCGGCGCCTTAGACATACACCCGGCGCAGCGTGCCGGCGTCGAGGATGTCCGATCGGCGCTGGCTCTCATAGAAAGGACGATTTCGCTGTAATAGTCGAAATCTTTGTTTAAGAGGGTGCTTGCGTGGTCATTCCTATCTGGAATGGTGGTTTCGAACCGTGATCCAATCCGAGTGATTCTGCCTCGAGAGATACACTACGCAGGTGGAGCAGGGTATGTCATCACGGGGAGGTTTGCGGCCAAGCAACATTGCTCTGGCATAATGCATTTTCTCATGATTGAAGCACGCGCGGAGCCCATCGATGAAGGCATTGCCGCCAAAGTCGCCCCAGAAGTTTCTGCAGCAACCCAGATTTTTCCCGTCCCAATTGATCTGCGGATCATCCCACAGTTGATGACAGATCGAGCTCAGATATTGCCGTCCGTAGATCTGCTCGTATTCCTGCCGAGTGGCGGCACGCTCCCCCGTCTGCGCTCGGACGAACTCCCTGTTACGAATCGGAGACAACTTCGCATCCCAACTGATCTTTGTGTAGAAACCCATCCCAAGCCTGACAGCGATTTCCCGCGCCGCGGGGATCTCATGCTCGTTGTGCCCGAAGACCACGAACTGCCATGTGAGCTGTGGAAACTCCGATCGATACTCTCGTTTGAAATGATTAATCTGCTCAATGTGCTGGATGACGTTATCGAAATTCCCGCGAATGCGATACATTCGGTAAGTTTCGGAACTGGCGCCATCGATCGAGCAGGTAATGTGTCGGACTCGATATTTCACCAATCCTTCGAGCAACTCATCCGTGGCATGATTGAGGTTGACGCCGTTCGAGAACGTGATGGAAACCGCTTTGGAGCTCGCATATTCCAAAATTCTTAGTAGATGCGGGTTTAGGAGAACTTCTCCAAAGTTCGACAATTCGACACGGGTGAGCGATGGATTTTCGTCGATTAATTGTCGGAAATTATCCAAGCGAAGGAATCCGCTGCCAATTACGGGATTAATAGCGCCGCTGGTGGTAGGGCATGAAGGGCAGCGCAATTGACAGAATGAGGATGCCTCGAGGCGTATTTGCTGCGGTATCAGCTCGTGAGAGGTCCCTGCCACTCAATCCTCCTCGCCGACGGCTTGAAATCACGTGATTACAGCAGGGATTTGCGGCCGGCGAAATGGGGGTCAGAAATCAAGTTGCAAGGCAGCAATCTTGGGACATCGGATAGGCGTCTGGCGATGTCCGCTTTGTGCCAAAAGCAGACATTATGCGGTGCAACAAACAGCCGCCCATTCGATCACCTCGTCACCGGCAGTTAAACGGACTGCGCGCGGCAGGACTACTTGACGTCCGAGAGCGAAGGCGGCGGTAGACCCGAGGGCCAGTGGTTCGGCGTCGAGCCCATGGTCAACACGAGCCGGCCACCACGAAGTAGATCTTCATGCCGGAACCACGCCTTATCGTATTGCTCGCCATTCCACTCGGCAGCCACCACGTACCGGTTCTGTGTTGAAACGTATTTGGCTTCGACGGTGAAGCTGCGTCCGTTCTCAAGACGAAAGACGGTCTGGGGGATCGAAGGACTACCGATCAGATAAACGTCCTGGCCTGCGTTGGGGAAAATGCCGATCATCCCGAACGCCAGCCACGAGCCCATCGCTCCAGAGTCATCGTTGCCCGGAATTCCTTTGCGGCCGGTGTGGAAGTCCCGCGCGATGATCTCGCGTACCCGCTCTGCGGTCTTGTCATGCCTTCCCGCCCAGATATAAAGGTAGGGAGCTAGGAAACCCGGCTCATTTTCGACTTCGTAGCGGCCGGCAACATCGAAGAATGAATCCAGTCGATTGACGAAGACGTCCTTGCCTCCAGATTTTCGAATGAGCCCGGCGACATCCTGCGGGACAAACGTTGAGTACGTCCAAGAATTTCCTTCATAGAACGTGTCCCCTCCCCAGGTGCAGTGGTCAAGGGCGGTGAAGTTCTCCTTCCACGTTCCGTCGCGATGGCGCGGCCGGATGAAGCCTTTGAAGCCTCCGTCCTCGAAATCTGCGTCCCAGAGGTTTTCCCAGTTTCGCGCTCTATTCAGATACTTCTGGTAGTCCGCCGTTTTTCCCAATCCCTTGGCAAGCAGCGCAATTTCGAAATCGTCGGCGGCGTACTCCATCTGCTTTGAACCGGGTCGATCGACGCCTTCGATGGTGACGTATCCCAACGATTTGTAATCCTCAAGGCCGCCGCGGCCTTCCTTAAACTGATTTTGAGGAACGACTTCGGCGTCCTTCACTTCGGCTTCGTATGCCGCGGCCCAATCGATTCCTGGCAGCTTTTTGACGTATGCATCGGTCAGCAAGAACTCTGCATTACTTCCGCCTTGAGTGCGGCCGTTGAAGTTTCCACTTCGCGCGTCCGGCATCCAGCCATCGTGACGATAAATATCGATGAGGGCACGGACCATCGCTGCCTGAGTTTCGGGTCGAATCAGTGTAAGCAGGGGAGCGGAGGTGCGAAATGTGTCCCAGATGGCATAAAAGTCGTCGAAGTAAGGCTCACCGGAGCTCCAGAGCGGATTCTCCCCGGTTCGGTCCACGGGCATCAACATGGTGTGATACAGCGATGTATAGAACATCTGCTGCTGATCCGCGGTTGCGCCTCTGATTTCTACTTTTCTGAGGGCCTGATTCCACACCTCCTTAGCAGCTCGACGAGTAGCGTCGAAGTTGAACCCGCGAATTTCTTCGAGCGCGTTGCGGTGGGCCTGTTCGCGGCTGACGAAGGAAATTCCTATTTTGAGATGAACCCTCTGGCCCGGTTTGGTTCCAAATTGAAGCCAGGCCCCAGTGCTCTGTCCGTCGCTCGACTGCTGCTCGCTTTCCTGTGGCTTCAGTGTCTGGTTGCGCCAGGTGCCGAACGATTTTGCTGCCGTGTCGCTGATCGCATAGAAGTAGACGGTGTAGGAGGTGGTCTGCTGATTCCAGCCGCCGGTAACGCTGTTCGAACCGGTTACTTCGGTCGAAGAAACAATCTTGACTGAAGATCCGGTGAGCCGCTGGTTCTCATTTTGTTTTGACCCGCTCACGAGATAGTGGCCGGCATCGATGAGGATGTTGGCTTCAGGAGATTCGGGATACGTGAAGCGATAGAGAGCAGCGCGTTTTGAAGCGGTGACCTCAACGGTCGTCGCGAAGCGGCTCAGAGTCACGCGATAGAAACCGGCGCTGGCCTGTTCTTTTTCACGTGGTGAGCCATATTCGAGCGCAGTGACCGCCCCCACCGTTGGCTGTATCAGGATGTTTCCGTACTTGGCTCCTCCCCCGGTACCGCTCACGTGCGTCTGGCTGAATCCGTTGATGTCTCCTTCGGCGGCCCAACCCGCATTGCTGCTGTTGGCGCCAATATCCGGGCCCGCCTTCACCATTCCGAACGGGAGCGTAACTCCGGGAAAGGCGTTGCCACCCCCTTCCACTCCCAAGAATGGATCGATGTACTGCGCACTCTGAGCGGCTGCCCTAGACGGCAAAGCAAAAACAAAGGCAGACAATACGATCGATGACGAAGTAAGCAGCCACATCCTTGGAAATCTCCCCACTCTATTCAGCTCCTAACGTTTTGGACGGCTCTTAAACTTACCAGACCGCCCACGAAGGCGCGTAGATCGCACGTCGGGTACCGAGATTGCAGCAAGCACGCCGAATACCTACAGCGGAAGAAGGGTCTACGAGCTCCACAGGGTCCGCCTCATGACGCGCATTAAGTCCTCGTCTTTCAGAATAGGCAAATTGGTCCCGTCGGCGTAATGGCGGTCTCAGCGGGCGCACCTGATGATCGCCAGTAGAAGAACCTGCTGCACATACAGAAGCGCCGGCGCGCGAGGTTGCGCCTACTCCGGGATATCGCACGTGATCAGTGGCTTTTTAGGCTTGTTGCAGCAGGGGCGTTCGCCGTCTCCAAGTGCACAAAACCAACGAACAGTTGGACAAATGAAACATAACTCGACAGTCAGGATGCGGTACCTCTAGAGGCGTTTAACCGTGAAGATCTTTCATTATCTGCTCCGCAGCTCGGAAGCTCAATGCTGCAATACTCAGGGTGATGTTGGCGCTGCCGATCGCGGGTATGCTCCCACCTCCTAGGAGATACAGGTTAGGATGATCCCAGGACCGAAGCTGAGCATCGACTACTGAATCGGCTTTTGACTTTCCCATTATGTGGGTTCCAGAAAAGTGGTTGCCTCCTCTAAACCAATAGCCTTCCCCGTTGTAATCGAAGTACGCAGTGTCTGATCTATCGTAAGAAGTGTGATCCTCCGCTCCGATCATACTGAAAATTCTCCGCGAAAGATCACGCGTGTATGCGATCGTCCTTTTGCAATAATCTGGTATATTGAAGCTGATGACAGGACGATAATTGCCCAGCTGATCAGTGTAACGCGGATTAACAGTGATTCTGTTTTGCGACTCGGCGGGCATTTCGCACATAAAGGCAAGCAGGATTTGTCGTGAGATTCGGCTAATCAATTGCTTGCGAAGATCATCCCCATACCTGCGTCCATTATCTACAACGTCTCGCAACACATCGATAGCTCCGGTTCCCGACCAACCCCATCCGTCGTTATGAATGTCCATTGCAAATGCGGCCTGCTTTCTGCGAAAGTCGCCTTTGCGAAAAGTTCCAATGCCCGACGTGACGAGCGGCCCCCTCATTGTCCCCGCCGCTTCTGGCATTAGGGCCCAGGCGAGCAGAAACGGATGGTCCATGAGGTTACGTCCTATGAGGCCACTTGAGCTCGGCAGATTGGAAGCGAGCATTAACCTCGCATTCTCCACCGCATTGCACGCGAGGACAAACAGCTTCGCCTTGGCCAACCCGACGATATGAGCGGGTGAGTTTGGATCGCGATAGCACTTGAATTGGATTGCCGATACGCGTTTGGTGGCGAAATCGATCTCGACCTTAGAAGCGACTGCCTGGGGAAGTAGATGAACTTGCTGCGGAGAGCCAATCGAGGCCAAGGTCCTTCCTGCGTCGTACTTAGCTCGAATAGGACAGATCGGCACGCAATTCGCATTTCCTTGGCACTGCCCCCCGGCCGTGATGGGCTTGGCTCCCGGCCCTGGAGCAAAATTGGGATTCGCTTCGCCGTTGCGAGCTTGTGGGAATGTGCTGAGCTTCAATGTGATAGTAGTACCTCCAAGCTGTACCGTAGCTCCGTCAATCTTTCTCCTAACTAACTCATCAAGATATGAGGGCGGAATTTTATAGTTTGGAAGGACATAACCATCGGGAAAAGGTACGCCTAGCGCTCTTTGCTCGTCCGTATCCCCCGACACACCCAGCTCATACTCAGCCTTGCGATAATAGGGCTCAAGATCATTGTACCCGATCGGCCAGTCCAGCCCGATGCCGTACCTAGTTTTCGACTCGAAATCCTCCGGCAACATGCGCAGGGCCTTCGCCTCCCAATGCATGGTCGTCCCACCAACCAAACGAGTGTAAGAACCGCTGATAGGCAGTGGGCCGTCTTCCTGGAAATAACCATTGGTGTCGTCAGTCGGGCTTAGCGCGTTGGGATTTGACGGATATGGCGAATTTGAGTTCTTATCGACGGCGCGATAGAAATTTTCAACGAACCTGTGGAAGCCAACCGGAGTCAGACTGTCGCTAGTTCCTGCTTCGATTATCAGTACCTTTTTCCCGGTTTCGCTTAATTCTTTTGCGACGATAGCTCCGGTGACACCCGCGCCCACGACAAGGATGTCGTAAAGAATTCCGGCAACTATGTCTGGAGTTACAAGTGTCACGCCCATGCCAAGTCTCCTCAGCACCTTCTATGATCACCGCGGCTCTGGAATCATCCTGCCCGCGCGAATGAGACGCCGTAGTTTCCCGAGCCGTTGAGAGCGGCGTCGTTTTTCAAGTTCTGCTGGGAGCATCGCTCCAGGCCCCATAGCCTGGCCCATGTGCACCAGGTGGATTCACTCCGATCGCCGGCCACAGGAGGCCAGTTTTGTAGGCTTCTGCACTCACCACGAACGTAGTATCGTTCGATATACTGCCATAATCATCTTGCCATTTGCGAGGGAGGCGTTCCCACGTGGCAGTGTACCAAAGCTTGATCATATTGCGCGCGATCGGCCCGAACTTCGGAGAGCTCAAAAGCACCTGCAAGCCGCTGTCGTGATAGGCGCGTAAAAAATCCTCGAATCTGTTTCCTTCCAAAATGTCTCGCGCTGTTGCGAAGTAAGCCTCATCTTGACCCGTTGATTCCAAATCGGCACGAGAGAAACCCGTCGCGGCTTCTGAGAAATCCAAGAAATAGTCCATTAGAGCTGCGTCGTCAGCTATGCGGGGCGCCGTGTGCGCGATCTCGTCGCTGACCGCAGCGGTAACCAAGCTAAACGTTACAGCCCCTCCAATCACATCGCGTCGCGTGAAATTCGATCGGGACATGGAATTTCCTCCCAAGTAAATCACTTTAAAGGCGTTTTTCGATAGCACGATGGGTTCGTCTTTTCCGCGATCGGCCTGCTCGTCTCTATGTGCTCATCGGTCAGGAGGTCTCCCACCGCCTTCATTGATTCCAGCGCTTCGGCCGTCAACAAGATTCCGCCCAACAGTCGCTCCTGATCGAAAAACTTAAGGTGTAGTTCCAGGGGATCTTAAGTCGGTCCGAACCAAATGCCGCTAATGAAGCTTTGCAAGATCGTTCTCGACTTTCTCTTGCAATGTCGCAGATACCTTATCGCCTAAAATATCCCGATATCGCGCAATCAAAATGCCTGCCTGCTCCAATCGGCGCCGAGCATCAGCAGAATTTCCGCCCGACGCATCAGCATTAGCTGCCCAGTCCAAATATTCGATGGCTTCACTCAGATAATCGCGCCGTGGAAATTCATTCACATGTGGTAGATATTTGGAAATAATGAGGTTTGCAGCCTCGGCAAAGCCTGCTGCTGCACCGGCATTGTCATCGCTCCATTCCTTCATTGTAGCATCGATCGCAGCGATATAGGCACGTCCACGGAAATAGCCGAGTTGAACACGGGCCTCCAATGGAGCCTGCTTTGCGTCGACCGCGGTTTCTTCGTTAGATTCAGTAAATCCAGCTTTTGCCTTCTGGAGCATGCTCATGTCTTTTGTCTCCAGCGCCCAGCGGAACAAGGCCTCGGAACGGTTCAGTTTGGTCCAGCTCAGCGCAGCCCGCCGTCCAAGGTTTTTTGGATCATGATCGACCACGCGCTTGGCTAGTTTTTCGGCGCTGTCGAATGCACCTATCGCCTCAGCAAAACGTTTTTGTCGACGGTCAATGAGACCTACATTGTTGTAAATGAGCGAAAGGTTGTAGGCCCAGATCAGATTATCCCACAAATAATCGTGGAGTCCTTCCAATTCATCTCGTGCCAACGAAAATGACTTTAGCGCCGATGCGTCATCACCAAGGCGAACGAGCACGTCGCCGTGTTTGTTCTCCGCCCACGCCAGATCGTGTATGAAAGCAGGCGATTTGTGACCGGTATCGATTAAGCTCTTACGCAGCGCAGCGCATTTGTCGTAAAGAGCGATCGCATCTCGCGGCTGATTGTATCGAGAAAGCATAACGTCGCCCAGATCCTGATAGAGGTCGGCGAGAGATCGCTGTGCGCGCCACTTAAGATCAGGATTAGGGTTTCGATCGAGCAAAAGGACGTCATCTGCGATGCCTTGCTGATAGCGGTTACGCGCATCATCTCGGTTCTCTGCTTCAAACGAGCTGACGCCGACTAATCGATAAGCATCGGCACGTAGAAGAAGGCTCTCCAAGTCGCCGTTAGCTACCAGGCGGTCCAGTAGTGTGAGAGCGCTGTTTGCGTCTTTGAGCATCTGTGCCAAGTCACCGCGGTCCCAATCGATATTGGCAACGAGAAGATAAGTTCGCGCGTGCTGTTTTCGGATATCATCGCTTTCCCATACACCGCCGAATTGGTTGATTGACTTTCGTGCCTGGGTCACCAGCTCCTCGACTGTATCAAGTTGCGCCAAGGGTCTGATATCCTCAGAGATCACTTGCACCAAGGCAGAGATCGCATCGGTCGCCGCAACGAGCCCGCGCTCAGACTGCTTCCAAAAGAAGACCGCCGCTATAGCGACGCAAGCAAAAACGACTGCAGCTGCTGCGGTTAAGCGCTGACGCAGCCGAGCCCGCTGACCGGAAACTTTCACATAGTCCTGCAGCTCGGGAGGAATTTCGTCGCGAAAGCGTGTGGCGACGGATTCGGCTTCGGCCAATGGCAAGCCGGCCGGCAACAGAAAGTCACTTTTGCGGCCGCGGGCGCTCCAATGCTTATAGCCATCTTCGATGTCACGACGAATCCGATAGAAATCCATGTTCGCGCGAACAATCTCACGGGCTCTACGCCAGCTTTCCACCGCCCGCTGATGCGTGACGCGGATCGTTGCACCGTCGCCACCACCTTCGCTAGTTAGGATTCGGGCATTTTCCAGCACCTTTACGAGCTTGGTCGCCTGCGGTGTGGAGGCTGCAATGTCATACGGTACGGTGCGGATCGCCATGGCCATCTCTCCAGATTCCGCCGGCGATCCGCTCGCCACTACAAGCTGGCGCAGCAGGCGCGGTAGCGCCTCTTTTTCTTCCTCCGTCTTGAGCTCTTGCAGTGCCGCTTCGGCTGCACGATCAATCGCTCCATCTACACCACCGATCGCCTCGTAGGCGGCAAACGTCAGCTCTGCTTTGTCGCCGACAGTTTTTCGCTCATCAAACAGACTATCCAGTGTGAATTGCAGAAGTGGTAGGGTGTCCGGGTCTGCAGCATCAGCCAATATTTTTTCGTCCAGAAACTCTCCGTCTGTATTGCGGCCAAAGGTGAGACCAGCGGCCTCCGCGGGTTTACGTACAATGTCTATGAAATCTGCTCGAGAAGGAGGGCCAAGCTCGTAGAAAACTCCGCAATCGCGCAACTGCTCGAACGCTGTTTCGGTAAGATATCGCTCATAGAGCGCAGCACGTAAGGTGGCAACAATCCACACTCGTCCGGTGGCGGCGAGGGCGGTCAAGAGCGCGGCAAAACGCGCGGTACGCTCCTGACTTACCTCGGGTAAGAAAAGATCATCGAGCTGATCGACCACAAGCATGAGGGCCGTGCGGATCGGCCTATCGAAGTTGCCAAAAGCTCGCTCAGATTCGGAGATACGATCAAGCGCACCTTCGATTGCGCGTGTAGATAAGCTTCCTCCTAGCCATACTTCAGCGAGATCCGCAGCCTTCCTGAAATCGCCATCGGCAATCTCGGGCAGTCCGTCACAGCGTGCGGCGCCCTTACCTGGACTTCGGCCCGCGCGCGCAAAAAGCGCCTGCGCCAGAGCTTCAAATGGGGTCGCGGCCTCACTCGGGCGCATAATCGCCACCCGCCACCGGTCAACTTCGGGTACGAATCCGGGTGTCGTCAGTCGTGGCACAAGGCCGGCACGCGCCAGCGAAGATTTGCCAACGCCGCTGGCGCCAACAATGACTAGGAAAGCGAGGCCGGTTTTCGATCCAACCGTGTCGGCAGTGAACGCTTCGTCCCGCGCGGCCTGCGCTGCGCCGCTACGCGCAGCAGTCTTGAGCTTCTCTGTCGCGCGCCTAATATCCCGAGACCGCCCGAAGAACACCGTCGAATGGGTCAAATCAAAGGCATCGAGTCCGCAATAGGGTGATCCAAGTGTTGCAATTGGCCAAGTCGGCGCCTGCGGTCCGAGCACATGCTCGGCCATCCATTGACGTAATAGTTTTTCAATTTGCTCCTCGAATTGATCGGTCGTCGAAAAGTTGTGGAACGCCGCCAGAAAATGGCCTTCATGCGTGCGAAACCAACGATCGATGAATGACCCGAGTAGCCTCCACTGCGTGTCGAGAACCGCCAAGTCCCTTTCGTCTTTCGGTGCAGGAAACGGCGGCGCCAGTTTTTGGAAAATGTAAACGTCCGGGTGGACTTCGTCTTTAGCGGCCACCCCTGCGCCAAGCCCCTTTTCTTTCTTTTTTTCTATTGCGGACAGTACTTCATAAGCCGTGCCGCTCGGATATGGACTCCCGTCCGGCATTTTCACAAAGTCTGGCGGCAATTCAGAACCCAAGCGAGTCCAGAAAATGCCGATCACGATTTCACATTCGGAGGCTTCGCTGATTTGCGGCTGGAATGACCGATCCGCCGTGTAAAATTTGTTTTCCCAACGGATCACCTCAAAGCGGATACTGTCAGGATAGATGCCGTTCAGACGTTCAGCGACAACTTCGGTTCGCTGACGTTCGGGTTCGACGTCACCTGGCGACGAAACGAAGAGACGGACCGTCCTAGGGCCAGCCATCTAGCCTGCTCCATTAGGCGGCGCTTTCCAATGATCGACTAGTCGGAGTGGATCGTGCCATGATCATAATCGGTGTGGCAAGCGAACGCCGAGGACGAGCAAGAGCGCAGCGACCACCGCCAGCACGGCCATTACGAGGTAAGCCTGCTCTCCTAAGCTATTATAGAGTACTCCCGAACATCCTGTCGAAATGACAGCTGCAAGCGCTATCACGGTACCGAAATCGCCCTGCGCAGTGGCCACCTGCCCGGGATATGCCGATTGCGAGGCAAACTGCACCGAGCCGAGGTGCGTCGCACCGAAGGAGAAAGCATGCAAACATTGCAAGACAAGCAAGAGGGGCGCTGGCGGATCCAAGCTCATGGCCGCCCAGCGTAGGAAGGCGCCCGCTGCTCCAAGGGCGATCCACGTCGCTGGGCGCAGCGCGAAGCGCCCGGAAACCGCAAATAAGATGATCTCGGCGGCTACGCCGGTTGCCCACAGCGTGCCTACGGTAACACTGCCAAAGCCTTTGGTCGTCCAGATGACTGCCGAAAATACGTAGTAGATCGCGTGACTCGATTGTATGCAGCTGGCGGCGGCAGCTACGATAAGAAATCGGGGCGAGCGCCACAAATACCGACGGATCGAATAGTCCGCTGCAGATTCCGCTCGGACCGTCTTCACCGGTAGAAGTATGATTGAGGTCGCGCTCATCGCCGCCAAAGCAGCAACAATGAGCCAAATCAGATATTCTGCAGCGAAAACGGACAACAAAAATCCGGCGCACACGTTAGCGACAAGAAAAGCCACTGAGCCCCATAGACGTACGCGTCCATAGGACTGCTTGCGTGATTCAAGGCCTTTGAGAGCGTAAGCATCCACCAGCCCGCCGATCGGCGTAAAGAACAGAGCCGCGATTGCAATCGTTAAAACAATCGTTGCGAAACTGACGGAGAACCCGACCGCCACAAAACCCAGAATCGACATAAACGAACAGACGACTAGTGCCGCCCTGAGTTCTCCCCACCGGTCGGCCACGCGATTAATGACTGGCACCGCAAACAACCGAACGCCGATAGGTACCGCCAGCACAACGCCGATAGCTTCCGCATCGAGCCCCTTGGCCTTGCACCATAGAGGCAAAAAAGGCACTTGGATTCCCATGACAATCAGGAGGACCGAATAGAATAGTGCGAGCCGTAAAGGAAAATAGTCGAGGCTAGAAGCGGTGAAATGCTCCTGCACGCTCATGGCAAACCGAATTCGCGTTCGCAGCGTTCGAGATATTGCAGTTCATAGGGAGGGGTGACCTCCTCGGGCATCGCGCAAAGACCCCATTGTTTCATGCACGTGTTAGCCCGCACCGACGCGGTCAACATTGCAAACGGCACCGCGAGGAGTAAGCCCGCCAGGAATGGCAAGAACCATATCAGCACGGCTTCTGCACTCATAAGTATGAAGACAAATAAAGCTATTCCGAAAACAGTCGTTGGCCACAGTGCTGATGCGGCATCTGCCCATGACAATGCCTGGGTAGTTCGCGGCTGCGGTACCCAAGCCGCACGGTGGCCGAACAGCCGTTGGATCAAAAACCAAGTCGTACTGACCATGGCTATAGGAACGAAAAAGAGGGTAAACAGCAAATCGATTAGGGAACCCAGCGCGAGGCGTATGTTGCCGCCATAGCGCCTGGCACCACAAATCACCGCATCAATGAGGCCGAGCCACCTTGGCAAAAAATACAGTGTCAAAAACGTCGCATACAGCAGAGCAGCGCTGTGCGTCGGGAACGTTACCTCGCCCGGCCAGGAAGCCGCCAAAAGGGTCGCGCACGCTACAAAAATCGTAAATGCTGGCCAACCCAAAAATCGATGTGCCACCCCCACCAAGTGATACCGATCCATCATGGCAAGTCCTGGCAACCACAGAAGCCGCAAGTTCGTTAGATTGCCTTGGCACCAGCGCTGATAGCGGACAAGGAATTCGAATAGTGTCGGCGGCAGTCCTTCATAACTTCCTTCCGAGTTTGGTAGTTCGCGTACCTCATATCCAGCACGATGCATCAACATTCCCTCGACTTGATCGTAACACATCACATGGACGCGGGCGGCGCGCGCTCCGATCAAGTCTGACAAGCGGCAATGCGCGGCATATGCGGCGATGCGGACAATTGCATTGTGTCCGCGATATTGTCCGCGTTCGCCCTGCCACCATACCGAGCCAAGAATATAATTGTGCCAGACAAGGCGGTGACCGAACTCAAATAAACGCGCGAACGTACTCTGTGGGAAGATGCAATTGATCGTGCACTGCAGAATACCAATCCTAGGATTGGCCTGCATGATGCGCGCAAGCTGAACGATCGTCGTCCCAGCCATGATGCTGTCAGCGTCCAGCACCACCATGAACTCGTAACCCTGGCCCGGCCCCATGCAGAAATCTTGGAGATTGCCCCCTTTCAAACCCGCAGGATGCTCGCGTCGTCTATAGGTTAGGTGTGAAGCGACGTGCTGCGTCGCTCGCCAAGCCTCAAACTTCAACTCCTCGATCGATACCAACTCGGGTCTAGTGCTGTCGCTGAGTAGGAAATAGTCGAAGCGGTCCCCGCAGCCTGTTCCGTCTACACTCGCCTTGGTAGACCGTAAACATGCGAGAAACCTATCCACGTTCTCATCGCGCACAGGCATAACTACGGCAATCCGTCCCAAAATCGGATTGGGGGCCATTGCCGAAGGCCGTCGGAGTTCCAGTGAATGCAATACGGTGGCACGCCGCAGCACAAATCCAATTGACGTGCTGTAAAATACCAAAACAACCCACAGCGCCTTCAGCGAAAATGTAACAATGACGACAGCGTCCAGAAGGATGAAGCCATTGCCGAAAACGATCGCGCCTAGCCATGCGCATAGGCCGACTGTGGTTACAGCCACGAGGCATCCCAAAATCAATCGGCGCAACGCCAACTCGTGGCCGCTGAAGGATTTCGCATCGTAGTTTGCAATCAGCGACTTTTTTTTGTTTTGCATTGCCGAGCTAACGAACCTCTCCGATCGAGATCGATTTCGTTTCGAAACGGCAGCATCATGTCGACTTGCCGTTGCCGGATCTCAAGCCAGCCTGGCATCCGCCACTGTGCATTTTCATCGTCCCAGCCGAACTCTTCGAGCGGACCTACATCCACTGCGATATGTCGTGTCGGGCATGAAAGGCTAAATGCAATATCGTCGGCCGCCCAGCCAATCTGAATGCGACCGATAAGCTGAAAAAGGTGATAGAGTAAACTACGATGAAACATCATTGTCTGACTGACAATGATGTCGCACTCGCCGAACGCATCGACCATCGCGTAGATGCCTTTCGTCAAATTCCTGCCGCGACAGCCATAGATCCGACTCGCATTGGATAGATAAGCTTTAAATACGGTCTCGAACTGCGTTTCCTTAACAAATATATCGTCGTCTTGAAACCAGATCGTGTCATTAATAGCGAGCGGAACAATACAATAACGAACAAGGCTGCCAAAATTTCGTGGTGCATTGATGACGGTGACATTCGGATAGCTCAGCGTCCGGTCGCAATTGTTATTCCAAACGATGATCTCAGTGACTCTTTTCCATCTTCGCAAATCCGCGATTATACGGTTGAGATTTTCGACGCGCCGCCACGACAACAAAATCGCGCTCACTTTCGCGTCGCTCGAAACACTCAGGAGCGGCGGGCCAGCTGCCGATCCTTTTGCGGTGGAACTACGTCCGCCTGACCGGAACGGACGGTCACGAGTGTGCATCGTTTTTCGCTTTGTGATTCGCATAAATAACTTGACAGGGGCATATCCTCATTGCGCGGCAGCAAAGATCGAGGGGCAATACCCAGCCCTCTCTCCGCACTGATCTTCTCGCGCCACATTAGACGCTACACTAGATATGTATAGATGGTATTGGTTATATGTATTGATGGTATTTTGGTGCTCTTCTGGATGGACAATTTGCTTGCATTCCTGTTTTGGGTCTTCGGCGGCATTCTCATTTTTTGTACGCTGGTCGAAGGCTACGAACTCTGCGAACTGATGCTAATAGACCGGCTGCGCGGTGCAAAGCTGCCACGGGAGTCAGATGAGCCTTTCGTCAGCTTCCATGTGCCGATTTGCTCCGAACCGCCCGAGGTCGTCGCCCGAACATTACGTGCGCTCGGTGCAATAAACTACAGCGCGTTTGAAGTCCTGGTCGTCGACAACAACACCGCGGACGAACTCTTGTGGCGGCCGGTCGAGGCGTTGTGCCGTGAGCTCGGATCGCGATTTCGTTTTTTTCATCTGTCAAGTTGCCCGGGCTTTAAGGCCGGCGCGTTAAACTACGCGTTGCAGCAAACGACAAGCGAAGCGTCGGTAGTAAGCGTGGTCGACGCGGACTACGAAGTCGCACCGAATTTCTTGACTGAACTTATGGGCTATTTTCAAGACAACGGCATCGCTTTCGTGCAAACCCCGCAAGACTATCGGGATTGGTCGGCGAACCTATTTTCGAGGATTTGCTATTGGGAATATTGGCAAGTTTTTGCGGTCTCGATGGCGCTTCGCGATCGTCAGAATGCAATTCTGATGCACGGCACGATGAACCTCATTCGAAAGGACGCGATCGTTTGCGCCGGCGGTTGGGCAGAGTGGTGCTTAACCGAGGACTCGGAGCTTGGCCTTCGTCTACTGGCCAATGGTGCCCGTGGGATCTACGTGACGAAAACATACGGCCGCGGCCTCATGCCATTTACGTTCCGAGACTACAAGCGGCAGCGCCGACGTTGGGTCATTGGTGGCGTACAGCAGATCAAACGTCACGCCCGTTTTTTTCGGCCGCTCCAACGTGGTTTGAATAGCCTCACCGCTGGTCAGAAAGCCCATTATTTGCGGTGGTGGCTGCGCTGGGTTTGCGATGCAACAATTGTTGCTTCGCTTCCCTTGTCGATTTGCGGGGCTATTCTGGTCCTTGGCGGGTTTAGCTACATAAAGCTGTTCTGGCCGCTTTCCGTCGGATTGCTGTCGGTCCTGACGCAGCTCATCCTGCGAGCCATCGTTGTGTATCGGTTGTATCTCGCTCTCCCTTGGCGAAGCGCGCTCGGCGCAATGCTGGCAAACTGCAGTCTAATATGGACTATTGGCTGCGCTTGGCTAGCGGGCTCAATCATGGCCCACCAAGTGTTTCAGCGGACCCCCAAGCGGCCTCACGCCGAGCCTAGCTGGATCTTGGTTGCTCGCGGTGAAACGCTGGCTAGCATTGCACCGTTTCTATTTGGAATCGCGCTTTTCGCGAAGCTTGGCCTTAGTGCTTTGGCTGCTAGTTTGTCGCTTTCGGTCTACTTCGTCTTTTTCCTGCCAGGCTTAATAATGGCTCGGCTATCTGCGGGCGAACGCAGACGATAAATGCGGTGACAAAAAGCGGAAACTCATAAAGAATCGAGGGAATACTGATTGCGCGAACCGCATGGGAATAACCAACTAGAAATGGTTCACGACGTCTCACGCTACACTTATATTCAGTCTTCAAAGATCACGCTCGGAGCCTATCTCGAGGCACGTTTTCTGTTTGGTCCCCTTCAGAAAGCCGACTAGGCCGGGGGCCGCACCGGGGGTCAACGGTTCTGCCGAGTTCGTCGAGTCCGATTTTTCAGGAGTTTCTCGCCAACTTTAGGCGGCCGCAGCGACCGCCGTGCTCTTAAAATCGTCCGGGTTTATTGTGCCGGTCGTAGACAGGACGGACGGCGATAAACCAGTGGGTCGGAGTTGGTCAGCTCATGCATCAATGTCCGCTTTACCGCGTGATCTAATCTAAGCAGTTGCCATACAATAGATTTCTCTAGTTAGCTGTGCTGTCAGCTAAGCTACAGCTAAGGCCGTCGCGCGGCGTCGTCTCAGAAGCCGTGGATTGCCATCCCTGCCGCCCACGCCACGACAGAGGCGACGATCAAGATAAGAAACGGCTTGACGGTTGACTTTGCGGATTTTGCCATTGCCTCTTAACCGGACGATGCAGACGCTAGTGTGCGGCGTATTTTCTTAAAATGCTGTAACTCCGCTGTAACTGCGAGTTCGTGCG
>Ga0306925_10001022_pt1 | contig 21996 bp, 23 predicted proteins | sample flu12Cox44000176_FD_203755 | JGI IMG/M metagenome (GOLD analysis project Ga0306925, IMG submission 203755) | Lab enrichment of tropical soil microbial communities from Luquillo Experimental Forest, Puerto Rico - flux8day.12C.oxic.44.000.176 (v2)... | ecosystem: Environmental > Terrestrial >... | reverse complement strand
GTAGACCACGTTGATGCTAGCGTGGCACTGCCGCGTATAAATGCTAGCCGCAGTCTTCACGAGCGGGCCGAAAGTGGAAGAGCCGATAAGCTCGATCGAACCCGAGGCGCAGGCTATGGTGACGGCTGTCGACGTCTGCCGCGGGGTCGGCCGAGCCGGCTTAGCTAGGAGCGGCGGCTTATTGCTTCCGCCATGATTCGGCGACTCCAAGAGGGCTGCTAGCGCAGCGGCAACCGCGACCATGACGGCCGCACCAGCAAGGACGCCGCGTTTCCGCGCGAAGTGCCAGATGCCCGGGGTCGGGGTGGGGACCTGGCCGTGCAGCGGCGATCGTGCGCCCGGACTGGCCGGGTCCACGGCCACGGCCATGCCGTGCGCCTGTGTCGGGTCCCGGCCGCCGGTGTCCGGTCCGGCCGGGCTGCCTGGACGCCCGTAGCGGTGCACTTCGGCGGCTAGCTCGGCCGCGCTTGCGGCAGCCGGGTCCTGGTTCTGGCTGAAGCCTTGGTTGTACCGCCCGCACCAGGTGCACGGCCACGGCGTGTGAAATCCCTGCAAGCCGTCGACATAGCTGACCCTGGAGCACGCCGTACAGCGTCGCAGGAAGAAACCGTTCCCGCAGTTGCTGCACTGCCAGTGGCTCTGCTCGGGATCCGACTCGCCGGATGTCCCGCACGCCGGGCACGGCACATGCGCAAGTTCGTGTCCCATGCTCGCATGCGCAAGTTCCTGTCCCATGCTCGAATGCTGACACGCGCGCGGTGACGGCAGGCTCTTGCGGCAGAGCCCGTTAGAGCGCCGTAACGTTTGGGTGACACTTGGCAACGTTCTGGGCAAAGGCTCACCTCGCGCGGACGGAGCGGCGGATTTGACAAGGAGCGCCGGCCCGTACGCTCGCCTGCGGATAGGGCTGGCTTCTGACCTGCCCGCATGTGCGATGTGGGCCGCCGCGCGGTTCCCTTGTCAAATCCGCCGCGGCCCTGTGCCCTTCGCGCGGCCAACCGGCACCGGCCCGGCCGAGCAGAGCGCCGGCGAAAGCGGCGGCCAGGGCGCCGCGCGGCCCTGTGGGGCGGGATGCGAAGGGGCTATGATCCAGCCCCGGGCATCCGCCCCCCGGGCTCCGGACTCCGAGATCATGCAGAACTGGTCCGCGGGACTGAGCGCAAGACAGGTGCCGCCTGGTTTTTACGTTCCGGCAGGGTCGGCCGACGCCATGCGGTGGCAAAGCGCTGCCTGTCTTCGTCGGTGCCTCCGCATGCTGCGATGACTGAGTCGACCACTTCAAAGCGGGCCGGCAGCTGGTCATGTTCGAGGAGCCTGCAGATGGTCGAGGCTACAGGCCCTCGCTCGCCGCATCGTTTAGCCAGGTCGCAGAACGACGGATTATCCGCCCACACCCGGAACTGCCTCAGCGCCTCGATGAACTCGCCAGGCGTCTTGGCCGTGCCGGAGTCGGCGGGAAGCTGGGCCGAGCGGCCGTTCAGCCGGACGCCATTTGTGCCTGCCTGTCCCGCCACGCTTTACGGAGCGCGTCCGCGATCGGGCCGGTGTGGACCGCGAGCTCGTCAAGGCGCTGCCGGTGCTCGCGCCGTTCGCTGCGGGAGATGAGGGTCGAAATCTCGCCGCGGGCGGCGAGCGCGAGCACCGCGGCCGTGCGCGGCTCGGTGCGAGACGCGGGTCGGCGCAGTTCCGCGCGCAGCTCGTCGGCGTACCGCTGCACGGCGGGCCGGTCCCGCAGCTCCACCCTGTCCGGCAGGATCCTTCGGTGCTCGACCCGGATGCACAGGCCAGCTTCGAGCTGCGCGCTTACGGTACGGACCGCGGGCTGGCCGCGGGCGATCCAGCCCTGCCACGAGCGCGGCCGGTGGTCGGCCAGCTGCTGGAGCACCTCGTCCAGCAGCGGGTCGCCGGTGGGCCGCCGATCGCCGGTCACGCGCGCCTTTCCGTTCTCGTCGGTCACGCGCCCGGCGAGGTACAGATCCGCCAGCGCGGCGGCCCAGAGCACCAGGCCGAGCCGGGACTGCGCGGTGACGCGGTTCTTCTCGGTGTCGTACGCGAGGAGGTACAGCCGGGCGGGGAGGGACTCGGGCAGCGTCATGACCCTTCCTTTCCTTCGGTGGCCGTCCCGACCGTCTCATGCGGCCGACGTTGCCGGGCATCCGGCTGGCCCCGGTGAGGGCACGCCGGAGCAGGAACTCGACATGGGCGTTGGTGCTGCGCAGCTCGCCGGACGCCCAGTGCGCGAGCGCGCCGTGGACGGCCGGGTCGAGGCGGAGCAGCATCTTTTCGCGCTTGCCGCGCGCGGCCGGGCCGCCTAACGGGCCTGTTCGCCCGCTCGTTCGCCGGCCGGCGCACTGGTCTCGGGGCACGCCACCCGTTCGTCACTGGTAGAGCGAGCCGCTGTTGACGACGGGCCGGGCCTCCCGATCACCGACCAGGACGACAAGCAGGCTGGTGACCATGGCGGGCCGGCGCCCTGCCCCCTCGGCATCTCGACCGTCAAGATTTTCTCCTCCCAGCCTGCGACCACCGGTATATCAAATAGATATCACTTTTCTGAAAATGCGCAAGTCTGGCGTCCGCGCGGCGGCACCGGCAGGCGCTATCGCAGAGAAGAATCCGCGTGCCAGGGGGACAGGGAGGTACCACGAAGCCGCTGCACCCGGCGAGGGGGTTATATGCCACCGGCGTGGACCTCGGGCTCCAGGATGGACACCGCCGCCTGGTCCAGGTTGGGGATGGCTGAGGTAGGGAGCCTGGTCATCCGTCACCATCGGCCAGGCAAGCCGGGCAGACCAAGCGCGACGTACGTTGCTGCAAGCATCCTGTATTAGCTCACATGTTCTAATGAGCGGATGGAAGCCCCGGCCATCGTCCATCTCGGGCCGCGCATGACGCCCGACACCATCTGGCACGCCACGTCTAGCCTGCGCTGGGAAGTCCTGCGGGTGCTAGAGGACTGGACGACCCGGCGCTATCACGACGTGCTCGGCACGCCCGCTGATACCCGGCGGTTCCGCGTCCTCGTGTCCGGGCCGCTGCCCGCCCGACCAGAACAGACCGGCGAGTTTGTCATGGTGGTCCGCAGGGTCGGCGACCGGCCAGGTTGGTGGATCGCCCCGGAAGGCGACGCCTGATCAGGCTGACGCCTCGTCTCCGCCTTCATGGAACTGCCATCCGCGGATAAAGAGTCCGCTGCTCTGCGTGCCCTCACGTTCACGGACATACACGCCGCAGGTCACCCACACCGCTGGACCTCCGTGAATCCCGCCGGAACAGGGTGAGCCGGAACAGGGTGAACTGCAACTCAAACTGCAACTAACGAGCCGGCGCGGCCGAGTGGCCGAGGTCTTGGAGCTTGTCGACCGGTCGGCAGGAGGCGCAGCGTTGCCGAATTGAGCCGAACTTTGGATCAAGGCGGCGTGCTACGCGGGTAGATGCTTCAGATCAGTCCGGATCGTTCGTAGCGGAGTCAGGTGCAGCACGGGACCATCTTCCTCGGCTTGCGTCCCAGACGCGCTCAACCATGAGCTGCGTCACTGCTGCGCCTTGCCCATCTGGCGTGCGGGCGTCGTGGGACGCCCGGACGATTCCCTCGAAGTCGTGAATGTCGCTGGGGACTCAGCTGTCGGGCGTGACGCATCCAATCGGCGCCGAACCTCCGACGTGTTCACGCCGAGAGCGCCCAGCAGCACCGCCGCGGGATCTGGTGGTTGGAGAGTGAGGATCTGGGCCAGCACCTGCTGGGCCGTGACCTGGAGCCTCCGACGGTTGGGCTTAGATGCTTCCTCAAGCACTTTCTTTGCCGCTGGCGTCATGCGGAGCCGATCTTTTTGCATGATGTCCCTGATCGTCGGCTTCTTCGGCACGGCGCGCATCGGGATTGGGGGAGCGTCGGCGCCGGACCCCAGGCCCAGGGCGCCCAGGGCTTCCTGATCGAGCGACTCAAGGGCCTGGCGAGCTTGCTGCAGGCTCACGCCCAACACGACTTCGATCGAGGGATCCTCCCACAAGGCGAGCAAGACGTGATCGGTGCCCGTGCGGCGATCACCTCGGCGACGAGCCTCCTCACTGGCCCGCAGATAGATGGCCCACGGGTGAAGCACCTCCGGCACAACGGATTCGGTGGTCATGATGACTCCTTGTTGTATTTGGTGTGCACGGATTGGCGGGTGACGCCCAAAGCGTCTCCGATCTGCTGCCACGACCAGCCCTTTTCCCGGGCGGACGCGACGTGGTGCGCTTCGACCCTCTCAGCTAGGCGATGTAGCGCCAACGAGGCGCGAAGCCCAGTTGCCGGGTCATCCGACGAGACATCCGCGCTGAGCTTTTCGATGTCCATGCCTGTCAGTTTAGACTGACATCCTCGATTTGTCAACCTAAACTGACACAGCAGATCGCCACACCGGAGTGCCCCAGATGGCCGGGCAGAGGACACGATTCCTTGGCTGGTCGGCGTCGCGGCGGTCGCCGCGGTCGCGTCCTACGAGCACGCCTATGCCCTGGTGCGGGCGCACGGCGAGACGGGGTGGATAGGCCGGCTGGTGCCGCCGACGGTGGACGGGCTGATCTACGCCAGCTCGATGGTGCTGCCCGACTCGGCGCGCCGCGAGGCGCCCGTTCCGGCGCTGGCGCGGTGGCTGCCCGGCCTGGGCATCGCGGCGACGCTGGCGGCCAACGTGGCGCACGGGCTGGGCCACGGCCCGGTCGGCGCCGCCGTGGCCGCGTGGCCGGCGGTCGCGCTGGCCGGGTCGTATGAGCCGTGCATGACGATCAGCCGCGGCACCCGGCCGCCGGTTGGCGGTGTATCCGGCGCGGAGCACGTACCCGGAGCCGTATCCGGGGACGGATCCGCTGCGGGTGCAGGCTGCTGAGGTGTTCGCGGCCGACGTGGCGGCCGGCGGGTTCCTTCGATCCGGGTTATCCGCTCGCGGCTGCGCGTGGGGCAGCCGCGCGCGCTGCAGGTACGCGCGTATCTCGTCGCACTCGCTGACGGTTAGATCAGCTGAATCTGCCCAGCAGCGATCATGGCGAGCCGCCCGGTGGCGGACAGCGCGATTGCTTCGCACGACCACTGTCCATGATGAGGCGCGCACGTAGCCGCCGTTAGGCGCGGCCGCCGCAGCCTTCGCGACGATCAGCTTCCTCAGGCAGAACGGGCTGATCTATGCTGCCGTCGCCGCAGATCGGACACCCGAGACGCGCTCATCTGCATGCGCTGCGTGCGGCCGGGCGTCTGCTGCCCCGGATCTCGCGGCTTACTTCAGGTGAGGGTGAGGCAGGTGTCGGCCGCGTGCCAGAACAGTTGCTCGCGGGTGGACAGGGCGGTGGTCCATTGCCGCTCTTGCCACTGGTCGCCGGCGAGCGAGTCCCCTGCGTAGAGCAGCTGGGCGAAACGCACCCTCCGGTATCGCGCGACTGCCATGAACGCGGCGGCTTCCATCTCGACCGTGACGCAACCCTCGGCGACGCGCCGGCGGACCCGTTCGCGTGTTTCGCGGTACAGGCCGTCGGTGGTCCAGGTGCGGCCGGTCACGAACGGCACCCCGGCGCCGGCCAGGGTGCGCTGCAGGGCCGCGACACCGGAGGGATCGGCGTCGACCACGCGCGAGGGCGGCAGATAGTGAAAGGACGTTCCCTCATCGCGCACCGCACTGTCGACCACGACGGCATGACCGAGCACGAGGTCGGGCACCAGCGCGCCGGCGCCCCCGACCGCCACGATGGTGCGGGCGCCCAGCGCGATGGCTTCCTCCAGGAATGCCGCGGCCAACGGGGCACCGACGCCCGGGTGCAGCACGCCCAGGCGCTTGTTCCGGTGCTCGATTTCCCAGATCGGGTGCCGGCCGTGTGCGGCGACGAGTTCTTCTACTTTCGTGGCGTCGCCGCGCCCGGCGATTGTTTCGATGATCTCGCTGAAGAAGCACAACACCACGTTGGCGGGCATGTCTATCGGAGTGATGATCTCCGATGGCTCGATGACAGCCGGAAACGCGAGATCGTCTTCCAAAAGGGCAACGTCGGCCGTCACCGGCGGGCCCGGGTCCGCAGCCACCAGCAGATTCTGCCACAAGCCGGGCCGGGCGCGCCTGCGGCGCTCACTCGGTGAGTCCGCACGCACTCACCGGCTACTTGCTGACTTGCCCTAGGGCCGATGCCTGGCCAGGCCCGGTCCAGGCGCGAGCCGGGCTGATCCGGCGGTTCGCATCTCCTGCAGTACGACGGCCCGGCCGAGGGGCAGTTAGCGGCCGGCCCGCGGCAGCGTGTGGCTTCCAGCCCGCGACCCGCACCCGGTCGTCAGCCCTCAGCACTTGCCAGCCCGCGAGGCGGCACCATAACTGGCAGTTCCGTGCTGCTCAGCTGCGGCGAACTCGACGAAGGCACACAGCGCATAGTCGGCAGGGAGGCGCGCTCTTCGCAAGGAAGGTAGTCGGCCCACCTTGGCGTGGACCTGGCCGGCCACGGCGTAGGCACCGGCCACCTCGCCCGATCCGGACGGCTCATGGGCCAGCGTGCCTATCTCCGGCACGATCTGGGCGGTGGCCTGGGGGCCGGCCGAACCGGGCGGGTGCATGTCCCGCCCGGTGACGAATAAGGTGGCGCTGAGGAGTTCGAGCTCATTGCCGCTCAGGAGGAGGTCCGATGACCGCATCCCAGCCCGGCGCGGTGCGTCCGGTCCCCGAGCACCTTCGTACCGTCACCCCGCGCCTGGTGGTGGCCGATGGCGCGGCCGCGATCGACTTCTATGCCACGGCGTTCGGGGCCCAGGAGATAGGCGAGCGGTTCACCGGGCCGGACGGCGAGCTGATCCATGCCGAGATCCGGATCGGGGACTCGGTAGTGATGATCACCGAAGACGCCGTGGACGGCCCGGCCCGCTCCCCCGACCAGCTGGGCGGGATGGTCACCTGTGTGATGGCCCTGTATTGGCGGGACGTCGACACGGCGTGGGAGCGCGCGGTGGCCGCCGGAGCTGAGGTGATGTACCCGCTGGAGGATCAGTTCTACGGCGAGCGCGGCGGCCGGCTGCGTGACCCGTTTGGCCAGCAGTGGATGATGAGCCAGCATATTGAGGATGTCCCTGCCGAGGAGATGGCCCGCCGGGCCGCGGCCTTTTTCAGCCGATAGCGGCCGAAGGCACCCGCCGTTCTCGCCACGGCCTACCTGCCGGAGCTGGTGACACCGCTGACGACGAGCGCGAATACCCGCTCTGCGCGGCATCAGATGGAGTCGGGTCAAGGCGCTGTCCACTCAGATATGAGCGTTCTGCGCTGGACCGCGCTCTGATCAGCCGGGGTGAGCATTCGGCCTTGTGCCTGCACTATGTGAGCAGCGACCAGCTTGAGCATTTATGTCTTTCCGGCTGCTGGCGGAAATTTCCGGAGGGTTGTGGTTACGAGAGCGTGGGCCCTGGATTGGGCAGGATTGCGGGCGCCGTGGCTGTTGTCGGGGCGGAAGAGGGCGTCGAAGGCTTGCTCGATCAAGTCGGGTACTTCGCGGGTCCGGTCGTTCTCGACCCAGGTGAGCACGGCCGTTCTTGCCGCGGCCAGGCAGGCCGCCACGGTGACCCTGGCGCGGAAGCTGGGGTGCATGGGCGCAAAGCGATCTCGACGGCTACGCCATGTACGCCTTCCAGCACCGAAACTGACGGTGCCGGGGCCGATGTTAGACCGGTGTTACTGGCGTCTTTCTAGCCTTGCTCTAGCAGCCTGTCCTGCACCGTTACCTCACCACTCTCAAGGAGACCGTCATGGCACGGATCGCTGCCATTGCCTGCACAGTCACCGCGATCACCTTGGCAGCGGCCGGATGCGCCAGCCATGCCGCTCCCCCCGGCACAGCCCCCGCGGCCAGCGCCCGGGGGCCTTCAGCGGCCCATGGCGGCAAAGGCGGCACGCGGCAGACCGCGCAACCGCCCGCGTGTGTCCCCAGCTCGCCCGCAGGGCCGCCTGGCCCGGTTCTGGCCACCCGCGATCACTTCGCCGGTCATGCCGAGCCGGCGCTGGCGGTCAGCCCCCGCGACCCGGGTAACCTGCTGGGCGCTGCGCAGTTCGCCCGGCCGGGCAGCTTCACCCGGGTACCGGGAACCTTCTACTCCCTCGACGCGGGCCGCACCTGGCATGACAACGGCCCGCTGCCGCTGCCCCCCGGATACGGCAGTGGTGACGATGTCAGTGCTGCCTTCGACGGCGGCACCGGGCTGGTCGCCGCCGAAATATACCGCGCGGACGGCAGCAGCAGCGGAGTGTTCGTCTGGCGCACCACCGACGGCGGCCGCCGGTTCTCCATGCCGGTGCCGGTGTCGGTCACCTCGGCAAGCACCGACCATCCATCGCTGGCCGTGACCACCGGCCCGGGCGGCCGCCCCGTGGCCGGCATCGCCTGGAGCCAAGGACCGTCCCTGCTGTTCAGCCGCTCCGCCGACGGCGGGCACACCTTCAGCCGGCCCCGGGTGATCAGCGCCCCCGGTGACCAGCACCCCGACCTGGCGGTGACCGTGGCCGGGCCACGGCAGGCACTCAGCGTCGTCTACGGGGCGCCCACGATCCGGGTCACCACCTCGCACAATGGCGGGCAGGCCTTCGCCGCGCCGGTCACCGTGCCCGGCGCCCTTGCCGCCCAGGGCGCCCAGCCCTATGAGGTCAGCCTGATCGGTGCCGCCGCCGACCCGCGCACCGGCACCTTGTCCGTCACCTTCGCCGAACGAACCGGCCAGCCCGCCCGGCTCCGGGTGGTCATCACCCACGCCCGCGCCGGCGGCCGGTGGGCCACGCCCGCCGAGGTGGACCCAGCAGCCGGGGGGCCCGGCAGCGACCAGTTCCAGCCCTCTATGACCGCAACCGCCACAGGACAGCTCTACGTCACCTACTACACAGCGGCTGCTGGCAAGGTGACCGAGTACCTGACACAGCCCGGCCGTCACAGCCGCACCCGGCCGCTCGGCTCGCCCTTCGACCCAGGCTGCGGCCTGACCGCCGGCGTCAAGCACATCCCATGGCTCGGTGACTACCAGACACTCGCCAGCAGTGCCGGAACCGTCTTCGCCGCCTGGAACGACGGCGGCACCGGCCGCCTGCAGATCCTGGTCGACCCGATCCACCCGTAAGCCACCCTGAGCCCAGATCCGGTGACCGCACCAGCTACCAGGTGACATAACCGCAGGTCAGGGACTTGTATGTGTCCGAGGTCCGAGTCGCACCTTACGTACATGATCCAGATCGCCCTGACCACGGAGTTCGTTCTTGACAGCGGTGCCCGATGACAGCGGCGGATCGGGTCATCAGATGGTCGACCGCCCTTGCGTGCCACCAGGCGGCCTCACCAGGCAAGTCAGGCTCGGCTCCGTCTGGCGGTCTCGTCAAACCGTGGCTGCTCACCGGGCGCTGGTTTCGCACCGCCGATGAGCGGGACGTTAGGTGGTAGGTGACGCCTGGGATCGGGTGGCGCTGGGGCCGTGGCGCTGCTCGTGGTCGCTCCGCTGCGCCACGGTGAGCGGCTCAGCGGAGCGACCAGCAGTGTGCCGCTTCCGGCGGCGAGCGGGACGGTTCCCTTGCGGTCCCTGGGTCTCGCTGCCCGGTGCGCTGAGATCAGCTGGCCGCTGACGGGGCGCGCTCGGTCACGACGGCGTACAGCCGTGGGACCGGATGCCGCACCAGCTGCGCCTGAGCCTGCGGGCTGTTCATGATCTGCTCGAGCTTGGGCAAGAACGCCTGCGCGGCCGCCTCGTCGCAGAACTCCAGATCGATGAGGACCTCGTCCGGGTCGGTGACGCTGCGGCTAACCCGGTAGGACTGCACCCCTTGCTCGGCGCGGAACCGCTCGTACTTGTCGAAGTTCGCCTTCCAGGTGTCGAAGTCCCGGACTGTGTTCTCGATGTGGACGGTGGTCATGTCTCCTCCTCGGATGGGTGGAAGACCAGACTGCGGCGACGACACGCGCCGTTCTATCCCAGATCCGGGGGATCTCCGCCGCCCTATGCTGAGCTGATGGCGGCCTCACGCGAACTGGCCGACCGGGCGGCGGCCGTGTGCCGTCGCCCGCTGCCGGCCAAGGCGCTCCGCGCGGAGCTCGTCGCGCTGGTGCGCCGGGCCGTCCCGTTTGACGGGTACAACTTCCCGCTCACTGACCCGGTGTCCCGCGTGGCTACCTCGCCGCTGGCCGACGTGCCCGGCCTGTCCTGGCCGCGGCTGCCCGGGTTGATCTGCTCCCGGTACCTCACCGCGGCCTGCCGGTGGGACCACCTGCTCGAGGCGGGAATCGCGGCCACCTCGCTGCTGCGCGAGACGGACGGGCATCCCGACCGGTCATTGCTCTGGCGCGACGTGCAAAGCCAGCTCGGGGTCAGCGATACCGCCATCGTCGTCTTCGCCGACCGGTACGGCTGCTGGGGCGTGCTCGACCTGTGGCGCTACGGCGGCGGATCGTTTAAGGCGGACGAACTGCGGCTGCTCGCCACGCTCGCCCGCCCGGTGACGGCCGGACTGCGCGCGGCCATCGCCCGCACATTCGTCGACCCAGGACGGCAACTGCACCCGGTCGGGCCGGCGGTCGTGGTACTCGACCCCGGTCTGCAAGTAAGGAGCCAGACCGAAGCGGCGGCTGATGCGCTGCTTCGCCTGAATCCGCCTGATGAGCCCATGGCGCCGATCCCGGCCGCGGCATACAACATCGCCGCCGCCCTCGTCGCGCAGGAACACGGCATGCCTATCGGCCCGCCATGGTCGCGGATACACCTGGGCGGCAGCCGCTGGGTGACGGTCAAAGCATCGCGACTGGGCACGGACATCGCCGTGGCGATCGAGCCGAGCACCGCGGCGGACCGCCTGGACATCTACGCCCGGGCCTGCGCGCTGACGCGACGCGAGTCCGAGGTCCTGGCGCTGCTCTGCGAGGGCCTCGACACCCGCGAGATCGCCGAGCGCATGGTGGTGTCCGAACACACCGCCAGCGACCACCTCAAAGCCATCCTCACCAAGACCGGAGCCCGCACCCGGCAGCTCCTCCTCGCCCGCGGACTGGGCACGCGGTAACCGCCTCGATGCGCCGCCATCGCCCGCGGTCTGCCGGCGTCGCGTGAATAGTGACCCGGCGGGCAGTTGGGATTGTGCGTCAGGGGTGTCGCTACGCCTACTGTGCCGATTAGGACCGTAGAAGGATCGGCTTGCGGGACGGTCCTTGCGCGGCCCGCTGCACATCACGCGACAGCGCGCCGCCAACGGCCCTGATCTTCCTGCCCGACCCGGCGAAGACAGCCTGCAGGTGCAAGCAGGACTACTTGATCTGGACGTAGGAAGATAGGGGAGAAGCAGGACATACCAGACGGTCCCCCGAGCACCCTCCGAAGTGCCAGGTGACGGGGGCCGGAAAATGCCCAGGCATCTGTCATGACGTGGAACCGGGCCCGCCTCAAGTAAACGCCAGCGCGTGTCCAGGGCGTCTTCATGGTTAGGCACGCACCGGACAGGAATTGGGGTGATGCCAATGCGTCCGGTATTCACACACCGGGTCCTCGCGGCGACGGTCCTAGTCGTCGGCATCGCGGGCTGCGGCGGCGGCAGCCATCCGGCCGCGAGTCCATCGCATCCGGCGCGCGCGGCCCGGACGACGCACCAGCCGACCCGGTACCCGCCCGGGGCAGTCACGATGGCCGACGCCCGGCACTGCCCGGTGACGATCGGCCACATGCTGACGACACCCTGGCGGGAGGGGCTGTTCGGCTGGGGAAGCGCCGCCGGGAACGGCAGGCTCTGGGTCGGGGGGCTGTGGCCGCACGGGATCATCGTCATGACCCCGGACTTCATCAACCCGGACGGCACCATGGGCATGAAGTTCGGCTGGTGGCGGTCGACGAGCGGGTACCTGACGATCACCGGCCGACGGCTGGACGCGCCCGCCCCGCCGGCGACGGGGAACGCCAGCCCCGGCGCGTACGGGCTGACCGGGTTCAACGCGTCCGGCGTGACCTTCCCGACCGAGGGCTGCTGGCAGGTCACCGGACGGGTAGGCGCGGTCACCTTCACATTCGTCACCTTCGTTATCAGGGCCCGTAGATAAACGGCGCGACGGCCGCGATGAGCGGTTCGCCGCGTACGTGCGGGACCGCGGCGAATACCTGCTGAGGATGGCGTGCTGCTCACCGGGGACTGGCGCGCGGCCGAGGACCTGGTGCAGGCCAGCCTCGCCAAGCTTTACCGTGCCTGGCCCGGATCCAGGTCGCCGACCCGGACCCCTGCATGCGGCAGATCATGGTGAACACGCAGTGCTCGTGGTGGCGGGCCCGGTGGCGGCGGGAGCGCCCGGCGCCGGACCTGTGGGCAGTCACGCCAGAGGGCTTCCGTACCGAGGATCTCGCTGAACGTCACATGCTCCGCCTGCTGGTCCGCCAGGCCCTGGCCGCGCTGCCGGCCGGAGCGGGTCGTGCTCGCGCTGCGGTACTGCGAGGACCTGCCGGACGCCGAGGTCGCGGCGGTGCTCGGCTGCTCTCCGGCGACGGTCCGGGTGCACGCGCACCGCGGGATGCGCGCGCTGCGCGGGTACGCTTGCTGCTGGTATCCCTTTAAAGGTATAAGTGCTGGTTAATCATGATCATTTGGTGTCCCAGGGGGCTTGAACCGTTCGCCTATGTCACCGTGGCATGCCCAGATCCCTGACTGAGCGCTTGACCAGCGGTTCAAGCCAGGGTGCTGGTGGCCTTGGGGTGAGCGACGGCGCCATCATGCTGCTTCGGTGGTCGCCACAGTGAGGCCATGGCGCTTGCGCTCCTCAGCGAGGCGGTACCCGCGTCAGACGGTGGGCAGCAGTCCTCCGTCGATGACGTGATTGGTGCCGGTGAGATAGCTGGCGGAGGGGGAGACGAGGAAGGTGACAAGCGCTGCGACGTCATCGGCGGTGCCGGGCCGTTCGAGCGGAATGTTGAAGCTGGATATGAAGTCCTGGCGCGCGGTGTCTAGATCGGTACCCGCCTGGTCGGCGAGGAAGCGGATGCGCGCGGCGAAGGCGGCGGTCTCGATGACGCCCGGTGAGACCAGGTTGATGCGCACATTGTGCCGGCCGACCTGGCTGGCGAGTCCCTTGCTGTAGGTGGCGAGTGCGGCCTTCGCAGCGGCGTAGGCCAGCGCAGCCGGTCGTGGTAGCCGGGCAGCGTTGGAGCCAATGTGCACGATAGCGCCGCCGCCGCGGTCGATCATGCCGGGCAGCACCTCGCGATCTAGGCGCACCGCGGACAGCAGGCATGCGTTGATGTCAGCAAGCCAGTCGGCGTCGGTCATGGCTAGCGCGCCGTCCGGGACGAGGGTCTGGCCGGCCGCGTTGTCGATCAGGATGTCGATGCCGCCGAGATGAGCAGTCGCATCGGCCGCCAGTTGCCGCGGGCCAGCCGCGGTGGAGACGTCGGCGGCAATGAAGTGGCCCGGGCCGTCGTAGTCGCCGCGGGATCGGGCCGCCACGACGACCCGAGCGCCGGCGCTGTGGAGGTGCCGGGCGATCGCGGCGCCGATGCCGCGCGTGCCGCCGGTGACCAGCGCGCGTTGTCCCTGCAGTTCGCTCATTGGAGCCCCCTTACGATCGACGATCCTCGATCTGCCCTGCCGGGCGCGGTGAACCCGGCCGGAAGGCAAGGCCAAGACGTCAACTGGGGCGGCTGGCGGTCACGACGAAAACGATCACGCCGCCAGCGAAGCCTCCAGCTTGCGCCCACGCCTCGAGTTCTGCCCACCACCGGCTGGCGTCCTGGCCGGTCAGCACGCCCCAGCCTTGCAGTCGTGCCACGTGATCATCAAGGAGCGTCCGGAGGAACTGCGCGTTGGCGAGGATCACCCGCGGTGTGACCGATATGTCGGTCAATCCTGCAGCCTGGAACAGGCGCGGCAGCTGCCGCCCGATCCGGCCTTGGACCATGGCGCCGGCGAACGCGTCGACGATGATGCGGGTGGTTTCGGGGTCCGGGTGGTCGAGGAAGAGCGTTTCTTGGTCGAATTCCAGCACCCCCACCCGGCCGCCGGGCCGGGTCACGCGGGCCATCTCGCTGATAACACGCTCTGGGGCCGGGACATGCTGCAAGACGGTGGCCGTCCGGCAGGCGTCAAATGCCTGGTCGTCGTAGGGTAGGTCGGCGGCGTCGCCGATTCGCAAGGAAACCCGCGTGCCAAGGCTGGCCGTGCGCCGCCGTGCTTCGGCGATCATTGTCTCGCTGGCGTCGAGCCCCGACACGTGAGTGCCGTCCGGCATGAGGCGCGCCATCTCGGCGACGTCCCCGCCGGCTCCGCACCCGACATCCAAGGCGGCACGTGCTCGCCCCAGCGCAAGCTGCTCCATCAGGGCATCCTTGGCCGCTCTCAGTCCGGAAACGGTGTTGGCCACGTCGAGGAACCGGATCAGTCCGCCTGGATCGGCAGATATGTCCACGGTGCGGAACTCTGCAGGACTGGTGGTGCGACCTTCCGAAACCATTGCAGGTTGCTCTCCTATCCTTCGGGCGCGGCGAAACCGCCGATCGCGAGTGTCGTATGAGCACGCTGACAGCATCACGTGCGCCCGCGCCGCCGACCATCCCATAACGGTGGGGGTTTTTCTGCCGCGGATTACAGTGAAGGGATGGAGACGGAACAGCGGTACCGCACCGCGTACGATTCCATCGCCCGGCTGTGCGGTCAGGGCCTGCCGGGCAACGACCTGTTCACCCGGCTATCCGGCCACCTCCGCAAGGCGGTCGCCTTCCGCACGGCTGGCTGGCTGCGGTTGGATCCGAAGACGCTGCTGCCCATGCCCGGCTTGCTGCTACAGGCTGATCACGACCGTGTCGGCCGGATCATCCACAACGAGTACTTCGAACCGGATGTCGTGAAGTTCAGGGAGCTAGCCCGCGCGCGGGTGCCGGCCCAGAGCCTGTGGCAGGCCACCAACGGGCAGCTGCACCGGAGCACCCGCTACCGAACCATCCTGGCTGACCTCGGCAATGGCGACGACGTGCGCATGGTGTTCCGCAGCGGCAGCAGCGTCTGGGGGTCAGCCTGTCTGGCCCGCACCGCCACCGACCCGCCGTTCAGCCGGCGCGACATCTCTTTCCTGGCCCGGGTATGCGAACCGATCGCCCGCGGGCTGCGCCTGTCACACCTGCTCGCGGGCGACCAAGCAGCCGGCCCCGCGCCGCCCGGCGTGCTGATCGTCGGCGATGACGACAGCGTCATCTCCCTTAGCGAAGCCGCGCGGCACTGGCTTGCCCAGCTGCCCCCCGATAACGCCCGCGGCCTGGATCTGCCTGCGGCGATCCTCAGCGCCGCCACGCAGGCGCGCGCGTTGGCTGCCGGACGGCCAGGCGTGGGTATCCCCGAAGGGCGCGTTCGCACGTTGGCGGGGGGCTGGCTGCGGCTACACGCCGCCCGGCTGACACCTAACGACCGGCACGGCGGCGGCCAGACCGCGGTCATCCTGGAACCGGCCAGGCCTGCCGACCTGTCGCCGCTCATCCTCGACCTGCATGGCCTGACCAACCGGGAACGCCAGATCACCCAGTTGCTCCTGCGCGGCCTGCCAACGGCGGACATCGCGCAGATGCTCTTCATCTCCCGGCACACCCTCGGCGACCACATGAAGGCGATCTTCGACAAGCTCGGGGTCTCCAGCCGCCCGGAGCTGACCGCGCTCCTGCTTGATCAGGTGCTGGCAACCACCTGAACCCAAGATCACAGGGTCTTGTCCAGCACGGGCGCATCCGGCAGGGAGAAGGCCCCTGCCGCCTGCGAAACCGCCAGCGACCCGGCTCTGGCCGACCCTGCGGCGCGAATCGCAGCCGAGCCAGGCCGTGTTTCTGGAGGTCCGCCCAGCCGGACCAGCCGAGTTGAACCCCTATGCTCGTGACCCGCGGTTTCTCCAGCTGTTGGTATCCCTTTAAAGGTATACGTGCTGGTCAATGATGATCATTTGGTGTCCGAGGACCGACTCGAACCTTACGTACATGATCGACATCGCGCTGACACGGAGTTCGTGATTACTGCTGGCAGTGCGCGATGACTGGGGCAGATCGGGTCATCAGGTGGTCCACTGCGTGTGCGGTGGTCGGTGTGGCGGTCAGGGCCGGTCGTCGAGCAGCGTCGGCGCGCCGAGACGGAGGATGGCGGTTACTGGGGTGCCTGTGCGGGCAGGGCGGCGGGCACCGGCTGATCGTCGGGGTCGATGGCGCGGGTGATGCGCCGGCCGATCTCGCGCAGCTGCCGGGATTGGGTCTTGGTCAGCGGGTCGAAGACCAGGCGGCGGACCTCCTGGACGTGGCCGGGCGCGGCCTGGGTCACCTTGGCCTGGCCCTGGCCGGTCAGCGTCGCCAGGGTGTAGCGGCCGTCGGCCGGGTCGGGGGTGCGGCGCACCCAGCCGCGCTGTTCCAGCCGGGCGACCACCTGGGACAGGCGCGGCAGCGAGCTCCCGGCCCCCATCGCGATTTCGCTCATCCGCAGGGTGCGGCCGGGCGCCTCCGATAGCAGGGCCAGCACCCCGTACTCGAAGTGGCTGATCCCGGCGTCGCGGCGCAGCTGCGCATCGAGCGCGGCCGGCAGCCTGACCAGCGTCCTGGCCAGGGCGCGCCAGGCCTGGCTTTCCTCGGCGTCGAGCCAGCGGGGCTCCTGCGGGGCGTCCATGAGGACAGTATAACTTAAATGTTGAAGTGAATCAGTCTTCCGATGACTTGCATCGTGAAGTGATACCGAGGTATAGTCAGTTAACGCTTTAAGTCACTTAGCCGACACTCCATCGGAAGGAAGCAGTCATGACCGGCACCGTCAGCCTGAGTTTCGCAGCCCTGACCATCGACTCCGCCGATCCCGCCGCCCTGGCGGACTTCTGGGGCAAGGCGCTGGGCCGCCCGGTCAGCCCCGGCGCGGTCGCCGGGGACACGGCGGTCGACGCCGCCGGCCCCGAGGCCGGCCCCCGGATGATTCTCCACAATCCCCCCGGGCCCGGGACGGCCAAGAACAGCATCCACCCGGTCCTGGTCACCGACCACCACGACGAGGAGACCGAGCGGCTGACCGCCCTGGGCGCCCGGCCGCTCAACGTGATCAACGTCCCGCCCGCGGCGCTCCCGCCGGGCGTGGCGGCGGTCCGCCAGACCACGTTCGCCGACCCGGAGGGCAACGAGTTCGACCTGGTGACATGGCAGCCCGAGTAGCTGCCCCCATCGATGATCTTGGACCGGCGGTTACCTGTGGCGGAGATCGCCGGTCCGAGATCATCAAACCTGGCCGGAGGAAGCGGCTATGAACTACCGGTGCTTCGTCTGCCCGGCAGCTGGCGGGACGACCCGGTGATCCGCGCTGGCGGGGATCCTGTCCGGCTCCGCGATCTCTGCACCACCCAGCACGGAAAGGACATCATCTCCGCGTTCTTCGACGCCTGGCTCCGGCCCAGCAGGACCAGCCAGCCAACCATCCGGATCATCATCAACTACAGCAGACGAGCAGACACAAACCGCGATCACGCCCTGACCCGCAGACCGCGCCAACCGCAGTCCACAGGCCTGCATCGAGTTCTGGAGCGGTACAACAGCTCGCCCGTCGAGAGCTTAGTCTTGACTCAGATTATCTGGACTCATATCGTCGGGGTGATGAGAGTTCTCGCTGCGCCCTCTCCCTGGGCAGGGCCTCTTCCCGAGGCTGCCCCGTCGGCAGACGTGGCCATCTACCAGCTACCCACTGGCACGTACGAAACCCGGGCGGCCTTCGCGGTGAGCGGCGGGTCGTTCCGCGACAAGCGCCAGTTCGCGGCGACGGCGATTCTGGTGCAGCACCCGAAGGGCGACCTGCTGATCGACGCGGGCTTCGGCTCCGATGTCGCGGCACACCTGGCGGCCCTCCCGCGAATCCAGCGCGCTCCCCATCAGGCGGCGAAGACCGTGAGCCAGCAACTGGACGTCAGCGGCTATGACCGCAGCCGGCTACTCGGCGTGCTGGTGACCCACGCGCACTGGGATCACGTGAGCGGCCTCGGCGATCTGCGGGTACCCATCTGGATAAACCCGGGTGAACGACACTACGCGGCCGAAGATCCGGGCGGGAAGGTCTTCCGCATCGTGTCCGCGGGACGCGAGATCCACGAATATGGGTTCGGCGGCCCGCCGTGTCTCGGCTTTCCCTCGAGCTTCGACGTGCACGGCGACGGCTCCGTGGTCGTCGTGCCCGCCGGAGGTCACACGCCCGGCTCCGTGGTTGTCTTCGCCACCGTGCCGTCCGGCAAGCGGTACGCCTTCATCGGTGACCTGACCTGGCAGCTCGACGGCATTCGCCGACGCGTGGAACGCCCGTGGCTGATGCGCAAGCTCGCCGACAGCGATCCGGCACAGGTGCGACAGGCCCTGCTGCGCGTGATCGCACTGGCCGGCCTGATGCAGATCGTCCCTGCCCACGACGTACACGCCCACGACGGGATTCCAGACCTGCCCGCCCGGCTGGCACCTGCCCCGGCACCCGAGGACGCGAAGCGGCCGGACCGGTGATAACCCCCAGCTCAACGAGCCTGGGTCCCGCGGTCGACTCGGAACTCACCTGGCTTTTGCATCGAGCGGCTCAGCGGCTGCGGAGCGCGACCGGGGAGCAAGCGGAAAGGCACGGGATTCAGCTGCGGGATTACATCGTGCTGAGCGCGCTCGACAAGACCCCGAACCTCACCCAGGTCGAACTGGCGAAGGCACTCGGGCTGGACAAGACCACGCTGATGAGCCAGCTCGACCGGCTCGAACGAATCGGCCTTGTCGTGCGCCGCAGCGACCCGCGCGACCGCCGCGCCCGAATCCCGGAAATCACCGAGGCAGGAATCAGCCTGCGCGCGAAAGTGGCCAGCGCCTCCAGCCGCGTCGAGGCAGCGGCCTTGAACGGCTTCAGCCAAGACCAGGTGTACCTATTCCGGCAGATGCTCTTCGGCATCATCGGCGACAGCCAAGACCGCGGATCGTGCCTGTAACAACTGTCCTTGACGGACTCGTTGTCCTGGGCGAGGGCGAGGTCGCGACAAGTTCACCGCGCCGGAGCGCAGGGGCAGCAGGCATGAGGTCCCCCACATCATGCGCCCGGACCACGTGACATCCTCGCTCAGGGCTGGCTCCTGGAGAGTGTCCAGCACGGGGCAAATGGAGCGCAAGATACCAGCGCGGGCATCACGGTGCTTGTGCGGCATGTATGTCCGTGTTCGCCGGCGTGTCGGGAGTTGGGCCCGCGCTCGAATCGGGCACAATAAGACAAGGCCCCCTCCATTTATGGGATGGAGGGGGCCTTGCTCGGCCTGCTGCACCGGCCTAGCCAGTTACCTGACTCGCCCGGCTCCGAGGGCCGACCGCCAGGGCCAGACACCCGTGATAGCGACCGGTTTCCCTGTCACTCCCACGTCCCCGGGGATTCCCCCGGGTTGGTGCCCGTTTCCGACGGTGAAAGTATTTCTACTCCCTCCGCCAGACGCCGCGCAAGCCTTTGGCGGTCAATATTTGAGAGTTTTTCATTATCCACAGAACAGCAGTGGTTGTCCCCGGTTGATTGCGGTTATCCACCATCGCGTTCACAGCTTATCCACAGGTCAGGGGGGCCGGCCGCGGGAGCCAAAGCCCCGTTCCTCAACGTTTCCTGCCGCCACGGCGATTACATTGCCGGATGAGCGATGAATTGTTCGTTCCCGAAAGCTTCGCGTACCTGACGGGCTCGGAGCCGGAGAGTTCCGGCTGGCCCCGCTCGGCCGCGCCGACTTCCGTGCCGGTGCTGGCGTACCGGCCCGCGAACTCGGCGATCAGCGCGAACAGCGCACCGCCGGGCCCCGCCGTCCCCGTAGCCGACGAGAATCTGGGTGCCGCAGACCGATCGATCTGCGGGTATCGCCCGGATGGCGGAAGCGGCCATTCGGCTAGTACGCCTGGTGGCCAGCTCGGCCCGGGGTCATCAGGGACGGTCAGTACTCGTCCCAGTGCGGTGGCCGGTCCCGGCGCAGCCGCTCGTCGTCGTCCGGCTCGGTGTACTCGCCCCAGTCGGCGTCAATGTCCTCACGGCTTTGCTCGGACAGCATGGGCTCGTTGACGGATGTCGCGGTCTCGTCTGGGCCTGGAGAACCGGGAGGAAAAGACATACGCCCAGCTTATGCAAGTGGCTTGGCCTGGCGTAAGCTGACCAAGCTCTGATGCCGGGGGCAGGACCCAGCTCGCCCGTGAGGGATCTTAAGCTCTGGCCGTTCGGCCCGGCGCGTCGTCAGCTTCCCTCTTCCGCCAGCAGCGCTCACCGCGGTCCCAGACCACGGTGTCACCGGTGATGTCCCGGAACGCTTCCAGAACAGGCTCGCCGATCACCCGGTTCCCCCTATCGTTCAGGTCGGTGAACTGCTGGCCGAACCGCTCGCCAATCTCAGCGACCGCGTCGGCCTGATACAGGCATCCCTCCTCCTCAACGCTGCTGAGCATCCACCGGGCGATCGACTGGGGCGTTGCGTCACTCATGGCCGAGATATGCCCGCAATCGGGAAACGCAATAGCCAGCCGGGGACCGCAGCCACCTGCCGTTTCCGCACTTCCTCCGGTACTGGTCAGGACCCCGGGGCGTCGCGATGTCCGGAAGGCGCCTGCAGCGCATCGGTCAGCAACGCGACCAGAGCCTCGAGCTGCGCGTCGGCCGGCGAGGAGGCATCCTGGTCCGATCCGTCCAGGGCCCGGGCGGCAAGCCCCGCCTTGCCGTCGATCAGCTCGGCGATCCGGGCGTCGATGGTCTGCGCGGCGATGATGCGCCACGCGGTGACCGGTTCGGTCTGCCCGATGCGGTGGCTGCGGTCGATGGCCTGGGTCTGCTCCGCGTCGGTCCAGGACAGCTCGGCCAGCACGATGTTCGAGGCGACCTGCAGATTCAAGCCCACGCCAGCGGCGGTCAGCGAGCACACCGCGACCGTGACGTCCGGGTCGTTCACGAAGGCGTCGACGTTCGCCTGCCGCGCCGTGGGACTCTGGCCGCCGCGGATCGACGAGAAGCGCACGCCCTGCCTGGCGAAGGTCTCTTCGGCGGCGTCCATCACGTCGACGTGCTTGGCGAAGAAGACGACCTTGCCGGCGCTGCGGGCCAGCTGCGCCGCGTAGTCCGCGGCCAGTTCGGCCTTCGCCTGGCCGATGCGTCGCATCATGGTGAACACGTTCTCGCCGGACTGGGCGGCCGTCGCGTCCTTCAGCTCCGACTGGGCCACCCGGCGGACGAGGTCGTGGTCGATGCCCTCGACGCCGCCATCGGGGGACCGGTTCGCTAGCGCGGTCTCGTACCGCACCACCATCCGGTCGGCGAGGACCCGCTCTGCCGCCCGGATCGACCGGCTGGTCCGTTCGTCCAGTTCGACGGGGAGGTCGGCGATGCGGCGGGCGGGGATGTCGGCGGCCACGTCGAGCTTGCGGCGGCGCACGATGCCGAGGTCGATCACGCACTGGCGCGCCGCGGCGTAGAAGCTCCGGTCGGCGGGCGTCAGGCCGGTGTCCTCGAGCGCGTCCGCCAGCTCATCGAGGGGCTGGCTGTCGTCGATCCAGCCGAGGAACTGCCAGATCGCCCGGAAGTCCTCGATGTCGTTGATCAGCGGGGTGCCGGTCAGCGCCATCAGCAGGGGCCGGTCCGTACGGGCCCGGATGCGGTCGGAGAGCGCGAGGACGTGCTGCGAGCGCTGCGAGGTCTTGTTCTTGATGAAGTGAGCCTCGTCAACCACCATGCCGCGGAAGCCGAAGTCGCTGAGCCAGCCTATGTGACGGTCGAGCACCTCGTAGTTGAGCACGACGATGTCGGCGAAGCCGTCGACAGCCTCGCCGTCGCCCTGCACCGCAGTGGCCGGGCGACGGGGAGTCCAGCGGGCCGCCTCACGAACCCAGTTTGTCTTGACGACGTTCGGCACGACGGCGAGCAGCGGGTAGGCGTTCGCCGCTTCCGCGGCGAGCAGTGCCTCAGCCGTCTTGCCCAGACCCGGCTCATCGGCGAGCAGGAACGTCCGGTGACCGGCAGCGGCCGCGGCGACCAGCTGCCC
>Ga0306925_10001020_pt1 | contig 22010 bp, 18 predicted proteins | sample flu12Cox44000176_FD_203755 | JGI IMG/M metagenome (GOLD analysis project Ga0306925, IMG submission 203755) | Lab enrichment of tropical soil microbial communities from Luquillo Experimental Forest, Puerto Rico - flux8day.12C.oxic.44.000.176 (v2)... | ecosystem: Environmental > Terrestrial >... | reverse complement strand
TAGATTTGACTGTGCTGGCCAAGCGAAATCATGGACGGTTTGATCCTGGCGCGGTTTATCAGATGATTGACGGACGGAATGCACGCTTAAGTCACCACAGCGCTGAAATGCCGATTTGGGGGTGCCGCCACCAAAACCCACTTCCTACTCTTCCGACGACCACGAAGCCCAAACATAAAATTCCAAAGAGAATTTTATCGGAGATGAAGCCGCACGAGGATGAACTTAATGCCCTTCTCGATCTTCCCTGCGGCTCCGAAGCAGCCATCAGAAAGCAGTTGCTCGCCATTGTCAGCTATCTGAGCCTCGTGCAGGAGAAATAACGATCGGCACGTGCGCGGGGAGCCAAATCGCTCAGCAAGGATGAGGCACGAAGGATCACGGCGAATATCGCCAAGCTGCCGGAGCTAATGACTGCTAAAAGAACAGGCCCGCCGAGTTCTGCGCCCGGTGGGCCGTGCTTTATAGAAGCCTGAACTACTGTTGTTTGGTTTCGCCACCTCCGCGCCGCTTCGTCCGTCGCTCGGTGCGGGTTGAGCGGCGCTTCGTTCGCCGTTCCGTGCGACTCGTGCGGCGTTTCTGACGGCGCTCGGTGCGGCCTGTTCGTCGCTTCGTCCGCCGTTCCGTGCGACCTGTACGACGTTCCTGACGGCGCTCCGTGCCGCTCGTCCCGCCGGACGGTGCTGGAGCGGGTGACGGTGCTGGAGCGGGTGTCGGTGCCTGGGCCTCAGCATCCGAGGGCGTTAGCACCTCTGCTGGTAGTGCGAAGCCCAATGCGGCCGCTAAACCAAGGAGGGAAAATACTCGCCGACGCGAGATTATGTCATTTTTTTCACTCATTTCACAAACTCCTTATTCGAATGTCATGACCCCCAATCCATTTGAGGATCGCGTCTCTGAACGTCCGCTGAATAAAGTGAGGCAGTCTCACACCCAGATGAGGCGCGAAGGATCGCAGCAGGTTTGATTAGGATCAAATCGGGCTAGCCGGGCGTGTGTACATTATGTTTGTGTTTGGCTTCAGGGGCTATTGCCATGGCCCATTTCGCCGACAAGCTTCACGTCGACAAGCAAAAGATCGAGCGCGTGGAGTCGGCCGTGCTGCTTTCTGTCATTGGCAGCGGCCTCGCGCTCTGCGCACTCGGCGCAGCGGTTCATGATGTCGGGCGGGCCTTTTCGGTCTGGTAGATACCCGGAAGCCAAGTTGCTAACGAGAACGAGAATATCGCCAAGCTGCAGGAGCTACTGAAGAAGGACTGATTGCATTATTCTTTTGGCACGGGCCCTAATCTTGCAACCGATCTTGAAGCCAGCCGTGAACGATTGGCCACTTGCTGCCAGCCGCACGGAAATCGAGAAGGTCCGACTTGTCTGTCTGTAAGTATCGGAGGAAGAGAAAGCCGCCCATCATCCTGGCGTCGTCGGGGTGTTTTTTCACCCAGCTGTCGTATTCGCTAAGGATCGCTTGTCTGGCCTTGTCTTTTGACATCCGCTCCTCCACCCGATTCGCCAGAGACGAGCGACGCCGAAGCACTCATCATCTTCCTGCTCTATTGCCTCGCCGCCCACCTAATACATCAAGAACTAGAACGTCACGGGTCCAGCCGCGTTAAGTGACTGCTCGCTACGCTCGCAGCCGCCGCAGCAAATAAGCCGCGTGGGCGAGCTCGCTTCGATGCCAAGGGCGTGATCGATCCCGATACAGGGCTCCTCGCCAATGCGATGTTCTGGCGCCATCTCAACCGCGCCATGGATGAAGCTGAGAAGCGCGGCGCCTCGCTCTCGATTGCGCAGTTTTCGCTCCCTGCCGCCGACCGCCGCACCAGCCTTGAAGCGGCGCGCCTCGTCGGCAAGCTGATGCGCCAGGTAGACTTCGCCTGCCAGGAAGCCGACAAATCGATCTTCACGGTGTTCACCGAGACCGATCTGCGTTTCGCCCATGTCGTGGCGCGCCGCATTGCCAGTGTGCTCAAGAACGCAATGCTCACGGCCGATGGCAAGCGCGGCGGCGTCGACGCCGCAGTGACGCTTGCAACGCTCAAGCCGGGCGACAATATCGAGTCGCTGATCGTCGAAGAGCCGCCCAAGCCGGCGTAAAGTACGCTTCTTAGCCAGCGCACTTATTCCCGCGCAAGCGGGCATCCAGAGAAAATCGTCAGAGCAACTTGAACGCTGGGTCCCCGCTTTTCGTGGGGACGAGCGCGACCGGGCAGGCATGGCACCGCGCGCATAGGGTGCCGATATAAGCTAGACTGCCGCTCACACGATTGAGGAGCTTCCTATGTCTGCCACCTCGGCTTCCGCGCGGGTGCATATCGACGTCGTCTCCGATGTGGTCTGCCCGTGGTGCTATATCGGCAAGCACCGGCTCGAACGCGCGCTGGCGCTCAATCCCGCAATGCCGGTCGAGGTCGAATATCAACCCTATTTCCTCAATCCGTGGATCCCGCGCGACGGCATCGACCGCAAGACCTATCTCGAAACCAAATTCGGTTCGGTTGCGCGTTACACTTCGATCGCCGAGCGCGTCGGCGCCGCGGCGGCCGCGGAAGGTCTCGTCTATGCGGCCGACAAGATCAGCCGCCAACCCAATACGCTTGATTGTCATCGCCTTATGCTGTGGGCGCGGAACGGCGGCGATCCCGCGCGCGTCAAGCAACGCCTGATGGAGCTCTACTTCGCCGAAGGCGCCGATCTCTCCGACCGCGAAGTTCTGATCGCCGCCGCAAAGGATTGCGGCATGGACGGCGATCTCGTGCGGCGGCGGCTTGCCGGCGACGATGACGTCGAACGCATCACCAGCGCGGGCAATTCCGCCAAGGACGCCGGCATCGACGGCGTGCCGACTTTCATTTTCGATTTCAGCCTGGTCGTCACTGGCGCGCAGCCGCCCGAATATCTCATCAGCGTGATCGTGCATGCTGCAGCCGAGCGGGCGAAACTTACCGCGTGACTTCTGTCAGCAGTTCGGTGTGAGCCATTCGGGATGGCAGCGTTCGATCCAGTCGAGAACCCGCGACCGCACCCAGTCAGCGGCGGCACGTCGTCGGCAAGCAAGACCAGCCCGAGCGGAAACATCCAGAAGCCGAGCACCGGTAAAAAGCCGAATACGCCGCCGCGCGCCGGGACGCCGCAGCCAGCGCACTGTCGTGCGAAGCCGGTCCGGCAGCCGGTCGATGAGGCGATCGAGGCGATGATCGCCGTGACCCGTCGCGTGTGATGCCTCAATTGTAAGAGAATCGGCTGACGAAGCACGCGCGGCTAGGCGACGCAACAAAACAAACAAACCTCGCTGGAGAAAAACATGAAGATGGGCAATACGCGGATCACATCGCGCGCAGTCATCGTTGCGCCGGAAGCCGCATCATGATGAGCTGGATGAGTTCGAGCGCGCGGACCTCGCCAGCGTGAATTTGCAGATCCGCGGCTGCGACTCGGCCCGCGACAGCAGGGGGGCCACATGAAGTGCTCCTTCTCCCCGCTTGCGGGGAACGCAGACTCGCGGGCACGCCCCCTCACCCGGATTGCGGAGCTTGTCATCGGGCCGGCCACTTCGGGCCGGACCCGTTGGCAATCTGACCTCTCCCCGCGCGCGGGGAGAGTAGGAAATAGACTCTCGTTCTCGCGGCGCGAGCGCTCGGTGGAAAGCGCTGTGCAAGTTTCGCTTCCGCATGGATTGCCGGATCAAGTCCGGCAATGACGAAAGGGAAGAACGGAAAGAACGAAAGAGAAAGAATCGGAAGCAGAACGCCGACAGACGCAATGGAGTATTCTCCCGGGACCATCGGGCCCCGGCCGCGCCCCCGATAGATACGGGAGGCGCACATCTATCGGGGCGTTACCCGTCCCCGCCTGTCCCGAAGTCCAGCGATGCACCTCGCGCCCCGGTCATAGTGCTGGGTTCATGCCCAAAGCCGCCCGCGAGCGGGTTGCAAATCCGCGCGCGGGCACCGCCCTCGCCCCGCAACCCGGCATGCATCCGGGCCGCGTCCGATGAGGCGAGATTTGAACCTATATGTAACTAAAACAGTGACGATACGTCAACGGGTCGAGGACGAGATGTTTTCGCGTTTGCCTGCACAAAACTCTCGGGCCGTCATGGCCGGACATAGCCATTCGAAGAACGGCGCCGCGGAGCTTGTATCAGGCCGGCCACTTCGGGCCGGACCCGTTGGCTCGCCTATGTTCCGGCCGTCCATGGGGCCACTCGTCATGGCCGGGCTTGTCCCGGCCATCCACAACTTCGTTCCACGCCGCAAGACGTCGATGCCCCAACAAGTGCGGGTATGACGAAGAATGGCATGACGAAGGCTGGAACTCCATTTGCGTCGGCGCGCAGAACCGGCATCATTCGCCGTCATGCCGGGTACCCCAATCGCCAGCGAAATGCGTGAGACGCTGCGCGGCGGCGAGCGCGTTCTGATCCGTCGCGCGCGGCCGGATGACGTGGCGGCGTATCGGGACTTTGTCCGCCATGTCGATGCCGAGGATTTACGGCTGCGCTTCTTCGCGCATATTGCCGAACTCACCGACTCCGAGGCCGATAAGCTTGCGCATCTCGACTACGTGCACGACATGGCCTTCGTCGCGCTCGATGAAGTGAGCGGAGAGATGCTCGGCCTCGTGCGGCTACGCGATGAGCTCGACGAGCAGACCGCGGAATATGCGATCCTGGTGCGCTCGCGCCTCAAAGGCCACGGGCTGGGCTGGCTGCTCATGCAGCGCGTCATCCAATACGCTAGGGCCAAAAATCTGCGCCGCGTCTATGGCGACGTGCTCGCCGACAACACCATGATGCTGCAAATGGTCGCCGAGCTCGGTTTCCACATCGAGGATATCGGATCGGGCATGAAGCGCGTGGTGCTCAATCTAAGGTCGGACCCGCGCGCTTAGCAGTCGCCGCTTCTTGTCGACGGCGTCGATAACAATGAATTCGCCAACGGTTGGGCTCGCTCAATTGGACGACAACGGAACGCCAATGATGAAACTGACCGCAGATTGTTTTTTCAAATCGGCGTCGGTAGCGGCAGATGTTGTAAGCGCGCGGATGACACCTGCCGAGGCCAATGCTCGGGCCGCTGAAACGCGCAAGGTTTTCAAGGCTGTCGAGCAAATGTTGAAGTCCGGCACGTAAGATCTTTTTGAGTAGACAAAAAATGCCCCGCCACGAACGGACGGGGCAAATTACACGAGGCATTAACAATGGAATGGATAGCGATGTTCGTTTCGCCTCGCCGCGCAAGGGCGAACGATGACCTGGTATCTCAGGGATTGGAAGATGCTGCAAAGCTACAAACGCAAGAGGCCTTCCTGGATCAAGTTGCCCCTCGAGCTACTCTACGATCCGTGCTGGCGCCGGATTACGGACCGACAGGCCAGAGCTCTTGTGACGATGTGGATGATTGCCGCCGAATGCGGCACTGAGGGGAACTGCCGCAGCTCGATCAACTCAGTGCCAAGCTCCGCGCAGCACACGTGCTACTCACTCACACTCACTTCCGAATTTAATTCGTCAATTAAGTCAACGAGGATACCTCACAATCTCATCGCCAGAGGCGAAAGTTCGGCGTTGGCCCGAAAGAGAGTTCAGAGTTGAGGGGCGTATCCGACGCGGGTGGTACTTTCCTTCGCCTATACCGACGGAGCAAGACCTAAGAGCTGGAAATGGCGCCGCGGTCGCCTGATAGACGCAAACCATTCGTTATCGCGGACAAATATCGCGTCGGCAGGATTCAACGCCAGGTGCGCCGCGCGCTGATTGCGAACTCGCGCCGGTGTCGATCGATGGCGCTCACTGACCTCAACACATCCAAGCGGCGAGAAACGGGCGTAGACCGTGGCAGTATTCGTTTTCAGCGCGAGGTTGCAGAATGACCCCCGGCAGCAAACGCGAATCCTAGGCCTCCTGCTGAGTCATAATTAATTAGGCTCAGTGACTCGACCTGGTTTTGTGCACGACCATCAGCCCCGCTCCCAAAATGGATGCGGCCAAAACGCCGATGGCGATGTAATCGGCACATGGCATCGTCCCTTGCCATGTCCATCAGACCATTCTTCGAGCAGATATGTCCGCATCTGCGAGCACTGTTATGGGTAGGGCCGCGCTATTGGTGCCCGCAACGACGGCGGCGTTCTGGTCGTGGGCTTGTTCGTGGGGGCAACAGCGGGGGGCGGCGGCGGAGGCGCTGGGATCCTCTCAAGGATTTCCCGGTTGGAGGCAAGGATTTCCTGGTTGGAGGTCTGTAGCATATCGATCTGGTGCACCATCTGGTCTTGATTGGCGGCGAGCTGGTCCACGGTTTGCCCCAGCGCGGCGAGATCCACCGCTATCCGATGCACCTGCTCCGGGTCGATGGAGGGAGCGGCAGGCGCCTTCGGCACGACCGCTGCGGGCACGGTCTGCGCAGCTGTTGCCACTTGCGCTACCGGCAGGGATGGCCGAACAGCGGTGCTTTCGGGACCGGGCTGGACCCAACTCGCGATCATCTGCTTGGTTTCCGGCGACCAGCCAAGTTCGGGAGCCTTTGCGGCGATTATCTGCTTGGGTATTTCCCCGTAAGATTGCCAGGCCAAGGTGGCTGCAACACCGATACAAATCGCGAGCAGATACCGGGCGAAACCTCCTCGCGAGCCTCGCCTTTTCGTCTCGTTTTCTATTGCTAGGAGACGATCATAAGTTGCCTTTCGTTCCGAAGTCCCGTCGTCGAGCCGATGAAGTATCCCCAAAAGAACGTCATCCAAATCCACGGCTTTCCGCTGATCGCTTGTACCTTCAAGATTTTTCAGAAAGGCACCTGATCGTTCGTCAGACATCTCTAGCCCCCTTCGATTCCGCACGCTCAATCGTGCGCGCCATTACGACGATTCCTCGACGTGAATGGGGCGATTTCAGTGTGGGCTTGGGTGGAGCAATGATGCCGGGGGTGCAATCAAGGGGTCCGCCGCGGTCGCTTGACGTGCCTCCGGCTGGGACAGCGGCGCCGTGCAGCCCGCTAAACCGGCGACCACGAGAACGCCCGTACACGCCACCCTGATAAACGCTTTTCTCACGGTGCGGTCAGCGTATCAGCATGGATTTAAAGACCAATTAAGCCCAGCTGTTGCTGTTGCGTCGCGTATCACCCAATCCCGCCTTCGGGCGCTGCATTTTCCCGTTCGATGAAGCTGGCTTTCCAACACTCGCGCCCGGGTGGGAAGCCGATATGGAGTCGATCGCGGAGGAGTTGTTTGGCGGAGCCCCACTCTGGTGCCGCATACCACCGAGCCCCCCGATTGGACGGGACGGCGCAAGCAATATACGAACCGCCTGCAAGCAAGCTTTGTCCGTTGTTGGCGGCCAGAGACAAAGGCGGGGATCGAGGAAGCTTTCAGCAGGTCAGACTTCGAGCACGCCCGCGGTGTCAATGTGCTGAAACGCGCGCCCCTCCGGATCGATAGGCCAATGCTTGCCTTGGTAGACCGCTTTGCCGTTGAGGTGATGGGACACACCGATAAAGAGCGCCGCGATGATACGCGAACCGTAAAAAACGACATAAGGGTCGCCAAATTACCTTGGAGAAACGCCGTTTTGGCTAGACTACAGTTGCGACAAGCGCGGTCGGGTCTATTCCACTTCCCATTTCAATTACCCCCTTCATATAAACGGAGACGAACTTATGGCACGCGCTACTCGGACGCCTCGACAACATCGTCGCTCAACTCGAAAAGCTTCAGAAGGACGCAAATCAAATTCTCGACGCCTATACCGACGAATTCTTGTGCAAAGAGCCCCGTGGAACATCTTGGGGGGACCTAAAATATCGAAAGATTGCTGCGCCGGCGGGTTCAACGATCAATCTTATTAAGCCCTCAAGCTTGTAAGAGAGAAACTTACGGAATAGAAAAATCCCGACCGAAACAATCCTGCTAAGTAGATTTCATCGCCCAAAAGATCAGTTGGAACCACGTCCGCTTTACCCCCAAAAGCGGACATTCCAGGGGACGGTCACTATGTCCGCTTTGTGCCAAAAGCAGGCATTCTTGCCGACGCAGAGAGTGGTCCTGTTTCGATCAGTTCGTCGGGAGCTACAAGCAGGGTCCGACATTACCCAAGCGCAAGCGCAGTCCTGGTGCCTTTGCTTAAAGAAAGAGCCCCAGTAGGATTTCCCACCGGGGCTTACAAAGCGAATTCTTCAGTCAGACTAGTGTCCCCACCAGTTGAACTTCCAGACCAGCGAGGTGGTGATCGTCTGGACGAAAGGCGTCATGCGTTCGGAAAGATTTGTCTGCCTACCCGCAGCCGTAAAGATGGGCAGGTCGGCGCTGTTGAAGCTCGAATATCGGTATTCGGTGCGCCAGAAGAGACCAGGCGGCAGCTGCCAACCAAAGAATCCCGCCAGCCCGATCTCGTAGCCGCCGCCAAGGAACCAACCGTGATAGGTATTAGAGCCAATCGTGGCAATCGGCGTGTTCAAAAAGACATCGCTAAGGTTGATCCCATCAAAGCGGGTTTCAGTGTAGCCGCCATTCCAGTAAGTGAAGACATTCGGAGTGACCAGATAGCCAATCCGTCCGCCGACAGCCCAGGCATCCTTTTGTTTCTCTTCGCCGGCGACGCCGTTAAATCCCAAGTCGGGAATACTGAAATTCTTGTGCAGGTCCATGAAGTCGTAATCGGCGAACGCGCCGACGACCCAATTGCCCCAGAACCCGCCCCCGCCGAACTGATAGTCGCAGCCGCCGCCCACCCTGCCGAGCCAACCGCGACCGCCCGATGTGGTTTCGGTTGTGCTTTGCTGCCCGTTGGATAGGGTGGAATGATCGATGTTCCACAAGCCATAACCGACGCCGCCATCAACATAGCAGCCGGTAAAGGTCGGCGGAGGCGGAGCCGGAGGCGGGATGTATGCAGGGGCTTTGCGCCCCAGATCGGCTGCTACCGCGGGTCCAGCCGCCAACACCACCACCGCTACTGCTGCGAGCAACAGCTTTTTCATCGGTCCAATCCCCCATTTTCTCCGAAGTTAATGGTAGCGCGTCAGGCCCGTCAAAAATATGAGCGCAATGCATTTGTCGGCGTTAAACCAAGTTTTTCGCCAACCCCGTGATATTTCCGCAACACACATGCTCCGCAATCGCCGGTCCCACAACTCTCTTACCGGTCAAAGTCTCGTTTAATTGAGTGGGAGTAATGCCGTGGTGCCTAGCAAAGGCGGATTAGTCACGGCTGAGAGCAGAACCGCCAGCGATTCGCGTAGAATCCGGCAAAAATCGTTATTTCTGAGAAAGGAGTCGTCCAAGGTCGTCACGTACGCCCTTGGGTCCGCTTCCAGACGGAAATTCCGGGCTCGGATTGATTTCATGAGTTTCCTGGCGAGCCGGCAATACCTTTCGACTGTTTCGATCTGAATATTTCGCCGTTACAGTTCGTCACGGATTCGTGTCGGCAGAATGGAGGGCGCGGCCAATCGCTTGCTGCGCGCTTTGGCACAATAATTCTGTTGGCAGACACAGTTTTGCCGTTGTTGCAATCGCAGGTGTCGTGGGGATGGGGCACTGGAGAAGTGCCCATGTTTGCTCGAATTGACGCCACCCAAATTCTGTTCCTTGCAGCCGCTACTATTTTGGTCGTCAGCATCGCATACTTGTTCTGACCGGACCGGGCCGTTCCTAACCATTATGGCTTCCGCAATAGTTCCGGCAGCTTGGCGATATTCGCCGCAATCCTTCGTGTCTCATCTTTGCTAATTAACTTTGGCTGCCAAGCAACGACCAAGGGCACTTGAGCTAGAGACAGCCAGTTATCCTCCCAGAAGCTCAATGCGTTGACTGTTGGCGTCACGAAAGCAATTCGGGGTTCGGCGCGCCGTTCTCCCTTTTTCAGCCATTTGGGCAGGCTGCCGGTGACGTCGCTTGGTTCACCGTTCGGCTGTGTGTCGGTCCGCACGTAGTCTCGCAATAAGCGCTCCAGAAAGCATGCTGCGCTGAAAGCAACACCGACGACCAAGACGACGAGGGACAGACGCGTTCTGGTGGCTTCGATCTTAATTACTGCGCTCATTCCAAGAAATGTGATGAGGCTCAGAACAAGCCAATAGAGGGCTGTTGGCGTGGCCGTTCGCGCAACAGTTCGCAATGCTCCCGCCACAGCAGGTGCTCCGCAATCTTTACGGCTTTTTCAAAAACTCTGGAAACTTCGCAATGTTTACTGCGATTCGCCACGCCTCGTCACGCGTGAGCAACTTGGCTGCGGAGCGCGTGCGCCACACAATAGAAGCGGCCGAGAAATACTCTCAGTTTTGCCCATTTGAAAGGGGACAATCATTACGGGTCTCGGGGGACTGTGAGGGTCTCCATGTTAGTGCGTTGCGTTCACTGCGATTCTGAGCTGGTTGCGCCCGTGCGGTCCGAGTATTGGAGCAACAAGCACGCTTGTCACATTTGGCATTGCCCGAAATGCTGCGCCTGTTTTTCGTCCTTGGTCTCCCTTTCTGACGATACCGACACTGAGCCGCTGCGCCGCTATAATTTTAGGCTTTGCCCAACAGCTCCGGCAGCTTGGCGATATTCGCCGCGATCCGCCGCGCCTCGTCTTTCGTGAGCAGCAACTTGGATCGCCGCCCTTAGACGAAGATGGTGGAGTACTGCTCGACCGCGGTAGCCTTCTGGCAACGCACCAAGCGCTGCGCGCAATCGCAATCTTTGCAGTTGGTCGGAGCGATCATCACAGTGTATCCGGGGTACTTGAGATCGGCCCTGTAGTTCTTGGGGAGCGACGACATGATTCCCTCCTAATTGAGAGGAACCTCGCTCCTGATTGTATACTCCCTGACAGCAATAGTGTCTGTGATCAGCATCACAGGCTTGTTGTTCCTCGACAGACCAGGGCGGCGAGAAGCGGTAAAATGCAATTAAATTCACTTGGCCAGGTTGGGCCGGCAATCACGTCGGCTTCTATCCGTTTCCAACCGACATCGCCGACGAAGTACGCGAGCAACATCATGACGAGGGAAAATCATGAATGACGCGCGTCGAAAGGAAATTCAGCGAGCCCAGATGCTGATCGGGGAAGCTAAAGGCATCCTTGAAGTGGCGACGACCCAAGAACAGGACGACTTGGACAGCATGTCCGAGGATCTCCAAGGCGACGAAGGGGGGCTAAGCGCGGAGGACATAGTTGACGCATTGGACCGTGCCGCGATGTGCTGCGGCGATGCGATCACCGCCTGCGAAGTGGCAATACAGAATTAGCACTTCCCATAAAAGAAGGCCGCCGATTAGGCGGCCTTGTGAGGTGAGGTGTGATGAGAAAACTTCGGGAAATGACTCCGATCGGCTGATTTCGGCAAGCTGATCGCCGACGAAACCGACAAGTGGGGCAAGGTGATCAGGTTCGCGGGGATCAAACCGGAGTAAGGCGGGTAGCGGCTTGCTCCTTCTCCTCGCACGCGGGGAGAAGTGAGAGGGAAATCGCGCCGGCTTTCGCCCGTCCTGCAATCCCAACCAACGAACGTAAAATCTCGCGGCGCCCTTGAGTCGCGCCTTCGACACATAGGTGAAAATGTGATCGCGCGTTCTGGGCCGAATCAGCGCATCATTGTGCCACAGGCGATTCGCTATCGCCGAATGCGATTGGCTGGTCGCCCGCAACAGAACCAGGAAAGGTTTGATCATGTGCGACTTCAGCCTTCAGCACGCCAAATCGCGTCCCGCAGTTGTCGCCGACAAATTGGTAAGCCACAATTTTGGACGAGGCACGATCGGATTCAAACAAGTTGACGATCCGATCGGCGATGCAACGGCGGTATGTATCCTGCCCGGCACCGAGCTTGCCTTCGACCAGCAAATCAAGCTGCGCTGGCCCGCCGACGACGGCTCGAGCCAGGCGCAGTTTACGACCGCGATCTTCCGGCAAAGGGACAAGGACAAGCCAAGCGTCCATCACGATGTCCTGGAACTGCCGGACGGCCAGCAAGTCCTTCTGACCCAGCTTGAGGAAGGCCAGACTGCAACAGTGTTGCAGCTTCCGGCGGCTCCTAGGACAGAAGCCGAAGCCGAAGAGCAGAAGCGGGCCGAATACGCCGGCTGAAATCAGATTGCTCCCTCCTTCTCCCGCTTGCGGGGAGAAGGAGGGATGAGGGGGGACCTCTCCCCGCACGCGGGGAGAGGTAAATATTTCGCTTGATTTTTCGTCATTGCCAGCGAAACGAAGCAATCCAGTCTGATGGGCCATTCTGGATTGCTCCGTCGCGTTCGCTCCTCGAAATGACGATATTCACGCTGCTTTGACGCGCTCGTATGAGTGGATAAGTCGTAGCGATGTCACTTAGCGTGACGCCGCAACCGCCATTGCGCCCAAAATCCTATAGCAACCAGAACGACGGCGATCGCAATCCAGAATCTGGAATAGAGCTCGATCTCGGCCCGATCGGAAAGTCGGCTGCCGAAAATGGCTTCCCACTGGTCCCAGTGGAAGAAAATCCGAAGAGCATTCAGGCCTTGCAGCAAACAGAAAGTGGCCGCCAGGAAAAGCAGCAACACCAGTATCCAGCCCAGAACGCGGGTTTTTTTGGCCGATTCCGGAAGCTCGCGGGCGTGAAACGGGCTCGACGGATCGCGCACCACGGTCGCGGGCAGCAGGCCTATGCGTGCGCGCGTCGTGACGACTGCAACCACGACAAAAGCCGTTGCGCCAATAAGAGCTACAATAAAACTTGCGGTCAGCGCATCCATAGCACCACCCCCCAATGCGTCGGAGCTTACGATCGGCGTGACTGGATCAAATTGCGCGAACAATGAAGGTATTTCCAAGGCGGCGATGGCAATGTCATGGCGCTTGCGCACCCCTTCTCCCCGCGTGCGGGGGAGAAGTGAAGAACCATGTCTCACGCCGCCTTCGCCCGCTCCGCGATCGACACCAGCGAGCGTAAAATCTCAGTCGCGCCTTTGAGGCGTTCGGCCGGCGTGTCCCATTCGTCGAAGAACACGATCTTCATGTCCGGGCGCACGCGGGCGCCGGCCGGATGCTTGGCGATGTGGGCGATCAGTCCTTCGGGATTGCTGAAGATATTGTCGCGAAAGGCGAGTACGGCGCCTTTCGGCCCAACCTCGATGCGCTCGACATTGGCGCGCCGGCATAAGCCTTTGATCGCCACCACCTGCAAGAGATAGTCGACCTCGTTCGGCAGCGGGCCGAACCGGTCGACAAGCTCGGCGGCAAAGCCTTCGATGGCGCGATCGTCCTCGATCTCGGCGAGCCGGCGATAGAGCGCAAGCCGCACCGGCAGATCGGTGACGTAATCTTTCGGAATGAGGACCGGCGTGCCGATGGTGATTTGCGGCGACCAGCGGTCCGGCGCCGCCGCGGTGATGCCGGCCTTCATCGACTCGACCGCCTCTTCGAGCATTTCCTGATAAAGCTCGTAGCCGACCTCCTTGATGTGGCCGGACTGCTCGTCGCCGAGAAGATTGCCGGCGCCGCGAATGTCGAGATCGTGCGAGGCGAGCTGGAAGCCTGCGCCGAGCGTGTCGAGCGATTGAAGAACCTTGAGCCGCCGCTCGGCCTGCGGTGTGATCTTGCGCGCGGCGGGCAGCGTAAGGAGCGCATAGGCGCGGAGCTTCGAGCGCCCGACCCGGCCGCGGAGCTGATAGACCTGGGCGAGGCCGAACATGTCGGCGCGATGCACGATGAGCGTGTTCGCGGTCGGAATGTCGAGGCCGGATTCGACGATCGAGGTGGAGAGAAGCACGTCGAACTTGCCGTCGTAGAACGCGGACATCACGTCTTCGAGGACGCGCGCCGGCATCTGGCCGTGCGCCACCGCAACCCGCACTTCCGGAACGTGGCGATCGAGGAAAGATTTGGCCTCGCCCAAATCCTCGATGCGCGGGCAGATATAGAAGGCCTGCCCGCCGCGATAGCGCTCGCGCAGGAGCGCCTCGCGCACTGTGACCGGATCGAATGGCGAGACGAAAGTGCGCACCGCGAGCCGATCGACCGGCGGCGTGGCGATGATCGACATTTCACGGACGCCTGAGAGCGCAAGCTGCAATGTGCGCGGAATCGGCGTCGCGGTGAGCGTGAGCACATGCACTTCGGCGCGCAATTGCTTGAGGCGCTCCTTATGCGCAACGCCGAAATGCTGCTCCTCGTCGACGACGATCAGTCCGAGATCCTTGAATTTTATGTTTTGCCCAAGAAGCGCATGGGTGCCGATGACGATGTCGATCGTGCCTTCGGCAATCCCCTTTTTCACTTTAGCGAGCTCGCTTGCGGCGACGAGCCGCGACGCTTGCGCAAGATGCACCGGATAGCCGCGCAGCCGGTCGCCGAAGGTCTTGAAATGCTGGCGTGCCAAGAGCGTGGTCGGCACCACAACGGCGACCTGCTTGCCGTTCATCGCGGCGATGAAGGCGGCGCGCAGCGCGACTTCGGTCTTGCCAAAGCCGACATCGCCGCAAATGAGCCGATCCATCGGGCGGCCCGAAGCAAGATCGGCCAGCACGGCGGCAATCGCCGCGTCCTGATCCTCGGTCTCCTCGTAAGGAAAGCCGGCGGAGAACTCGTCATAAACGCCGGCGCCGACCGCAAGCTGCGGCGCCTCGCGCAATTGTCGCTCGGCGGCGACCTTGATGAGTTCGCCGGCGATCTCGCGGATGCGGTTTTTCATCCGCGCCTTGCGCGACTGCCAGGCGGTGCCGCCGAGCCGGTCGAGCTCGGCGCCGGCTTGTTCGGAGCCGTAGCGCGAGAGGAGTTCGATGTTCTCGACGGGCAGGAAGAGCTTGTCGCCGCCGGCATAATGGATTTCGAGACAATCGTGCGGCGCGCCGGCGGCTTCGATGGCGCGCAGGCCGGAAAAGCGGCCGATGCCGTGATCGACATGGACGACGAGATCGCCAGTGGCGAGGCTTGTCACCTCGGCGATGAAATTCTCCGCCCGCTTTGACGCCCGGCGCGCGCGGATCAGTCGCTCGCCGAGAATGTCCTGCTCGGTGATGAGAGCTGTGTCGGCGGTCGCGAAACCGGATTCCAGCCCAAGCACCGCAAGCGCGACCTGCGGCCGCGGCAGCGCGAGCGCCGCCGGCCACGAAGCGACTGAAACGAGATTATGCAGCCCGTGCTCGGCAAGCACATGGCCCATGCGTTCGCGCGAACCTTCGCTCCACAATGCGATGAGCACGCGCTTGCCGGCCGACTGCAGCGTGCCGACATGCTTGACCACGGCTTCGAAGACATTGGCGCCGGGCGCCGAGCGTTCAGTGGCGAAGTTATGGCCCGCCTGGGCGCCGATCGTGATGACGTTCTCGGCCGAGGCGCCCGTTTGCTCGGGCGCCGCGAATGGCGTCAGCCGCGCCAGCGGCGTTTTATCGAGGTGCGCGCGCCATTCGGCTTCGGCAAGATAAAGCCGATCCGGCGGCAATGGCTTATAGGGCACGCCACCGGCGGATTGGGCGAGCGCATCCTTGCGCGCCTGGAAGTAATCGGCGATCTGCGCGAGCCGCTCATGCGCTGCTTCCTCGGCGAGCGGTTCGAGGGCAAGCGGCGTTGCCGGCACATAATCGGATAGCGTTTCCATGTGGCGGTGAAACAGCGGCAGCCAATGTTCCATGCCGGCATGGCGGCGGCCTTCGCTGACCGCCTCGTAGAGCGCGTCGTCCGGTCCAGCGGCGCCGAATTCGGCGACATAGCCGGTGCGGAATTGGCGGATGGTGTCACTGGTGAGCTGGAATTCGGAGACCGGCACGAGATCGAGCGCGCGCAGCTGACTGGTTGTGCGCTGCGTCTCGGGATTGAAGCTGCGGATTGCTTCGAGGGTGTCGCCGAAAAAATCGAGGCGGACGGGCTCATCCATGCCGGGCGCGAACAGATCGACGATGCCGCCGCGCACGGCATAATCGCCGGATTCGCGCACGGTCGCGGCGCGGCTGAAGCCGTTGAGCTCGAGCCATTGGATGATCCCGGCCATCGGCGCGAGATTGCCGGGCGCGATCGAAAGCGACTGCTTGGCAAGAAGCGCGCGCTCTGGCACGCGCTGCAGAATCGCGTTCACCGTGGTCAGGAGCACGGCGGGATGATCGCGGCCGGCGACACGGGCAAGCCGGGCGAGCGTCATCACTCGCTGCGCCACGACGGCCGGATGCGGCGAGACCCGGTCGTAAGGCAGACAATCCCAGGCCGGAAATTCCAGCAGCTCGATGTCGGGCGCGAAGAAGGACAATGCGCGCGACAGCGTGGCCATGCGCGGCCCGTCGCGGCAGACGACCGCGAGCGAAATCGCCGGCGGATTTTTTCCGGCCGCGACCGCACGGGTGAGATCGGCAATGGCCAGTCCCTCGGCGCCGTCGGGCACGCCGGCAAGCGTGAGCGGGCGCGCGGGCACAAGCCGCTCGGCAGGAGATTTGGCGAGCAACGCGGGGACCGTCATCGCGCTCCCCCGCCGCGGTGATGAAAGGCGATGAGGTCGCGCAGCACGGAGGTGTCCTGTTCTGCCGGGACGCTCGCGTTGCCGACGATCCAGGCATAAAGCTGGGCATTCGGCACTTCGATCAGGCGCTCGAACTCCTCGAGCGCCGGCGTTTCAAACTTGTCGATATAGGCGTCGGCGAAGCGGCCGACGATCAAATCCATTTCGCGCACGCCTCGGCGCCAGGCGCGAAACAACAGCCGCCGCCGCCGCTCATCCAGTCCGTGGCTCGACCGCTCGGTCATGGCTTTGCAATTCACCGTCGTAGAAGGGCATATTTTTCTTGAGCATGATCTTTTCGGAAAACCGGTGCCCACTTTTCCGGATCATGCTGAACGCCAAAAGCCCGGACGAGGCCGGGCGAGCGGTATATAGGGGGCAAGAGAGCGAATGGCGAGTATCGAATGGCCTTCCCTATTCGCTGTTCGCCACTCACTATTCGCCCAACATGCGTCCACCCGTTCTCAACCCGTTGTTCGCAGCGCTCTCGTCCCTGCCGGGGATCGGGCCGAAGCTCGAAAAACTTTACGCGCGCCTTTTTGGCCGCGACGGCGACGACGCGCCGCGCATCATCGATCTGTTGTTCCATCTGCCGAGCGGTTTCGTCGACCGCCGCCAGCAGCCGAAGCTCAGCGAAATCACGCCGGACAGTGTTGTAACCGTCGCCCTGACGGTCGACCGGCATCGCCCGCCGCCGCCGCATCGCCCGCGCGCGCCGTACAATATCGAGGCGAGCGACGACACCAACACGCTGACCATCACCTATTTCAACGCCCGCAAGGACTACCTGCAAAAGCTCTTTCCGGTCGGCGAGGTCCGCTACGTCTCAGGCGCCGCCACGCTCTACGACGGCCATTTGCAGATGGTGCATCCCGATCGCGTGGTCGACGCGGCAGGGTTTAAAAACCTGCCGCTCATCGATCCGGTTTATCCAATGACCGAAGGGCTTCATCCCAATCAGCTGAGCAAGGCGATCGATCTGGCTTTGGAGCGATTGCCGTCCGGCTTGGCCGAATGGCAGGACCACGCCTGGCTCGAACGCAAGAGCTATCCAAGCTTTGCCGCGGCGCTGCGCAGCGTGCACCGGCCGAGCTCGCCCGAAGACTTGATGCCGGAAAGCGCCGCCTGGTCGCGGCTCGCCTATGACGAACTCCTGGCCGGACAGCTCGCGCTCGCGCTCTTGCGCGCGCATATGCGCACGCGAAGCGGCCGCGGCAGCGCGGCCGAAGGCCGTACGCGGGGTCGGATCATCGCGGCGCTGCCTTACGCGCTCACGCCGTCGCAACAGCGCGCCGTCACCGACATTACGGCCGATCTGGCGCAGCCGCAGCGGATGCTGCGCCTCCTGCATGGCGATGTCGGCTCCGGCAAGACCGTCGTGGCGCTCCTGGCCGCCGCCACCGTTATCGAGGCCGGCCGTCAGGCCGCGTTCATGGCGCCGACGGAAATTCTCGCGCGGCAGCATTTCGCCACCATCACGCCGCTGGCGCGCGCAGCCGACATCAGGCTCGCTATCCTGACCGGCCGCGAGCGCGGGCAGGAGCGCGAGGAGATTCTGTCAGCGCTTGCGGTCGGCGACATCGATCTCATTGTCGGCACCCATGCGCTGTTTCAAGAACATGTGGTCTTCCGGGATCTCGCACTGGCGATCGTCGACGAGCAGCATCGCTTCGGCGTGCATCAGCGCCTGGCGCTGGCGCGCAAGGGCGACGCGGTCGACCTCTTAGTGCTCACCGCAACGCCGATTCCGCGCACGCTGGTGCTGACCTATTTCGGCGACATGGATGTCTCCGAACTGCGTGAGAAGCCGGCCGGGCGGCAGAAGGTCGATACGCGTGCGGTGCCGCTCGAACGGCTGGACGAAGTGACCGACGCAGTCGCGCGCGCTCTTGAAGCCGGGCGGCAGGTTTATTGGGTCTGCCCGCTGGTTGAGGAATCCGAAAGCCTCGATGTCGCCGCAGCCGAGGACCGCTGCAAAATGCTGCGGCAGCGCTCCGGGACTAAAGTCGACCTCGTTCATGGCCGCATGCGCGGGCCGGACAAGGACCGCGCCATGGAGCGCTTCGCCAAGGGCGAGACGCGCCTCCTCGTCGCCACGACCGTGATCGAAGTCGGCGTCGACGTGCCGACGGCGAGCGTGATGGTGATCGAGCATGCCGAACGGTTCGGCCTCGCCCAACTGCATCAGCTGCGCGGGCGCATCGGGCGCGGCACTCAGAGCTCGACCTGCATTCTCGTCTACAAACCGCCGCTCGGCCCGACAGCCAAGGCGCGGCTGGCGATATTGCGCGAGACCGATGACGGCTTTCGCATTGCCGAGGAGGATCTGCGGCTGCGCGGTCAAGGCGACGTGCTCGGCGTGCGCCAGAGCGGCATGCCCGGCTTTGCCATCGCGCGGATCGAAGTGCATGCACCGCTGTTGCCGGCGGCGCGCGACGATGCCGCGCTCGTCTTGTCGCGCGATCCGAAATTGCAATCGCCGCGCGGCGCCGCCTTGCGGCAACTCCTTTACCTCTTCGCGCGCGACGAGGCGATCCGCATGGTGGGCGCGGGGTAACCGCGTGTGATCTGTTATTTTGCCGTCGTCGGCTCGACTTTGCGCGCCGCCTGCGCGGCGCGCGCGGTTTCGGCGAGAGCCGCGAGCTTGGACTGGCTTTGCGGCTCGGCGCCAGGCTGCACGATGCCGGCCGACATCAACAGCGTCATCGCTTGCTCCACCGTGATATCGAGATCGACGACGTCGCGCCGCGGCACGTAAAAGAAAAATCCGGTGGTCGGATTGGGCGTGCAGGGCATGAAGGCCGAAACGTGCTCCATCGCCGGCAAGTGGTTCGAAATATCCTCGGTGGGCGGTTGGGTGAGAAAGACAAGCGACCACATGCCGGGCGAAGGAAACTCGACAAGCCCGACCCGGCGAAAGCTCGACTCCGATTTCGAGAATAGCGTCTGAAAAATCTGCTTGGCGGTGCGATAGATGGGCCGCACCACCGGCATGCGGTTGAGCAAGCCTTCCCCCAAATCAACCAGCTTGCGGCCGACAAGGTTCGCGGTGAAGAAGCCGAGCAGCGTGAGCGCGAGAAATGCGATGATCAGGCCTAGGCCGGGGATTTCGACCGGCAGATAGGTTTCCGGTCGATAAGCGCGCGGCATAAACGGCCGCACCAGGCCGTCCACCCAGGTCACAAACCACCATATCAGCCACAGCGTCACCGCGACGGGACCGACGACGACGAGGCCGGTCAGAAAATAGGTGCGGATTCGACTCATGAAGCCGGGCGTGGACCTGGCGGTACCCGCGCTCTGCGTCGTTGATTGAGTATTGTCGGTCATCGTTCGCCGCACCGTTTCTGTGGCGCGGAATATATAGGCCGCAGACTTGATTTGCACGAGACCGCCGCCGGGACCCCGAGCGCGATTATTCTACTGTCACCGATTTTGCAAGGTTGCGCGGTTGATCGACGTCCGTGCCCATCACAACCGCTGTGTGATAGGCGAGTAGTTGGACCGGAACTGCATAGACAATCGGCGCCACTGCCGGATGCACGGCCGGCAGAGTGAGTGTCGTTGCGACGCCAGCGCAAGCGCGCGCGCCTTCGGCGTCGGTCATCAGGATGAGTCGGCCGCCGCGGGCAGCGACCTCCTGCATGTTCGAGAATGTCTTTTCGAACACTTTGTCATGTGGCGCGATGACGATCACCGGCATGTTCTCATCGACGAGCGCAATCGGCCCGTGCTTGAGTTCGCCCGCCGCATAGCCCTCCGCATGAAGATAGGAAATCTCCTTCAGCTTGAGCGCGCCTTCGAGCGCGATCGGAAAGCTCGTGCCGCGGCCGAGATAAAGCACGTCGTGCGATTTGGCGAGCTCGCGCGCCAATTGCTCGAGTTGCGGTTCGAGCGCCAAGGCTTCGTTCATGCGGCGCGGCACCTCGATCAGCGCTTGCGCCAGCGTCTTCTCGTCCTTCTCGCTCAACACGCCGCGGGCGCGTCCCGCTGCAATGGCGAGACAGGCGAGAGCCGCCAATTGGCAGGTAAAAGCTTTGGTCGAGGCCACGCCGATTTCCGGCCCGGCAAGCGTCGGCATCACCACCTCGCTCTCGCGCGCGATGCTCGACGTCGGCACGTTGACGACCGAGAGCACGTGCTGTTTGTGGGCGCGTGCGTAGCGCAGCGAAGCGAGCGTGTCGGCGGTCTCGCCCGATTGCGACACGCAGATGGCGAGATTGCCGGGTGCGAGCGGCACATCGCGGTAGCGGAATTCGGAGGCGATATCGACCTCGACCGGCAGATGCGCGTACTGCTCGAACCAGTAACGTGCGACCATGCCGGCGTAATAGGCAGTGCCGCAGGCTGAGATCGATACGCGGTTAAGCGCGCGGAAATCGAACGGCAAGGACATGCGCAAGTCGATACGCGCGCTCGCCATATCGAGATAATTGGCCAGCGTGTGACCGACGACCTCCGGCTGCTCATGGATTTCCTTCGCCATGAAGTGGCGATGGTTGCCCTTGTCGATCAATAGCGTCGAGGCCTGGGATTTGATCTCGGCGCGTTGCGCGAGTTTGCCGTCGCTGTCGTGAATCTCGGCATTCGAGCGGGTGACGATCACCCAGTCGCCGTCTTCGAGGTAGCTTACGCGGTCGGTAAACGGCGCAAGCGCAATCGCGTCGGAGCCGACATACATGGCGCCGTCACCGAAGCCGACCGCGAGCGGCGAGCCTTTGCGCGCGCCGACCAGAAGATTGTCTTCGCCGGCGAACAAAAAGGCCAAGGCGAAAGCGCCGCGTAGCCGGGGCAGCGCGGCCTGCACTGCCGCCACAGGCGAGGCGCCGTGTTTCATCTCCTCCGTGACAAGGTGGGCAATGACCTCGGTATCGGTATCGGTCGAAAATTTCACACCCTCTTGTTCGAGCTCGCGGCGCAATTCGGCGAAATTCTCGATGATGCCGTTGTGCACGACCGCGACTTTTTCGGTGGCGTGGGGATGAGCGTTGTTCTCGGTTGGGCGGCCATGCGTCGCCCAGCGTGTGTGGCCGATGCCGATCGTGCCCTGAAGCGGCTCGCGCGCAAGCCTGCTCTCGAGATTCTTCAGTTTGCCCTCGGCGCGGCGCCGCGCGAGCTTACCGCCTTCGAGCGTGGCTACGCCCGCTGAATCGTAGCCGCGATATTCGAGGCGCTTGAGCGCCTCGACGAGCTGCGGTGCCGCCGCCTCGCGGCCGATGATGCCAATAATTCCGCACATGCCAGCTGTCAGGTATCAGGGTATCAGGAAAAGAAAATGGCAAATTGAGTATTACCTCGTTCTGATCCCTGATTTCCTGATCCTAATCCCTAATCCCAGTTAACCTTTCTTCTTTCCGAGCGCTTTGAGACCGCGCAAGCGCGTCGCCCAGCCTTGCTTAACCACTTGCCGGCTGCGGCCGAGCGCCAAGGCGTCGTCCGGCACGTCCTGGGTAATTACCGACCCGGAACCGACATAGGCGCCCTGACCGATCTTGACCGGCGCGACGAGTGCCGAATTCGAGCCGATAAAGGCATCGCGGCCGATTTCGGTCCGATGCTTGCCAGCGC
>Ga0306925_10001018_pt1 | contig 22018 bp, 20 predicted proteins | sample flu12Cox44000176_FD_203755 | JGI IMG/M metagenome (GOLD analysis project Ga0306925, IMG submission 203755) | Lab enrichment of tropical soil microbial communities from Luquillo Experimental Forest, Puerto Rico - flux8day.12C.oxic.44.000.176 (v2)... | ecosystem: Environmental > Terrestrial >... | reverse complement strand
TAGCGGTGCCAATGGTGGCGCGCACCGGCTGACGTGCCGGTAAAGACCAATATCAAAAGGACCAATATGACCCTGTACATGGACTTATAACGCCGAACAGGTCCCGAACGATCCGCCCCAATTCGGCTAAACAGCTCGGGCTTCGGTGTTCATGCCGGCTCATTTATGGTCCTTCGGACTCATGCGCGCGCCCGCTCCATCTGTGCAAGAGGTGGAATGTCTGCTTTACCCCCAATAGCGGACATTCGTTGTCGCGACCGGCATGTCCGCTTTGTGCCAATAGCGGATATTAGGCTTCCCTGCGACGACGCGCCTGTCCCGGCATCAAGGCCTTCCAGGGAGCTCCTAGATTGCAGGTTTGGATCTCATCTTGATTGGAAGCACTATCTGAAATTGTGCACCACTCCCGGGATCAGAGTTAGCGAAGATACGACCGCCGTGGAGCTCAACAATCATTCGCGATACCGCAAGCCCCAGTCCCGTTCCCTTGTCTTTCGTTGTAACAAACGCGTCAAATATTTTCGTCGTGCTTCGTTGTTCGATGCCAGGCCCGGTATCGTGCACCGAGATAGTGACCTCACCCTGATCCTGCCGTTTAGTCTCAAGCGTTAAATTTCGCCCTCCATTCGCCGACGCTTCCATTGCCTCAATTGCATTCTGCATAAGATTGAGAACCACTTCGCGCAATTGCCCCCTATGACCCGCAATCTGAGGAAGTGAGGCGTCTAGGTCCGTTCTGACGGTTATCATTTGCTCATTAAGTTCTCGCCGCAGCGTTTGTAAACATTCGGCGACTATTTCATTCACATTGATCAGGCTTTCCGGCTGATCGGCGTCCTTGAACAGGGCGCGAATGCTTTCGATTGCTTCATTGGTCTGCGACGTCGCGCTGACAATCTCGTCCTGAATGCGCTGGGCCCTGCCAATGTCGGGCGGCGCTTGCGCTAGAAATCGGCGTGCAGCCGAAGCCCTTGTTCCAATACCAGTCAGCGGCTGCCTCATTTGATGAGTTAAAGCCCCCACTGCGGCTGTTACGTTCAGCAACTTACTAGCGCGCTCGCGTTGTAATAAGGCGATAGCGTCAGCAAGACGCGCTTGGAGCACCATCGCTTCAGCGAGCAGCGCACTCAACACGACGGTCGAAGTGACCATCGAAAACACACGCTGTGCGTAAAATCCCAGACTGAAGCGACTCTGGACTCCGAAGATAGTCATCGCAAGGTCTGCCACCAATGCGCAAAGTGAAACGATAAGCCACAGATCAAGTACCGACTTTCGACGACGCCACAGCATCGCTAACGCAACCACGCTAACTAAAAAGGCAATGCTGGTGGCGTGCCTTCCCAAGGGAGCAATGTGGATTTGATCTACAAAGAGGGCCGGTAGAGCATCATCATGCGCTGTAACGATCCACGTTAGTACACAAACGAGAGCAATTACGAATGTTACACTCCAATAAATTCCCGAACCAGTTAGAGTGCGCTTTTCCTCAATCAGATTGACATAACCAATCACTGAAATGGGTAATCCCAAATGCCAGAAGATAAAAAGCCATGCTGCGGTTGAGAGGCCGGCACCAAGAAGACCAAATGGCGCAAATGCACCTGGAAAAGTCAAAACGTGCGCAACAACCATCAGCGCGCTGAACAAATAACCGCTTGCGAGCAGCAGAAGGCCGCGTGATCCAACAATCCTGGACTGACCGAATAGCAAGACGCTAGTAAAAAAATAACCGATGATGATCACGGACTCAGCTGTCGGGATAAAGCTGTCTATCCTCTGCAACTGAATTGCGCCGAACGGGGTAATAATTCCAGTGGCTATGAGCACAACCGCGGCAAGCACAAGCGTCAACCGACGCTGCCGCACTGTAGGCTTCATCGTCGCAATCGAAGACCCAAACTTGTCGGCGACTATATACTCGGTCAAAGCTGCCCCAACTGACGGCCCAACAATTTGATAACCTTGCTGCATACCGCGTTTCAGAATGCCATGCGCCATGATCGTGAACCAGGTCAAATGCCTGCCAATGTCCGCTTTGTGCCAGAGGACATCAGCTTATTCGATCACCTCGTCAGCGCGAGCCGAAATGCAGCCGCAGAACCGGCTATCACTTTGATGAAATCGCGCCGCCTCATTCGATCACCTCGTCGGCGAGCAAGCGGGTTGGATGGCACCGTCAAGTCGAGCGCCATCGCTGTTCTACAAAATCGAACTTTGTGGGCCTGCTCAACCGAAATGTCTTGATCTACGTCAAGACGCGTCTGCTTGGCTCACGACGACAACTTTTTGTCCCGAAAAAGCAAGATGTCTCGGAAGTTCGGCTCAGTTTGCGAAGCAGCAATCCTGAGGCGCTCATGTCCGCTTTGGGTCAAAAGCAGACATCGCGGCACCTCCGACCCGAGAGACGTCTGCTTGTGCCAATAGCGGTCATCCGGATTTGATTTTTGCCTGAGAGAAACGCCCGGAACTTTTATTAACCCATCCGTCGTTCGATTTATCGATGACCCGGTAGCAGCCTCACGCCGTCGAGCCCCAGAAATTCAATCCCGTGCTCTTCAAAGGTCCGCCGGATTGCATCGAGATTTCGCACCTGCATCGGCGGCGCACCGTCGACCTTCTCGCCGCGCGTGATTGCTGACGGTGAAACTCGGCATTGAGCGGACAAATCGCGCACCGACCATTTCAGCAGCGCACGAGCGGCGCGGAGCTGTGCCCCACTAATTGGCGGTTTAATGGTTCTATCGGAATCGCTTCCAGCCACGTGATTGATCCTCAGTGCAAAGAGTGGGCCATCCGGACCCGGGTAGCCCAATTGAGAAAGACAGGACCTCCGGTACGACGCGAGTGAGAACAGTCAGCCGGCCGCTCACAAAATGGGCATCGAGGCGATGCGCAGAGGTGCTACAGTGCGGCTGCCTTCCTCCTCTTGTGAAGGTGCGAACCTCCACCCCGCTGCATGCTCCCATGCGGCGGGGTGCTCTTTTTTGCTGTGTGCGATGAAGGTAACTCGCTAGTGATCCACAAGTAGTGCGCGGCTTCTGGCACGCGGATTGCTTCGTCACTGGCATGACCGATGAAAATTATTCACTGGTGCTGCTCCAATTGCTCTGTTTGTTGATGTTCTCCTGCGGTGTCGTGCTACTCACGCGGCACCCAGAGTGGTTTGGCGCCTAATAAGACGGCACCTTGGCTATTGCGACTGTATTGCGCACGCAATCGGTTTGCTCGGCTGGCGCCGAAAGCGGAAGGGACGGGCGGTCGTGCCATAGCGCAGCATGGAGGGCCAAAACGCAAAAAGTTCTAACTGCCCGACTTGTGGCAGTCGAATGATCTTAAGTCGCGAAGGCCTGCGAGTGGGTTCACTTCCCGCACTTCGCATCTACAAATGCCAAGAATGCGGAGTGCCATTGACGGAAGCTGAGTACACAAAAGAGCAGCGCTAAGTCCTTCCGCAATAGCGGCAGCTTGGTTGATGATCCGCCGTGCCTCGTCTGTGATGACCTCATGTATGGCTGTCGGACTTACTCTTATCGACCCACGCATCTTTTGGACGCCATTCGTGAACTTTTCTGCAGGCAGGACAACTCATCGTTATCTTGAGATCCACCGCTATTGAATCGAACATGATCGCTTCGGTGCTCAGTCCGGTTGGCACGCTTTTCCCAGTGATCGGGCAACGGATCATGATTTTGGGCACGAAATAGCTCTAAGATTTGTGGGCGCTGCTACTGGTCTGAAACAGAGCGGTGATGAAAACGCCCAGCATCGACCCAAGCAGAGCCCCAACAATTAAGCCGTCTAAAACATGGCCCACTGATACCGGGCTTACGCAATGACCTCTTGCTATTTTGGGACGCAAATTTGTTTTGATGCGCCAGACGAACTGGAGATGACCGCTTTGGGTCAAGAGCAGACATTGGTGCACGTCCATGCGATGTCCGCTTTACCCCCAAAAGCGGACATGGTCCGGCACGTTGTTATGGTGCGCGAATGTGCAACCGCCTAGCTGTTGCATCAGTAGAAGCCACGTTGCGGTGTAAACGCGAGGGTAGTGCATAGGACAGTGCAAACGTCTGCTAGCTTGGACACTCCAAATACTTGAAAATTGGCCTTTCACCTCCCACATAATTTAATATCTAGCGCCCGAAAACTTGGAACATTTATGCTCGATACGAGAACGCGCGTCGTCGCGGAATCTGTTTTTGATCGCAATAAAAGACGAGAAGCCGAAATTAACGAAGCGTTAAAGCAGGAAGAGGCTCGTCGCGAGGCTGCCGTGAAGAATATGCAGCGCTTGAGAGCATTGCGCTTGGCGCGAGATACAAAAATAAAGAGTGAGTAGCCGGTCGTTCGATTGACCATCGCCGGCTGCTGCGCTCGGACGCAAGCGGCGACGCAGCCACCGCACTGCCGAGGAGGGTGATGAACTCGCGGCGTTTTATTACTCGATGATCTTATCGGCAGCGGCAGACATGCCAAGCGGAACGTCGAGGCCGAGCGCTTTTGCGGTCTTCAAATTGATCACCAACTCGAATTTGCTTGACTGTATGACCGGCAGGTCGGCGGGCTTTTCCCCCTTGAGAGCCCGCCCGGCATAGATCCCAGCGAGGCGATAGGCATCCGTAACGCTTGTTCCGTAGCTCATGAGTCCGCCGGCCTCGGTGAACTCACGCCATTCATAGATCGCCGGAAGCGCATGGCGAGCGGCCAAAGCGACGATCCGATCGCGCTGGCTGTTGAAGAACGGGTCGGCGCTAACTATCAGCGCACTAGCTCGTTGCTGAACAAACAATGCGAAAGCAGGCTCGAAATCACGCCCGGCAGACGCGTTCGCGATGATGAGTCGAACATCGACACTCGCGGCTGCCGCCTGCACCTCTTTCAACTGAGCCGCGGCAACCGGATTGGTAGGATTATCGAGAACGCCAATGGCGCTGGCATTCGGAATCAATTCGCGCAAGAGGCCAATTCGCTTTGCTCCAAGATTAGAAGTAAGAAGCACTACCCCTGTTACATTGCCACCTGGTCGGTTGAGGCTAGCGACGTAGCCGAGTGCGACCGGATCACTACCGATAGTGAACACGATTGGAATTGTCGCTGTCGCCGCCCTGGCGGCGAGAACGGCGGAGTCGCCGCCAGTGGCTGCGAGTACCGCCACTTGGCTCCGAACTAGTTCGGCCGCGAGCATCGGCAGGCGATCGTATTGGCCATCCGCATAACGATAAACAATTGCAACATTCTGGCCCTCGACATACCCAGCTTCTCTTAGTCCACTATGAAAAGCTGCCAGCATGTGAGCCGTCGCACCAGCCGAAGCACTCTGGAGGAACCCAATCAGCGGCAGGGTGGGTTGTTGCGCACGCGCCGCTAGCGGCCACGCCGCCGCGCCACCGACTAACGTGATGAACTCGCGTCGCCTCATTCGATCACCTCGTCGGCGGCGCGTTCAGAAGCCCATGAGGCACAATAACGTCCTGGGACTTGGCAGTCTTTAAATTGATCACCAGCTCGAACTTAGCCGACTGTACAAACGGCAAATCGGCGGGCTTCTCGCCCTTGAGAATTCTCCCGGTATAATTGCCCATTTGGCGATACGCATCCGTGAGGCTGGTCCCATAGCTCATTAAACCGCCAGCGGTAGCGAATTCACGTTGCTCAAAAACCGTTGGAATCGCGGCCCGCGCAGTCAACGCAACGAACTGATCCCGCACGCTGAGAAAAAATGAATCCGCACCAACAAGAAGTGCTCCTATTCGTTTTTCCTGGATCGCCGCAAACGCTGTATCAATTTCAGCCTTGCTGACGGCCTTCAGAACAACGGTTTTTAAGCCCAAGAGCTGAGCGGCTTTGTCGACTTCCTCAATAATATTCTCTGTCGAGGGAAAGTTTGGATTTACGAGATGGGCGAATACCGAAGCGGTGGGCACAAGATCATGCAACAAACCCACGCGTTTGCTTGCCAATTCAGAAGTGAGAATGTTGATGCCGGTAATGTTGCCACCTGGTCGACTTAAGCTGGCAACAAGCCCCGTTTTAACAGGGTCGGTGCCGACATTGCACACAATTGGGATCGTGCTGGTCGCGGCTTTGGCTGCAAAGGCGGTGCGTTCGCCGCCGCCCGTGACAAGCACCGCAACCGGAAGGCGGACCAGCTCTGTTGCCAGTGCCGGAATACGCCCATAATCGCCCTCAGCCCAACGGAATTCGATCACAACGTTCTGAGGCTCGGTATAACCGGCTTCCTCTAAGCCGCGGCGAAATGCGGCAATTATTCCTGCTAATGGAGCGGCGGCCGCAACGTGAAGAAAGCCGATGACAGGTATCCGCTGCTGCCCCCTCGCAGCGAGCGGCCATACAGCAGCGCCGCAGGCAAAACCGATTAAATCTCGCCGTCTCATTCCCGTACCCCCAGGCTCAGGACGAGCCATGGTATCGGGTCAAACCAGCAGGCTGGAAGTGGTCAGTGCGTCGCTGGGCCAAGGCGGGCGTCGATGTCCGCTTTGGGTCAAAAGCAGACATTGCGGCATCTCCAACCAATGTCCGCTTTACCCCCTGAAACGGACATCATCGAACGCGATCTGGGTGTCCGCTCAGTGTCAAAAGTTGACATCGTTGCCGAATAAGAAGGTAAGTCAACAGGTCAAAACGCGCCTTTCGACTTGCCCGAGAGGCTACATAACCTGGGCCATGATATTTTGCAGTGTCCGAACCGACAATGTGACGAACCAAACGCAAAAATAGGCGCAGCGAGCGACGACGGCTAAATGGCGACCCTCAATTACTCCGCCTTGATATTTGCGTCGTGAATTATCTTGCCGTACTTCGCCATCTCGCCGTCAATAAATTTAGCAAAATAGTCTGGCGTCGAGCCGATCGCATCGAAGCCCAATACGCTTAAGCGTTGCTTTACATCCGGCTGTGCCAGGATCTTGGCAATATTCATCTGCAGTTTGGCCGTGATGTCTGCCGGAAGGTCTTTCGGGCCCCACAACCCATACCACGACACAAACTCAAAGCCTGGAAATCCGGATTCATCAACGGTTGGAATCTGCGGAGCTATGGCCTGACGCTTGAGGCTCGTCACGGCCAGCGCCTTGATACTGCCGGACTGAGCAAGCGGAAGGGAAGACAGCATCGGGTCGGCTACCAGTTGGATTTGTCCACTCATGAGATCGGTCAGCGCTGGCCCGGTGCCCTTATAAGCAATAACCAGCGTATCGACGCCTGCTTCTCGCTTGAGAAGCTCTATCACGAGATGGCTAGCGGAACCGACGCTGGTCGTCGCAAATGTGTATTTTTGCGGATCCTTCCGGACAAGGTCGAAAAATTCCTTCAGATTTTTTGCGAGCACACTGGGAGTCGTGCTGACAATCAGAGGCCCTGCTGCGATGAGCGTTATAGGCGTGAAATCCTTCACGACGTCGAATGGGACATTTTTGTACAAAAACGGGTTGACCACTTGGACCGAGGCAGTGAGCAGGAGCGTGTAGCCGTCTGGATCGGCTTTGGCCACGACATTGGCGCCAACATTGCCGGAGGCGCCCCCCGCGCGGTTTTCGACGATGAAGTGGGCCCCGACTGCCTGGTTGAGCCTGTCGACGATGATTCGCGCAACGCCGTCGACCGAGCCACCTGGCGGGAACGGAACGATGACCGCCACAGTGCGTGTGGGATAGCTTTGTGCCCAGACCGCCGTTGGATCCAGGACGAGAAGAGCAAAGGTCAGAGTCAGAAAAATAATGCGACCCACGATGAGATCCTCAATCAGAATGTTCCGGGGTAGCTACCCCCGTCGATCAGCAGACTCTGACCGGTGATGTAACCCGATTGCGACGAACAAAGAAACGCGCAATAGGCGCCGAACTCAGCTGGATCGCCGTATCTCTTGGCGGGGCTCGCCTCTGCCCGTTCGCGATATACCTGTTCGAAGGTCTTGTTTGTGCCTGTGAGCATCCCGCGAATGTGCCGGTACTGCGCGTCGCTGTCGAAAATACCGGGAAGTAGATTGTTGATGGTGACGTTACGCGCGACCGTTTGTCGCGCGAGTCCCGCCGCAAAGCCGACGAGCCCCGAACGTGCGCCGTTCGATAACCCGAGTTCAAGCTGAGGAATTTTTACGCTGCGAGACACGATGTTGACGACGCGACCAAAGCCGCGCTCCATCATGCCATCGACCGTGAGCCGCATCATCTCAATCGGACCAAGCATCATGTCATCGAGAGCTGCGAGCCAATCCTCGCGCGACCATGCCCTAAAATTACCAGGCGGCGATCCTTGCGAGTTGTTGACGAGAATGTCGGGCCGTGGGCAAGCTGAAATTGCTGCCGCGCGGCCGTCATTCGTCGTGAGGTCGGCAGCTACGATAACAATCGCAGCACCTGTCAGCCGCTCGATCTCGCCGCCTGTGCTTTCTAAGACATCACGGTTGCGCGCTACGATGGTGACGTTGACGCCCTCCCGGGCAAGCGCCAGTGCGCAGGCCTTTCCGAGGCCCCTACTTGCGCCGCAGACCAACGCATTTTTACCCCTTATGCCGAGGTCCACGTCTGCTCCGTCAAAAAGACGCGGGAATACAACTCAAGCGGCGACGGCAGAGATCGGCTTGAGCTTGTAACCGTAGGTTTTGTGGAGCTCGAGATCGGCGACAATGCGAAGGCCTTTTGCGAGTGCGTCCGCGTCCAAACCCGTGAGCGGCTTACGCAGATCGCCCGAAGGCATGCCGAGTGCCTTCATTAACGATTTCACGGCCACTGGATTAATCGCAGAATAAGTGAAGTGCAGGAGCGGTAGGAGGCGTAGGTACGTAACCTTAAAATTCTCCGCCTCCACATAGCTCGACCACGGCGTCGACATCGCCGCAAGCTCGGTTGGCGCTATATTGCCGGTCATGTTGGCGGTGCCGTGCCCACCGAGACTCATGGTTGGCACGACGAGGCCCAGATTCGGGCTGTCGCAGCACATCACCGCAACGTTGGGCTTCGCGGCGAGGACTTGCGCTACTTGGCCAACACGAGCGGTTGATTCCTTGTGCACCACGTAGTTCGGATGTTTGAAGATCCGCAGCAGATGATCCCAATGTAGGTCGCTTTTGACCCTGGGCGGATTGTTGTAAATGCCAAGCGGCAGATCGGTCGCATCGGCGACGTCGAGGAAGAAACGTTCGATGTCGACCTCCGGCGCACAGATATAGGCCGGCGCGGCTAAGATCGCGCCATCAGCGCCGTTATCCTTCGCAAACCTAACGTTAGCGATCGTTGTCTCGGTGTTGTTGGCCGTGCAACCGAAAAAGATCGGCATTTTCGTCGTCTTCATTTTCGCAGTCTCGACGATGATCTTGTTCTTTTCCTCCGGGGAGAGCATGGAGGTCTCGCCGGTCGAGCCCATGACCAGTACTGCGGCTGTGCCGTGATCTTCCTGAAATTTGAGCAAGCTGCGAAAGGCCGCAAAATCTACCGAGCCATCCTTGTTGAACGGAGTGATCAAGGCCACGAACGATCCAGATAATTTCTTATTCAACATCCATCGACTCCATCCTCGGCAAACAAGCTCAGATTCTATCACGTGTTAGCCAGCGGTGGCTAATGGCTTCATGAACACTTGCACGTCGGGAGGCGAGCCTGACCATCTTTCGATGTCGACTAGAACACTCAATGCGCTCGGGCCCTGGCTCAACTTTGATGTGCCAATATCGAGCGTAAGCACGTTGGGATTGCCATGCCGTTCCGGCGCATCTGCATCGTTGCTTGGATCGAACCAAGCCCCGGTCGCCATAATTGCGACCTGCGGCATCACTCCTTCGTCAAGCACGGCGCTCGCCAAGCATGCACCACGGTCATTATAGACCTGCACCAAATCCCCATCCCTGATGTCGCGCGGCGCGGCATCGGTGGGATTCATCTGAATGGCTTCACGTCCCGCGATTTTGCCCGATTGCGAAACTGGTCCCGGGTCCATTTGGCTGTGCAGGCGGCCCTGTGGCTGGTGGGTGACAAGGTGGATCGGCCACTGTTCCGCGCGCGGGCTGCCGAGCCATTCGGCGGGAGCTATCCACGCAGCGTGCCCAAGACAATCGTCGTAGCCGAAACCGGCGATCGTCTCCGAAACAAGCTCAATGCGACCGGATGGCGTTTTGAGCGGGTGTCGTTCGGGATCGTGACGAAACTCTTCAAATAGAACGAAGTCTCGGTCGGGTGACGGCAACTCAACCGAGCCCTCGGCCCAGAACTGCTGAAAGTCCGGCAGTTCGATACTTTTACCTACAGCTTTGTCTCGGAGCTGGTCGTAGATCCACTGACACCAGCCCATTTCGTCCCGACCTTCGGTAAAGGCTTGCTCATAGCCGAGGCGCCCCGCGAGTGCGCGGAAGATGTCGTAGTCGTTCATTGATTCGCCAAGCGGCTCGATTGCTTTGTGCATGGCAAAGACGAAGGGGTCGCGCGAAGAACCACCGACGTCATTGCGTTCGAGCGTTGTCGTTGCCGGAAGGACGATGTCGGCGCGTCGCGCGGTCGGGGTCCACCAGCTTTCGTTGACGATGATTGTTTCTGGTTTCTGCCAGGCGTGCCGCAGGCGGTTGAGATCCTGATGATGATGAAATGGATTGCCACCGGCCCAATAAATCAGCTTGATCTCGGGATAAGTATCGTTTCGGCCATTGAACTCATAGCTCGTGCCGGGATTAAGCAGCATGTCGGCGATCCGCGCGACGGGAATCGCCCTGTTGGCCGGATTGGGCGGTAGTGAGAATTCTGGACCTGGAATATCGACGCGTGGTGCACCGACCCCGTTGAGCGAGCCGTGGGCGAAACCGAAGCCGCGGCCCGGCAGCCCGATGCCCCCAACGATCGCGGCAAGAGTGATCGCGGCCCAGTACGGCTGCTCTCCGCGGTGCGCCCGCTGCAACGACCATGAGCATGTAATGAAGCTGCGCAAGTCAGCAGTACGGCGGGCAAGATCGATAATTGTGTCGCGCGGCACGCCGCAAATCTGCGCTGCCCATTCGGCGGTCTTCGCGATATCGTCCTCTTCGCCGAACAGATAGCGGCGAAAACTCTCAAATCCAACGCAATAGCGCTCGAGGAAATCACGATCGTGTCGTTGCTGTGTCACGAGCGTATATGACATGGCGAGCATGAGTGCGGTGTCGGTGTTCGGGCGAATCGGGATCCACTCCGCATTCAGGAATTCAGGACAGTCCGATTTCAGCGGACTCACCACGACAAATTCGATGCCCGCCTCTTTGGCGCGTCGCAGCCAGACTTCCAACGCGTGCGCCCCAGTGCCACCTGAGGTGACCTGTGCGTTTTTCATCGCTAAGCCACCGAACGCGATCACCAACTGGGTATGCTTTACTACCGAAGGCCAGTCAGTAACGCGGCCGGTGACAGGCTGATAGGTGCCGATAACGTATGGCAGAAGAAACTGCGCTGCGCCCCAGCTGTAGTTGCCAATCTGGTCGACACAGCCACCACCTAGAAACAAAAATCGCCGCACAAGCGATCGGGCGTGATGCAACCGTCCCGCCGACGACCAGCCATAGGAGCCACCGAAAATCGCTTCAGCGCCAAAGCGGCCACGCACGCGTGACAGCTCGGATGCTACGAGATCCAGCGCGGTATCCCAGGACACTTCAAGGAATTCGTCAGCACCAGTACGCTCGCGGCCTTCGCGCCAACCCTTTCGCACCGCCGGTCGCTTGATGCGCAATGGCGAGTGCACCATAGCGGGAATCGCTGCAAGCATCCCGGACGGTGCGGGGTCACGCGGAAACGGTTCGCACCCTATAACGCGCCCATCCTCAACCAGAGCCGTGAAAGCTCCCCAATGAGCCAAAGAGGGAAAGCGTGCGATGGTCATTCGACACGCCTGCGCACTGTCTTTGGATTTTTTTCTATGAGGTCGCGATATTCGGGCGATTGCGTGACCTGACTGCGAGCGTGGTCGGCCTGGGCTGCGAATTCCAGAATCCGTTTGCGTCGGTCCGCCAACACCAATTGCTTCGTCAGCGCAACAGCTTTGGGCGAATTGCGCGAAAGAATTTGCGCGATTGAGAGAGCCGCTTCATAAGAGTCAGGCGCTACGCGATGGACAAGGCCGCACGCAAGCGCTTCAGAGGCATCGATCAATCGACCGGTCAGCATCAGGTCCAGTGCGACCGACTCGCCAACGATACCGGGCATAGTGATGGCGCTGATCCCAGAAATCATACCGTGCTGTACTTCCGGAAATCCTAGGCGCGATCCCACGGCTGCGATCCGAAAATCGCAATGGATGGCCAGCGTCAGACCCATTCCGATCGTAAAGCCGTGCAGTGCGGCAATGACCGGCTTATTAAGTTCAATACCGACGCCGGGAATCGCGCGCATCAGGGTGTCGGTGGAAACCATCGCTCCTGTGCGTTGAATCTCCTTAACATCAGAACCAGAGCAAAAGGCCTTTTCTCCAGCGCCGCGAAGAACAATCACGCGTAGCTGCGGATCAGCAGCGGCATCGCTCCAGATGTTAGCGAGGCGCTCCTTACTAGGCACATCCAGAGCATTCAACTTATCGGGGCGATTTAACGTCACGACCATAATTCCATCGGAAATCATTTCGTGCAGGATGCTCATCTGTCGCTGTCCGTGTCCGATTGAATTAGATATGCCAGAACCTTAAGAAAGGTCACGGTATCTGCGCAAGGCAACCCTACGCGGATAGTTGAGCTTGTTTGGCATTGATTGGATTCCGCAGATGAAAGCAATTGTGATCGAGGCATTTGGGCCGCCGGAAAACTTGAAAGTTCACGATTTTCCCACTCCCAAGCCGGGATCTCACGACATCCTTGTGAAAGTTGAAGTCGCCGGTGTGTGTCACCACGATGTCCTGCATCGGGCCGGCAGGCTGCCCGGAGCTAAGACGGGCGTCGTTCCCGGTCACGAAACTGCTGGCCAGGTCGTCGCCATTGGTCAAGAGGTTGCGACGCATGCCCTTGGCGACCGAGTTGTCATCTATCAGCGTCGATTTTGCGGTCAGTGTCGGAATTGCCTTCGCGGACGGCAGGATATGTGCCGCGCTCTCGGTTTACCTGCCGTGGATACCGAGGGCGGCTATGGGGAGTTTGTGTGTGTTCCGGCCAACATGGGAATCAAGGTCCCCGATCGCGTCGATTGGGTTGCGGCTGCGCTTTCATGCTGTCCAATTGGCACCAGCTTACGCGCTTTGAAGGAGGTCGCCCGAATAAGCCCGGGCGACACCGTGCTGATCACGGGAGCGAGTGGTGGTCTGGGCGTGCATCAAATCCAAATCGCCCGCGCCCTTGGGGGGAGGCCAATTGCAGTCACGACAAGCCCGTCCAAGGGCAATATTCTAAAGTCGTTGGGCGCCGAAGAAGTAGTTGTCACTAAAGACCTCGCATATTCCTCTGATGTCTGGCGGCTAACCGACAAGCGCGGCGTCGATATCGCAATCGACAATGTCGGTCTTACTTTGCCAGAAACGCTGCGCTGCATGGCTCAAGGCGGCATCGTCGTTGTGCTCGGCAATGTGGGTGGGGATGCTGTGCTGGTACCACCTGGTCTGCTGATTGGCAGACGATTGCGAATAAGTGGCTCTGGAATGGCGACGCTGGAGGACGTTCGACAGTCTCTCGCGATGCTGCAAGCAGGTATGATCAAGGCTGTGATAACGGCGTCGCTCAAATTCCCGGAGGCGGCAAAGGCCCACGCTATGATCGAGGCCCGCGCTGTCGAAGGACGCGTCGTGTTGCAAGGCTGGTGATCGATGACGATTGCACGCTTGCTGTTGCGCTCCGCTCAGCTCTGGAGCGATAAGCCAGCATTAATTGATGAGTTACGCGACCATTCGATTTCATTTTCGCAAATGGCCAATGCTGCTTTTTCTTTCGGATCGAAGCTTCGGCGGCTCGGCCTTACCACTGGAGATAGGGTCGCGATACTCGGAGATGCGACGCCGGAATATCTCGTCGCGGACTACGGCATTATGTCTGCCGGTCTAGTGCGTGTGCCACTTGATCCGAGCCTCTCAATCGATGAATTGGCAAATCAAATCCTAGATGCCGAAGCGCGTTTGCTGCTGTGTGATGATGCCCGCACAGAGCTGGCCCTTTTGCTTACCGAGAAGGCGAGGGGCGCGGTCCGACACTTAAGCATCGACATGGGAGTTTTTGATTTTCCGGATCGCGAAGCCATCGGTGTCACACTCTGCGATGAGGAAATAGGCCTAAGCTCGCTTGCTTCGCTCAATTATACGGGTGGAACATCCGGTGAGCCGAAGGCCGTTATGCTTGGCCACGATAACTTGCGAGCCATTGTACAGAATGTCGTCATGGCGCGCGCTATGGGACCCGGCGATGTGATGGTCAACATGCGCCCCCTGTGGCCGATTGCTGGCATCATCGTGCTCGCTCATCTGGCCGCAGGCGGTGCGGTGGCACTCGGCGGGCGTTTCGAACCCACTCGCATGATATCTTTACTTCAGAAATATCGCGCGGCGACTACGTCCATGGTCCCGACCCATCTGGTCCGACTGCTTCGCGATTGTCCGCCGGCCACGCTCCGTTCGCTTGATGCACTCCGCAGCATCGACATCGGCGCAGCGGCGATACCTTTGGAAACGTTTGAACAGGCTCTGGACGCACTCGGCCCGAAGATTGGCGTTCTCTATGGGCTCACTGAGGCATCGTGGAGCTGTTATCAACCCCCGTCAGCTCTTGACGCGCCACAGGATGTGCGCCGCGCGCGGATGCAATCAGTCGGGCTTCCAGTATTCGGATGCGACGTCATGATTGATACCGCAAACGGTTCTAAGTTTTTCGAGCAATCTGGAGAGATTTTGATTCGGGGCGCGCATGTCATGAAGGGCTACTGGAAACGACCAGATTTTAGCGCGCAGGTTCTAAAGAATGACTGGTTCTGCACCGGCGACCTTGGCATGGTCGACCAAAACGGGCGTGTTTCGATCATTGGCCGGATTAAGGAAATTATCCGCACTGGAGGAAGGTCGGTTGTGCCGGATGAGATCGAGGCCGCCTTATGCCAGCATCCTGCTGTGGCGGAAGTCAGCGTCGTCGGTATCCCGGATGCAGAATGGGGCGAGCTTGTGACCGCGGTAATCGTTCCAGCACCTGGGGTCGACGTCAGCGAACAAATTCTGAAGGACCATTGCGCCGCGTTGCTCTCCCCGCATAAGCGCCCCAAAAGCGTTAAAATCGTTCGGGAGTTGCCGAAGTCGCACTATGGAAAAATCCAACGGAGCAAAGTGCGAGCCACTGCCATGGGGAAAATTTCCGGCGAGACTGCAGAATGAAGCTGTCTCTGTCTGTGCGCGTTGGAGAAAAGTACACGAACAAGCGCGAAGCCGCGATTTCGCTGGACGAACTCGCTGATATTGCAGTCGCTGCCGGCTACCACGCGATTTGCATGCGCGCCTCCCAAATCGGTATCCATTCACGGCGCGAGGAGGTTGTATCGAAAGCTCGTCTTCTGCGCGAACGAGGCCTCCGCGTCTCGATGGTTACTGGTGATTTTGCAATTCCGGAAAATACAGATGAGGCTCCGCATGCCCTCCGCAACATCGAGCCCTATCTTGATCTTGCTGAGGTCCTAGATTCCCACCTCGTGCGTGTCGCACTCAGGAAAGATGAGGACATCGTTTGGGCGCAGCGCGCAGCCGACATTGCAAAGGAACGCGGTGTCATGCTGACGCACCAGTGCCACAACCGCTCGCTGTTTGAGCGCATTGACGAAACGTTGGATGTCCTGCGCCGCATCGGTCGCGTTAACTTCGGCCTGACCTATGAACCGGCTAATTTGGAATGCTGTGGGCAGAGTTACAGGAGGGAGACGCTCAAACGTTTTGCTCCTCACCTCGTAAACGTCTATTTCCAGAACCAACGCCTCAATCCTGCTGGGCAATCGGTCATGAAGACTTGGTGCTGTGGCGACGTGTCGTTCGACCAGATTCCGCTGTGGGACAATGGCGGTATCGACTTTCCGAAAATCATCGCTGCGCTTGAGGAGCTTGGGTATACAGGACACGTGACGGTACACCAGGCTGCACTGTCCACGCCGCAGGACGATGCCGGCAGGAGCGCGCAATATCTGCGCTCGATCGGAAATTTTGAACCGGCCGTCCCGGCCATGTAGCGGACCGTCGCGCTGTCCGCGCCTGACCTAACATTGGCGTCTGCGAGCTTATGCACCGCCAGGGGCGTTCCTGCGCTGCTACATGCGCATTGGTTCGGCCCGCTGTCCAATGACAGAGGCCAAGATCGCGGCGTGACGCAAAAGGTTCTCTGTGATCGTGAGGTAGCCCTGTTCTCATGGTGTGGGATGTGGGGCGTTCCCATCGCGTTCGTCCTTGCGGGGGATAACTTGATCATCTCGCGTGGCAAGAAACCTTCCAACAAATGCAGCGTGGAATGGGGTCCGACCGTCATTTTGCGTGGCAAGAACCCTCAGGATCGAATGTCCGCTTTGGGTCAAAAGCGGACATTGGAGTGCGTCCGCGCCATGTCCGCTTTACCCCCAAAAGCAGACATCGGAACTCAGTCCCGCGATGTCCGCTTTGTGCCAAAAGCGGACATGGGAACTCACTCAATGATCGAGTCTGCCCGGGCGATGAGAGTCGGCGGAATCAAAATGCCAAGTTTCTTGGCTGTTTTTTGGTTGATAATTAGCTCGAATGTCGTGGGTTGCTGCACTGGTAGGTCGGAAGGCCTGGCGCCTTTCAAAATTTTGTCGATATAGGTCGAGGCGCGTCGAAGCAAGTCCGGCACATTCGGGCCATAGGTCAAGAGCGCGCCGGCGTCGATGAGCCAGCTTGGCACACCAACAAGGACGAGCTGGTTCTTATCTGCAAAATCGCCTATCCGCGTCCGGTTCAGGAATATCAGTCGTGAGCCGATAACGATGAGAGCTTCGGCCCGTTCGCGCAGAGCAGCCTGAAATCCGCTGTCAAAATCTCTAGGCTCCCGTACTTCAAGGGATTGGAGCTGAACCCCCAATGTGCCTGAGGCTCGCTGAGTTTCGCGAAACTCGGGGTCTGCGTGGTTGGGATTCCAGAGAATTGCGACCCGAGAGACTTGGGGCATCACTTCCTTGAGCAGTTCAACCGATTTTCCGGCGAGCATGTCGTGGATGTAGGTCAGACCGGTGATGTTTCCTCCGGGTCGCCCAAGGCTTTTAACAAGGCCGCTTTCTACGGGGTCATTGCTCACGACAACCACAGTCGGTATCGTCGCCGTCGCGTTTTTCACAAAAGGAGCCTGCTCTCCTCCAAAGGAGAAGATGACGTCTGGCTTGAGACGCACCAAATCGTCGGCAGCTTCCTGTAATCGGTCGTACTGCCCATCTCCGTCGCGGTATTCAATGATGATATTTTTGCCGTCGGTGTAGCCCAGCTGTTCGAGTCCCTGAAGAACTGGGTCAATGGTAGCCTTTTCCTGCTTTGCATTAAGCAGGATGCCGATGTGCCGCATCGGTACTTTTTGCTGTGCGCGCACCACAAGCGGCCGGAACGCCGCTGCACTGCCGAGAAGGGTGATAAACTCGCGCCGCCTCATTCGATCACCTCGTCGGCGCGGGCGAGCACGGACGGAGGCATACTGAGGCCGATCGTCTTGGCGGTCTTGAGGTTGATCACCAGCTCGTACTTTGTCGGCACCTGTACCGGAAGATCGGCCGGCTGCTCGCCTTTGAGGATGCGATCAACGTAACCGGCCGCTTGCCGATGTTGGTCGCTGAAATCTGGGCCGTAGGAGATAAGACCGCCCTTGGTAACGTAGATGCGCCAAGGATAAACCGTCGGAACCTTGTGTCGGGCCGACAGCTTGACAATCAGATCGCGGTGAACGATCGCATAGGCGCTCCCCGTTAGGACCAAACCGCCCCTTGAACTCGCGAGCGCCGTTACGGCGCGTTCAATCTCGCCGACGTCACGCACGTTGACCGCGCTTACCTCCATACCAAGTGAGGGCGCAACAGACTGGATAGCGGCGAACTGGCCAATCCCGGTTGAACCGGTGTGGTCACGAAGGACACCCGCCCGCGTTACGCTTGGCGCAATTTCTTTCAGCAACTCCAGCCATTTTCCGGCCATACCGTATTCGAAAGGCGTGAAACCGGTCACGTTGCCGCCGGGGCGCGCTAGGCTTTCGACAACGCCGCCGCCGACGGGATCGGCTACAACGGTGAACACGATGGGGATTGTGCGGGTCGCCTCCAGAAGCGACAGCAAGACCGAGCTACCGGAAGCCAAGATGACGTCCGGTGTGAGCGCAACCAATTCTGCAGCATATTTGCGAGTATCGGCAGGGTTGCCCGCGGTCCATCTAATGTCGATCCGCACGTTGCGATCAACGCTCCAGTTCAACTCCTGCAACCCCTGCAGGAACGCTGCCATACGCGCCTGCCCTTCTGTATCGTTTGCGGCAGTGCCAATGAGCACGCCGATCTGCCGCATCTGGTTGGACCGCTCCGCACGTGCCGCGGGCGACCAAGTGGCAGCAGCCCCACCAAGAAGTTTGATGAACTCGCGCCGCCTCATTCGATCACCTCATCGGCGCGCGAAAGTACAGATGCCGGCACGGCGAAGCCGAGCGCCTTGGCGGTCTTGAGATTGATGACGAGCTCGTACTTGGTCGGCGCCTGCACCGGGAGATCGGCCGGCTTCTCGCCTTTGAGGATGCGATCAACGTAACCGGCCGCGCGGCGGTACTGGTCAACAAAATCGGCTCCATAGGCAATCAGGCCGCCGGCAGTAACGAAGACGCGTTCGTAGTAAACTGTGGGTAGCTTGTAACGCGCCGCTAGTTTGACGATTAGGTCGCGATGACGCAGCGATGCCCCACTTGCCGCCACAATGAGACCCCCGTTCGGAGCACGCGCGAAACTCTCGATTGACTGCGTAATCTGGTCCGCGTCGCCAAGGTTGATCGGATTGACGTTCACGTTGAGCGCCGGTGCGACGGTGGCAATGGCAGCAAATTGGCTTGTCCCGGAGCCTTGCGAGGCGTCCCGAAGAATCGCCACCCGTGTCACACTTGGCGCCGTCTCTTTAAGCAATTCGAGCCATTTGGCGGCCATGCTGTATTCGGTACTCATGAAACCGGTGACGTTGCCGCCAGGCCGCGCCAGGCTGTCAACGAAGCCAGCGCCGACCGGATCGCCGAACACCGGCGCCACAATCGGCACCGTCCGAGTTAGCTGCAGCAATGGCGCTACGGTCGATGTTCCATGTGCCAGGATGACGTCCGGCGCGAGTGCAACCAACTCTGCTGCGTGCTTGCGAATTCCAGCGGCATCGCTCGTGGCCCAATGGGTATCAATCTGCACGTTTTGGCCAATACTCCAGCCCGCTTGCTGTAATCCTTCCAGGAACGCCCCAACCCACGTCTGAAATTCTACATCGTCCGCATTTGCACCTAGCAGCACGCCGATGCGTCGCATGCGCTCGGGCTGTTGTGCGCGAACTGCAAACGGCAAAGCAACGGCCAAGCCAGCAACTACTTTGATGAACTCGCGCCGCCGCATGTGGCCGCCCCGCCAGGCAAAAGTGGGTCAAAGGCTAGCATGCAGCGGCCGGTCCAGCATGCGACGCGATGTCCGCTTTGGGTCAAAAGCGGACATTGGGGCACCTCCGAGCAATGTCTGCTTTACCCCCAAAAGCGGACATTGTAACTCAGCCGCGCAATGTCTGCTTTGTGCCAAAAGCGGACATCGGCGAGTGTCACTGGATTATCTCGTCAGCGCGACCTAGCAATGAGAGCGGAACGGCGAGGCCGAGAGCCTTGGCGGTCTTGAGATTGACGATTAGCTCGACCTTCGTGGACTGCTGGACTGGCAGGTCGGCCGGCTTCTCGCCCTTTAGGATACGCCCCAGGTAAATCGCTGCCTGGCGATATAAGTCGGGCGCGCTGATGCCGTAACTCATAAGACCGCCGGCGACTGCGAACTCACGCCACGGCGAGACAGCGGGTATAACGTGGCGGGCCGCTATAGCGGCAAGTTGGTTCAGCCGGCTGTTAAATAATGCATCATTGACTAGGACAACTGCTGCGGCTCGCATTTGCCCGAATGTCGTGAAAGCTGTGTCGATCTCACTTTCCGTCCTAGCGTTCAAAATATGAATTTCCTGACCGAGCGCGCCGCCTGCCGTCTGCGACTCTCTTGCTTGGACTGCGGCCCTGGGATTGTTCGGGTTAATGAGGAGGCCGACAATGGTCGCGCTAGGGAGCAACTCGTGCACCACTTCAAGCCGCTTCGGGCCGACCTCGTCCACCAACGAAGCGACGCCGGTTAAATTACCGCCTGGCCGGCTTAGGCTGTCGACAAGTCCAAACGCAACAGGATCGGCGCCCGTTATAAAGACAATCGGAATCGTCTTGGTAGCTTCCTGCGCCGCTCGCACCGCAGGGGTATTGGCGACGATCGCCGTCACGTTGCGGCGGACCAGATCCATCGCCATCGCCGGCAAGCGGTCGTACACGTCATCCGCCCAGCGATATTCGATCTTAACGTTCTGGCCATCGATATAACCACCTTCTTTGAGGCCCTGATGGAATCCCGCCACCGAAGCAGCATACCCATCTGACGATCCGCCGTTGAGGAATCCAATAACCGGCATCGCTGTTTGCTCCGCTCGCACTGCGAGCGGCCATGTGGCGGTCGCGCTGCCAATCAGCGCGACGAACTCGCGCCGCCTCATTCGATCACCTCGTCGGCGCGAGTAAGTACCGACTGCGGAATGGTGAGGCCCAGTGCTTTGGCAGTCTTGAGATTGACTACAAGCTCGTACTTCGTGGGCGCCTGCACAGGGAGTTCGCCCGGCTTCTCGCCTTTGAGAATGCGATCGACATAGCCGGCCGCGCGCCGGAACTGGTCGGCAAAATCAGGTCCGTAGGAGATCAGGCCACCATTCGCGGCGCTGAAGCGGTCGTAGGTGATGGCCGGCAGCTTATAGCGGGCGACGAGTTTCAAGATCAGATCACGATGACCCGTGATCATCGCGCCGCCTGTCATAATCGCACCGCCATTGGGGCTATGGGCAAAGGCCTCTACGGCGCTGGCAATTTCGTCGCTGTTGCTAACGCTGACCGGCGTCACTTGCAGCCCGACTGAGGTCGCCATGGCCTGAATAATACCGAACTGGGCGATCCCGGTAGGGTTGGTTTCGTCGCGAAAAACAGCCACCCGGCTCACGTGCGGCGCGATCTCCTTGAGGAGATCGACCCATTTTCCGCCGAAACTGAATTCGTAGTTCATGAAGCCTGTAACGTTGCCCCCTGGCCGGGCCAAGCTATTGAGGATGCCAGAACCGACCGGATCGCCCACCCGCGTAAACACGATCGGCACCGTGCGCGTGAGTTGCTTGACCGCCGTCGTCCCTGGGGTGCCAGAGGTGAGGATGATATCCGGCGTCAACGCGAGTAATTCCGCGGCGTAGGCGCGAGCGGCTTCGGGGTTGCCTTGATACCATCGATAGTCGATCCGCGCATTGCGGCCGATGATCCAGCCCGATTCTGCCAATCCTTGAGAGAATGCTCCGACCAATGCCGGCGCTTCTGGATCGTCCGCTCCGTTATTCATCAGCGCGCCGATGCGCCGCGTGTGCTCTTGCTGCGCGCGCGCCGCGAGCGGCCATGCGGTCGCTGAGCCAACAATTCCTTTAATGAAATCGCGGCGTCGCATTACAGCCCCCAAAGGTCCGTACCACGCCGATACCGGCTAATTACATCAGGGATTTGCGACCGGCGGAATGGGGTCCGACCCTCATTTCGCGTGGCAACATCCTCAGGACCGGATGTCCGCTTTGGGTCAAAAGCAGACATCGGAGCGGATGAGGTGAATGTCCGCTTTACCCCCGAAAGCGGACATCGGTTATGCGTGTCGGGATGTCCGCTTTGTGCCAAAAGCGGACATATGCGGTGCAGCAATTGACAGTCATATCCAGCGCCGCACCCTCGCGACGTAGTTGTCATATGCCGCTTACCGCTTGGCATGTCGTCGGCGGCGTAGGC
>Ga0306925_10001017_pt1 | contig 22022 bp, 28 predicted proteins | sample flu12Cox44000176_FD_203755 | JGI IMG/M metagenome (GOLD analysis project Ga0306925, IMG submission 203755) | Lab enrichment of tropical soil microbial communities from Luquillo Experimental Forest, Puerto Rico - flux8day.12C.oxic.44.000.176 (v2)... | ecosystem: Environmental > Terrestrial >... | reverse complement strand
TGACATGCTCCAACAGCTCCCCCCGACAGCTTTCGATCCAGCGCTCCGCCACCCCGTTCTGCCAGGGACTCTCGAACGAGGTTTGGATCGCCTCAATCCCGAGGGATCGCACGGCAGTGGGACCTCGACTCCGTACTTCCGGTCCCGGTCGAAGATCAGAAACCGCGGAACCGAGCCAAACGGAAAGGCCTCCCGCAACTGCTGCGCGACTCACTGGCTCGTCGGATGCTTGGTGACGTTGCAGTGCAGGACGCGCCTCCGGTCATGGGCGATCACGAAAAAGCAGTACGGCACGCCAAAGCTGATGGTGGGAACCGTGAAGAAGTCCATCGCGGCAACCACTTCCTGGTGGTTGCGCAGAAAGGCCAGCCATCGTTTACCTGGCTCGGGGTCCCTTGGCGCTCGTTTCATCCAGCGGGAGATCGTCCGTTCCGAGATGTCGAACCCGAGCATCAGCAGTTCCCCATGGATGCGTGGCGCTCCCCAAGTGGGGTTTTCCGCAACCATGCGGAAGATCAACCCCGCAGCTCCTTCGGCGTCGGCCTTCGCCCAACCGGCCACCGGATCCGGGAGATCAGCCTCCAATACATGCGAAAGCCGGCCCGGTGCCAGCGGATAACAGTTTCAGGAGTGACGATGATGACCACCTGCTTCCATCGCGACCACAGCCGACTGATGGCAACCCAGAAGAACTTGTCAAACAGATTGAGAGCTGGCCGAGGACGACGCCGTTTCAGCACGCTCAACCGCCGTCGCAACACGAAGTTTTCAAAGATGAGATCTTGGCGGTTAGAACATTCGAAGGAGCGACCCGAGCGCGAGCCACAGCACGCTGAGCATAATCGAAGTTATAAGAATTCTGGCAGCCGGCCGCCGGCTATGTGACTAATTTCAATGTCGGCCAGAGTTTTGGCGAGGCACAGCCTCAACGTGCGGAGGGATGCAGGAGCCAGCTCAGGTCAACGCCGACGGCGAAGGAAAAGATGTTGAGCTGCAACGGTATGCTGCGGTTGTAGTCGAATTCCAGGTCGAGGTGCGAGGTAGGCTTGAAATCGATACTGCCGTTGAAGCCGTTATCACGGACGAGGTCTGCGCCGCCAGTGGAAACGCTGGCGTTCTTGTAATTTTTGCGATTGGTGGTAGGTCCACTCGCGGAGCAGTGTAAGGATTTGCCACAACGGAATACTCGGCTGATCATGGTCTGGTTTCCCCACGGTGCGACATCATAGGCTGCGACCGTGAAGCTGAACTGACCGGGGTCGTATTCCAGCCCGCCGTCGAACGCAGCGTTGTATCCGAAGGTGATGAAGGGGCGATGGAAATAACGAGTGTCGAGAATGGTGTTGCCGACCGTGGCATCGAGAAAGGGCGAGAAGTCGCCGAAGGCATGATCAACGTGGTTCGCAAAATTCCAAGTAGCGTGGCCGGTACTCAGTCCCTTCCCGGTGTCTCCGGTCGGAGCCGTCAGGCGAACCGTAGAGGCCAAATTCATGAAAGGGTCCGGATAGCTCAGCCGAAGATCCGTGAAGACGTTTCCGACGCCGATGCCGGAGGCCGCCCCTGGATTGCTTTGTTTCGTGGAAGAGGGTGTCCCGATGAAATAGAAAGGAACACCGAAGTCGATCCCGAAATGACGCGTAAAGTTGCGGCCGACGGCAGCTCCCAGATCGTAGACGGTGCCATCGGAACTGGAGCTGCCTTCAAAGCGCGTGCCCAGCGTCCACCCAGGCACGAAGCCACCCGTGCTGCCACCATTCGGAGCGGTGGCAGCGGGATTCGGGGATTGAGCATCCAGAAGGGGACAAAGAACCAGGAATGCAAGCGCACAGACGAGCCCACGGCGCGAGAGCATTTGGGTTGACGACATGGTTTTCTGGAATCGGGCGGAAATACCGTTCACAACTCACCTTCGTCAAGAGGAATTAGTTTCACAAACTCAAAAACGAAAGCAGCACCCTGAGCCGCGTTCAACCATGGCTCATGTGGGGAGGCGGCTGGAGTATCCCTTACTTCCAGTTTAGAGTTCGAGGTCGCTTGAAGAAGAGCAATGCTGTACGGCGGTTTTCGTATTCACTACCTGTTCGGGAGGGCGGGTGAGGGCCCATGGAGCAAATAGGAGAAAACTGCAAGTCGGTCGTAGGTTAGAACGCGAAAACATCCACGATCAGATTCGCTTTGCGATTCAGCAGAACGATGTGGCCGCTGACTAAGACGTGTGCGCAGTCCTCATCAGTTCGCAGTCAACGAACGTAATCTGCGTGACTTTGATGAAGGATCAGTTGGTCACGAATGGTTTCTTGAGGCCTGGTCGCACGCTTTAGAGGAATAGGCCAAATCTGTTCCACAGCGCGTCTTTAACCTTTTACGCTGACGGTTACGGATCTTACTAAATGAAATTTCAGACGCGTCTCCGCGCCCAAGGATATATCTTTCTTTCCTGTCGCCGCCGCTCCGGCAGTTCCTGCCCCTGCGCCGATCGCGCTGCCGATCAAGGCTCCCTTGCCCCCTCCGGCCAGTCCGCCAATCAGCGCACCACCCGCTGCGCCACCGCCGATGAAACCAAGGTTGCGCTTGTTGTGATTCTGTCCCGTTTTCGCAACGGTGTTGGTCTCGATGTCGTAGGACTTGCCGTCGACTTCCACGGAGCTAAGCGCCACACTTAACCGGGCCGGGACGTGGAGGCGGCCCGAGTCTTTTGCGTCAACCACACGGCCAGTCACGTGCGCACCTGCAGGAATGATCGTCTTTCCATCCTTGACCACAGGTTGCGAGAGACTTGCCGCAAAGCTATCTCCTGCGTGATTGGTGTTGCTGGCAAGCGTTTCGTCCACGGTTACCTCAAATTGCGCCCCTTCTGGAATCGTGACCTTAATGCTCGACTCGAACAAACCACTCAGCAACCCCTTCTTCGAATCATTTGCAGCGTCGGCCGTCCCCTGACTATTTTGTTCAACATTCGACTCCGCAGTCGCGCTCGACGCAGGCGCGTGATTACACCCAGCAAGCAAGAGCGCTGATAGAAATGCGCTACAAAGAATTTGACCCAAAGACCGATTCACTTTGCCACACCTCCACCCTTCGATTTAGCAAACAGCGCGCCATACACGGCGAGTATAAGTTACTGAATACAAGCAGACTATTGGCCACGAAAGCGCTTGCGCTATGTAATTATTTCATGGCTCCTGCAGTGGCCATGGCTACTCCTAGCCGCATCCGAGGAGGTCCAGAGTCCAGAACCAATTTTTTGCGTGTACTTGGCCATCGAGAGGACTCAGCTGCAACTCGTGACCGCAAGGCATACTCTGGCGCTAATCTTGCTGCGTAACGCTTCCCTCAGGCGCGATCGCTTCTGCCATACGGAAAATGGCCGCGAGCACTTCGAGGACGACCCGGCAATATAAAACCCAGAAGAAATACCCGACTAAAGCCGCAAGCAAGGCAAGCAATCCCTGCACCGGTGCTTGCTGAAAGGCCAGCACCACCCAGGCGACACCGACGACAAGCCCGACAAGCAGATGGAGCCCGTAGAGAAACTTCAACATCCGAGGCGTTGCCCACACACGAAATGTGAAATCCATTAATCCTTCCCACATTCCTTTTGCTTCCGGCATGTGATCTCCTCCTAAGAGACCCATCTCAAGGAAGAAGTATAGACAACAGACGGCTTACGCATCGGACGACATCTGCCGAACGCCGCGAAAGCGACAATTGGTGCTACGGCGAGCAAATGTGAAAACGGATGGCAAACGGCCTGTGCTAAGGACAGTCCTCACGTCCACGCCCGCCGTCGATTCATGAGGACCGGCAAGCGGGTTATGCGAGACGCGTTCGGCACTTCTGGCTACTCGGGAGCGGCGCGCTGGCTGGGGAGAGGATTGGAGCGGATGGCGGCGGCTAAACAGGCTTATTTCCCAGGCCTCCTGGCGCAGCTTTACGCGTGTACTTCGCCAAAACGACGAGCGACTTAATGGACGTGCACAAGGCACAAAAAAAGACCGGCAATCCAGAAGATCAGCACCGTGCAGACGAGTGTGAAAACGTTTTCGAAGCTCAGCATTGGTGTGGATCTGGGAGATCGCTCCAGTGCGTACTGCATTTTGAATGAAGCAGGAGAGATCGTTTTGGAGCACAAGCTGCCGAGCACACCGGAAGCCATGAAGCAGGTTCGGTCGTATGCCGCGGTGTCGCATCGTTCATCATTTCGGGATTGTAAAGCGACGGCCTACTTGCTCATGCTCGGTCGAGTCGCGCCGACTATTCTATTACTATGGCAAGTTCTCGAACGGCCACTTGTCAACCAAATGCATTTTTGCTTTGGCAGCGATAACATTCGCCGACTTCTCACAGAAAAGGCATATAAATTTCTGTCGCTCGCCTTCTACCGGTTCGAGATTTTCATCTGTGCTGAGACGGACTACTGCCATCGGAAGCTTGCAATTAGGGCAAGAAAACAAAAGCGTATGAACGTATCTCGTGGTCATCGGCGGCCCTCCGAGATTTGAGGACCAAATTTTAATTGTGACGTAATTTGTCCAGCAATACAGAGAACAATGTAGATGTTGGCCATTTTTCGACCAGCACGAAAAAGGCTATCGAATCCATCGACACAACAAAACAGGAATAGGTCGAATTGTTTGGTTCCCACCGGCATCTTCAGTGCTGAGAAGGTGAGACTCGCAAAGCGAGATCTAACTTCAGTATTGCCGATCTGGTCCAGAATCTTCAAGACGCAATCGGGGCCTCAATCCACTGGTCCGGTTAGCGCTCGACATCCCCAGCGCGCTTCACCGGGCTATTGGCTAGGAGGTTTTTGTTTGACCGCCTTAGGCGCTGGCTCGGCGATGTTGTAATCGCGCCCCACTGCCACCGTTGAGGTTCCGTCGGCATTGACCGTGACAGTATATGTTCCCTTGCCCTGCACGCCCTTTAGCTTGCCTGTCCCTCCCGTATAAGACCACGTGCCTTTGGAGGGCCCCGCCGGCTGGCCGTTTTTGATGGTCGTCGAATCGTGGAAGCTGACATGCCGGCCCCTTTCCGAGCTCCATGGTGTGCCCGGCCCGGTCCGAGTCGGCCTTTCCTACGGTTTCCGGCTTGCCGCACTGCGCCGTGCCCGAGATCTTCGTCTGCGCCATTGCGCCTGTTTCCTGCGGAATCATGGGCGAAATGACAATTCGCCAGAGACACGTCTTCGGCGGCCTTCCAGGATCGTTGTGTGGCGACCGAGAACACGGTGAGCTTAAACGCGATGCTAATCCCTAAGGTCAATTTCTGGAAGTCCACATGCGCGCTCGCACCAGGCGCGTCTGGGGTGTATCACTTTTCCCCGCTCTGTAACCTAACCCCTCAATCGAAGCAGCGGACAGAGGATAGGAGAGAGTAAACGTGCCCTCTTTTTGCGGCATCGCAAAACAAATTAACCATTGTGATTTTTATCCAGTAGCCGCCTGAGCGCGGGGCTCTCCGGTGAAAGGCACCCGTACATGAATCGTGGTCCCTGCCGACGGCTTCGAATCAATCACAATGGTCCCGCCAATCAGCCGAACTCGCTCTTGCATGCTCGTAAGCCCCAGACCTGCGCTTCGCCTTGCTGATTCGATGTCGAATCCCTTGCCCAAATCACTTACTATCAGCCGAATCTCACCTGCGTTCTCCGCTAGTTGCACGTCAATCCGTTCCGCCCCGCTGTGCTTGGCGGCATTGTGCACAGCCTCCTGTAGAACACGAAACAGACATAGCGAGATTTCCTGCGGCGCTTTTGGCACATCATGACTTTTGAAGTCGATCTCCAATTCTTGTCGGTCGCCGAATGTTTTGCACCAGCTTCTCATGCCCTTCGCAAGATCGAGAGAATCCGGTATCGAAGAGTACAACTCGTGCGACAAAGCGTAGACATTCGACGATGTATCTAACGTCATTTGTTGCAGTTCCTGCAAATGACCCCGAACTTCGGATGGCAAATCTTTGTGCTTTGCTCGAAGCTGATCGAGTCCGATAGCCACCAGAGCAAGGCGTTGGTTGATGTCGTCGTGAAGCTCCCTCGCGATCCGGACGCGTTCTTGCTCCTGTGCCTCAACCAACTTTCGGGTCATGCCGGAGAGTGCCTGTTCAGCCTGCTTGCGCTCGGTGATATCTATGTTGACGCCGAGCATTCGTGAAGGCTCGCCGGACTCATCCATAAGCACCTGCCCGCGACTAGCTATCCAATGAACACTTCCGTCGGGCCAGACCACGCGCCATTCTGCCTCTGTGGGTCGCCCGGTTCTCATCATCTCGCGAGTCAACTCTTTGATTCTTTCCCGATCTTCAGGATGAATCAGATTTTCAAAAGCGGTCAGTGTCCCGCCAAAGCCGCCCGGCGGCAAGCCGTACAATGCTTCCGTTTCCGGCGTCCAAATATCCATTCCAGTTCGAAGGTTCAAATCAAACGTTCCAATGTGAGCAGCCCACTGTCCCAATCGCAGCCGTTCCTCGCTCTCCTGCAAAGCTTGTTGTGCTTGCTTGAGTTCCGTGATGTCAATCGCCATGCCCAGCATCCGTGTCGGCTCGCCCGTGTGGCGAAAGTAAAATTGACCCTTGGCGGCAATCCACCGTATGGTTCCGTCCCTGCGCACGACGCGAAATTCCGCCGAATATGGCGTTCCGTTCTTCATCGCCTCGTTTACAGCATTCCAAACGCGGCCTCGATCTTGCGGGTGTATGCGGCGACGGAAGTCTTCCACGCATCCGGTATAGGTATGGCCTGGGATTCCAAACATGGTCTCCAGGTTGCCGAACCACGTGTCTCGCCCGCTCTTAACGTCCCAGTCCCATCCCACGGTCTTGCCGGACTCCATGGCCATGCGAAGCCGATCCCTAGCCAGGCCGAAATGCGAGGCTAGTTCGCGTTTGGCCAAATACTCTTTGATGTAGGCCGCACTCGCGAGACACACAATCATGGCGATCGCGAACGCCACGCGCAGCATACGCAGCCCGGCATTTTCGTTCCGCTCGAAAAGCTCCCAAAAAATCGGGAAAGAAATCATCACCACGACCAGCATGGCCCACACCGACGCCTGCGATTCTTGCCTGCCATCGAATGCTGCTGCTTTTGTTTCAGGACGAGGTCCTCTCCGCGCGCCTAATGGCACCCACACAAACCAGCAAACCGAAGCGGTCAGCCCTAGGCCATAGAGTTTGCCGTTAACGTATCCTCCTGAGTCGATCGATAGGTTGGCGACCGAGGAACTCAGCGCGTAGAGGGTGGACGCGCCCAACAGATGGAGGTAAGTGGATTCCCAGGCAGCCTCCACTCGTAAGGTCAACATCCCTACGGCTAGGATCAACGCAAGGTTCTCTAACAAATACAACAGGTCAAAACGCAGCGCGTAGCTAAAGTGTGCGTCACTTGGGAACAAGTACTGATAGGGGAAGACCACGTAAGCGTATACAAAGACCGACAAGAGTAGAACGAAAAGAGCGTTCAACCCCGCCGTGTATGGCTTGCGATCAGGTTGGTTATGGTGTGGAAGGGTGGCCACTGCCGCCAGCAGCACAGCAACATGGAGAAACAGCAGGGAATCGGCAATCGAATTGCCGGGAACCTCGACTCCTAGAACAAGCTCATAATACAGCGTAAGGCCCTGGTGCGCCCCCCAAAGACCATAGGCAACGGCAAGCAACGCCCAGAACAGACGGCCACCCAACGTGTTTTGGATCCCATTCCGGATCACGAAACAAGTTCCCAGAAAAAGAAGAAGTAAGTAACTAATGGCGCTGTAGGAAACTACGAAGGGACCCGGCTTTACGGCCAGTGAGAGTACCGCCTTAATTATCGCTATTCCGATCAACGCGGCGGGCCAGGAAGACGCCACTAACCTTCTCATTGACTTAGCGGTTTCAGGCATGGACTGGACCAAGTTTTTCTCCTTGGCTTGCTGTTTGAAGAACTAGCCGTTACTCAGCGATCGCAGTTCTATATTATTCGATTATAAGCGATTAGTCCTTATGCCAATAACTTGCGAAAAGCGCCGGGCTCGCGCTCGCTTGGAATTTCATGGGCGACTTTCTAAGGGAAGTCGAGTCGCTTAAGAATCGATTCGAGCAATTCTCGTGTCTTCCGATGCGGCTTCTTCTTGCCAGCTCTCAATTCGATAATCTCCCGTCACGACAGTTGTTTTCCACACGCTTTGACAAGCGCACGCGTTTAATTCCAGCTGTGCTTCGCGAGAACTTCGTCTGACTTCAAAATCAATAGGATACGTGAGGCTGCGTAACGCTGTTTCCTGGACGAATTCGGGTCGGAGGGACACCGACACCATCGCGAATGTTTGAATATGACTCACAAATTCAAGCGGGAGTCCTCCACTGACGCCAAGATCTGCAGACAGTATGAGTGATGCACTTAACAGAGCCGATATCGTTAGAGATGAACGAAAAAACGCGCTTTCCGTGGGGTAACCCGTGAGTCCGATGATAGAGCTGACTACTCAAACCAGCTTGCGGACTGCGGATCCGACTGTCTAAATATATGGGGATGGATGTGACGTGCCGCGTCGGATGGGAGTCAAATATCTGCCCGTCCGGCCCGCTCATCAATTACCTTCCCCAATTCACACGTCGGAGGAGAAGATGCCCAACATCCGAAAAGAAACCGACAGCCTCAGAATCGTCATCGCGGGTGGCGGTTTTGCAGGCGTAACTCTGGCTGCGGACCTCAATCGCTACGATGCGCGCGGCGTTGAAGTGGTGGTCATCAGCAGTGAAAACCACATGGTCTTTACTCCGATGCTTGCGGAGGTGGCGGGCCGTTCTCTTTCCGGGCTCGACGTGGTGGTGTCAGGCCGACAGGTCGCTCCCCGGGCTACCTGGTTAACGGCCACAGTAACCGCCGTCGATCTAAAAAAGAACGAGGTCGAGTACACCCGCCCGGACGGGAAAATCGCGACGCTTTCCTATGGTCACCTGGTTCTCGCCTGTGGCTCGGAGATCAACCTCGATGTGGTTCCCGGCATTGCAGCTCATGCGTACACACTCAGGACAGTCGGCGACGGCCTGACCCTCGGCAATGAAGTCATAGGACGTTTTGAGCAGGCAGCCCTGGAGCCCGAAGACGCCGAGCGGGGACGGCTGCTGACAGTTGTGGTGGTTGGAGGCGGTTTCACAGGAGTGGAAGTCGCGGGTCATCTGTTCGACCTGATGCGGAATATCCACTCCTTTTATCCGCAGTTAGGCCGCAATCGACCTCGGATGGTGCTTCTGCAGCGGGGCGCGCGAATTGTCCCCGAATTTCAGCATGATTCCCTTTCGGAGTTTGCCCTGCGAAAACTTCGCCAAAATGGCGTCGAAGTCAGGCTGAATACGGAGGTGAAAGAGGTTACGGCGCGATACGTCCGGTTGAGCACAGGAGAGCGAATAGAAACAGGTCTAACCGTTTGTTCGGTAGGGACGGCGCCGGTCGCCCTTATCAAGAAAATCGGCCTGCCTCTGGAACGGGGCAGGTTGAAAACTGAGCCTGACATGCGGGTGACAGGCACCGCCAACGTATGGGCGTTTGGCGACTGTGGGGGTGTTCCGAACGCTTGGAATGGACAGATATCTCCCCCTACGGCGCAGTTTGCACTGCGCCAAGCCAAGCAACTGGCGGCCAACCTAGTCCGGGTCCAACGCGGAGAGGCAACGCGGCCGTTCCACTTTCGCCCACAAGGACTCCTGGCTACTATCGGTCACCACAACGGAGTTGCCGAAATTTATCGGCTGAGATTCTCCGGTTTGCTAGCTTGGTTCCTGTGGAGAACTGTCTACCTGCTGAAGATCCCGACCTTCAAGCGCAAGCTCAATGTGGTCGTGGATTGGACTTGGGATATTTTCTTCAAGCCCAACATCGTGCAGGTGCACGTGGCGCAACAGCAGCGATTTAAGCAGGCCCACTACGCTGAGGGCGACTTTGTTTTTCGTAAAGGTGAACCGGGCGGTGCCTTCTTCGTGGTCAAGGCGGGGAGCGCCGGGCTTCACTTGGATGAAGCTTCCGAGACTCCACTTGTGACGTGGACGAAGGGCGACCATTTCGGGGAGCCGGCGATTCTTGAAGGCGCGGCGCACCGCACATACAGAGCGTCGGTCAAGGCGGAAACGCCGCTGGACTTGATCGTTATCGAGCCGGGGGATTTCACCGGCCTCGCTGAGTCGCTTGGAGCGCTGCAGAGAGAGCTGGAGCATTCGTTGTTCGCGCGTCAGGCCTACGAACACTTGACCACGCTCGCCGCGAGAAATCCTGCCGTAGGAGCTCTCACCGTTGCCGACGTCATGACTCGTTCCGTCCAGACCTTGCCGTCCGATCTTGCCTTGGTCGATGCCGTGGCGAAGTTTCAGGGCGGGCACGTCGCGTTCCCAGTCGCCGAAGGAGAAATCTTGAAGGGTTACTGCAGCCGTCGGGAGCTTTTCGCCGCGCTGGGCCGAGGTCTGCCGTTTCAGACGCCCGTTCGCGATTTCATGCGGCAAGCTCCGCATACCGTTAGCGAGACCGACGCTGTGGTTGCGGCAAGCGTTGACTTTCTTCGCAACGACATGGACATCATGCCGGTGGTTGCGGCCGATGGTAGCGGCAGACTCGTGGGGACCTTCACTCCGCTCGATGCCGCCCACAGGATCGCGGGAATCGCGAGCCAGGATTTACAGTTTCGTTCTTCGGCAGCCGCCAGCTGAGACAATAACAGCCGCTATCTGCGGAAAGGATCTGAAACGGACGGCGGAAGCCCAAACGGTTTGAGCCGCTCTGGAGAGCGAACAGCCCTTGTATCCCACATTCCTGGTAGCGATCGAAAATCTTGTAGCCGGTCTTGCGCGAGATTCCGAACTCCCTGCAAAGTTCCGCCATTGTCTCGCCGGCTAGCCAGCGAGACACGAAATGCATTCTTTCATCCATCACCGAACACTCCTTCGAAGGTTGCATCATTCCCTCCCCTGTGGGGAGGAAGTGTCACCTATGTGTCCGGTACACTGTGTTACCTATGTCTCAGGCCTGTCGTTCAAAGAACTTACACAATTTTTGCGGCGCACTCTACCTTACGAGCGCCTCGTTGGCCACGAGGAGCTCCGCAACAAATTTCACTCTCTCGCCGCCGGCCGTATTTTTCACTGGAATCAATCTTATGGTTACCCGTCAGCGCCCGCACTGGCACGATCCTCATCGCCCTTGCCGGTCTTGAAGCTTCACTTCCGGATCGCCGATAAGCCAGGAGTTGACTGGGGCGGAAGAGCAACAGCACACATAGATTGACGCTAACGAATGCCAACCTGACCATGCACCGAACCGATTAATTTGGCTGAATCGTAGCCGATTCCAGCTTTGAAAACTGTCTCGACGTTCTCAATCTCTTCAATATTCTTAGACGGGTCGCCCTTGATTAGGACTAGGTCGGCTTGTTTGCCCGGTGCAAGCGTTCCAATGCGGTCATACTGGCCGAGATATGTCGCACCGTTTTCGGTTGCGATCTGGATGGCTTGCGCCGGAGTGAAGCCGGCTTCCACAAGCAACTCGATCTCGCGTTGATCACCAAACCCGGGAAGCACGCCACCGTTGCCGGTCGGGTCGGGGCCCGCTAGCAGAAGGCCGCCCGCTTTGACAAAAGCGACTTCGAAATCCATCTCTTTGCGCAGCAGCGCGGTTCGCGGCGAGTCCAGGGGAATACGAGCTCGGGCCGTAAGATAGCTCTGCGCAGACTCGGCGGACATTCCATCCAGCACTCGCTGCTGCAACTTCGGCCGACCGGGGGCGCCTGCTTCGTACACAGGCAGCGTAGAAGTAACAGCCACATGATGGGCGACGAGATCGCCTATCAAATCACGGACCTGGGAACCGGTGATGTCCATACTCGCCCAGGTCTTGTCCACCACCGCTCTTGGTGGGCACAGGTCTGGCTTCTTGTCGGCAACGAAATCGCTGTCGGTGAACGCTGGGCCGTGTTCCAGATCATCAATGCCCAGAGCAATGGCTTCGTGCCAGGTCACGGAGCAGAGGTGACCCGTGACCTTTAGCTTATGCGAATGCGCCTGCTCGATCGCCGCGGCCAGTTCCGCGCGAGTGATGTTCATATAAGCCTTGAACGAGGTCGCACCCTCGGCGACCCAGTAATCCACCAGACGCCTGGCGTCATCAGGGCCGGTCAGCTCATGCATCTGTGCGAATCTTGCTGGTGGCCCCTCAAGGTATGGGCCGGTGATATCGATATTCGGGCCTGGCATTAGATTCGCGTCGATGCGCAGCTTGACCTTCAAATCGGTATACGGTTCCACGCTCCCGGTCGTTCTCATAGTTGTAACCCCCGCGGCCAGATACAGCCGTGGCGCAGAGTAAGGTGTATTAGCGATGATCAGCCCCGGCTCAGCGACTTCACCGTGAAAACCGACTTGCATGGAGTAAGACGCGGTGTAGTAGAGGTGGTTGTGCATTCCGACAAGGCCGGGAATAACCGTGTATCCGCTTCGTTCCAGCACCAGCGCACCTGCAGGAGGCTGAAGGGATGCAGCCGGGCCGATGGACCGGATCTTCCCATCTGCGATGATCACTGCTTGGTCTTCCTTCGCCATCGTGCCCGTTCCATCGACGACTCGGACATGGTTCAAAACGAAGACCGGAACATTGACGCTCACGAAGGGAGCCGCCTCGGTCGAACTTTGTGTTTGAGCAAATGTCTTCGTCGCTACGAATAAACACAAAAACAGAATCGAGCGGCGCATTCGTTGACCTCGCAGAGTGGAATTCAGCCGCAATTCTACCCCAGAACGAAATCTTCTATGTCCCAAGTATCCGACGACATTGGGTATGCGCCGAATTTGACTGCAATTCCACACTCCAGTAGCCTTTCAGCCCAAGAGCTAGCTTAGCTACTCGCAGCACGGTCGGCAAACACCGATATTTTACGTTCTCGACAGTAGGGAGTTGTGGATGTCAGCAGAGCACACGCAGGTCATAGACACCCGCACGTTGACGATTCTCGCCTTCTCTGCCACTGCAGGTACCTTAGTCGAGCTCTATGATTTTTTCATCTACGGCTACGCAGCGGCCAGCGCCTTTCCCGGCATCTTCTTTCCCAAGCTGCCTCCCACGCAGGCGTTAGTATTTTCTTTTCTGGCGTTTGGTGCAGGATTTCCTGCTCGCCTTGTTGGAGCATTCATCTTCGGCCACTTCGGCGATCGGGCCGGCCGCAAATTCTCATTTCTGCTCAGCATTGCCATTGTCGGCGCCACCACGTGTTTGACCGGGCTTTTGCCTGGTTATGCGAGCCTGGGGATTGCTGCCCCGATGCTTCTCGTGGTCTTGCGCATCGTTCAGGGAATCGGATTGGGAGGCGAGTTCGGCGGAACTTCTTCTTTACTTGCCGAATTCGGAGCCCAGCGGCGCTCTAGGGCGTTTTGGATGTCTCTCGCCAATCTCGGCATCCCTTTGGGCGGCCTGGCGGCAAGCGGCGTGATGCTGGTTATGAACAGGTCCTTTGCAACCACCGGCTGGCGAATCGCCATGCTCCTCTCTGCAGTCATCGTCCTTCCAGCACTTTTAGCCCGATACAAGCTTGCAGACAGCCCCCTTTTCGAGCGCCTCAAACAGGGCGAGGAACTCGCCGCTTTGCCGAGTTTCGGCGTGTTTAAAATGCACGCTGGTCCCATCTTTCTTGTCGCTCTCGTTGTCGCGTTCATGAGCATGGACGGTTTCGTGATGGGAACCTATTTCATCTCCTTCATGAAGTTTGTCGGTATTCCGTTGGCCACTACCGCAGTCATATTGATGTTGGGCCGTATCGCGGACGCTTTCGGCGTGCTTCTCAGCGGGCCCATCGCTGACTTCTGCAAGCGAAGAATAGCCGCATACATCGCTATAGGGCTGACGACGCTGCTCTCCTATCCCTTCGTCTTGGCCGTCTTGAGTAAGCGCATCGGCCTCGTCATGGCCCTGCAGATCCCCATCAGCTTCTTCGGAATCGGAGTGCTGCACGGACTCGCCCCCATTCTGGCTTCGGAGAGCTTCCCGACAAAATTCAGATACTCGGGTACCGGCATTTCCTACAATCTGTGTCACCTTTTTGGTGGAATGATCGCGCCTTCCGCCTTAGCGGGCCTCATCGGGCAGGACGTTTTTCGCAAGTGGTACTACGTGCCTGCCTGCTACGCGTTCTATTGTATCGTCGCGATGCTCGCGCTCCTCTTCATCCGGGAAACACGTGATGTGAACCTAGAGTACCTCGATCAGGCGGAGCCGGGTCTCGCTTATTCTGCGAGACCGCAAGAAGCCTTGCCGGATTAGTTCAGCGGAGGATTCGGTGGCTCCAACCCCTAAATCGAACCGCAAGGCGGGCGTCACCTTCTACGACACTAACTATGGCAAGTTTCAAACCGAACTTTACTCGGAGATCCGCCGCGAAGCTTTTGTCGAAGACATAGGACAAAACAGCTGGATGACCGCAAGCGAGCAAGATATGTTCCTCGACTGGCTTCACCTGTCCGCTGGGAAGAAACTCCTCGACATCGCATGTGGCTCGGGCGGGCCGGCTTTGTGAATCGCCGCAAAGACGGGTTGCTCCCTTGTAGGGATCGACCTCCACGAGCAGGCCATTTCCACGGCAAAACCCCGTGCCGCTCAACGTAATCTCAAAAACGGCGCTGAATCCCGAGTTGCAAACGCGCGCGAGCCGTTACCATTCCCGGATGATCACTTTGAAGCGATTACATGTGTTGATGCCATCAATCACATTCCCAATCGACCCACGGCACTTGCCCAGTGGGCGCGCTTGCTCAAGGCTGGCGGGCGGCTGCTCTTCACCGACTCTGGCGGTGACCGGGCCACTGACAAGCGAGGAACTTGCCACGCGCAGTTCTGTTGGCCTTTTGCTGTTTGTTCCCGAGGGCTACGACAAAGAAGTGATTGCCCAGTCCGGCCTGCGGTTGCTTGTGTGCAAGAATCTAACGACGAACATGGCCGAAGTCGCCGAGAAGCGTCGTGCCGCCCCCGAGAAAAGATGCGCTGCCGTCCAGCAGGTCGAAGGCGACCGGGCATTCGCCGCGCAGCAGAACCTCCTGGCGATGGTGGCTCGTCGGCCCGGAACTCCAATTCCGACTTACTTCGGCTGCCTCAGCACAAAATCAACCAGGCCGTCCAAGTCGGTCGCCATCCGGTCGGGCGGCGTACCAAGCGCCTCCGTTGGAACATGGAAGCGGTTCACCCAAACCGTCGGATAGCCGAATCTCTTGGCCCCGTAGGCGTCCCAGCCGCCAAAGGCGGCAAAGACAATTTCGTCCTTTCGAAGATGCAGTGCATTCATGCCGAGTTCGTAAGCACGCGGATCGGGTTTAAAGGTGCCGTTGACTTCCGTGCTCAAGAATTCGTCAAAGAGATTCGCAATCCCGGCGTTGTCAGCGTTCGCGCGCAACATTGCTTGAGTAAAGTTTGAAATCGTGATGATACGTATCCCGGACGCTTTTAATCTCTGCAGCGCAACCATGACATCCGGCCATGGTTTTAAGTGTAAATAGGCGTCAAGAAGCCGCGCTCGGGTCTCCGCGGCTAATTCGAGATGCATTTGCTCGGCCGTGTAGTCCAGAGCGTCGCCCGTTACTTTGAAAAAGTCCGCATGATCACCGGTGATCGAGCGAAGAAAACTGTAATCAAACTGTTTGCTGCGCCAGGCTCTCGTAAATTCCAGCCCCTTCCCGGGAAATGCCTTTTCTACCTCAGGCGCCACCGAATTCGGGTCAAAAATCACGAAATAATCGAATGCGACCGCTTTGTAACGAGAATTCGACGGGCTGGCCGCCTGCGCCTGGCCTTGCAAAGCAAAAAGCATTAAGAATGCAGGTATTGTTGGACCGAACGACCGCAAAGCCATACGCGGGCTCCCCTTCACAGAATCCAATCGGGTCACGATTGTCCTTGATTCCTGCGCTACAGAATTCGATTCTCTCCCGGAAGAGAAGTTACAGGTTTCGTGGGCTAAGTCTCAGGATTCGCTCGTACGGCGCCAGACCCATCATAACGGCCTCGGACACGATCAATCCGTGGGTCATATCGAGGTGGCGCGCATTCGCTTTGGGTTGGCGTTAAGCGTCGATTCCAGAAAACCCCTTCGAATGGATCGAGCTGAAATTCAGCATTGCGCCCACACCCATCCTCGACACAATGGTCGCCTTGCTGCGCGCCAAGGCGATCATGGCAGCGCTGTGCAAACCACTGATTCCGATAAAGCATCAATCGTAAGAACTGAAGAGTTGATGCAAAATTCTTTGTCATGTACTCGGCCTGCTTGACATCGGCGCGCTATACCGATGCGTCCGGCCGGGTGCATCCATGACGCAACTTCTCGTCGGGGTTCGTGTTTTTTGGGTAGCAGCAGCGGCCCCGCGCGGTTACAGTCACTGATCGAGGTAGTTCTCTCGGATGAAATCGTCTTTTTTCTGCTCGAGAGCGGTTTCAAGTGTTTGTGCTACTCCCGTTGAATTGTTAGGTTCGGTTCGCGGCAGTGCGCTGTGCACGTTTGATCCTAAGAGAGAGCAGCAACTGAGGAAAGCATGAACATCAGAGTACACATGAAGGTCGGATGTGCTGCGCTGGCCGCAGCGGTGACGCTATCGGGCACAGCCAGCACTCAACACGCGCAACCAGCACAACAAAGGGACACACGCATTTCGGCGCGCGTGACGGCGTACGACGCGACGCGAGAGGTTGTTGTCAACGGTACGGTACTAAGCTATTCGGAAAACTCCACTTCGCGCCCGAATGGAGCTCACGTGATGGTCCAAACCCCGACGGGCCCGGTCGACGTACATCTTGGCCCGTCATCCTATCTGCGCGCGAACCATTTCTCTCTCACCGCCGGTGACTCTGTCCGAATCTTAGGATCAATGAGTTCCGCAGACACAGGCAGCGTCCTCCTAGCACGCATCGCACAGAAGGCTGGCCAAACCATCGCGATACGCTCAACCCAAGGATTCCTCCTCGCGACGGGCGCGACGCGCGGCATGTCGAACGAACAGCGCATGCAAGCCGCACAAAACGTGAGCCCCCGATGAATTCGGAGGCAAAACGTCTATACGTCCTGCTCGCGCTAATTCCCTTCTCCTATCTTCTTGTCGCATGCGGTGATGGAGGCGGATCCGCACCGCCGCCACCTCCTCCCCCTGTTGGGAAGTTCTCGAACGCGAGCCTGGCCGGTCAGTTTGCTTTTTCCATGACCGGTAGCGAACTCTGTGCTGGGGTCGGCAGCTTGTTCACTCGCGTCGGTAGCTTTACTGCCGACGGCAACGGCAATATCACTACTGGTTTGGAAGACGTCAATGTGTGCGCCGGGACGGCGACATTGGAGTTCACGGGCGGCCGGTACGCCATAAACGGCGATGGTCGCGGCACCCTTCAGTTGACGAACAGTACCGGCGTCACCAACTACAGCATCGCGCTCTCTTCCTCCGCCGAGGGTTTGATCGTACAGACGGACGTGGCCGCGACAGCAAGCGGTTCGTTTCAGCGCCAGAACCCCGCGACTTTCTCCAATGCCGCGATCGCCGGTGGGTACGTCTTCGATTTCAGTGGCGTGGACGTCAACGGCTCGACAGTGGACCCGGCTTCCTTCGTTGGACGCTTCGACGCCGACGGCGCTGGAGGCGTCCGCAATGGTTTGTTCGATTCGAACATTGGAGGAGCGCTGTCCGGCCAGCAACTCTTTCCCGGAGGGGAGTTCTATCAACTGGATGCCAATGGCGATGGCACAAGATTTGGGCGCGGTACTGCCAACATCGCCGGCGGGTCATTTGCCTTTTATGTCGTGGATGCAACCAGGTTGAAGTTCAATGGCACCGATTTTCCCTCTGCGCTCGCAGGCGACGCTTTCGCGCAACAGAATATGGCATTCACCACCGCATCACTCAGTGGCAACGTTGCGTTTTTGATTGGAGGCTCGAGCTCTGGTGGCCCGATCTCCACGGCTGGACGGTTCACTGCGGACGGAGCTGGCAATCTTTCGAATGTTGTTTTGGACGAGAACAACAGCGGTTCCATCACGCTACTTCCGAACGGGACCGTTACAGGCTCCTACACCGTCGACGCCAATCAATTCGGTGGCGGCACGATGACCTGGACAGACACGAATTTGGGAACCTTCTCATTTATTTTTTACCTGATCTCGCCTACGAAGGCGGTGTTTCAGGAGGTAGATTCGAACATCGTGAGTGACGGCACATTGTCCGCGCAAACCACGACTCCCATTTCGGCGGCGCCGCTGTCCGGAGACTATGTGTTGGGTTGGACCGCCGTAAGCCGAGCCGAGGAGGACTACGTCGGTCAGCTAACCCTGACTTCCTCCGGTAGCCTAACGGGCCTTGTCGACTTCAATGAATTTGCGACCGGGAGCCAGCTCTTCGCCGTTCCCCTGAGCGGCACACTCGTGCTCAGCGGTGACGGCACTCAGGCCAACACCTTCACCGCGAATTTGCAGAGCAATGCGACACCATTTCACTTCACCGCTTACGTGGTCAACCAAAACATCGTGTACCTTGTGGGTGTGGATAACGATCGTGTGATCGCGGGACCACTTATGCGGCAACCCTGATGTATCTTACGAGCGCCTCGTTGGCCACGAGGAGCTTCGCAACCATTCACTCCCTCGTCGCCGGCCGTATTTTTCACAGGAATCAATCTTATGGTTACCCATCAGCACCCGCACTGGCACAATCCTCATCGCCATTGCGGTCTTAATCTTAAAGCTTCATTTCCGGATGGTCGACTCGTAATCTGGGATTAGTCGAGATACTGAAAAGACAGGGTCATCCACTCCGCTTCTCTCCTGTCTCGATGACGGAGTGTGCATCCAATTTGCGGGACACCACATGAGCACTCAGTCGTCGATGAACGACTTCAGCCTGACCAGTGCCTGATCCCATTGCTCGGAAACGAAATCGAGGTACTCTCTCATCTCCTCAATCGGTGTGGGATCGAATTCGAATAAGCACTCCCGACCCGCATGGACGCTATGCACGATTCCGACGCTCTCCAAGACTCGAAGATGCTTGGTGATCGCCTGCCGAGTCAGCTTAGAGCCTTTAGTTAATTGAGAAATAGAACGGGGCTGGCCGCCAGAGAGCTTTGCAACCAAGGCTAGCCGCGTGTCGTCGCCCAATGCGGCAAAAACAGCTGCATGGGGTCTGCCTCTGGCGGCCAGGCTGCTACGCTGCTTTTGCAACATATCTCTCGATGTTCTTCATCTGTTCTGCCCAACCGCCCTCATTCCTGCGGAAGGCTTCAAGACGAACGTCGCCAGGGATATTGTCGAAACCAGACTCCGTAAGCACAAGCAACGTGCCAGTTGCGGTCTTCTCCAACCTGAATTCGACAAGCGTAGTCGGGTCTTTTGAGTGGTCGACCATCGGGTACTCCGCCTTGTCCAGGGACTTCGGATGAGGCCAGGTGAAGGAAAACAGCCGTTCGGGCTCCATTTTCTGCACGACCGCCTCCCATTTGACATGCTCGTAGCCGGGATATGTAATCTGGCCACGCGAGACCTGACCCTGGATAAATGGGCCATCCAGTTTCACACGAAACCATTCGCCAAATTCACGATAATCCGTCACCGCACGCCAGACCCGTGAAATCGGTGCTTTGAGTTCGATACGCTTCTCGATCCGGTCACTCATACGCCACCTCCAGGTTGCATATTACCGCAGACCGACACGAACAGCAACCTATCGGTTGCGCGTTTTAATGTGCCCGAGTAACGGTCTTGCCGTCACTTGCGGCAGCCGTCGTGTGACGGATAAGGGAAGGGTTGCTCGGAATCCGTCGAACGTGAAACCCAACGCGGAATTCGGCTCGCTTTTGTGCCGGTATGAGGCTGTGGGTGGCGAATTCCGCAAGCGTCCTGAATTCTTAAGCTTCCTCAGTCTGATACCATCCTCTGCATGCGCGACATCCTCACCCTTTTTCTGCATGCGATCGTCATCATTATCCGACTTGGTCGACCTGGCGGGCTCCGTTCCGTGGTGGCCGAATCCGTCTTGCTGCGACACCAAATCCTGATTCTGAATCGTGGTCGGAAGCGGGCTCCCAATCTGCGGCCTACCGATCGCATCCTTGCCGGTCTGTGTACTTTGCTGATGCGTCCGGCACGTGTTTTGTGGTCGGCTGTGGCCTTGAGACCCTCGACTTTGATGGATTTTCACAAGATGCTCACGAAGCAAAAGTACCGGCTGCTGTTTTCATCCACAGGAGTCCGACGGCCAGGTCCGAAAGGACCGAGGAAAGAGCTGATCGATGCGGTTGTTGAAATGAAACGTCGCAACCCCACTTGGGGCTGCAAGCGGATTGCCCAGCAGATGGCGTTGGCCTTCAGCGTCGACATCGACAAGGACGTGGTCCGCCGGATTCTCGGAATCCATTTCCGGCCGGAAGCGGGCTCCGGAGGTCCGTCATGGCTTTCCCTTATCGGTCATACCAAAGACTCGCTATGGTCATTGGATTTATTTCGATGCGAATCCGCATTATTACGAACCTACTGGGTCTTGGTGGTAATGGATCAGTTCACGAGACGGATCGTTGGCTTTGCCGTTCACCGCGGTGTTGTCGATGGCATGACCCTATGCCGGATGTTCAATCGAGCGATTCACACGGAGACACTGCCCAAATACCTGAGCTCGGATCATGATCCGCTGTATCGGTTCCATCAGTGGCAGGCGAATCTGCGAGTCCTCGACGTGAAGGAAATCAAGACGGTGCCATACGTTCCTCTGTCGCATCCGTTCGTAGAGAGACTGATCGGAACTATCCGCCGGGAGTACTTGGACCAAACGTTATTCTGGACGGCAGCCGATCTGGAAGAGAAGCTCCGAGCCTTCCAGGACTATTTCAATCGACATCGTGTTCACTCGGGCTTGGAAGGACTGCCAGAGCCTGATGAAGCACCGGCGCCACTAACCTTTGCTTCATACCGGTGGCAGCGGCACTGTCGCGGACTCTATCAGACACCCATCGCCGCGTGATTTCAGGAATTCGCCACCAACAGGCTCCGCCACCACGTGAACTTTTGGAGGACCTGCTGAACAGCGAAGTGATTTCGCCGGCGAGCCGCGCCGTCTTAGCCCTGCGCTTTCAGGAAGAGCTGCCTCTCGCCGAAATAGCGGCGATTCTCGAAATACCACTTGGCACCGTGAAATCGCGGTTGGCTTATGGTCTTGATGCAGTCCGAAAACAACTCAGTCATAAAAGGAGCAGCACGTGAACGAACAATTGGAAACCGTTCTCCGCAGATCGCTTGACGACGTGGACAACGCCAGAAAGCGTCAGTGGCTTTATCTAGGCCTGGCGTTTGGTTTGTTGGTTTTCTTCGTGGGCAGCGTAATGATAATTGAAAAAAACATTGGCGATTTCCGAATGATATCGGAAATACTGTTCGGTTCGCTCGTCTTGATCCTAACCAACATCCTCGTCGTCCTCGGCCTGAGTCTTTTCATTAACCGCATGACCCTCAAAATTCTAAAAGCCATCGAGCTTCTGTCGAAACAATAAAATTCTGGTCCGATGCCCGTAAGCGAGGCCGATTAAACCTAATTACGGCTCATGTAGGTACTATGAGGAACTTTTCCGATTACCGGACAAATCGGGGAGTTGACGCGTCGGCGTGGTATAAACGTCACGGAGAACTAGAGTCGATGCGCTTTGAAGAACGCGAGCTAAAACCTTACGCTGAACCCGTCCCACCGGAAGAATTGAAGAACGGCGAAACATACTTTGCTGTTCTTTTCCTTGACGACGATGGACTGATGCCGACCTTGGAGCCACTGGTTTTCATCGGGAGAACCCGCTATGCGCTTGCCGTGTCTTAAGCTTGCGCGTCGATCAAACGATGTGCCGCGCCGCCCGATTCACACTCTCCGCTGACTCACTCTGAGTAGTCCACCGGGAACTCATGAGTCGCGTCGTTATAGAGGATAGCTATCAGCAGAATGCCAGGCTCGGCTGTTGCGTCTGAGCGACGAGTCATGACCTCGCCGGCCACCGGGCTCGTGTATTCGGC
>Ga0306925_10001015_pt1 | contig 22038 bp, 11 predicted proteins | sample flu12Cox44000176_FD_203755 | JGI IMG/M metagenome (GOLD analysis project Ga0306925, IMG submission 203755) | Lab enrichment of tropical soil microbial communities from Luquillo Experimental Forest, Puerto Rico - flux8day.12C.oxic.44.000.176 (v2)... | ecosystem: Environmental > Terrestrial >... | reverse complement strand
CAGGCGAACACGGTGAAATCAGTGTTTAGGCCGATAACTACCGGGTTTAGCGGTGGAGCGGGCGCGTTAGGATGCCGCAGGACGGGCTTTTAGGCCTCGCCCTTTAACTTTACCCGGCGAAGGGAGAAACCATTCTATTTAATAGAAAGGGGAGAAAACCGTCTCCTCTCTACATTTCGCTCACCATCCGGGTAATTTTGAAGAGGGGTCTGACGCCGACCTACTTAGTCGGCGACAGGACGGACCAATAATGAGAATTTACCATTTCCCGCCCCTTAGCCTTAACCGGTTAGTCCGCGAGGCGATTAACGGCTACTGTCTGCGGTGCCTTAAGTTTCCCGACCCCGATCGTCCCTTTACCGCGCTCGATCCGGCGACGATGCCCTGGCCCGCACCCGCCAATACGTTTGGGATGCGAAGGTAACGCCCTTTATCTGGATGTGGACACCTATCGATTGCTTACACGAAGAGCATCTAACTCTAAAATGACTGAATTGAATGGTCCATTACGTCAACTTAACCCGCTAGCCCGGTTTATCACGAATGACCGCTAAAGGACTTGCGGCCTATCGTAGCCTGACTGGTGAGGAACGGAGAAAATTCGACACGGCAAGGGCGTGACGGATGGAGGAAATGGAGCGGGAAGAGCAGATTGATCTTGCTATCGCCCGACTAAGCCAAATGGGGCCTAACGATCACGTCCGTAGAGCAGGGCATCGTAACAATCGATCTTAACCTTGCTTGCCTAGCTGGGCATTAAGCCTCCTAGCATGAGCTACGGCGTGAGTTTCGCTTCCGGGCCATAGACTATACCTCCACCCACCCTTCACACGTTTACAGCCTCAGCGAGGATCGCGGCCGCCGGACGGTGCAATTATTTCCTTCCGTTCAACGGGCGGCGGAGTCCAAGAACCATCGACGATTTTTGCCTTAGGCCGTTGATCGACGGTCCAAACTCCGCCGAGTTCGAGCGAGCCTCTAATAAGTACAATGCCGTTGTCGCCAAATCGAAACCACTTTTCAAAGAAACGTACAACGATCGAAACCCAAATCGCTTCTCAGAATCGCGGAAGCAGCCTTCTCTTCGAGACGAAGGGAATTGATATCTATCGTGTCGGTCGCACCTCGAAGGAGGATCGCATGAAACTCCGGCCTTTACCTCGCTCAGCGGATACGACGATCTGACGATCTGACGGCGGGGTACGGCGTCATTGTTCGCCGAGACTGCGCGAATAATCTACGACTGCTGGCACACGAATTCGTTCACGTAGCCCAATACGAGCGATTGGGAAAAGTAGGATTTCTGCAGGAATACATCCAACAAATCGCCGCACACGGATACCCGAATGCCCCTTTCGAATTGGAGGCGGATGCCAATCCTATTAAAAGCATGCCGGGATGCAGGAGCTCATCCTTTTTGAACCTTCCCTGATCCTCTAAACTAAAAAGACGCCGGACCTCCGGGACCGTGCGCCGACCTCGCTCCGGCGACGCGCGCGCTCATACACCCCGGCGGCCTTGAGTTTCTCCTCCAGCGCGCGATCCAGCAGGAATGCAAACGCTGCGACGAAAATGTGCGCTCGCACTCGTTGGGGTAACGGGAGGGAAGCTGCGATAAAACCTAATAAATAGACCTCTATCACTGGGCTCCCCTCTAACACCGAGGCCAGGCATTCCGGCAATAGGCTCGACCGACGAGCCAGGAATTATGAGGGGAAGGGCGGCTGTGGCGCAATAGAGTCCCCGCGGCCGGCGGTGTTCGCCCGCCCGCCGAGGACGCTGGAGATCTCTCCGCTGGCGGTGTTCTCACGGCCGCCGAGGACGCTGGAGCTGTCTCCGCTGGCGGTGTTCCCAAAACCGCCGCTGACGCTGGATTGGAAGCTGCTGGCGGTGTTGCCCCCTCCGCCGCTGACGCTGGAGACGGGGCCGCTGGCGGTGTTGCTCCGTCCGCCGCCGACGCTGGAGACAGGGCCGCTGGCGGTGTTGCTCGCTCCGCCGCTGACGCTGGAGCCCGGGTTGCTAATGGTGTTGATCTCCCCGGCGACAAAGCCGCCGAAAGCAGCCTGGGTAAACCGGTGCCCCCTCCCGATCACCAGGTTATGCGACCCGCCGCGGTCACCGGGATTGAGTGGGTCGCGGTGAAGCGAAGAGGGGTCCTCGTCATAGCCGATGATCAAATTGCCTAGCCCGAGACTCTTACCGCCATCATCGGTTGCCCCAGAGCCGCTGAGGATGTGAATATTCGCACCGCTAAAAATGATATTCGGGCCCGACACGCCCACCTCCGAGTTGGGATCGACGCTGACGAAGGGATCAAGCGCCTGAACGTTATTGGCTTGGATTTTGGCTAACTCCTGGCTCAGGGCGTTGACTTCGCCTTGCAGCGTCAAAACGGTTTTTTGCAGGGAGGCGACTTCGGCGCTCAAGGCCACCCACTGTGGGGAGTTGCTTTGGGCATGGGCAAAAGCACGCGCTCGTGCCGGCCTTCGATGGTTTTTTAGCTCTTGCGTTAGCATAACGAGGGTCCTTTCTGATCGACATGCTCCCAGAGTTCCCGGGAGCTCTGAGATGATGCCACGAGTTGTCCGAAATTCTTAAATAAAAAACCGGAGGTCATCCTTTCGGAAAGCGTATCCGCGTTCCGATCTGTTTATTTTCACGACGAAATCGTGCGATCGCTTTTTTAGTCCGGTGATGCTTATTAGGTTACTAGAGAGGATTGGTGTAGTATTCCGTTAACGGAATACTTCTCCTTTCGTCAAACGACCCCTTCTTCGAGCGGCGTGCCAAAGGTGTGCCAGAAAACGTTCATCTTGGTGCACTTTAACCGTATTTACCCGCATAGAGATAAGGTTTGCAGGTAGTGAGTCTTTGGACGCGAGGTCCTTGAAATCAAGGACTTAAGAGTGGTTGGAGGGGAAGGATTTGAACCTTCGACCTTCAGGTTATGTTCCAGACCATGGGTCCGGCTTCTTCTTTGGCTTGGCCAAGCTTGATCAGAAGCTCATCGCGCCTTAAGCGCATCTGTCGTAGTTGAGCCAGCCGACGCCAGAGCTTTTTTAACCTCCGGCGCCGGATCGCTCGTTCTTTGGAGAGCCGCTGCCGGCTCAAGGCTAAAATGTAAAGTTCCTTCTCTTGAGCCAGCAGTTTAACTTCCAGTCCGGGTCGCACATCTTTCCAGGGCTGCTCCAGTAGTTGTGCTTGCAGTTTACTGAGCCGTGCTCTGGGTGTGCCGACCAGGTAACAAATGGGCGGCTCAGCCTCACGCATTTCTGTAAAGGACTTCTTCGGTGTGAACGCGGTCCATCACCCAAATCCGATCGGCTTTGCCGTATTGAGCTTCGATCTTTTGGAGGAATCCTCGCAAAGTGGTTCTGTCGGCGGTGTTGCCTGCCAGAACTTCGTAGGCGATGGGAAAACTTCCGGCGTAACCACAAGGTGATGACGACCTGGACACGTTTATCACGTCTGTAATCAAATTGGCGTTTATCCTCCGGATCGAAGTCTGGATCACTCTCAAAGTAGGTGCTGGTCAAGTCGTAAAGCAGCACCTCGAAGCGAGCGCCGAACAGATCTTTCCACGTTGTTGCAGATGACTGAAAAGCTCCCCTTTGTGGGCCAGCAGTAGTTCGTGCACGCGATAAAGTTTATGGCTTTCGGCCAAGGAAAAATCGCTGCCCAGCAAATCGGCCATGGCGCTGCTGACAAACCACTGCCGATGCAGACGCCACTCGCTGCCTGGATCCAGTAAGCGGTAGCAAACCGGGGTTTGCAGAATCAAATCCCGGCGTGTGCCCTTGCGACTGGGCGCAAGCCTTTCACCGAAGAACCCGTCTAGTTCGAGTTGGTGGTAAAGTTCGCAAGCCAGCCAACAGCCACCTCATTGGCGAGGGTGACGAAGTTTCATCTCATCAACCCGGATGCGGACGATGGCTTGGTTGTCTTGCTCAATTTGGCGCTCCGCGGCCACCAGTGCCACGGTGCGAGCTACATTTTCGCCGTGATCGAAAATATCGATGCTTCGACGCCAAGCAACTTGCTGGCTATCGTTAATCTCACCCAGATACAAGACGTGGCGCTGGACAACTCGGCCGTCGGCTACACGCCGGTTCTCCACCACACTCCAATACTGGTGCATCCTTTTTGCGCGTGCTGCATCGCAGAAACATGATGGCGCCCCATTATAGAGCAATTTTCCTTTTTGGAAACTGCCTGGGTCTGCACTACAAGCTCAGGTTGGCTAACTCCACCGTGTTTGGGGTCTGCCCCTCGATCATCGCGCCTACCGCCACAAACGCCAGCTTCCCGACCACCGTCTTGCGCAATCCCAGCAGGACTTGCTTCAGTCCACGTTCCACTTCATCGGCCAGCGTCTTCAGTTCTGCGGATTATATCAGGACAGAATCCATTGGCTGACCGAAGGCTCCGTGCGGCCAGCCGGACCTAAGAACGATTCGTAGTTGAGCGTGTAGACGCGCCGCCAGGAGTCCGCGACGATCTTCGCCCCGTTGACGCCGACGGTGCGGCTCAGGAAGATGCCCGCGGGGGTGTAGATGTCCAGGCGGTAATCGCTCTGCGTGCTGCCCGTGTTGACGTGAGAGAGCACGTAAATCCACCCGTCGTCCGTGACGCTCATGTCGAGATAGCTGGGGGACGGCGTTTCCGTCTGCAAGGGGGCGAAGGGCGAGTTGTTGGGGAAGTAAGGCACAGGGTTCCCGTAAACGTCGAAAGCCTGTATCCGCCGGTTGTCCTGCTCCAGCACGAGTAGGACGCCGTCGCCCGTCACACCGATCGCGATGGGGCCTTTGAGGAGCCCCGCGAGCGCGCCCGGTCCGGAAGTCAGAAGGGCAGTGGGGGCGTTCGCGTCGGCGACCGGCCCGGCGGGCAGTTGCAGGATTTCCATCTTGCTGCTGCCGTAGCTTACGCCTATCACATAACCCGCCGGATGGACGACGAATGCCGTCAAAGCGGTTTCGACGAAAGCCCCCCAACACTCCGTCTGCGAGAGGTTAAAGGGAGTCTGGGCGTCGAGCTTCACGCCGCGCAACTGGTAGGCGGCGCCGGGCGCGACGGTCTGCGAGTCCAGGTAGAAGTTATAGACGTTACCGTGCGCTGGCTCGTCGTCCGGGCCGGAGCGCTGATAGATGAGGCCGGACGGCAGAAGGAAACCGCAGGTGGGGAACTTCAGCGCCGCCTGCGGGTCTGGCAGGCCAATGTTTTGAAATGCGTAGAGCTGGCCGGCGGCGGCGGAAGGCTGGCCGCAAGGCGAGAGGCCCTGCCCGGATGCCTGCCAGCCGTAGCCGAGCATGCGCGCCTTCTCGTTGAGCGTGATGCTGGTGAGCTGGCAGAGGACGTTGCCGGACCCGGCACAGTCGTTACTGCCCGACCAGACAGCGCCGGGCGCGGGCCCCGTCTGCCAGACGTGCTGCGGTGAGGCGGTGTCGTAAACGAGCTTTCGTTTGTGGCCGTACTGCGTGTCCGCGCTTAACGGAACTCTGTATTCGGAGATGTTCAGGCCGAGCTCGAAGGTGGCGCTGCCGGTCGCCTTGAGGATCGTTGCCGCCGTCTGGCCAGAGCCGCACAGCCATTTGTTCCTGGTGTAGATTGAGACGCTGACGGCGACCCCCTCGTCCATCGGCGCATCCGGGAACGTAAGCACCAGCGGAGCTGTGGTTGAAGCGGCCGGCATCGCACCCACCGCCTGCCGGCTGAGCCCCCCGCTGAAGGTCGCAGTCACACTGTAGTGGGCGGCGGCGTCGGGCCATTCGTCGCGGGCGGGGTCGGGCCGGACGGTCACGCTCACATTCGCCGCCATGATCGGCGAGAGGTCAAGCGCGAAGGTCGCGGGCGTCGCCAGTAACCAACTGACCGTCTGCGCCAATGCGTTCGGGGACCTGAGCGCCCCGATGCCCTGCGCGGCCCATCCCAGGTAGGGAGCAGCGTTGCCAATCGCCGCGGCGCCGACGTTCTTCCCGATGTTCGTGGCCAGGTTCGGAAGGCTTGTGCCGAGCAGAAGCACGGGGACTTTGGTAACGAGCGTAGACGCCTGCCCGGAAATGAGGAACCCGCCCGCGGCGATTACTTCGTTGACCAGGTCGGCGTCGGCCAGCACGGAGTTGAACCAGGTGCTTAGATCAAGTCGGGGTTGTGACTCTTGCGCGGTCTTCAGGATGGCCGGAATAGCCTGATCCATGATAGCGGTCAGGATGGCCCCGACGGCTTCGACGACGCTTCCGGAGGGCTGTGCCCCAAGACCGCCGAAGAGGAGTCGCGCGGCGGTGGCTCCGGCGGGGAGGGAAAAGCTGAAGTTGGCGAGCCCGGCCGTCATCTTCATCCCGGCGACGTGGTTCGTCGGCCCGAGGACGCCTAAATACTTGAGCGTGTCGGTCTCGAACCTGGCGGGGAGCTGCGAAGGGAGCCTGGATGTCCATTGCGAAGGTGTGATGACCTCGCCGGCCGCCATGAACTCGACATAGACGGCCAGATGGCACGCGTACTCGTTGGTCAGTTGAAGCTGAAAGGTATTGTCGGAGTAGTCAAAGCTGAGCGAGGGGACTGTGACGCCGTAGCGTGGCGCCACCTCGCGCAGCGTCCACCGAGTGCTGCCGGGCGCGGCGGCGTTGTCGGCACTCCCGCCGGGGGCGATGCCCTGTTGCGTCGTCCAGAGGACGTTTTCGAGCGAAGGATCGGTGCGGACGCCACAGAGGGCTTCGGCGACGGGCGCGACCATATCCGTGGTCGTCTGCTCCGACAGCATCAACTGGTTGATGGCATTCCCATGCGAGTCTTTGGCGGGTTGCCCGTTCTCCAGAATGATGGGTGTCGGTGGGGCCCAATCGGACTGCCCCTGGCCGCTAATCGACTGGACGAACTGCTCGAAGCCGCTGGCGTTGCGGATATACTCTTGGACCTTAGTCCGCGTCGACTTGTCGAGGTCAACCAGCTCCGGGTAGTAAGCAACTATCGCGGCCGCGGCTGCCGTCGGATTCTCGGGAAAGGCAGGTGCCGCGGCCTGCCCCTTGGCGGTCTCTGACGCCGCGCGCGTCGCCTCGATATTTTCACCCATTTTCGTTCCTCCTCTGCTTGCCTCGGTTGAGGGGCTGGTTGGTCGTTTGGGTCTGCGGGCACCAACTGTAATCTGTAGGCACGCAGGTGGGCGGCCTCGGCGGCGTCGCCGCGCGCAGCCAAAGCTCGTCCCACGTCTTCCCCCCTTGCTGGTTCACACCCAGCGCCGTCCCGTTCGGACAGATCGTCTGACTATTCATATTGGTCCGGAAGATCTTGGTCAGGTTGCAGGGCTCCGTGTCCATCTGTGACTGATTGTTGTCCCCCAGCCTCTCGATACGCACGGCCGTGCCGTACACGTCCAGCACGCTGCCGTTCAACTTCACGATGAACTTGACGTATCCGGTGAAGATCTGTTGGCTTTGGCTGTCGTTATCTAAAAGCCACAGCTGCCCGGCCGTATCGACGGCAGCGCTCGCCTGCCAGCGCAAGGTCATGCCGTTCTGTTGAAAAGCCGCCTGCGTCTTCGTCAAGGAGGGGGCCGCGTAAAGCTCCGTCTTGTCGTTCTTGTCCTTGCCAGTCCAGAGTGTGTAGGTGGTCGGCTGGTCCACTACCTGCCAGATGTCGCCGACCTCGACGGTCTGGATTTGTGCGCTATCGGAGAGTTTGATGGACTGCTTGAGGAACGCGGGCTTCAGCGGGTCGAGTTTGTTATCCTTCAGGGCCGAGACGTACAGCTGCAACTTGGCCTGGTCGCCGTCCGGGTTGAGGCTGAATTTAGAGGCGGCGGCATTCAGCTCGGCCCTGTACTGCTGCAAGGTGTTGGTGTCCCCGGGGTACGGCAGGCTGAAGAGATAGACGCCGCCTTGATTCGGGTTCGTCCGGACCGTGACGGCGACGGCGGCGTTGCTCAGGTCGGCGCCGTAGAGCTGTGCGTCCGTAAAATCCGCGCCTTGCAGGTTGGCGTCGCTCAAGTTGGCCGCGATCCCGTCGGCGGAAGGAGTCAGGTTAGCTTTATTAAACTTCGCGTTGAAGAGGTGTGAGCCGCTTAGGTTGGCCCCGAAGAGGTTGGCCTGCGTCAGATTCACGTTACTCAAATTGGCGTCGTTGAACTCGACCCCTTCGAGGATGGCTGAGCCGTCAAGGCGGGCTTTGCTCCCGTAGAACTGTGCGCCGTTGGCGTGCACCCCGTAAAGGTTGGCCCCGGTCAGAACCGCGTCCGGCATGTAGGCGTGCTCGAGACTGGCCGAGACGGCCGGGGCGCAGACGGTCAGGACTTGCGTGTTGTCGGATTTGGTTTCCAGGCGAATCGTGTAGGTCAGATTGTTGCCCTCGTCGTTCAACTGCCAGACGCGGTTGGGGTCCGGGTTGGTCAGCTTCGCGCTCTCCGAGAGCGTGATGCCGTGTTGAGAGAACTGACCCCTGAGCACCGCGTCCACGCTCGGCCCGGCGTTGAGGTCGTGCTCGAAACTGGTTTCGAGCGTGAAGAGCTGGCTCAGGCTGCCGAGTTGGGCGCCGGTGAGGTTGGCATTTTTGAGGGTCGTGTTGATGAGGGTCGCACCATGGAGCGAGGCCTGGATCAGTTGGGCGTCAGTCAGGTCGGCGCCTTTGAAGCTGGCGTTGGTCAAGTTGGCGTTATTGAAGATGGCCTTGTGGAAGACGGCGGGGTCGGAATTGGCGGGGTTCGGTCGGAAGGTAGCGTTTTTCAGGAATGTTGCGGGGCCATCGAAACACGTGGCTGGACCGGTGGCGCCGTCAAAACAGGCCAGGCCGAGCTTCGCCCCAATGAACTTGGTTCCACTAAGCGTCGCGCCGGTGAAATCGCAGCTGGTTAGCTCGAAGCCACTCAGGTCGAGCGCGCCGAGCTTGGTGTACTGCGCCTGCAGGAACGTCAGGTCGACGGTTTTGTCCAGCCCGACGAGGGTGGCGCCGGTCAAATCCAGGCAAGTCCACGTCTTCAGTATGGTCGAATAGTTGAGGGTCGCGCGGCGGAACGAGGTGAGGTTGGACGGATCGCTCGAAAACCGGGGCGGTTGGCTGAACGAGCAACTGGTTACGTCCACGCCATCGAAGACAGTCCCGTCCATGCGGGTCTGGAGCAGCGACACGACGTTCATCACGGCGTCCGTGAAATCGACTCTGGTGAGGGTCGCGGTGTCGAAGACAGCGAAGCTGAGCGGGCATTTGTGGAACTTGGCGCCGGTGAGGTCGGTCAGGCCGGTGAACACAGCGTTGTTGAGCTTTGCGCCGCAAAAATGCGCGCCCATCAACTTCGAGCCGATAAAGTGGGCGTTGTTGAGATTCCGGCCGGCGAAGTGGAAACCCGGCAGGACCGCGCCGCTGGCCTGCAACTGACTCAAGTCATCGGGGATGCCGGTGATGTCAGCGTTGGTGAGGTCGAGATTGTTCCACACTTTGCCCAGGGTTGCGAACGGAATGGTGGCCCCGATGAATTTGGTGGGGTGCGAGGGATCCAGGCTGAACTGCGGCGACGGATCGAAGATGGCGGCACTAAGGTCACAGCCCGAGAAATCGGTTCCGGCGAGCGATTTGGCGCCTCGGAAGATCGTGCCGGTGAGGGTGGCGCCCTGGAACTTCGCGTTGGTCAGATCTTTGCCGCCGAGATTTCGGCCCGTCAGGTCGCAGCCGGAGCAGTCGTAAGGGGGATTTCCGCTCAGGGTACAGTCGCTCATACCGCGGCTCCTTGGGCTATTCCGGAGCGCGCACGGTCGAGCGCCGCCAGGGTATCGGTTTTGCGGACGTTAAACGAGACGTTCGAGTTGGGGTCCTGCAGGGGATAGGCAGTGTCCACGTAGAGGATTTTGCCCTGCTTCACCAGACTGTTGCGGATAGCGGTCGAAACCGGGTCCGAAGAAGCAACCGTGTTCCCCAGCGCCGCCACGAACGCCTGCAACTGCTGGTTATTCCACGCGTAGGCGCCCTCCGGATCTCCCAGGTACATGAGGGACGAATAGACGGACTGGTTGATGAAAACGTCGTTCGGATACTCGGTCGAGGAGGCGGTGGTGTTGACGATGCGCTGCGCCAGCGCCCGCGAGGCCGCGTCCCCGGTGGCCAGTCCCGCCAGCAGATGCAGCAGAAAGAAATATCCCCCGGCGTCGAGCGTGCCCGCCGCCAGGAGAACGTTGACGGTGCCAACCTGCGACGCCCACAGCGCCGCCGCGCCGCTGGTAACCGCGCTCATGTTGGTCCAATTCGGCCCTAACACGGCATCTTCGAAGGCCCAGATGGCGCGGTTGCCCGTCTGGGAGATGATGTTCGATGGCGGCGTCTGGCCCCAGGCGGTGATCAACGAGTTGATCGTGCTTTTCCACGTGGGCGGGTACTGGACCTGGGGCGGCCAAGGTGGAATCTTGAGTACCGGAACGCCGTTGCAGAAGCAATTCCAGGGCCCTTCCAGGTCAACAATGTACGGTTGAAAATTGCGGTACCAGTAAGTAATATACAACGCGGGAAATTTTTGGTCGTAATTGGTTGGGGTCGTTGTCAGCAGTGCGTATAACTGATCGACATATCCCTGGAGTACCGCGTTCTGAATGTTGGGATAGGCGCTCGAGAGCGACTGCAACGCCTGCATAAATGTCGCCATGGAAGGGCCGGTCAGCGGCGGCATGCCGGCCCCGATCAAAGACTGCGCGGTCAGCAGTCGCCGCATCGGATCCAGCTCTCCGGTGGCTAATACATAGGTCGTGTTTGTGTCTGCCATATCGATTTCCTTATGCTCCGGCGGCTTTGGCCCGTCCTCGCCGTGAGAACGGGGCCTCTCCGGAGTCGCTGTTTCACGTCGGCGTCGAGGGAATCCAGGTGCTCACCGACGGCTCGGTTCGGTTATTAGGGCCGAGGATAGCCTCGTAGTTGAGCGTATACAGGTTGCGCCACTGGTCTACGATCATCCGCGCGCCGTTGACGCCGGGGTTACCGGCATTCTTGGGCGTGCGCGACAGCCACGCGCCGTCCGGGTTGTAGATATCCAGGTGGTAGTCTGACTGGGCGCTGCCCGTCCCCTGGTACGAAAGGACGTAGATGAAGCCCTTCGTTTCCACACCGACATCCAGATAGTGAATGTCGGTCGAGACGCCGTCCTTGAGGCCCATCACCGAGACCAGTTGTTGTACGTCGAGCACGGCAGAGTTCTGCGGGTCCGGTTTAATGTCGAAGGAGAGTGTGTTGACCGAGTCTCGCAAGACCCAATGGGTGTTCTGGGCGACAACTTCGACCTGAAAAGTAGAGGCGAGGAACACGTCCAGGTCCGCCTCCATGTTGATGTCGTAGTTCACATTGTTGCCCTTATCAACCAGTTGCCAGGCGGAGCCGGCCGTGATGACGTTGAGCTCGAGCGAGGAGGAGAGGTTGATGCCGTGGCCTGTGAACAGCTTCAAGATGTCCTGCGACGGCCCGCCATTGTCCGTTATCTCGAGGCCCGCCGGCAGGCTGAAGAGCAGGGTCGAGCCCTTATAGGCGTAGGCGTTCGACTGGACGGTGATTTCGTAGGAGACGGCCGGGTTGGTCCCCGAGTCCAGCAAGACCCAGTCGGAGTCGGGGGTCTCGACCACCACCTGGAGTTTGTCGGCGGACGAGAGCGTGACGCCGTGGTCCTTGAACTCGTGTATCAGGGCGTCGCTCGCTACGGCGTTGTTCAGGTCCCGGATGAGTGTGGCCGGGAGTGTCAGCAGCTCTTTGCCTCCGGAGTTGACGTAGAGGTTCTTCCGAATGTCGTAAGTAACGCCGGAGCCCTGGTCGATCAGGAGCCAGACGCTGCCGGCTTGCGTGGTTAGCAGCTGATATGGGCCGCTGTCGGAAAGGGCCAGGGCGTGGTTGGCAAACTCCTGCTTGAGGTCTGCCGTGACGCTGCCGGCGTTGAGTGCGTTCGTTAAGGTCGAGGGCAGGTTGAAGCTCGCGGCGAGCTGGGGCTGCACGTTCCGCTGGTAAGCCTGCTGGAACGCGGTCGAGAGATTGTTGCTGTTCAGGTCGGTCTTGAACTGTGCGTCAATCGTGAAGGCGAGCGGCCCGTCGAAGCACTGCACGGGATTCGCCATCGTGTCGAAGGCCTGGATGCGCGCGTTGTCCTGTTCGAGCACGAGGATGCGGCCGTCGGGCGTGACGGTCAGCGCGACGGGTCCCTGGAGCAGGCCCTCACGCAAACCCTTGCCGCTCATGGGAAGCGCCACGGGCGCGTTCGCGTCGTCCACCGCCGCCGCGGGCAGCTTCAGGATGAGCATCTTGTGGTACTCGTAGTTGACGCCGACGACGTAACCGTTCGGGTGGACGACGATGGCGTCGAGCGTCGTGTCCGAGAAGGCGCCCCAGCTCTGTCCCGGCGTGTAGTTGAAGGTCCCGCTTTTGTCGTCGAGCGCCACCTGGCGCAGGTAGTACTTCTTCTCCTTGGCGTAAGAGCGCGAGTCCAGGTAGTAGTTGCGTGGGCTGAACGTGGGCGTCGGGTAGGCGAAGACGTTGATGGTGTCGGTCTCGCGCCGCAGGTCGTAGCGCGGGTTGCTCGTCGGGCCGATGTACCACTCGGCGCTCGGCTTGACGACCTTCACGACGCAGCCTTGCGGGAGGGTGAAGTTTCCGTTGCCGGTCCCCTGTGAGCCGGACTCGGATCCGGACGAGCCGCGGGCGTTGGCGAAGGCCGTCGCCAAGTCCGCCGGGACGGGCTGCCCGTCCGCCCCGTCCAGCTCCGCCTGGTAGGTCGCTGCGGGCAGCGTGAAGAGGGGCGCGGGGCCGAACTGATCGTAGGCGATGTAGGGCTGAAGCGAGAAGCCGACGGTCGGCTGTTTCAGCCCGGCCTCGGGGTTGCCGAGGACGGAAATGCTCTGGAAAGCGTACATCTGGCCGCTCTGCGGGTCGGTGCCGAAGTCCAACGGAAGACCCTGACCGGAAGCCTGGTAGGTGTAGCCGAGCGCGTAGGCGAGGTCGTTGATGGAGATGTCAACCAGACGACAGAGCACGTGGCCCGTGTCCGGGCAGTCAGTGCTGCCTTTAAAGACTGCGGTCGGCGGGGTAGTCGTGCGCTTCCAGACGTGGTGCCCGTTCTCGTAGGCGAGTTTCTGGTAGTGGCCGTACTGTGTCTGGGCCGTGAGCGGGACTTGGAATTCGATGATCGAGCCCTGTAGTTTGAGCGTGGTGCTCCCCTCGGGCGCGGCCGCCGCGACCCATGCGCTGGACCACTTGCCGCAGAGCCAGTTGCTTGCAGAATAGAAGTTGGCCACCACCTGAATCTGCGCTCCCGGCGCGGCCGAAATCGCCGTGTCCCCGGAGAAGAGCACGGAGAGCGGCAAGTCCGGCTTTATCGAGTCCATCCTGCCGGTCTGCTTGACGGTCGTTCCGCCCTTGTACTGGACGACCATCTCCCAGTGGTCGCTCTCCTCCGGCCAGATGGGCTTCTGCGTGTTCGTCCCGTGCGTCGGGTCCGGCGAGACATCAACCTGCAGGTTGATGACGCGCGCGAGCTCGATGTCGTAGGTGGCCGGGGAGCTGAGCACCTCGACGGTCGTCGCCAGCATGTCGGCGATGCCAGCGGCGCAGCTCGCGACCTCGAAAGCCCAGCCCACGATCGGAGTTTGCTCAAAAATTTCCGTCGCCGTCACGTATGCCCCAAACGTCACCGCCAACTTCGGAATTCCCGGGGAGAAGATGAAGCCGAGGATCATCTCGCTGAACATGGTGAGGAGGGATTTCGGGTCGGTCAGAGCTTTGATGATGACAACAGGCGCCCCGAGAAAGCCTTTGACCACGGTGATGACGAGGGTTACTTCCATGTCATCGAGGGTCTTGAAGGCGAGTCTCGCCCCGGTCGTGCCGATCGAAAGGGCGATCAGAATGCTCGGGATGCCGTAGTTGAAGAGTCCGGTGTAGATGATGCCCTCAATATCAACGTCCGCGTCCGCGTTCCCGATGCCCATTCCGCCCAGCAGCACGTCCGCCTTCGTTGCGTTCGAGGGGACTTTGAAGGAGATCGGGGTGGGGTCGCCCCAGGGGCCCCATTTTATGGGAACGCCGGCGATAGTGTAGCCTGAAGAGAGCTTGGTGACATACATCTTGCTCTTATCGGCGTGCCCGTCATTCCAGGGATCGTTAATCGGCTGCCCGGTCTCGTTGAAGAACTGGACGTAGGCGCCAAGGTAGCGGTTCGCCCAGTTCAACACCTTGAAGGTCAGCGTCGAGGTTTTAGAGTCATACGTGAGCGACTCGCTCTCCAGTCCATAGGTGGAGGTCTTGTTGCTGAGGTTCCACTGGAAGCCGCCGTCCGCATCTGCCGCCGAGCGCGGCGAAGGCGCCTGCCCCGTGGCCCTCGTCCCGGGAGACGGGGTTTGTGGCTGGACGTTCGACCGATTGATTGAAGCGATACCGTGCTGGACAGACCACGACTGACCGTTCAGAGACCGATCGTTCTTGACGCTCTGAAGCACGGCGGCGAGCGCGGAGTATGCCGCACCCTGCTGTGTGCCGTCGCTCGAGCCGATAACCCCTGGCGAGAGCTTGTACTGCTGGATGACGTTCTGGCCATTCTGCTTCCACGGCCAGGCGTCACCGATGGGCTTGCCGTCTTTGTCGACGATCGGGTTGCCCTCCGGGTCGGTCGTTACCGGGTTGATGGGAGCCCCCGTCTGCGGGTTGGTGGCGGTGTGGATGGCGTAGTACGGATCGGATGATCCTGGCGGGTGAGTCGAAAGATACTGCGTGAGCGTGTTGTCCTGGTGTAGGGTCTGGGCGATATGGTTGTAAAGCACCGTCGAAGCCACGTTGACGCGCGTGGTCGCCAGGTCCGGGTGGTTAAAAATGATGGTTTCGGCGATTGAGAAAGGGCCCTTGACCTGTGTCGCGTCGAGCTGGACGGCCGCCGCTTCCTCCGGCGAGTGCGAGTCGAGGCTGATGCCGAAATGCGTTAACGACGTGGCGTGTGGTTTCCGCTCCGAGCCTTTACGCTTCTGGCGAAAGTGTCTGCGCTTGGCCGCAATCGGAATATGGATGAAGGCGAGGGCCAGCTCCGGGATGCTGTTCGGGTCTTTGTTGGGGTAGGTCACCAGGTGAATCCCGACTGCGTCGGCCGGCAGCTCCACTTCCTCTACGAAATGGGTGACGCGGCTCCGTTGCGCTTCGGGAATCAAGGCCAGGGCTTTGTTGGCCTGGCGGTGTCGGCTGAAGGTTTCGGGCGTGTGTCGCGTGAGCGTATGTTTCCGTCCAAGCGCGCCCAGGGAAAACTCCCGATCGGGGTGACAATGGCTCAGGTCGAAGTGCAGGGTAACTTTTTCTGTGACTCGACTGCTCATAGGATTCTGTTCCTTAGTTTGATAGAAGCTTTATTTAGGAAGTGAGACCTCTACAGGGCAAACGGACGGCGATAGGACCTTAACGGACATTGCACCGTTAGCCCGCCTACTCCTCAAGCTGCTGGGGGACGATCATGTTGGTAGGCCGGCGCTCTGATGGCGGTCTCTCCCCTTAGCCGGCTATGCGGGGGCGGCGCCGCGGCGGAGTCGCGGCTGGCCCGGGCCAGTTTGGCCTTGGTGATCACCTCTTTCGCATAGGCCTCGGCCTCGCCCGCAGTCTTGATGCCGGTGACGCGGTCCTTGATCGCCGCGATCTCCACGGGGTCGCCGCGCGCCAACTCCATATCGGTTTTGGCCAGGATCTGCAGGAAGCCTTGGGTGTTGCCGGTCTGGGGCAAGGGGCGGGCGGCCGCCTCCGCCGACGTCGCCATCAGGGCGGGCGGCGTGGCTTGCGCCGCCGGATTGTTCAGGACGGTCGGGCAGTCCGTGCGCGGCGTGGTCAGCGTGAGCAGGTGAAGCACGTTGTTGGCGACTTTGTCCCGATTGGTCATGGGGGTGAGGCCGTATAGCGCCCCCAGCGTCGCTGATACGGAGGCGTGGTCGTACAGCGTGTGGTCGACTGCGCCCTGCGGGATCAGGGGCGAGACGATGACCGCCGGCACGCGCACGCCGTACCAGTCGAACAGGAAGCCGCCGGAATTGATGGACGGGTCAATGGGGCTGCCGTCTCCCGACGGCGTGGCGCCGCCTGGCTGCACCGAATCGTAGAAGCCGCCGTGCTCGTCATAGGTGATGATCAGCAGGCTGCGCTGCCAAAGCGGCGAATTGCGGATCGCTTCGTAGGTTGCCTTGATCAGGGCCTCGCCGCGCGCCATGGAATCCATCGGATGTTGCGACGAACCGCCTCTGTAAGAGCCGCCGAAGATGTCGCCGTAGTTGGGCTCGATGAACGTGTAGGTGTAGGGATAAGGCTCCATGACGTCCGACGCGAAGGAGGAGAAGCTGTTGGTGTTGACTTTGTAGGTGATCCCTTTGAGCGCCGACACCTGCGGTATGCCGCCCAGGCTCGGTCCGTTTTCATCCACATAGACGCGCCACTGCAGACCGGCCGCCGTCAACTTGTCGTAGATCGACGAGCCACTGGGGTAGGTGAAGCCGAGTCCGGGAGCCTCCCATTTCCCGATCTGCAACGGCCCAGGCGAATCCGCCCAGCCGGCGGACGAGGCCCCGTGGACGAAGAACCGGTTGGGGAAAGTGGGTCCGGGAATGGACGAATGCCACTGGTCGCAGACGGCGAACGTCGTCGCTAGCTGGTAGATCACCGGCAATTCCTTTGGCGTGTCGAAACACCGCATGATATCGCCGTACTGCGCGGGTGTCGGCACGCTGGGGTTTTCCGACGTGATCTCGGTTCTCGTCGTGGCGTAGTTGGCGACGAAGCCGGTATTGACAATCGGCTGGTTGTAGGGCTGCCAGGGCGTGTGCACGGTACCCGGTCCGCACAGCTGTTCAACGATGTCGGAGAACTCATGCCCAGGATCGGTCGGCATGGCCGGAGGCGCCGGAGAACCGGCGGCGTATGTGACACCGTTGTAGCTGTTGGTGTCGGCGGGGGTGGCGGCCTTGATGCCCGGAATGCCCGAGAACGCGAAGATGTTGTCGAAGGAGTGGTTCTCCAACATCAGGACGAAGACGTTGTCGACCAGCGTGTAAGGTCTCACCCGGTTCATCACCGCCTGGCATGCACCCGAGGGCAGGTTGATTGAGAAGGTGTTTGTGTCGACCGTGAGCCCCAAGTTCTGGTTGGTGTCGGCGGATTGTAGCTGGCACTCCTTCCAATTCGCGACGGCCCAGGAGCCCACGCTCTGGTAGACCCCGGGTTTCGAGCCGTCCTGAACGGCTATCTTGATGGCCCAATAGTCGAGCACGAGGGCCACGTTGAGACCCAGCCGAAAGTAGACAGTGAGGGGGCCGACCCGCTCGCGCGGCGCGGCGAACCAAGTGGCGCTCTGCGTTCCATCTGTGTCGTTGTTGTGAAACAGGGTGATGGTGGCGTGGCCGTCGGTGTTGTTGGTGACGTAGGCCTGAGCAGACACGCGATCGACCGGGTTCATCGGCGTCGCGGTGCCGCCTGATTTCAAGTTGATGGCGAAGGTCCTGCTGTCGACCGTGAAGCCAAGGTTCTGCCCCGCGTCGGGACTCTGCAGCTGGCATTCCTTCCAGTCGCTGTATTGTAGAATACCGCTACTCTCGTAGAGGCCAGGCGTTGAGCCGCCAGTCACGCTGATCTCGCAGGCCCAGTAGTCGAGCACGCTGAACGATCCCCAGCCTGTATTGAAATGGACTGTCAGCGGACCGACCTGTTGACCAGGCGACGCGGTCCATGTGTCGCTTTCGGTCCCGTAGTCCGAATTATTGTGCCACAGCGAAATGGCAGCGGTCCCGTCGGTGTTGTTGGTGATAAAGACCTCGGCGGTTCGTGGCGTTGACATGTTTTGTATCTCCCGGAGGCTTTCTGGATCTGACCTGTCCACGAGGCCGGCGGGTCACTTAAGAATCGCCGGAAACTTATCCCCGAGGCGAACCAATGCATCATACTCTATGGCTTTTCGTATTACAACGTTCTTTATCTGTGAACATGTCTGTGTAATCGCAAGAGAGCATCTTGTTTTCTCATCCACTCGCAATGCAGCTTAATGAGAGCGCGTTTCGCAATCATCACACTTGATTGAGAGAACTTGAATGTAGGGGTTTTGGGAACACCGAGGTCTGAGTAGCAAATAGGCAAGGCAAGCGCCGCCAGCACTGCCCAGGTTAAAAGAAGCAATGTTGAAGGCAGAGCCAAGGTTCGGAGCGCCTCTAGCCTTGTGCACGACGCGCGACTGCAAGCCCCTGTCCCGCATGGTCACCTAACCTAACACGGTTAAAAATGTAATCGGTCCTGAAAATCGACTCTCTAGGATCATTTATAGGCGCGATTGACGAGGCGGCCGTCATCCTAACATTCCCGGCTTGGGGCCCTGAATGCGGCGTTAGCCCGGGTCCGCTTTCAAAAGCCGACGCAGCCGGATTAAGCGTTTCGCCGTCTTAGAGATTCCGCTTCCGTCCTGTTTTTGCCGGAACGCTACTTACTCTCCATCTGGAGAAACATCAAAAGTGTCGTCTCGAGAACGCTTGCGTCAGCGAGCATCTGCTCCAGGTCCGCGATTAAAGCGTCGGCGGATTCACCGTGCAACGATGATTCACCCCAGAAGACAACCTTATCATTCTCGTCGTAAAAGCATTCTTGGATGCGGTAATAGGCATCGTCACCGACTTTGTGTCTCCCTATTCGATATAATTGAAACCGGCCATGTTTGGGAATTCGTCCATTTAGTTGTCTTAGTTGTGAATCTCTCAAATTGCAGTCACACGGCTTCATGAACGCTCCCAGGCATTGAACCTTGTTCTGGATACTGACGCTCGTGCCGGTCGTGCCGTCTCCCGGATCCAATGACTAATCAGCTGCCATTCTCTGCGAAGAAGAAAGCGCCAGGGTACCGAGCCTCGACCAGTGCTTTCGCGCCGGCTTGATTTAGTTAGCGCCTCGATTTAGACAGTTCGTGGACCCGTGCTTTGGAAACGAAGTAGATGAGGTAATTCATATAAGCTACAGTTCCCAAATCGCTTTTTAAGGGCCTCGGCGGCTATCTTATCCCGAAAGAGCGAAAGGCCGCTAGAATCGTCTTCCAGGGGCCTTTGCGAGGGCGTTGTAGGTGGTGCTCGTTGGTACGCCGGTCCTTCGGTCCTTCAATTCCTGATCTTCGCTGCTTACGGCACAAAATAACTCGCGAAATGTGTTAAGAAACGATGAATCTCTATAACGTCTACTTCGTTTCCAAAGGCACCGGTCCTCGAACTGTCCAGATCGAGGCACAGAATTCGGCTGGCGTGAAGGCCCAAGTTGAAGCCCGCTACCCCGGAGCCTACAACATCACACTGAACCAGTTGCCGACGTCTGCGAAAAAGAGACGCGAATAGTCACCCGCGCCAAGGTAGACGGATTTGAGTATCGCGAAGCCGCAAGGGGCTTCAGCAGCGACTTCAGCGAGTTCCGAGGATTACCGCCTTGGACGCCGGTGTTTCAGGGCGAACCGACGGTCAACAGCTTTTACCCGCTAAAGTACAATGACTTTCGATTTACAAAAAGCGCAGTCCCTCTCAGAGATCCCAGCTTGCCGCGGTCCGGAAGTCTTGGCTTTGCTAATCGAAGTCAATCCGATCCAGGAGCCTGAACTTCAGAGGTATCCGGCGAGGGTTGAAAAATTCTGTAGCAACTTCGTCATCAGGAAACTCATGGGGGACATCACCGTTCCCTTTGTCGAAGCAGTAGTTGATCGGATGTTCAACGCCGACGAGGTGACCAGTGTCGTTGATCTAGCGAAACTCGAGCTCCTTAAGCGTAAGATTGTCAGTCTTTTCTTTACGCGATGAAACTTACTATAGTCAAATTGATGCCTTGGAAACAGGGCCAGGTCTCGGGGCCAAGCGTTACGAAACTCTTAAGGTTCGAGAGTCGATCTCGACGGACCGATGCGCATCAAAAAGCTCACCGATAGCAGCGTGCTAAAACCCGGCCAGTTGCTGGTCGTCTTTCATCGCTTGAATCAGTGCGGTTCCGACGCCCTTTTCGACTTGAGAAAAAGCGTCCGAATTGGAGTCGTTCAATTTTATCGGCATCGCCGGGAGCCGGTTCCATGGATTGGCCGGTCGGGGAATGGCAGATTGTTCCGACGCCCGAGAACAACGACTGAGCGGAGGGCTCACTTCAGCAACGAGGCGACAAAAGAAATCCTCAAATCTCGCGGCCTCGCCTTCAAACTCCGGCAAAAACGAAATTCGAATCGGTTGCCCAACGCTCATGACGATTTATCCCTTCGGTATCAGCGAAGCTGGAAGGAACATCGCGGAGCACAGCGAAAGACCGGAGGCTGCATTAACCGCCGAATCCACAGCCCTCCCTTCTGGGATTAGTGAAATTCGGAGGGCATTGCCGCTCCATGCCCTCCGATAAATACCGGAGAGGTTAAATTAGAGTTGTCAGCGTGGAGTAGGTAACCGCCAACTACCTCCAGGCCCTGCTTCGCATATAGGCTCCAATGGGATCTCGGATATGCCGCGTCCAAATCTTCACCGCTCCGTTACCGATCTCCCCGGATTCAAGCGATCGAGCGGGGTGGATAAGATTTGCCAAGCGCATCGTCCATCCATTCATCGACAACCGTGCGACCATTCACTTTGCCGAATACTCGGCATTGCTTAGGTTAAGGCCGACCATGAAAAGCTTCGAAAACAAGACTGTCCTTATTACCGGAGGAAACTCGGGCATCGGCAAAGCCACTGTCCTGGCGTTTGCCAAGGAAGGCGCGAATGTGGTCATCGCCGGCCGCCGCGTTGCCGAGGGAGAGAAGCTCGCCAAGGAGATTACTTCGGGCGGTGGAAGCGCCTTGTTCGTGCGAACGGATGTGGCCCGAGAGGATGACATCGTCGCGCTCGTCGAAAAGACCGTGGGCACCTTCGGCGCACTGCACATCGCGTTCAATAACGCTGGCACCGAAGGCCAGTTCGGGCTGCTCACCACTGAGCAGACGGTCGAGCATTACCATCAGGTCTGCGACATCAACATTCGCGGCGTATTGTTATCCATGAAGCACGAGATCCCCGCAATGCTCCGGTCCGGTGGTGGTGCTATCGTAAATAACTCTTCCGTCGGCGGCCACATCGGCTTTCCCGGCTCGTCGGTTTACGTCGCCAGCAAGTTCGCCGTTATCGGCCTCACCAAGACGGCCGCGCTAGAGTTCGCCAGACAGGGGATCCGCGTCAACAGTGTCTCTCCCGGTCCCGTCCAAACCGAGATGCTTGACCGGGGCCTTCGGTGAAGGCGAGACCGACATGAAGAAAACGATTGCGACACAAACCCCGGTTGGCCGCATCGGCACTCCGGAGGAGATTGCCAGCGCCGTGCTCTGGCTCAGTTCACCCGGTGCGGCGTTCATAACAGGCCAAGACATCACCGTGGACGGTGGATACACCGCACAATAGCAGAAAACAATCGGTCAGGCGGAGACGCGATGGCGCCCGCTATGATGAGTGTAGGGGAACCGGTCATTGGGATGGCACTTTGCGAAAGCAGACTGCGATGACGTGCTGCCGGTTCGTTCTGACCATGCTGGCGTTATCGCAGAAAGAACGGGAACGCACTCTCGTTGGAAAACCTACATTGAGTGGCTATCTCGAACTGGGAATGTTCGATGATGCGGCGCTGGCTCTTGAATAATTCAAGCCCGGGGGAAAAAAACCCGGAAAGAAGGGTTGGGCTTACGAGTCGATCTCTAAATGGCCGCAAGGGGAAGTTTGACATGGCGGCAGCGGTGGCGAACAACCTCGTGGAAGTGGAGCCCGAGAATTCCAGCTGGTGAATCGATCTTGCCTTATGCCCACGAGTCGCTGCGATGGCATCGAAAAAGGCGGAAAGCGATTTGAAGTTTACTACCCAGTCGCCATCGAGGGGTAGTTCGCCTCTTCGTGCGATAGTGTACGTTAAAAGTTAGCGAGTCGAAGCGGGACGCGAATTGATCAACCTCCAGAGGCAGTCAGAGCTTCCGCCGATTGATCTCTGCCTTGACCGGCTGAGGTCGCATCCGGGATTGCAACGGAACTGTAAAGCTGTGGGTAGGTCCTCAGGGGTTAGTCAAACTCTGTA
>Ga0306925_10001012_pt1 | contig 22054 bp, 21 predicted proteins | sample flu12Cox44000176_FD_203755 | JGI IMG/M metagenome (GOLD analysis project Ga0306925, IMG submission 203755) | Lab enrichment of tropical soil microbial communities from Luquillo Experimental Forest, Puerto Rico - flux8day.12C.oxic.44.000.176 (v2)... | ecosystem: Environmental > Terrestrial >... | reverse complement strand
ACGCACCCGCACTGACATGGGCCAATCCGACTCTCGACTCCCTCGAAGAGCAGGCGCTCGTCCCGATGCTTGGCGAAGATCCCATCGAACTCGGCCTGAAAGGACGTGAGGCGACGTTCCTGAACGTGATTAAGAGTGATCCCATCTACAGGGACCTGTTTTCTCGTGGCTTCCCGGCAGGAGGCGAGATTTACACCCTTCAAAACATGACCAAGGCAATTGCTGTGTTCGAGCGCTCCATCGTCTCCGTGAGATCGCCGTATGACCGGTATCGATGGGGTGGTGACATGTCCGCAATTTCTGATTCGGCCAAACGTGGAGAGATCCTATTTTCCTCCAGCGAGCGCGCAGGGTGCTTCCAGTGCCATGGGGGCTGGAACTTCAGCGCGGTCCGATTTGAAGGTCAGGATCCCAACGGCGACGGAGCTGTGCGTGGTTTCTTCAACACCGGCGTGTCGCAATACCTGCCGCCGAACCGCGGCGTCTATGAGCATACGATGCGTTCCGAAGACGTCGGCAAGTTTCGACCGCCCACGCTCCGGAACATCGCGCTCACGGCGCCGTACATGCATGACGGCAGCATAGCCACGCTTGAGGAAGTCATCGATCATTATGCCTCCGGCGGCAAAACGGATTACCCCAACAAAACTCGCATCCTGCGGCCCTTTCGTTTGACCGAAGCCGAGAAGCACGACCTGATCGAATTCCTCAAGTCCCTGACCGACGACGAGCTGCTGCATGATCCACGTTGGAGCGACCCATGGGGAAGCGCCAGGCGCGAGGACAGCCGATAGCCCTTAGCGGCGGCGTTCGTTTTCTGGTAAGACAGAGGCATGGCAGTTTCACCTCGAAACCAGTTGCAGGGAACGGTGCAAGAGGTACGATTGGGCGAGATCATGGCCCACGTAGTCGTGAAAGTCGGTGAGAACGTTATCGAAAGCGTAATCACACGCACAAGCGCGGAAGAGCTTGCGCTCAAAAAGGGCGATGCCGTCCGCGTCGTCATCAAGTCAACAGAGGTGATGGTTCAGAAGGGGTGAGGCGGGGTTGGGGGTGAACATCGCCAAAGTTCCGGTCCGGAGAGTCGATATTGGCTCGGTTTCGGAGCGCGACGATGCGCTGGCGGTTTAAGAGCCTCTAGAAATTCTGCTCGGCGAGCGTAACGTGTCAATCACCATCCGAACGCCTTGCAATGATGAGGAACTCGCCGCCGGATTTCTGTTCACGGAAGGCATCCTGCGCGACCGCAGCCAGATCGCTGGCATCGCAATTACGGGAGAGAATCAAGTAACCGTCTCGCTCGCGGGCGACTCGGGCGTCGATCTCGGTCGGCTCGAACGTCACTTCTATTTGAGTTCCAGCTGCGGCGTCTGCGGAAAGGCGTCCATCCAGGCACTCGAGACAGTTGGCTGTCCAAATGTGGCTGCTGATCGGCCGTGGTCGACTCGGATTTGATTTACCGCTTGCCGGAGCTCCTTCGATCCCGTCAGCAGGTATTCCATCGTACCGGCGGGCTCCATGCATTGTCCGTAGACATCTGAGCTTTTCTGTCAAGCCTCTTTGATCGCGATTTTCAAGAAGCCGGCAACGTTTTTCCACTGAAGTTCCTCAGCTGGAGCGGCGAGCTGCGTCTTCGGGTGGCGGGCATCGAGCGCACGTTGGTAGATCGCCTCGTCATAAGGTTTGCGCTCCTTCCAGCAGCGAAATAGGATGCGAATCCATTTGAAAGCCACTGCACGGATCGCGGTGTTGTGCAGTTTCCCTTTGGCTCGCTGCTGTTCGTAATATTCTCGGGCCCACGGGCAGTAGGCGATGGAATGGAGCGCCCACTCGTGAAAGGTTTGGCGAAGAAACTTGGGGCAAGCCCAACGCCAGTGCACCCATCGTTGCTGACCACTGCTGACAACAACGGGAGCAATCCCGCTGTAGCACTGGATCTCTTGGGCGGTTTGGTATCGCTCCCGCTGGCTCCCCATGGCGGCAATCAACCGCGGCGCTAAGGCGGATCCGGCGCCGGGGAAGGAGTTCATGAGGGCATAGTCCGGATGCACGCGGGCGAGCTCGTCAATCTTTTCGTCATAGAGCGCGATGGCCGTCAGGACTTGTTTCAGCAGCGCAGCCCATGCCCCGATCGCCGCGCTGCACGCGGTGAGGACCGCCGCATCCAGGGTCGCAGGAACGGCCTTTCGAATCTGCTCCATGCGTTGCGCGATCCGCTCGCGGTCGCGGCTGTTGTGATCGAGGAAGAAACGTTCGATGGCGGCCGGCTTGGCGCGTTGCAACTGTTCCAGACTGGGCCAGCGCTCTAGAAAATCCGCCGATATAATCGTGCCGACATCGAACCAATGCAGCACCTGGGGGAAGTACATCTTCAGATGCGCCGTGATTCGGTTGGAGTAACGGGTTTTCTCATGCACCAGCTTGCGGCGTTCCTCCACCAGAAACTGCAAAGTCCGCGTTCCTGGTGTGTCGGGGTTCAACCGCCGGAGCTGGTCTCGATGGAGCGTCAGGATATCCAGGAGGAGTCGGGCATCACTGGGATCATCCTTGGCGCCGGAGGGGCGAAAGCTTTTTCGGTAGTTCGCCAGCGTCGTAGGGTGAACCGGGAAAATGACCAGGTGGTCGTATTTCGTCAACGCAAAAACCAGCGGCCCCCGGGATTGTTCCAGCGCCACCGCGATGGGTTGGCCCCCGAAACGCAGCCGGAGCCCGGACGCCCAGTCCTCTACGGCTTCGGGGGTGTGATCGATGGTTCCAGTTTCCCGCTCTGACGATCCGGCTTTTTGCAGAGCCCAGACGTGCTTCTGATCAGCCCAATCAATGGCTACGAGTGCAGCGAATTCAGTTGGCATGGTTTGTCCTCTGTCCGATTGAGATATGGGTCAGGCAACCTTTGCTTCCGCGAAAGCCTTATAGTAAAGTCCTCATTAGCCAGACGACATCTGAGAATTCGTTTAGAAGCAAAGTGCATCCCGCCGCTCGGAGCTCTACGGACGGACATCGCGTGTCAGCCAGAACGATTCGTAGCGGCGGGGTGCCTGCCCAAGTCCACAATGGCAAGATTCGCTCATGCAGACAAGGGCGCGATTTCCACAGCGCGCTGCCGCGACTACTGTGGAAAATCCTTCTCTCAACATCTCTCCTTCGGAGTCACTATAAGACAGAACTCCGTCGTGCGTTAAATGAAGGCTTGCTCGGGGACCGACAAACTGCGCGGCCCCACGGCGTGCTAAAACGGGCTGATCGTGGTGTCATTCGTACTCGCATTCCTTGCCGCGGCCCGCGTCTTCTTGCGCGGCCGCGCCGACACGGCGCTCGAAGTACTCGCCCTCCTGTGGGTTGACAATACTCCGGCGAATATGGGTTCCGAGGTATCCACTGCACTGACCGTACTCTCGTTACGTCATGTTAAAACCGTGAGTTCGTGTCTCGTTCTTTCTCGCCCTTCTCGTTGCACTCCGCGCTTCCTTCCGGGCACGAGCCGATGCCGCCCCGGAAATCCTGGCCCTCCGCCAACCGGTTGCCGTGCTCAAACGCAGCCGACTGCGGCCACCCCTCAACTTCTGCAACCGGCTGTTCTGGACCACTCTCCGCGATTTTGGCCTCTCTCGTCGAGAATGGACGAGATCAGCCTCGCTTCACTCTTTTTCAAGAGTTCACTATCCGCAGCGCACTGGGTTTTTGAAGACTTATATAAGGTTGGGGGCTGATCCGGTTTTTGTCTACTACCGGCGTTTCGCATTTCAGGGACGCCGGGCGTGGAGAGCGAGAAGCACGGATTGGTGATTGCGATGACGCCGCTGGCGGCGGCGCCATGACGAGAGGCCACGTCCAACGAGCCTTGAAATCTTGCTCGATTCAATGCTCCAGCGGGTATGGAATCAAGGCTGTGGGAAACCGAACAAAATCTTTGCCGCACGTGGGTGGGTGATTGGTCAGCTAGTTCATTTTGATGTGGCGACTTCGAGGTTCCCGCCCGAAGCTCGAAGGCTGATTGCAACGAGAAGTTTAGCAACACTGAGGATGCCGGTTTCGGATCGACCGCGATTGCGCGGACCTCCTGGTCGAGACCCAGGCGATCAGGACTGTGTGATTCATGCGTGACCGCTCCCAACCGATCAGGAAGCTCCCAAGCGTCCAAACCGGGATCGGCGACGCTTACCGGGAAGGATTCGACGCCTCCAGAATGGCCGAGGAGCCAGAACTTCGACAAACATGAACGTGCAATCGTCATGGGTTAACTGCCCGCCGGAGTGGTCAAGCAGGGCTTTGTGTAGACCGTTTCTGGCCTCAGGGAGCGCGCGCGGCGTATAGCGGTCTAGCGCATCACGCATTTTCCTATCTGCAAACAACTCGGGATCCAGACTGCCCTCAAGCGCGGGACATTCTGAGACACCGTCGGTATACAAGAAGAGCCGATCGCCCTGCGCGACTTCCACTTTTTCTTGAATGAAGTGGGCGTCCGGCACGATACCCAATGGCAGATTCGCCGGGCCGGACCCCGCGGGGGCGGGCAGGTCGTGCCACGTCTGGCCCTGCCGCGCAAGCATCAAGGGAGGATGCCCTGCATAGCAGTAATAAAGCAGGCCCTTGTCGCGATGTAGAGTGGCAATGACAGCCGTCGTTATCGCAGAAAATCCACGGGTAGAGATGATTTCGTTCAGGTCGCGGAGCACACGAGCGCCATCGGCGTCGTTCATCCGCGCTTCGAGCGAGCCGTATAGCCATTCGCTCAATTGACTAACGGCTAACCCATGGCCTCGCACGTCAGCAATCGCAATTCGGGTTAGCGTATCAAACGCGCACACGCTGATATAGTAGATGTCGCCTCCTTTGTCCCCGGCGCTTGCACTGGAATGAATTGCGGCACGGACGCCCGGAGTCGCCACTTCATCCTGTCGCGAGACCGTGCCGCCCCAGACTTCGGCGCAGCGGATTTGGTAGGGTTGGGCGCTAATCAACGCTGGTGGGGTCATCGGCGGATTCCTTCCATTTTTGCCGTGTCGATAAGAGCCGCTCCGGGCGCGCGCACATATACAGCGTCTTTCCTAGGCACCTGCTTTACCCACACCTTGGTCTTCCTGTAGGCTCTCACCGCTCACACCAACGCAAAAGTCCTCGACCCACACTCGCAGCAGTTCAGCAACGCTCCACGCCTGAGCCAAGCAGCCGCCGGCGCGGTGTGGCGCATCGCCGTCGAACACTTCTGGAAGCTGTCCCATGCCCTCGTCTTCGAGGTAGCGATGCAGTTCTCCCATCCACTGTTTAGCTTGCGCTCGCGCGGCTCGCGTACAACCATTCACCCGAAGGTAGGCGCGAATGAATGGGCCGAGCAGCCAAGGCCAAACAGTGCCCTGGTGATACGCGCTGTCACGGCTGTACGGGTCCCCTTCGTAGCGACCCCGGTATTCCCGATCGCCTGGCGCCAGACTCCGTAAGCCATACGGGGTCAGCAATCGTTGCTCAACAACGTGGACGACCGAACGGGCCTGTTCGGACGATAGCATCTGGTAAGCCAGACTGACCGCGAAGATCTGATTCGGACGAATGGAGCAGTCGTGATGGTCGCCATCCACCGCGTCGAACAAACAGCCCTCCGATTCGTTCCAAAAGAGTGGCGCGAAAGCCTCTCGTGCCCGTTCTGCCATTTCCGCATACCGGATGCGATCCGAATCGTACCCGTATTTCTCCGCGAGGTCTTCCATCACGCGAAGAGCGTTGTACCACAGCGCCTGGATCTCAACCGGCTTGCCCCGGCGCGGAGTCACCACCCAGTCGCCGATTTTGGCATCCATCCAGGTCAACTGAATGCCCGACTGGCCAGTACTCAGCAACCCATCTGCGTCTACGCGAATGCCATACCGAGTGCCACGTTCATGCCAGCAGATGATGTCGGCCAGGACCGGATAGAGGTTCTGCCGGACAAACTCGAATTCGGCGGTCTTTTCGACCAGGGCACGCACGGCTTCGAAAAACCAGAGCGTGGCGTCGACAGTATTGTATTCCGGGGTTTCGCCGGCATCGGGGAATCGATTCGGTAACATCCCGCGGTCTACATGTGCGGCGAACGCCAGCAGAATGCTGCAGGCGACATCGGGACGATTTGCGGCAAGGGCCAGGCCGGGCAGCGCAATCATAGTATCCCGGCCCCAATCGCTGAACCAGTGGTAGCCGGCAATGACCGTCCTTTGACCGCCACGCTGTACGATGAACTGGTCCGCCGCAACGCTGAGCGCCCGCACGAAGCGGTCATCTCCGGCACCTTCAAAAAGGGTACGCCGGCGCTCAATTTCGCGCTCGCGCAAGGAATCCGCCATTGCGGAAAAGCGTCCCTCCGTAGAAGCAATCAAAGCGGGCCGCGCCTGCCGATTGAGATCAAATACAAGCACACACGGGTTAAAAAGATCCTCCTGAAATTCCAACCCGCGCTCGCGTTCCACGTCGTACTCAAAGTTCCGGTACCAGTTCCCGCCCGGCTTGATCTCAGCCTCACCATGACACAGATAAAGCGGAGGCAAACCGGGGTATGGCGTAAACTTGACCGATCCCGACGCCGCCCCATAGGCAGGATTGAGCGCGTCATTAACATGGGTTGTGTTGTGGTAGTCGCGAAATGCGATCAACGGTGCCAACTCCAGCGCGCAGGCTCGGGCGCTTCTTGGTCGAACGGCGTACTGTACAACTGTACTGTTCTCGCCATGCACCATGAAGATAGATTTCTCCAGCTCTAAGTCCTCCACCTGGTAGACAAAAACCGGAAACGGATCTTGCCGGAACTCCTTCAAGTACCGGTAGCCCTGCGGGTGCACCACGCCCGGATATCGGTTGGCGGAAAGTTCGTAGCGCCGGCCGTCGATGATCAGAGTCTCCTCGACCTTCGACAACAACACCATGCGCCCGACCGGCGGCTTGGTTGCGACTACCAATAACCCGTGGTATCGGCGCGTATTGATGCCAGAAACTGTCGCAGACGCAAAGCCGCCGAGGCCATTCGTTTCGAGCCATTCGCGCCTGGCCGAGACGTTCAGATCGCGGCAGACGGTTTCATCGAATCGAATCACGGGCACCTCACAACTCCGCGACTTCGCAGAATACCTTGATGGCGCCATTTGGATGCGTCAACTTGTCGAACAGCAAGGAATAGTTTTCCAAACCCTTTACGGGATCAGTCAGCAGCCGCGCCAGCCACCCCGGATATTCGGCCTCGGCTTGCGCCATATCGCGAACGCCGGCCTCAAAGTGCTCGCGACCGGCGTTTACGGTTCCCACCATCACTTTGTTTCCTAGCACAAACTGCAGGTTGATTCGGTCCGAGGGCACTTCGATCTTGCGGTCCCCGCCAGTCACGCTGGAGAGTACCAGCACGCCATTCTTGCCGAGGGCCTGCATGCTCTCGAAGACCACAGGCGAGAAGCCGGTGGCTTCGAAGATAATGTCGAAAGGCCCGAAGGTAGTCGCAGCTTTGGAAATCGGAGTCTCACTAGTCACGACGTAGCGGCCGCCAATATCCGCAATCAACGCAGCGTTCCGATTAGGCTTGCGGGCGAGGGCAAAGGTGGACACCTCCAGGCCGCGAATGCGCAGCACCGCCGTGGCCAGAAGACCGATGGTTCCGGCACCCATGACCGCAGCCCGCCGCGGACGCCATACCTTAAGGCGCCTCTGAATTTCGAATGCCTGTGCGATTCCTTTTTCCACCACGGTGAACGGCTCCAGCAGCACGCCGACGTGCTTCAGACCTCGTGGGATTTTGACCACGAAATCCGCGTTCTCGACGTAGTATTCAGCCAAATATCCATGAAGTAAATTAATGCCACGCTCGAAGTAGGTGTTGTCGGTGGTCATGTCCGGGCTGCCGATTTGATCGTAGATGCTCGATCCGGGGCGGCGCACCGTGGCAACCACGTAGTCACCCGGACGCAACTCGCTTACGTTGGGACCAACCTCTTCGACCACTCCGAAGCTCTCGTGGCCGATCACCAGGAAGTTGTATCCCTCCGGCGCGGCGCCGTATTCGGCGGCATTGATCTCTTTATCCGTGCCGTCCACGCCGACGCGCAGGACTTTGACGAGCACGCCGCGTCCGTTGGCGATCTCGTTGACTGACGGCCGCGGCATTTCGGCCAAATGGACGCTGCCGGATTTGCCGGGGAACACCGCGATGGCTTTCATGAAAGCACTCCTTCCAGAACTTCCCGTGGCGTGGCGGCCGAGGTAGGTGCCGCTGTCCGCTGTCGCAGCGGCTCTCCGCTCTGTTGCATCAATTTGCCGATCAGGCTGGTCCAGCCGGTCTGATGACTGGCGCCCATTCCCGAGCCGGTGTCCCCGTGAAAGTATTCATAGAACAGCACGAGTTCGCGCCAGTTGGGATCGTCGCGGAATAGAGGATTTGCTCCGTGCACCGGCCGCGCTCCATCCGCGCCACGCAGAAAGATTCCTGTCATTCGGCGCGAGAGCTCCGCCGCCACTTCCCAAAGGTTCATCATCCGCCCGGAACCGGTGGGACACTCTACCTGAAAGGCATCGCCCAGGTAGTGGTGGAATTTCTGCAGCGATTCGATCAGCAGATAGTTGGTCGGGAACCAGATCGGTCCCCGCCAGTTGGAATTGCCGCCGAACAGGCCCGTCGACGATTCACCGGGCTCGTAGTCCACGCGGTACTCCATCCCGTTCGCGGCCAGAACATACGGATGGTCCTTGTGGAACCGCGAAACCGCGCGGATGCCGTAAGGTGAGAGAAATTCATTCTCGTCGAGCATGTACCGCAAAACACTTCGTAGTTGGTCCTGCGTCACCAGAGAAAGCAGGCGTCGCTCGCCCTCCCCCGGAGTCTGCATACACGCGACGTTGCGGCTCAGATCCTCACGATTCTCGACGAACCACTCCAGCCGGCGCTTGAAACCGGCCAGTCTATTAACCAGTCGCGGTTCCAGCGTCTCCACCGCGAATAGCGGGATTAGCCCCACCATCGACCGGACCTTCATAGGAATGCGCCCCTGGTTGAGCAGGTGCAGGACGTCGTAATAGAAACAATCCTCTTGGTTCCACATCCCTGTGCCGCCGCTGCCCAGATGATTAATCGCGTTGGCGATGTACAGGAAATGTTCCCAAAACTTGCTGGCCACGTCTTCGTAACTGGGATCCTCGCTCGCGAGTTCCATCGCGATGGCCAGCAGATTCAGGCAAAACATGGCCATCCAGCCGGTGCCGTCGGCCTGCTCGATGAAACCGCCAGTTGGCAGGGGGGCGCTCCGGTCGAAGACGCCGATATTGTCGAGACCCAGGAATCCGCCCTGGAACACGTTCTTGCCTTCGCTGTCTTTCCGGTTCACCCACCAAGTGAAATTGAGGCAGAGTTTCTGAAAGATGCGCTTGAGAAAGTCCCTATCGCCCACGCCTCGACGCTTCTTGTCGATTTTGTAAACGCGCCACGCCGCCCAGGCATGCACCGGCGGATTCACGTCGCCGAGTGCCCATTCGTATGCCGGCAGCTGCCCGTTCGGGTGCATGTACCACTCGCGCAGCATTAGCAGGAGCTGCTGCTTGGCAAACTCGGGGTCGACTAACGCAAGCGGAACACAGTGGAAGGCCAAGTCCCACGCAGCGTACCACGGATACTCCCACTTGTCCGGCATGGAAATCACGTCGGCGTTGTAGAGGTGCAGCCATTCGTGGTTGCGGCCGGACTGCCGTTCGGCAGGCGGTGGCGGGGAGGCCGGATCTCCTCTCAGCCAGTCGCGCACGATATAGTGATAAAACTGCTTGGACCATAACATTCCGGCGAAGGACTGGCGCATCACGCTGTTCGCGTCCGGCGAAAGGTGGGCGGGAATCACAGTTGCGTAGAATTCATCCGCCTCGCGTTTCCGGTCGGCGAAGATGCGGTCAAAGGTGGGTCCGAAGAGCTCGCCCGAACTGCCTGAGGGTTCTTCTGTACCCAGCAGTCGCAGGCGGATGGTGGCCGTTTCGCCGGACGCTAAAGTCAACTGGTAATTTGCCGCCGCCTTGGTCCCCATTTCCGCGGGACTGACGGCATGAGCCGCCTTGTGCACGACGTAGTCGTTAATTCCGTCTTTGGCGTAGTGGGATCCATTAGGCACACCGTACAGGCGTTCGTAATTGGTTTCGTTTTCGGTGAACAGGAGATTCGGAGTGCCTTCGTACGCCAGCCAGCGGGTACCGAGTTCGTGATGCCAAAGCTCGATGGCCGGCGCGGGCTCGCTTGTTTTACAGAGTACCGGGCGTCTCGTCCCGTTTCCCCACGACCACGTATTGCGGAACCAGATGGTGGGAAGCAGGTTAAGATCCGCACGGTCAGGGCCATGGTTGGTTAGGCTGATCCGCACGAGAATATCTTCGGGGTTGTTCTTAGCGTACTCGACAATCACATCGAAATAGCGGTTCTCCGCGAATACGCCGGAATCCATCAGTTCGAACTCGGGGCTGCGCTTGTCGCGGCGGCGATTCTCTTCGATCAGACGACCATATGGAAACTCCACCTGCGGGTACTTGTAGAGGTACTTCATGTAGGAGTGAGTGGGCGTGCTGTCGAGATAAAAGTACTGCTCCTTTACGTCCTCGCCGTGATTGCCTTCGTTGCCGGTGAGGCCGAAGAGACGTTCTTTTAGAATGGGGTCGCGCCCGTTCCACAACGCGACTGCAAAACAAATGAACTGGTGGCGGTCGCAGATCCCGGCGATACCGTCTTCATTCCATCTGTACGCCCGCGACCGCGCGTGATCGTGCGGCAGAGACTCCCAGGCGTTGCCGTGGGGGCTGTAGTCTTCGCGAACCGTGCCCCAGGCGCGTTCGGCCAGATAAGGACCCCAGCGCTGCCAGTGCGCCTTGCGGGTCCGGGCTTCTTCCAGCCTGATCTCTTCGTGTGTCACACCGAATAAGCCCAGATGCTCCGCAAGATATTCCAGGTTGCTTCAAAATAGTGAAATTCTCTGCGGCCGTCACTCCAGCCCAAAAAGAACGCCGGCCCTAAGGCCGGCGCGGGAAGAAGGGATTTGGGCTTGGATGGATCAGCTGCGAACGGCAGCCAGGAACTGATGCACGGAAGGCGCCAGTGCATAGGCAATCTGCAGGTTTTGCCGAGCGCCCAGGTCGGACACAACATACGCCAGGAATAGATCGGTTTCGAATCCGGCCACGTCGTAATTCTGCGCGGTAGCCTGATAAACGGACACCCCGGAGACGTGATCGGAAACGGTCAGCGCTTGCATGGACTCTCCAGGCTGCTTGCGTGTAATTACGAGAGAGAGGAGGCTCGAGCCATTGGTCAGCGTCAGGTGCACGAACCGTCGCCCCTGGTATCCGCATTGATGGGCCAGAATGATCCGGTACTCTTCGGGGACTCGCGCCTTCACCAGCGGAACCAGGTCTTGATAGGCCGGGCCCAGTTTCTGGGCCATTTCATCGACAGAGGGCGGGTCCTTCGGATATTTCCGGAAGATGGAGCAATGGATATGGTCTCCGAGTCCAACCTTCAAGACCGCGGAGAGGCTGGCCGATGCCTTTTGAATGAAGACATCTTGCCCGCGCCGGTCCGCTAACTCCGGCAGCGCCGGCCGGGTCCATCTTGGCACCTCAACCCAGAGGCCGACGGCCACCACCAGAATCGCCGCGGCCGCAGAAGCCCATCGTGTCCAGGCGAACGAGCTGCGGCTGTCCTGTCGCAACGCCGCTCGGACACGTGCTTCTAAGTCTTCGGGAATGCTTTGGTTCTGCACGGCGCTCTTCGAACGGGCTTTAATGCGCGTGCGCGATTCGACTTCGGCCGCGCAAGCCGGGCAGGTTTCCAGGTGCCGGAGCACCTCGTGGTTAGTCTCCACCAACAGCTCATTATTGATGTACGAATCCACGTACCTGCGGATACGCGCGCACGGGTGATCGCCAAATTGCACTAGTCTCATGCCGTCCGTCCTTCCAGCTTACCCTTGCCGATTCCATACGATTGCGCGGTCTCCGCCAATTGCTCCCTAAGGAGTTTGCGGCCCCGGCTCAGTCGCGACATCACTGTCCCGATCGGCACGTTCAAGATGGCGGAGGCCTCCTTATATGAGAATTCGTCGACGTCCACCAGCAGGACCACCGCGCGAAAGTCATGAGGAACGCGGTCCAGCGCGCACAAGATCTCCTCGTCCGTCAAGTGCTCCAGTATGGGATCCGAAGAAACCGCCACCTGGTCGAGGATCTCCTCGCTGTCCTTAACCATCCGCACGTTGAACCACTTTCGCCGGTGATGATGAACCACGTGAAACAGAATCTTATAAAGCCACGCGCGGCAATTCGTGCCCACTTCGAAACGATCGAAAGACTTCCAAGCCTGCAGATAAACATCCTGTACCACATCATCGGCCTTCGTGCTATCGGCTAGCAGACGAGTTGCCGTTCTGTACAAATCGCTGAGGTGGGGCAAGGCCGCCTCCTCGAAGTCCTGACGCTTCATCTCCAAGTTGTGAATGCCGGAAACCCGCCGGTATATTCCCGACTGGGAACGAATTTAAGGCGTCTCTATTTCATAGATTTACCGAATACGCCGAAAACTCGACGGTTCGGCTCGGAGGATCAGCGTCTCGCCGGAGCGCTGCACGGTTCCGGTCACTTCAATCGTCTCGCCCACCCAGTCCAACACCTCGTGCTGGACCGGCCGGCCATCTCCACCCACTAGCACGTAGAAACCGTCGGCCGTAACAAAAGCGGGCGGGATGCCGCCGCTGATGCAGCGTGCAGCGCAGTCGCGGTGGACCTTCGTCCGGCCCGGGTTCATCACACCGAGGTAACACTTGCTGTCCACGATTTCACCCATCAGAGTCACCTCGCCCAGGGTGGCGAGCGAGACTCCCGCGGACCCTTCTTTGAGCACTTGAACCGATCCCGGCACAAGTTCCACCATGGTATGCCCGTCCCGATAGACCAGCGAGCCCCGCAAACGGACCGCCTCGCCGGCAAACCTGCGCACTTCCGCGTCGGCGCCGTGCTTGCCCGGTGCGACTAGCAGGTAGCGCGAATAATCCTTACCGCCGGGACGTGCTACGAGCAAGGTGGGATATGGTTTCAGTTCCAGTTCTCCCGCGAACTCACGGTATTCCTGATATTCGAACGTGGATCGCGCGAACGGCTGCTGCGCGAAGAGGAGCGTCAACGCCACCGTGGCTGCCAGTACGTTGAGGCCTACGACGGCGTGAAACGTTGCGCGCGCGATGCGCCGGGGCGGACGCACCGCGTAGCCAATGTAAAATTCTTCGTTAGCGGAGTGGCGCATCGCAGTCCCTCGCCGTGTACGTCGCCAGGGGGGCCGGTTCGACAAAAGTACCCGGTGGGTTCGCCCTCGGATCGATCTGCACCCGCCCATTCCGAACGCGGACCGCATAAGTGGCGACTTTTTCCTTGAATGGAGGTGGCGCGGAGCCGTTCTCCGGCTTGTACTGATACCCGTGCCAGGGGCAGGTGATGCAGCCGTCCACAATGCGGCCTTCGCCGAGTGGGCCGTTCTGATGGCGGCAGACGTTCGACACGGCCGAAACCTTGCCGTCGTATCGGAACACCGCCACTCGTTCACCGCCCGCGCATACGACCTTCGCTCGATACTCGGGAATGGCGCTGAGGGCACACACATCCACGTATCCGTCCTTGGCCACCACTGGCAGTTCGTTATCAGTTCGTGCTTCGCGCCGCGCGGCGATCACGTGCAGCGTCAAAACAGCACCCAATCCCGCGGCGAGAATCGCGGCCAGCAGAGGGTCGCGTTCCGATTGCAGTGCGCCGAGCGTAACATGGGCCACCAGCAACACGTACGCTAAGTACACGGTCATGTGAATCCGCTTCCAGATCGCCGGCGTCAGGTTGTTCAGCCAGAAATCATGACTCGTCGCAGCCATGACAAACAGGATCTGCAGCGCAAAAAACCCAAGGCTCTCGAACGGAAATTGGGCGAAATTACCGTAGCGCGGATTACTAACAAATAGGCTGACTAGGGGATTCCGGTCGCCGAGCGCATGGAACTGCACGATGGAAAACACGCCATGCACGAGCGCCAGCAGGAACATCGTCACGCCCAGGTGACGCCGGTTGTAAAGCAGCGGCAGAAAGCGCGGGTTCAACCGGCACAACGGGCCGATCCCGAGGATCACGTGCAGCAGCAGGAACGCCGCCGTCCCGGATCCGCGGATGAGCAGCGTCTCGGCCGTCGCGTTCGGATGTACTAGCGACCCGATGCCGGCAAACAACGCCAGGTACACCGTTACCGATCCTGCCAGAATCACGTCGTAAAGCCGTTTCTGCCGGTTCCAACCGATCGCCTGATACTGCACGCTCATGGTATCTCCTTCGGCGCAGGCGCGCTCGCCAGCACTTCCCGATGCGCCAGGCTGTACAAGAGCAGATAGCCGCCACTTGCCGGCAAGACCAGCGCCGCCTGCCGGCCACGTGCCAGAGCGCCCACAAGTCGAGCACCGCGGGGCGGACCCTCTGGTCCGCGGCCGGCGCCCCCGCCGGCCTCTGCCGCCCAATAGATCAACGGGTCCGGCTCATCCACCGGGCTGCCCCAAAGGTCCCGGCTGTCGGCAATCATTTCGGTGCCGTTAGGGAGACGGAACGTGATTCGGTCCGCAATCCGCTCGTCCGTCGCCTGAAACGGCCGAAGCGCCAGGCTCGCCGCCATCAGCGTTGGAAGAGCAACTGCGAGAGCGAGCCAGATCGATTGGTGCGCGCGTCGCAGAGGTCGTGTCATGTTCGTGCCCGAATCCATCGGCTGAGGAGCAACGGCCAGAACGCCGTAACGCCCGGAAAAATCATCAGCCGGAAGCCGAGACCGGCGCCGGCCGCCTGTCCGTCGATCCGCGAAACCCCACGTGGCAGAAATGCGATCGCAAACACGAATCCCACCGCCGCGTACATAGTCAGTGCTGCCACAAAGAGTTCCGCTGCCAACTCACGCCTCTTTTCCGTAGACCGGAATCGCCGCGCCGGTGATCTGGCGCGCCGCGTCCGATGAAAGGAACACCACCAAATCCGCCACGTTCCCCGGCGGCACCCAGCGCGAGATATCGGCCGAGGGATCCGCCTTTCGGTTCGAATCCGTGTTCATCGTCCCCGGCAGGATCGCGTTTATGGTAATGCCGCGGTCCTTATTCTCCAGCGCCGCGGCGCGGACGAGTGAGACCAGCCCCGCTTTGGACGCGCCGTAGGCCGCAATGTTCGCTGCGGGCTCGGCAGCCGCCCGGCTGGCGATGGCGATAATGCGGCCTCGACCCGCTGCACGCATGCGCGGAATCACGGCGCGAAAAATATTAAATCCGGAGCGCAGGTTCAGATTCATCATGTGCTCCCAGGTGGCATCATCGGTTTCGGCGATTGGCTTACCCCCGGAAAACCCGCCCATGACGTGCACCAAGACGTCAATTTGCTGGAAGCGCTGGATCACGCAGTCGACCAACTGGCCGGCCGAGGCGGCATCCGTCAAGTCGGATGGCATGGCGACGAAGCGCGGATGAGCAAAATCGGCGCTCTGAATCGATTTGGATGTGCCGACCACAGTGTCGCCAGTCGCAAGAAACGCCTGCGTGACGAAGCTGCCGAGCCCGCCTTTGGCTCCAGTGATGAGAACGACATGCTGGGTATCCATGGAGATTCTCCTCATTCACCAGAAGACCACGGTCTTCGGAATTCCGGGTAGAGCGTCAGGCCGCCACACGCATAAATCGTCTGACCCGTGATGTACCCGGCGTCATCGGAGGCGAGAAATGCGAACACTGAGGCGATCTCTTCCGGACAGGCCACGCGCCCCATAGGAATATGGCTCTCCACCTCCGCGCGGGCGTGGGGATCGTCGATCCAGGCTCGATTGATCGGAGTCGCGACCGCTCCCGGACCGACTGCGTTCACGCGGATGCCGCGATCCGCGTACTCGAGCGCGAGCGTGCGGGTCATATTTTCCAGCGCGCCTTTGCTTGCGGAATAGGGCAGATACTTCGGTTTGGGAATCATCTCGTGCACGCTGGAGTTGTTCAGAATGACACCGCCACCGGGGCGCGATAGAAAATGGCGAATGGCTTCGCGCGCGCACAGGAACGGGCCGCGTACGTCGACATTGAGGACGCGGTCAAAATCGGCCATCGCGATGTTGTGGCTGGCGGAAACTCTCTGGATGCCGGCGTTGTTAATCAGAATGTCGAGCCGGCCGAACTCCTCCAGCACCCGCGCAAACACTGCCTTCACCTGCTCTTCGATGGAAACATCCGCCTGGACGACCAGTTCGCGGCGTTCGGACGGTCCATTCGCCATGTACGCATCGCGCACCATCGCGCGTGTGACCTCTGCTTGTTCCGCGCCGCTGCCGAAGTTAATCGCTACGTTGGCGCCTTCTTGCGCGAATCGGACTGCGATCGCCTGGCCAATTCCAGAGGAAGCGCCAGTGACCAGCACGTTTTTTCCATCCAGCTTTTGCATGCCTGTTCCTGTTACACCCGAAAATCCGCACGTGCGCCCGGTTTATTCCCGGAATAACGCAAGGTTGGGGCGGGAAAAATAGGCATGAAGATCAATCACTCGTTTAGAGTTCGCACCCGCTGTCGTGGCTCTATTCTGTGTAACGGTGGCCTTCGCCGGCAAGGTGGATCCCATTTACAAGGACGGCAGCGGTCTCGTCATCCGAGGCTACGATCCTGTCGCATATTTCACGGAGCAGAAGCCTGTGAAAGGCTCAGGGCAGTTCCGCTACTCCTGGATGGGCGCCACCTGGCTTTTCTCTAGTGCGGTGAATCGCGATCAGTTCGCGTCCAATCCAGCCCAGTACGCTCCTCAGTACGGCGGCTATTGTTCGTACGCGGTCAGCAAGGGGCGTACCACTTCGATTGATCCGGAAGCCTGGCGGATCGTGGACGGCAAGTTGTATCTGAACTACAGCAGAGCAGTGCAGCAGACCTGGGCGACGGACGTGCCGGGAAACATCCAGAAGGCCGATCAGAACTGGCCAGCACTGCACTAATGAAGGCACCCTGCGGTATCTAGCAGTAGGGATAATGTCGTGAGGCCACCAATGCTTACCAAATGCGCAACGCTCTTCGCCGTGCTGGCAGTCCTCGGATGGTTTGCTGCCGGATCCGATCCAGCCGAGGGTTCACCAAATGGGCAAACACCCGAGCCGCGCCGTCCTGTACTACTGGAGTTGTTCACGTCGGAAGGTTGTTCCAGTTGCCCGCCCGCTGACCGTCTTCTGGAGACGCTGGACCGGACCCAGCCGGTCTCAGGAGCCGACCTGATTGTACTGAGCGAGGACGTCGACTATTGGAATCGTCTGGGGTGGACTGATCCGTACTCATCGCCATTGTTTTCACAGCGCCAGCAAAAGTATGTGAGGAGGCTGCATCTGGATGGCGCGTACACACCGCAACTCGTCATAGACGGGCAGGAGGATTTTGTAGGCAGCGACGAGCGTGCGGTCCGGGCCGGCATCCTGAGGGCCGAAGCACACCCCAAAACCGTCGTCACGCTCCACGCGGAGCGTGCCGGGCCGGACGTGAAGGTGTCATTGCAAGTAGGTGATCGTACACGCCAGGCGGATCTGTATCTGGTTCTCGCAAATGACCCGGCGCAGTCACAGGTAACCCGCGGCGAAAACTCCGGACGCACTTTGCGGCACGTCGCGGTAGTCAGAAGTCTAGTTCGGGTGGGGAGTCTCCCAGCGCGTGGCGCATTCGCCAAGGAACTGGCGATTTCGTTGAAGAATGAGAATTCCGAGTCCTGGCGGGCTGTGGCGTTCTTGCAGGACGGCTCCGGGCAGATTTTAGGCGCTACCGAGACGCGCTTTTAGGGAACTCGCAATCAACTCGATTCTGAGCGCCGCCGATAGCGCGGCGCGGTCTTGATCTGTTCGCGCAAACCGTCATGCTCGACCACCCTCGGGTGTGATTCTGAGTTTGCCCTCGTTGTCCGGCGCTCTATTTGTGCCGAATCTCCTCGGGCGCACGCTGCCGATCGAGCGGCAGGACGCGGAGCTGCCAGTCGACTGGGACGGTATTGGGCAGAAAGCAAGTCTTGTTATCGCACGCCTGGTAGTGGAGTGTTCCGTGTATCGTCAGAGTCTTTCCGGCAGTACCCAACGAACCGCTAAACTCCGCCACAGAGCTCACCTTGACATCCTGCCGGATGCGGAAACTCCCCTCGAATACGGGAACTCGCTCCTGAATGGCGGGCATGAACAGAATTTTGGATTGTGGGTAAACTGTGGGCCGGAATTCCAGATTCGGTGTAGACTCGATGACCAGCTCGATCGGCTTGTAGCCTTTTGTGCCGGGCGCATAGACATGGGTTTCAGGCGGAAGCCTTACTTCTGTTACTAGTGTGACCAGGCTACCAGGCACGCCCATCCGGTCAGATTGTTGGATTGAGACTTCCAGGTGCGGAGCCTCAATCGTGCTCACTACTTCCTGGCCCAGTTCGGGAAAGAGCTTCGCGATCACATTGTTTCCTGACAGCCGCTCCCGATACTTGGCCTCGAAGAATCTTTCGCGGATGACCCCGTCCGGGCCGACAAAGAAATAGCCGGGCCGGGCCATTCCTTGAAACTGCCCGACCGCTTCCGTGTTCAGGACGTGGTAATCGCGAATCACTCTCGAATCGGGGTCAGCGAGCAGCGGGAAATCGATGTGCTGCCGGTCGGCGAAGTCTTTTAGGATCGCTTGGGAATCGTAGCTGATCGCAGCCAGCTTGATGCCTTGTTTTTCGAACCGGGCCTTCGCGCTTTGCAACTCGACCAGTTGCCCTTTGCAGTAGGGTCACCAGTCCGCCGAACGGAAGAAGAGAAGCACTGTACCTTTGGGTGCTTTGAGCGTTTTCAGGTCCTGCACCTGGCCAAACTGATCTCGCAGGGAGAACGCTGGCGCAGTCTGGCGGGGCTCAAGCCCAATGGATGTCAGCTTCCTAGTGGTCGAAACTTGAATCGCATTGCCGTGGAGCGTGCCTTCAACTGTTACGCTCTCTCCGAAATAATGCCCCGCCTGTTCCTGGACGTCGAGATCATACACCTGTCGAATCGTATCGTCGTACAATCCCAGCCTCTCGCGTGATCCGCGCCGCTCGAAGCATTTATCCGATTCGGCGAAGGCCTCGTCGGCCGTACAGCCGGCATTAATGATGACTCCGGACCATGATTTTGTATTCACTTTGTCCTGCCACGCCACGGCGGAACTGGCGAGGACAAGCATCCCCGCCAAAAATGAAATCGGAAGCCGGACCATGCTACCCAGTTTACAGCTCTGTCAGGACTAATGTTCTCGGCGAACCGCCGGCCATCGCCACAACCCGTCTGACTTCCTGCTCATCGAACGGCTGTGCCAACACGTCATAGCCGCCGAGGTTAAGGACTTCGGCCCAGAGGGCTTCATCCGCAGCATGCGACGTGACGATCAGCCGCGGTGTTTTGCCCAGGAGGTCTTTCCACTCTCCGTCCGGCAGTGATTTTTCGCAGATCACCACTGGGTTGCCAGCGTTGGACAGGTGTCCGCAAGCCTCCCGGAAGCCGTTCACTGTCCGAACCACGCAGTTCCCGGCCCTGAGCATCCCAACTAGCATGTTGGCTCCCGCGGAGGAGCAAACTACGAGTACCTTAATGCCGCTCACGGACGCACCCCGCGATGTTTAGACGCATGCGGTCCAGTGTCCACACCATCTTGAACACATTCTGCTGGGCGGCAATCGTGGCCACAATGTAATCGAAATAGCGCGAGCACAGTGATTTGAAGGATCTTCATATTAGTGTGGCGTGGGCAGGCCGGATACCTTTGGGCCAGCCTGCCCGCGATTTCAATGCACCGCTGTCGAGAAGCTGGCTTCGCCGAGCAGGACTTGCGCCCACGCGCAGTACACCTGCACCTTGACAATGTCCTTCACGTACGAAGGAACTTCGACCTCGCGCTTCTCTGCATTGCCGACGAGCCCCTTGACCTTGAACGCGTCCAGCGTGTAGATGTTGCCCTTCGAATCCACTACGCGCCAGGTCGGAGCCGGTGTGTCGGGCACTTTGAAATCGGCCGATACTCGCAGAATGCTCTTGCCGTTCTCGGAAGAGTGCATCACAGTGCCGGTGTTGGCCTTTGGGCCTTGGAAAGGACCAGAGGTGTGAGAATCGAGATTCGCGGCAAAGGCGCCTCCCACGAGGACGGCGGCCAGCGCGCAGACAGACGGCAAGCGATTGAGTAGTTGCATTTCAGTTCTCCTTCAGTTTTGGTTTGTTTTTATGGCTCTGCGATCTGAACGGCATGCCCATCCGGATCGCGGACGACTAACGATTTCCGGAACCCCGCCTCCGCAGCCGGGAGTTCGATGACTCCGCTCGAGATGAACGGTGCTCCGGATTTCCGGAGATCGTGCGCGGCTTGCGCCGTATCGATCCCCAAGAATCTGGTTTGCCAGTGGATAAGGTCATTCGCCTTCTCCTCCGGCGGATACGGCCTCCCGTCGCGCGGCGCCAGATACTCCAAAAACTCCACGCCTGGCCCGGAAGCCGCTCGCAACGATGTAATGTGCAACCGGTCGCCGAATACGTTGTTCAGATGCTCCTGTTCGACGCCGTAGTTTTCGCTCTCCCCCACCACGGTCATGCCCAGTTGATCGCGATAGAAGCGGAGGCTCGCCTCCGTATCGGACACGACAATCGCCGTGTGATCGATGCCCAGAAACAACTGATCCCCGCCCCGATGCCATTTGGCATCGCCCTTTTCCGCTGGAAACGCGAGAATCTCCAGAAAGTGCCCGTCGGGATCGCGAAAATAGAAAGCCTGGATTCCACCCGCGTTCTTGTTCCAGTCCGGCAGCCGCTGCGGGCCGGACGAAGCATGTTGCACTTTGTTCTGCCGCAGCCAGGCATACGCCTTGTCCATGTCGCTAACGATGATCGCGATGTGCTGGAACCAGCCGTCATTTGCTCGCGAGTCCACGGGCGCTGGCCGGCCCTTCGGCGCGAGGTATTCCGTGAGCTCGATCTTTTCATTCCCTAGTTGCATGCGCGCGGCTCGAATTCGTACTCCAAAGACGCCTTCCAAGTGTTCATATCCCGCGCCGGCCGCTTCATATTCCCCGATCTTCTGGAAATTCAGCACTCTCGAATAAAATTCGACCGAACGATCCAGATCAGATACGGTGATGGCAACGGAATCGACCACCAGCGTGGCGCTGAGCGCCGAAGCCCACAGAACCGCCACCGTCAGGGAGCGGAGTAAGCGCCGCATGTCAGTTCATCCTCTCCGTCAGATGATCGCCCACGCGCAACGCATTGGCCATGATTGTCAGGGCCGGGTTGACCGCGCCACTCGACGGGAAGAAACTCCCGTCGACCACGTACAGGTTCTCCACCTCGTGTGCCTTGCAGTTGCGATCGAGCGCCGACTGCTTCGGATCGCCGCCGAACCGGATCGTCCCATTCTGGTGCGCCACACCCGCCAGAGGAATCCGCTGCCCCACGTAGAGGCTGCGGCTGAAGAGCCCCTGGTGGCACTCGTGGCCGTGTTCCGGGCAGGCCGTCTGCTGCTGCATGAGGTCCTTCAGTCTGGCAATCAGCCGCTTGTGACCTTCTTCGTTGTTCGGCCGGTAGCTCAACACGATCTCACCGCTGCGGCCGAGCGTGACTCGATTTTCGGGATCGGGCAAGTCCTCCGATGTCAGCCAGAAGTCCAACGAATGCTTGGCCATCAGGTCCAAGGTGAACCCTGGCGCGATCGCGGGCGCACCAGCGCTGAGCGTAATCCCGTCCAGCTTCCCGACAAACGAAATGTGTCCCATCGGGTATTGCCATTCCGACGAACCGAAATAGAAATCATTCACGGAAAGGGTCTTTTGAAAGACTGTAGGATTCGGGCACTTCGACACCGCCATCAGGATCGAGTTCACATGACCCATGTAGTGCCGCCCCACCACGTCGGAACCATTCGCCAGACCGTTCGGATGCTTCTCATTCGCGGATCGCAGCAGCAATGCCGCGGAATTGATGGCGCCGCACGAAACTACCACGACGTCGCCCGAAAACTCCTGGAGCGCGCCGTCCTTGCGGACC
>Ga0306925_10001008_pt1 | contig 22088 bp, 15 predicted proteins | sample flu12Cox44000176_FD_203755 | JGI IMG/M metagenome (GOLD analysis project Ga0306925, IMG submission 203755) | Lab enrichment of tropical soil microbial communities from Luquillo Experimental Forest, Puerto Rico - flux8day.12C.oxic.44.000.176 (v2)... | ecosystem: Environmental > Terrestrial >... | reverse complement strand
AACGTGCCGCACACCCTCAGTCCCACCCCAATTTGCTCATTCGCGCGGGACTGGCGGCGCTGGAGTTTGAGCCGGTCACCGCCCTGGCACTCGCAGAACGCGCCATGCGAGCGCAGCCCAACAACCACACGGCCCGCAAACTCCTGTGCGCGGCATATCTCGGCGTCGGCGAGGGGGCCAAAGCGCTGACCGAGTGCGCCACTCTGCTGCGGGCTATGCCCGACGATCAATACCTCATTGCCATGCAGACGACTGCACTGCGGTTGTTGAACGATTCCCGCTACGAGTTGTTCTGCGACTACGACAAGATGGTTCTCTCGACGCTCATCGAAGCGCCTCCGGGGTGGCCTGATCTCGGCAGCTTCCTGACAGAGCTGACCCTGCACTTGAACGCCCTGCACAATCCGCACGGGCATCGCGTTCTCTACCAGTCGTTGCGGCGGGGTACCGAAACCACTCAGGATCTTTCCCACAGTCCGGATCCGGTCATTCAGGCGCTGTTTCACGCCTTTGCGGCACCCATCGCGCGCTACCGCGAGCACATCGGCCGGGGAGAGGATGCCCTGCGGCGTCGCAATCGGGGCGCGACGCATTTCAACGGCAGCTGGTCAGTGCGTTTGCACTGCGACGGTTACCACACGAGCCACGTGCATCCGAGGGGATGGATTTCCTCGGCTTGCTACATTCAGCTACCCGATTGCATGAGAGCGGGACACACGGCCGAAGGGACTCTGAGCTTCGGCGCGCCGGGCATGCTCACGACACCATCGCTACCCGCGGAGTTGTCGCTCCGCCCGGAGGTTGGGCTGCTGGTACTCTTCCCGTCGTATTTCTGGCACGGCACGCTGCCCTTTCATAGCGAACAGCCGCGCCTGACGGTTGCTTTCGACGCCGTCCCGGACACGGACAAGGCCGGGGCAAAATCTCCCCTCACCTCGCCGTGAGGGGAGATCGTCCCGGTCGCGTTACCAGAAGTATTTGGCTGTCATGTTGACTTCGCGGCCGACGATCGAACGGCCCATGCCGACGTTGTTCTGCACCGTGTTGCCCCCGAATCGGGCATTACCCTCGGTCAACCCGATCTGGTTGGTGAGGTTTGAGCCGAGCAGCCGGAACTCCCACTTGTCCCCGACCCGCGCATTGATGCCGGCAGCGAGGGTGTAATAGGAGGGCAGCGGCGTCAGATTCGATGAGTCCTGGTAGCGCTTGCCGATGTTCTCGTACGTCACTTGCTCGGTCAATGTGCCCCAGTTGAAGGTCTGCGTGTCGCTCGGTGTCACCCGGATCTGGTACTTCGGCAGACGCGCGAGCTGGTTACCGTTGACCCCGCCGCAGACGTTGTTACCGTGGATGTCCTGGTAAAGGAAGCAGCCCTGGGCGTCCTTGTAGTAAGCATTTTCGTAAATGCCGTTGACCGTGATCAGGAAGGAGCTCAGGGCCTGCGTGGTACTGGTCGCGAAGGGAGAGAAGGTGGCGACGACTCGCCCTCCCTTGGATGACGAGCCATAGATGGTCGCCGGGCCGATCGGCACACCTTCGACATTCTTGGGTGTATACGGAATTCCTTCAAACTCCTTGTCGTAAGCCGATGCGTCGATGAACATCCAGCGGTTCTGGATCTTGAAGCCCACCTCGTAGTTCCGCATGGTTTGCAGGGGCACTACAGCCGGGCAGCCGTTGCTCGCTTTGCCAGTCGCGTCGGTGTTGATATTGCACCGGACATCGTCGAAGTTCGGTAAACGCACGCCGGTGTTGGCGCGAAAGTAGGCGCTCATGTGGTCGCTGAACTCGTAATTTACGCCCCCGGAGTAAGTCGGAAAGGTGTGGTTTGCAGAGGCCGGCGAGAACGTGCCGTCCGGCAAGGAGACCGAGTTGTTCCACAGATCGAACTGCGATCCCATCTGGACCCGGTGAAGGTTGCTGGTCTCCTGGGTCAGGTCAATGTGCTCGGCGCGAACCCCGGCATCCAGTAACCACTTACCGATCCTCCATGAATCGGAAAGATAGGGGGCGACGTTGGTGGCCCTGCCGTTCTGGAGGATGTTGTAGCCCCCGTTGGCATTCACGATACCCTGCGGGCTGCTCACCCGGTAGATGTTTCCGCCTGCGGTGGCCGTCAGGATGATCGGGCTCGCGTTGCCCGTATTGGTCACCAGCACGTTGGAGCTCAACGACCAGTTGTCGTTCATGGTGTAGTGGGCTGCGTACAGACCCAGGGTCAGGTTGTTGCCCGTGAAAATCTCCTTGATCACGCGGAATTCATCGATGACGCTCGTGAGTTTCTTCTGTACCCGCCAGACCTGCAGCTCCACCGCGGCCTGGTCGGGGCTCACTGGCTGACCGCCTGGAAACACGGCCTGGACGTCGGCCGCGGTCAGTGTCGGAGGCAGAGTCAGACCCGCAATGAACGCCGACGCCGTCGTGGGGTTGCCGTTGTTGATTGCCGCCTGGGTATTCACGTACCCGCCGTTGAATATGAAGTTGTTGCTGATCGACCAGCCGTTGTCGAATGACTTCCTGAGCTCCGAGCCGAAATAGCTCAGTTGGGCGCCGCGACCATCGCTGATATCGTCGTTCTGGAGGCAGTTACAGCCCGGGTTCGGTATCAGGAAATTCTGCAGCTGCTTGCCGGCCCAGGTGGTGTTGAGCTGGTTGAACCCGGGATATATATGAATGGAGCCGCCCTGCACCGCGTACGGGAAATCGGCGTACCACTGATTCTTGTCCGAAAGGTATCTGGCCCAGAACATGAGGTACCCATTGTCGAGATCATGCTTCAGCGTGCCCGTCAGCTGGCCGCCGATGTCAGAGGGATATTGCGAATCGCGCACGCCCTGGCCGTCCCGGTAGAAGCCGCCGATGCTTCCGTACCATCCGTCGCTTATCTTGCCGCTCTGGAACGCATCCACGCGCCACATATTCTCGAAGCCGTAGGTCATGCCTACGGACCCGACCGACTTCTCCGAGCCGGTCCGCAGGATGAAGTTTGCCGTCGCGCCCGGCTGGCCCGGGCCGAAGAGTGCGCTCGGTCCGCCCTGGACAATCTCGACGCGCTCGACCGTGTCATCGAAGCGTACCAGTGAGCTGTTGTCCATGAAGGACAGGAAGGACGAGCCGTATAGGGGCGAACCCTGGATCATGGTCGTGAAATACGGAGAATCGCCGCCGCCGAGCGGAAAGCCGGCCACATCGATATTGACGCCTGTTTGTCCGCCGGATGCTTCCGGCCAAACGCCGGGGGAGAGTTTGTAGATCTCGGCAGCGCTAGCGGGATTCGCCATTTGGATATCCTGCTGGGACAGCGCCACGATGTTGTAGCTGGCGTCCAGCCTCTTCACCCCTTGAGCCGTAGCGGTGACCACCACCTCCTGCAGCGATTGACCACCCACGGCTTCCGGTGCCTGCTCCTGCGCTGCTGTAGCGACTGCCTGTGCCCAGGCGACCCCACCCGTGCCCCAGAGGATTCCGGCCACGGCGGCCGCCACCGTCGTGGTTGCACTGAGCGGCCGGGCACTCGCACGCGCTGCCTTGTTGTTTTTAACTCCCATGGACGTCCCTCCCCGGTTTGCCGTCGCTCTGACGGCGAGTTGTTGGCCGCAAGCATATGCCCGCCTGTTTCGCGATAACAAGCGCTGTTGGACATTTGCAACTAGCCTAAAGCTTGGGCGCGACTGGTTTTTTTTCCTTCCTTGTGTAGATGCGCGACATCCGGATGCAGGGCATTGCTCGCGTGTCGGGCGCGATTCTCGGGCCGCTGCCGTGGGCTGAACCGTGGAGATCGCGTACGAGTCGGCGCGCATACACCACACGTGTTTGCTTACACGAGTCATGACGCGGACGCGACCACGACCGTTTTGCCCCATACGGGTATCGTCCGGAACAGAGCTACCGGAACGGCTCGCAGGCTCGGCAATCTAATCGTCGCGGATCACACATTCGGGTGGAACCTATCGTGCGTTACAAAACTCTCGCAGTCGGCCCAGCGCTGATCACGCTGCTCCTTGGTGCAAGCGCCTGGGCGGATCCCCAGTCGGGCGCCGCAGCCGCCGGCCAGACCGTGGCGATCCTGCCGGCGGCGTGGACACCGAAAGAGCTGCAATTCACTTATCAGACGCGATTTACCACCAAGTACTCCTGCGATGGCCTGCGTGACAGGATGAGGCAGCTCCTGATCACCCTCGGAGCGCGTGAAGATCTACAGGTGAACATCCTCGGATGCGTGCCGCTGGGCCCCGACCTGCTACCGGGCGTGCGGGTCAAGATGAGTGTCCTCGAGCCGGCGCACGAGTGGGCGATTGGGCGGACGGTCCCGGCGCGCTGGAAGCACGTGGACCTGCTTGCCGACCGCGACGCCGTCAGCGCCTCGGCCGACTGCGAGCTCATCCAGCAGATCAAACAGCAGGTGCTGCCGTTGTTCGCCACACGTAACCTCGACTACAGTGCACGGTGCGAGGCGAACCACCTGGTGGTTGGCGGCACGCGACTGACCGCAGATGTGCTGGTTCAAGACCAGAGCACGCGCGTCACTGGTATCGCACGGTAACCGCCACACCTGCACGGCTGGACGCCGTAACTGCGAGGCAACGCGGTGCGTTGCCCATTGCGGCACTGCCAAGTTAGTTCAGACTGCATCACTCCGGGCCGACGGGAGGTGGGGCGCTCATGGGCATTCGCTTCTCTGGCAGTGCTGCGCGATGGCTGCTCGTCTTGGTCGCGCCGGCACTGTGCGCGGTCGGGGAACCGGGGACGACCACCGTCACGGCCGGAAATGCGCGCTTCGAGTTTCTGACACCCTCGTTGCTGCGGATGGAATACTCGCCCTCGGGGGTCTTCGTCGATGCGCCCACGGCGGTCGTGCAGAGGCGCGACTGGCCGGCCGTGACGGTCGAGCGGCGCGAAGAGGACGGCTGGCTCATCGCCGCCAGCAGCGCCATGACGCTCCGTTACCGTCTGCAATCGGGCGCTTTCAACGCCGCCAACCTGAAGGTGACGTGGAGGGATCGTGACGGTGCCGCACACGAGTGGCATCCGGGTCAGGCGGATCCGGCCAACCTGGGTGGGCTCACCTATTCACTCGACAACGTGAGCGCAGCCAACCTGCCGAAGGATGGGATGGATCTCGAGAGCCCGGTGAACGATGAGATCCCGGGGATCGATCTGGTACTCGGGCCGGCGCAACCCGGGCTGCTGAGCCGCAGCGGCTTCGCTTTCATGGACGACAGCCCGACGCCGGTGTTGAACGCGCAGCGCAGCTGGATCGAACCGCGGTCGCAGCCGCCCGGACAGGATGGGTACCTGTTCACCTACGGACACGACTACACCCACGTGCTGGCGGAGTACGCGGAGCTCTGCGGGTCGATTCCCATGGTGCCGCGCTACGTGCTCGGCGCCTGGATCACCGATTTCAACTTCGAGTACTTCCCCGGCACGCAAGAGGCGCAGCAACCTGACTTCAAGCGCTACAACCAGGAGTACCTCATGAGCGAAGTCTCGCGGATGCGGAGCGAGCACATCCCGTTCGATGTCCTGGTGCTGGATTTCGCGTGGCACAACTATGGCTGGCAGGGCGGCTATGACTGGAGCCCGCTGATACCCCGTCCGCAAGAGCTGATCCGCTCGCTGCGTGCTGCGGGTGTAAAGCTGAGCCTCAACGATCATCCGGGCTACATCCATACCGATGAGAGCATCCTGTCCTTCAGCGACAGCCATGCGCCGGCGGTGCTGGAGGCGCTCGGCCGGCCACTGCCCGCGAAGCCGATCGTCGACATGGACGTCTCACAAGGATGGAGCTTCGCGCCCGACCCGCGGGATGTGGGTCTCGGCGAGCATTGGTACGCGCCGGGACAGGACGCGGCACCCTGGCAGCCGATCCGCATCGCGCTGTCCTGGGAGCAGCAGGGCCACGAGAGCTATCACGGCATCGGCTGGTACCGCGCGGTGGTTCGACTGCCGGCGAAGCTGCCGGCGTCGCTGTACCTGTACGTCGGGGAAGTGAGCGGCAACTACCGCCTGTTCGTGAACGGGCGGGAAGTGCAACACAGCTACGATCATTGGCCGCGGCGCCTCACCTACACCGATATCTCCGCCGACTTGTCCGCGGGTCAGCCGAACGAGATCGTGCTGCGCGTGGAAGGAAACGAGGAGGGCAGCGGTATCCTGCGCGGGCCGGTGGCGCTGCGGGACATCCCGCCGCCCGAGCGCATCTCCTTCGATCTATCGGACGAGAAGCAGGCCGAGGTCTTCATGCGCGACCTGCACGGCCCGCTGATGGACGCGGGCGTGGACCTGTGGTGGGTGGACGGTGGCAGCGGAGCCACGGCCATGTCCGGACTCAATCCCCAGTTGTGGACCAACAAGGTGTTCTACGATTTCAGCCGCCAGCACACCGGCAAGCGCGCTTTCATCCTCGGGCGCTACGGGCAGTGGGGCAGCCAGCGCTATCCCGGGTTCTTTACCGGCGATGCTTATTCCGAGTGGCCGGTGCTCGCCTACCAGGTCGCGTTCGCCGTGCGCGGCGGCAACGTGCTCGTCCCCTACATCAGTCACGACATCGGCGGTTTCCACGGCGGCAAGATCGATTTCGAGCTGTATGCGCGCTGGCTCCAATTCGGCACCTTCAGCGGCATTCTGCGCATGCACAGCGCCCACGAGAATCCGCGCGAGGGCAACCTGCGCATGCCGTGGTTCTACGGCAAGCCGGGCATCGAGCTGATGAGGAGATATTTCACGCTGCGCACGCAGCTGATCCCGTATATCTACAGCTACGCGTGGCTCGCGCACACCGACGCCATGCCCATCCTGCGACCGTTGTATCTCGAGTACCCGCAGCTCGAGGAAGCCTATCGCCATCCACACGAGTACTTCTTCGGCGAGCAGCTGCTCATCGCGCCGGTCCTGCATCCCGGCGGTGAGCAGACGATCTATCTTCCGCCCGGGGACTGGCGTGACTTCTTTACCGGCAGGCGCTACCCGGGCGGCGCGACGCTCAGCGCGCACTACGGGGTCACTGAGGTGCCGGTATTCGTGCGCGAAGGAGCGATCGTCCCCGAGCAGGCCGTGAGCGACTACTCGGATGCGAAACCACTCGACCGGCTGGTGCTGCACGTCTATGGACCGGGTAATGGCAGCTTCGATCTCTACGAAGACAACGGCGTGTCGCTCGATTACGAGCAGCAGCACGCGCACACGGCCCTGACACACTCCAGCGGCAGTGACGGCTTGCAGCACCTGGCGATCGATCCCACCCAGGGCACCTACCCCGGCCAACCGCCGGCCCGCTCGTACGAGCTGCGTATCCACACCGACGCCCGGCCGTCCTCGGTCTCCGTCAACGACCGGGTTATACGCACATGGACATGGGATGCGCATCAAGCCGTAGCGGTAGTCGCGCTGCCGAGCGAGTCGATCCACGACCGCATCGTTGTCGAGTGGCGCTAAGATGTGTGTCATGATGGGGATACACCAACGAACAGGACGCCTACGGCGCCCACGCCCGCTGCGGTAGTCGGCCGGCGGGTCTCGTGCAAAGCAACCACCGTTTCAATTCACCGGGGAGGGACGTTCATGACTAAGCTGAGCCGCTTCGACGGGATCCGCCTTTTAGCCCTCGGCATGCTGTTGACCCTCTCGACCACCTCGGGGGCGCAAAGGCTTCCGCCGGTTGCCGAGCAGATGGCCAAGACCTTCGGCCTCGATTCGTTCGATAAAGTCGAGGCAATCCGCTACACCTTCGCCATTCCCGGCCTCGTGCCTCCCAGAACGTGGGAATGGCATCCGAAGACCGATACGGTCATCTACGAGGGTAAGGACAAGGACGGCAACCCGGTGAAGCTCACCTACAAGCGGTCCGAGCTCGATAGTCAGAGCGACGCCGTAAAGACCCAAATCGATCCGGGTTTCGTCAACGATCAGTACTGGCTGGTCCTCCCCTTGCACGTCGCCTGGGACGGCGCGACCGTGACCGATGAGGGCATGCACGAAACGCCATTGGGGAAAACTTCGGCGCATAAAATCGTGGTGAAATACGCCTCATCCGGTTACTCCCCCGGCGACACCTGGGACCTCTACGTTGGCCCGGACAAGCGGGTCGTGGAGATGACCTACCACCGCGCCGTACCCGCCCCGCATTTGCCCAACCTCGTGAACGCAAAATGGGAAGGCTACAAGAAGGCCGGCCCGCTGCTCTTCTCGACGGAGCATCACGGAACAGCGGACGGCAATCCCTTCGAGCTCACCTTTACCGATGTGGCGGTCAAGGTGAAGGGATCCAAGGACTGGATAAGCGCGCAATGAGCCACTACCGCATCCAGTTGCTCACCAGAACGGGGTAGCCGCACCGAGATAACATGCACCCAAGCCGACGAAGGCTGACATCGATCTCGATATCAGCCGGCGGCGGTGAGGACGTTCGTCGGCCCGAATATGAGAGCGCCGCCTGAAGGCGGCTCTCTCGTCCCCGTGATCACCTGGCGGACGCTAGTGCATCATCCTCGGCATGAAGCCGGGTTGTCGTTTCATCGTCAGGGTGCGAGTGCGGCTGATTTCCTGAGGAGTCGACCGTTTTTGCGTACCAGTGGCGCGACCTGGGGCAACCGTGCGCGCTTCCACCGGACTATAGTCACAGCCCTCAATGTCCTGATGATTCTCGTCGCACGGAATCAGCAAAACAGCATGCCCGCATGCCTCGAGAAGGTTGCAACCCGACGGTGTGCCATTTACCGCGATCTCCCCGCGATCATTAATGGCTTCCGCAAGGTTAAGTTGCATGCCGGACCCCGGAGGGATCAGGGCGTTCAAGTCCACCATCGAGCCGTCTTCCCACAGAACCGCACGACGACCAGCGCTAAAGCTAAAAGGGTCGCAGTTCGTGGATGAATACCCCACTATCTGGCCCTTGGCGTTTACAGCTTGCGCCGTGCTCGCGCAATCACCATCCAGAGTACCGAGATTGGTCATCACACCTTTTTTCCAAAGAAAGGCGATCACAGGACCGCCATTGGTCGTGTTGGAGTAGCCAACCACCTCTCCGGCCTCGTTGATGGCGTTCGGGTTGCCGAAATCCCCGCCCAGCGTGCCCAAGTCCTGCATCCTGCCGTCCGCCCCTGGCCAGAGAAACGGATGGGTGACCGCATCTCCGGGCAGGTTGGAAATACCGACCACCTGGCCTCGGTTGTTGAGTGCCAGTGGAAGACCGCAGGTACCGCCCAGTGTTCCGAGATCCGTCATTCTGCCGTTTTCCCAAAGAAAGGGATCTGCTGTAAGGGAAGAGAAAGGAAAACACACGGCGCTCGGCGAAGTGTTTGTATTTGCCATTCCCGCTACCTGGCCCCGTTCGTTTATGAGGCTTGCCAGGGAATCGGGACCACCTAAAGTGCCTAAGTCCTGAATCACACCGTTTCGCCATAGAACCGCGCGGCACTGCGTCCCGAATCCGAAACAGGCCGACGGATCGGGGACCGCATTCGTAGCACTGCCAACCACCATGCCCCGGTTGTTGAGGCTAGCAGCGTTAGATTCGTAACCGCCTAAGGTTCCGAGGTCCTCTATATGTCCGTCTTTCCACTGCACGGCGTGGGACTGATTGAAGCCCAAGAGCGGATCAATCTCACCGCTTTCCGATTGACCAACGATCACTCCGTTGGAGTTAATCGCGTTCGCGACGCTGCAGTTGGTCGCCCCTGGCAGAGCCCCCAGGTCGGTCACGGTACCCTCCCGCAGCGCGAACGCGTGATCCACGAACGGGACCAATCCGGAAAACAATCCGGAAAGGCCTCCGCAGACGGACGGGCTGCTTGTTGCCGTAATCGGAATGGGTGTCGCTGACCCGCCGACCATCTCTTGAAGGTTAATTTCACGGGTCGCGGTTATGAGTGGTACTGTTTCATGGACATAACTTTCCGGCCCTCCGAACGTTCCCACGTCGATGAGCTTGTAGTGACGGTGCTCTTGCGCTGCTGCCGACGCCGGGACAGCCGATCCGACTGGCAGCGCAACCGTTGCGGCGACAGCGAGTAGACAGCGTGCGAGCGGCGCCAACAGCGCCAGGCCGTGTAACTTCGCGGGCGGGATTGTGCTGAGCATATGGCTTCTCCTGTGTGGAGCGCAGCGCGCCCGAGGCCCCGTTTGCGCTCCCCGTTGTGTGTGATCCGCGAAGACTCGGTGCTGCGTCCTGTCGGCGCAGCCTCGGGACTTCTAATCGTGTGCAACTGATTGGTCGATGTCGGCGGTGTCTTTTTTTGAGCAAACAATTGGCCTCTAAAAAGACCTGCCAAATCAAACCGGTAGACCGCCATGTCATCTGCATGCGTGCGCGTTTCACTCGTAGTGGTGCCAGTGCTAGCCTGAGCAAAAGGGGTCAGGGCGAGATAAGACTCCGGTGGCAGCAGAGCCAGAGCCTGCGCGAATCTTTCGATTCGGGTCGTTCGAGGCGGACCTTGGGAATCGTCAACTTTTCAGGAACGGCATCTCGGTTAGCCTGACGGGCCAGCCATTCGAAGTTCTCGCGCTGCTGCTGGAACGCCCCGGGCAACTTGTTACGCGAGAGCAACTGCGCGCGCGGCTATGGCCATCGGGCACCGTGGTCGAATTTGACCACGGCATCACAGCGGCCCTCACTAAGCTGCGTGAAGTCCTCGGCGACGATGCTCAGCATCCGCGCTTCATTGCAACCGTGCCCCGACACGGATACCGCTTTATCTCACAAGTCTCGACCGCTGCCCGGGCCGCGCTTGCGCCGGCTCTACAGGCAGGACGTGAGTCAGCCACGCGGCCAGCGCCTGCCGCTACGAGTGACGTGGAGCCGGCTGCCGTGCAAGGTTCCCGGTGGTCCCGGCCGACGGCCCTGGCGGTGTTGGCGGCAGTGCTCGTGCTGATTGGCGGTACGGCCGCGTACGTTTACTTGCCGCGCACCGGGCAACGTGCTGCGGAAGTTTCTCCAGCGATCCACTCGGTCGCGGTGCTGCCGCTCGAGAACCTCTCGGGTGACAAAGAGCAGGAGTACTTCGCCGACGGGATGACCGATGCACTGATCACCAACCTCGCCCAGGTGGAGTCCCTGCGCGTCATTTCGCGAAGCTCAGCGATGCAGTTCAAGGGCTCCAGGGAAACCCTGCCGCAAATTGGCCGCGATTTGAAGGTCGATGCGGTCGTGGAAGGTACGGTCACGCGGGCAGCAAATCGTGTGCGTGTGACTGCGCAATTAGTGGAAGCCAACAGTGACCACCATTTGTGGGCGCGGAGCTATGAACGCGACCTGAAGGACGTCCTTGCCTTGCAGGATGAGATCGCCCAGGACATCGCCGAGCAAGTCCGTGTGAAGCTGAGCCCCAAAGCTCGCAGCCTGGACTTGCAAGCTCACGCCGTCGATCCCGAGGCGTACGATGCCTACCTGAGGGGCCGCTACTGGGCCTTTAAGGCCGCCAATATGTGGAGGCGCTGCAAGACTCCCCCGGGGTGCGTCAGCCCCGAGGCGTGGAAAGCTCTCGAGTACTACCAGCAAGCGATCGCCAAAGATCCGAGCTACGCGCTGGGCCATGCCGGCGTCGCCGACGGCTTCGTCGTCCTGGCCATCAGCGGCGGTCTTTCTCTCAAAGAAGCTGCTTCCAAAGTCAACCAAGCTGCTCTCAAGGCTCTTGCACTCGACCCTTCGCTCGCCGAACCCCACTCGTCTCTGGCATTCATCAAGCTCTTTAACGATTGGGACATTTCAGGCGCAGAAGCTGAGTCAAAGCAAGCCATTGCCTTGAATCCAAACCTCGCCCGCGCACATCACTGGCATTCGCTCTACTTAGTGCTCACGGAGCGACCCGACGAAGCAGTAAAGGAGAGCGAGCGTGCCCGTGAGCTTGATCCTTTCGACTTTTGGATTAATCAGTGGCTGGGACAAACGTTCTACCATGCCCGTCGGTACGACGACGCGCTGCGTCAGATTCGGCGGACTGTGGAAATGTTTCCGGACCGAGGGAACTTCTACGACGACATCGCAGATGTTTACGAGCAAAAGAAAATGTTTGCCGACGCGTTCGCCGCGCGCCAGCAGGCACTAAGCCTCAGCAGGGATCCGAGCGTGACCTCGCTCGTCACCCCGCTCGGCGAGGCATACAAACGCGGGGGCTACAGAGGCTATTTGTTGAAGAAGATTCAGGTGCTGGAACAAGGACACCCGCAGGGGGGGCTCGCTCTTGCCGGAATCGCGCACCTGTATGCCATGCTCGACGATGAACCTCACGCCATGAGTTACCTTGAACGCGCATACGAAGAACACCACTGGGCAGTACTCTTCGTGCGCACCGCCCCCGAATTTGACTCCATTCGTTCCTCACCCCGCTTTCGCGACTTGGTCCGTCGCATCGGGTTCCCGCAGTCCCCGAGCGACAAGAACTGAATGTCCACTGCGATATTGATCGCTGCGCCGCAGCCGGCCGGGCGAAACGGGTCGGGGTGGTCGGCGATGCATCCCTCAGGTGAGGGCGTCGAGCCACCGATCCGAGAGGGCACCGCTGCCGGCCTTCATTCGCTGGCTCGCTGCGCGCTCGCGGATGATCGCATCGAGTCCCAGGCTCCTGCCAAATCGATGCAACGCGAAGATCACCATGAGCACGAGCAGGAAGAAATAGGTCCACGGCCACTCGCCCTCGGCGTTGTACAGGCCGAGCCACAGATTCAGGACCTGGAGCGCGCCGATCCAGCCCCAGAGGCCCACGAACAGGCCGAGGATGAGCGACACCGCGGTCAGCACCTCGAGCAGGTAGACGATCGGCGCGAAGAAATAGAAATTCGGCAGCACGATGTGATTCACGAAGTCACCGAGCAGCGGGAATGCCGCCGATTGGCCCTCGCGCGTCATCCAGTAATGCAGGCCGCTGTTCAAGGGGTCACTGGGGTTGTCGGTGTACAGCGGGGGCAGCTTCCAGAGCGTCTGCTGCCACCACATCGTGCCGACGAAGAAACGGCACAGCCAGTCACCGAGGTTGCGCCACGAGCGCTGGCTCGGGATGGTCCTCCACGCATAGAGCGCGATGGCGATGCTGCCGATGAGCAGCAGCCAGTAAATGGCGGTCGGCCAGGCGGGCTTCACCAGGAAGTGCAGCGCATCGGACAGTGGATTCGGTGTCATGATTCTTCCCTCCGTAAGTCGATCGCGCGCTCAGGTAAAACGATGCTGGCGTTCGCATGCGACGCGCACAAAGGTGAGGCCGATGCGCAGCGCCGCCTTGAGCGTTCCGACGACGGTGCCCGAGACCTTGGAAGCGCCGCCCGAACGGCGGCGATGCGCAACGGGCAGCTCGAGGATACGCAACCCCGCCCGGGCGGCGCGCATCTGCATCTCGAGGTTCCAGCCGTAGGTCATCTCGCGCATGCCGAGCTGGTCGAGGGCCTCGCGACGGATCGCGCGAAAGGCGCACATGTCGGTGTAGGCAACGCCGTAAAGCAACCGGGTCAGCGCACCGGCGCCGTAGCCAGCCGCGATCTGCAGCGCGTTCATGCTGCCCGGCTCGCGCGTGCCCAGGGTTCGCGTGCCGATCACGAAGTCGTGGGTGCCGGCCAGGATCGGGGCGAGCAGCAGCGGCACGAGCTCCGGCCGATCGCTGCCGTCACCGTCGAGAAAGACGATGACGCCGCAGTCACGCGCTGCCCGGGCGCCCGCGGCACAGGCCCGCCCGTAGCCGCGCTGCCGTTCGATGATGACCCGCGCGCCCGCCGCGCGGGCGCGCTCGACGGTACGATCCTCACTGCCGCTGTCCGCGACGATGACTTCATCGACAACATCGCGCGGGACGGCCCGGATCACCTCAGCGATCGGCTCTTCCTCATTGAGCGTCGGGATCACCAGCGCGACTCGCGGGCGGCCCTGCGGCGCGAGAACCTCGGCGTGCCCGTGCCGGGGTTGTGCCATCAGAGGCTCCAGCGCAGACCGCAGCTCGCGCAGGCTGCCGCTGGATGCTCGCTCAGCAGGGCGCGGCGAAATTCCTGGTAGCGCGTGCCATTCCAGATCTCGCGCAGAGTCTGTTGGGTAGCGTCGCCCAGCGTGAAACTTGCGTATCCGCGCATCGAGAACGGGGCGATGCAGCAGGGCAGTGCCTTGCCGTGCGCCGTGAAATACATGAGGGTCCACGGGCGGCGGCACAGCGACCAGGGCTGCGCGTCGCGCTCCTGCCTGAGGCTCGTGCCGGGCTCCGTCGCGCCGGAGGCATTGAAGGCGATGCCCAGGGACTTCGCGAGCGCCTCAGCTTCACGAATGTGTGCTTCTTCGCTCGCGTTGAGCTGCTCAAACAGGGCCGATGCGGGGCGCGCGAGACCCTGGGCCTCGGGAAAGTAGACGAGCCGCTGCAGGTAAACTTCGAACACCCCGAGGTCGCGCGCCAGATGCACGAAGGCCGGCAGCTCTGCGATGGTTTCCTTGAGGCCCGTCAGCCAGAGCGAGACGCGCGGGGTGGTGCACTTCAATTCGCTCTGCAGGGCAGTGAATGCCCGCACGTTGCGCACGATGCGAGCGAAGAAATTCCGGCCGCGCACGAGCGCGAAGCTCTGTGGGGTCGCGGCGTCGAGCGAGATGCGCAGCTCGTCGAGTCCCGCGTCGATGAGCTGCCGGCCGGCGCGCTGCGTGAGCAGCGTGCCGTTGGTGTTGAAAAGCACGTAGACGCCGCGATCCTTGAGGTAGCGGATCATGCGCGGCAGCGCCCGCACCATCATCGGCTCGCCGACCCCGTGCAGGACCACGCGCGCGATCCGCGGGAATTGGTCCACGATCGAGGTGAAGAGCTCCCAGCTCATGTCGGCCGGCGGTTCGAGGTCCTCGAAAGTGCGTGGACAGGTAGTACAGAGGAGATTGCAGCGATTGGTGGTCTCGAGATAGAGGCACACCGGCTCGGCTTCGGCGAGCGGCCCGCGGTGCTCGCCCACGTGCTCGAAGTAGCGCGCCGGGCTCGGCGCGCGCCCGTCGGCAACGATGGTGTCGCCGCTCATCCGGCCCCCTTGATCCAGCCGATGCCGGTCCGTGACGCGCGCTGCCGCCAGAGCTCGAAGACGATGAGCGCCGCAAAGGGTCCGTAGATCGCCAATTCGAACGGCATGCGTTCGCCTGCGAGGGCGCCTCCACCGGGTACGAAATAAAGAAGCGGACAGGCAACCGTCAGATACAGCACCGATGGTCGGGGTGTGAAACAGATGAGCGGCACGATCCAGGCGAAATACCAGGGATAGTGCGGCGACAGCAACACCGTCGTCGCCACCGCCAGCGTCAGCGCCGAAGCGAGGTAGCGGTCCCCGGCTGCGAAGACGCTACGGACCGCGATCGCCAGGAGAGCGGTGGCGGCCAGCGCCAGGTACGGCGCAGGCCCCAGGTGCTCGAGCGACGGCGCCACGGTCCCGAGCAAGTTCCAGAGGAAGAATCCGGTGCCGCTCTGCAGACCCTCCTCGCGCAGGTAGCCCGGCAGGAAGCCGAGCACCGCCTTGCCGGCACCGAGAAAGGGAAGGTAGGCGACGATCACGGTCGCGGCCGCGGCGGCGGGCAGCTTCCAATCCCAGCGGCGATAGAGTGCCGGGAACAGCACGGCGGGGAAGAACTTCACGAGCGCCGCCGCCGCGAGTGCGCTGCCGGTGAGCCAGGCCTTCTCACGCCTGCGCGCCCAGAGGGCCAGCGCTACAAAGGTGACGATCGCGGCATCGACGTGGCCGCTGCCGGCAAATTCCCACAGTGTCAGCGGATGCCAGGCGTAAATGAGGATTCTCTCGCGCGGCAGACGCACCTCATCGAGCAGGCGCAGCAGCAGCAGAACTCCGGCCAGCTCGAACGCGAGCAGTGTCGCCTTCATTGCGGTCAACGATTCACCGAGGCGCGTACCGAGAAAGAAGATGTACTCGGCGACCGGTGGATAAATCGTTGGCGCGTAGTCGGCGCGGTTGATCTTGGGAAAGACCGTCCCATCGCGCAGGGCGGCGAGGTGCGGGTCCGCGGGGACGTACCGGTAGGGATTGATGCCGGCTGCCTCGACCCGACCGTCCCAGACGTAGCGATTGATGTCATCCGACAGGTAGGGCGGAGCGAGCAGCACCGCGACGCGCATGAGCGCCGCCACCGCAAGCGCTGCAATCAGCGCGCGCCGCGATAGCCCACCGCGCCACGTCAGCGCGACCGCGCCGAGATAGAACGCGCCTTGCACGAGGGCGAGCACGGTAAAGCCGTCGGTGTCGTACGCCTGCTGGCGCCAGAGACCGACGCCGGTCAGCATCAGCAGCACCGCTCCGATGGCGGCCAGCGCCGACTTGCGCCAGCGGTCCGCGTTCATGGCGCGACGGGCTCCGGCGTGTGATTCATGGCCAGCCGCTGACCGCCGTCGGCAGTCAAGGCGCGCAGATAGTCGCGCGTCTGGGACGCAACGTAGCCATCCCGAGTGCACTGCGGGGCGTGTCGGCCGTCGAGCAGCTCCCGGAACAGCCAGCCGAGCGAAGCGGCATCATCGACATCGTACCAGGCGGGTAACCTCACTAACTCGAGTCCGATGCTCGCCGCCCGTTCGGCCGTTTGCGCAAATACCCGTTCCGTGCTCCAGGCGATGTCCTGGAAGAGGTACCGGTGCGGATGTTTGAGGCCGACCAGATAATAGCCGCCGTCCGTCGCCGGCCCGAGAACGACGCGATCGCCGGGAGCGCGCAGACGCGTGACGGCGTCGATGAGCAGCGCGGTCGGAAGGGTCGGGCTGTCGGCATTGACGAGACACGCGCCCTCGTAGCCGGCGGCAATCAGGTCCTCGATCGCATCCGGCAGGCTGTCGGCGAGGCCGACGCTGCGCGGCGGCAGCAAACGGATCTGCGGCGGCAGGAAATCGCGGAACAGCGCCTCGGTTCCAGGAGGCGAATAAGCCGCGTAGCAGTCGACCGGCACGCTCTCAGAGACCGTCAGAAGATTCGCCAGGATGTCCTTGACGAAGCAGGCGCTGAGCTGCGACGCCTCCTCTGCGGATAACGGCGGGACGAGACGCGTCTTCACTTCGCCGCTGCGAGGGGCTTTCACCATGACGGCGAACGCGTACTTGCCTGCACGAGGCGACAAATCAGTTGCCACTCTCACTTCCCTTCCACACGTGCGTCGACGAATGCCAGCACACCGTGCGCGCCGAGGCAACAACGTCTTCTTCTCCGATGTGGCGGTCAAGGTCGCGGGTCCAGACAACTGGATCAACGCCGAGTCAAAGGCGCCAGGCCACCGCCAACTCCGTGAGTCGGTTGGTTGCGAGCGCGCAGCTTAAGCTCCCGGTGGCGACCCCCGAGCCCGAATTTGCCGTAGGATGGCGGCGAGTCTCGAGCTGCCGTAGCTTCAAGTGCGGCAAGCTCTACAGCGAGCGCCGTGAAAATAGCTGGTACGCACTTCCGAACGATCTGGACGACGGAATCCGGAACCGTCCGGGTCATCGATCAGTCTCGTCTGCCCTTCGAGTTCGTTACCCTGGATCTCGAGACTCCGGCCGATGCGGCGCACGCGATCAGCGCTATGGTCGTGCGGGGTGCGCCGCTGATCGGCGCAACCGCGGCGTATGGCATGGCGCTCGCTGCACGTGCCAACCCCTCGGACGCCCATCTCGCCGAGGCCGCGCGAATGCTCCAGGCGACGCGTCCGACGGCGATCAACCTCGCCTGGGCGTTGACGAGAATGCGCAATGTGCTGGCGGAAGTTCAGCCGCAGGAGCGGGCTGCCGTGGCGTTCCGGGAGGCTGCCGCCATCTGCGATGCCGACGTCGAGCAATGCCGCTCGATCGGCGTGCACGGCCTGGAGATCATCCGCGGACTCGCCAAAACTGCGAGCGAGAGGCTCAACGTCCTGACGCACTGTAACGCTGGCTGGCTTGCCTGCGTCGATTGGGGGACGGCGCTCTCGCCTATCTATATGGCGCACGACGCCGGGATACCGCTGCACGTCTGGGTGGATGAAACCCGCCCGCGCAACCAGGGCGCCGCACTGACCGCCTTCGAGCTCGGAGCGCACGGCGTACCTCACACGGTCGTTGCGGACAATCTGGGCGGGCATTTGATGCAACGCGGCCAGGTGGACATGGTGATTGTTGGCAGCGACCGCACCACCGCCGGCGGCGACGTATGCAACAAGGTCGGCACGTACCTCAAGGCGCTCGCGGCCCGCGACAACGGGGTGCCGTTTTACGCGGCACTGCCGGTGAGTACCATCGACTGGTCGCTGCAGGCCGGGTCGGCTATTCCGATCGAGGAGCGCTCGCCCGGGGAGGTCACGCACATCACCGGCCAGAGCTCTTCGGGTCGGTTGGAAACCGTGCGGCTGGTGCCGGAAAAGAGCGCCGCGCTGAATCTCGCTTTCGATGTGACACCGGCACGGTTGGTGACCGGATTGATCACGGAGCGCGGCAGTTGCGCGGCGAGTCGTGCAGGATTGCAGCGACTGTATCCTGAGCGGCGAGCCGCCGAATGAGCGACTCCAGGCCCGGCGCGGGCTGCGCTGCGCTGCGCACGATGGTGTTGGCCGCCTGTCGTGAGCTGACGCGTCGGGGTCTGACGCACGGCACATCGGGCAACGTCAGCGTGCGCTGCGATGAGCAGCGGTTCTTCGTCAGCCCGAGCGGCATGGATTACGAGCTGCTGCAGGCCGATGACGTGCCGCTCATGGACCTCGAGGGACGTTGGTTCGGCCGGCATCGCCCCTCGAGCGAATGGCGCTTCCACCGCGACATCCTCAGGTCACGGCCCGATGTGGGCGCGATCGTTCACACGCACTCGCCGCGCGCGACGGCGCTCGCCTGCACCGGCCGGGGCATTCCTGCGTTCCACTACATGGTGGCGGTTGCGGGCGGCCGCGACATCCGCTGCGCCCCGTATCACACCTTCGGTACACAGGAGCTTTCGGATGCAGCGCTGGCCGCGCTGCGAGATCGCAGGGCGTGTCTGCTCGCCAACCACGGCGTCATCGCCACCGGCGCAGACCTCGCGAGCGCCATGAGGCTGGCCGGCGAGGTCGAGAACCTCGCGTTACAATACAGCGTGGCGCTCACGCTCGGAGAGATCCGTGTTCTCGATGACGCCGAGATGTCTCGCGTGATCGAGAAGTTCCGCACTTACGGGCAACCGGATGCCGCGGACCCGGATCTCGTGTTCGGCGGTGCCGAGCCCGGCACCGGCGAAGGAAGTTGACCATGCCGGGGGTAGACACGCCGCCCAGGAAGCAGCAGGGACCCTGCGATTCCTGAGGCTCATCCCCTGAGCCAGTGACCCTTCAGAATGGCGCTCATCGCCCAGTACCGGAGAGCGCCAATCGTTCCCGCGCTCTTTTCGAGAAAGGTGAGTGGTGACCGAAGCCACACGCACATTGCGATTGAAGGTGCGCGCCGAGTCCTACGCGTGGCTGGACGCCGCTGCGCTTGAAGTCAACACGGTCTGGAACTGGGCGAACGCTACCAGCATGGATGCAGCTGACCGTACGCGCCGCTCGAACCCAAGGTGGCTGAGCGGGTTCGATCTCTGCAACCTCAGCGCGGGAGCATCGGAGTATTTCGAGCGGATCGGTGCAGACAGCATTCAGCGCATCTGCTGCGAGTACGCCTTGAAGCGCCGCGCGGCGCAGCGCTTCAGGCTGCGCTGGCGCGCGTCGAAGGGTGCCAAGCGAGCGCTGGGTTGGGTGCCGTTCAAAGCGGCGAATCTGAAACGCAAAGGCGTCAGCCTGCGCTTTGCCGGCAAGCACTTCCGCGTGTTCGAGCGGGATCGACTCGATGGCGTGAAATGGCGTGATGGGTGCTTCGCACAGGACTCTGTGCGCGACTGGTGGCTGTGCTTGCCGGTCATGGTCAATATCGGGCAGATTGCGCCGGGGCGTGATGCTGTGGGAATCGACCTTGGGTGCAAAGACGCAGCGGTGTCGAGCGATGGTGGCCGTCTTGTGTCCGGCATGTATCGCAGCATGGAATCGAAGATCGCACAGGCGCAGCGTCGCGGTCACAAGCGGCAGGCCAGGCGACTGCACCGCAGGGCAGCCAATCAGCGGCGCGACGCGCTGCACAACTTTTCGACGATGCTCGTGCGGGAGTACGGGCGGATCTACGTCGGCGACGTGAGCAGCACCAGGCTCGCGCAGACCCCCATGGCCAAGGGTGCTTTGGATGCGGGATGGGGTATGCTCAAGACTCAGTTGCAGTACAAGTGCCAGTCGGCAGGCAGAGAGTTCGCAGTCGTCAGCGAGAGGAACACCACGCGAGCATGCAGCGGCTGCGGCGCCTTAACGGGTCCTGCAGGTCTGGACATGCTCGCTGTAAGACACTGGGAATGTGCTGACTGTGGTGAGTCACACGACCGGGACGTTAACGCGGCTCGTAACATTCGCAGTGTCGGGTCAAGGTGCATGACCTCCGTGCGCGGGAACGAGCAGCACCGTCAGGCGCGCCGCCGAGCCGGGCACCTCGCCCGCGCGAGGCCGGGAAAGCGCGCGCAGGCGGTGGCGGCATGAGCACCGGCTACCGAATCCTCGACACCGACACCGTCCCCGCCCTGATCGGAGCTCTGCCCGGGATCCCGGCCCGGCTGGGTGGAGCGCCGGAGAGTTGGCGGGTTCATGAAGTGGGGGACGGGAATCTCAATCTCGTTTTCATCGTTGAGGGACCCGACGGGTCGGTCTGTGTCAAACAGGCGCTGCCCTACGTGCGAGTTGCCGGAGAGTCCTGGCCGATGACGCTCGAGCGGGCGTTCTTCGAAGCCTCTTACTATTCAGCGGTCGCTCCCAGCGTCGGCAGGCTGATTCCCGAGGTCTACCACTACGACGCTGAGCTCTATTGCATCGTGATGGAGTGCTTATCGCCCCATATCATCCTGAGGCAGGGTTTGATCGCCGGGCGCCGTTATCCGAACGTCGCCCGCGACATCGGCGAGTACATCGCGCGCGCGAGCTTCTTCACCTCCGACCTCGCGCGCCCCTTCGAGCAGAAGATGGATGGAATCGCGCTCTTCGCCCGCAACAAGGAGCTGGTGCGCATCACGGTGGACCTGGTCTTCTGTGACCCGTACCGCCACAGCGAGCGCAACCGCCACACTTCGCCGCAACTTGACGAGATCGTTGCGGACCTGCGAGCCGATGGCCGGCTCAAAGTGGCGGCCGCGCAGTTCGGACGTAAGTTCCTCAACGAAGTACAGGCGCTCGTCCACGGCGATCTGCACTCCGGCTCCGTCATGGTGACCGAGGGAGACACGCGAGTCATCGATCCGGAATTCGCCTTCTATGGCCCCATTGGGTTCGATCTGGGGGCGTTTCTCGGCAATCTTCTCCTCAGCTGGTACTCGCAACCCGGGCACGCGACAGAGCAGGACCACCGCGTCGCCTATCAGCGTTGGATACTCGAGCAGGTCGAAGCCTTTTGGGCGTCGTTCCGCAGCCGCTTTCTGTCGCTGTGGGCCGAGAACGCGCATGGCGATGTGCTCCCAGCCTCAATGTTCGCCCGACCGCAGGAAGCCAACACACTGGAATCGGCGCGCCGCGCATTCCTCGACGGACTGTTTGCCGACATGCTGGGGTTTGGTGCCTGCAAAATGATCCGCCGGATCGTCGGCTTCGCCCATGTGATCGACTTCGACCGGATCGGCGACGCGGCCGTACGTGCCCGTTGCGAAGCCAACGCGCTCGCCATGGCACGCGCACTGCTGACCCAGCCCGCGCAGTTCCGGTCGATTCAAGACGTCATCGATGCGGTACCTCGTATGGTGCGGCACTAGGTGCCAGTCCGCGCCGCAAGCCGACCGGCACGCTCAGGTATAGTCGCGCGGGTGTCTGGAGGCCGTCGATTGAGGCGGGTGTCAGAAAAGGCCGTGGCGCAGGCTGCGGCCGCGCTGGTCATCAATGCGTGGCTGCTCGCCGCCGACCCGGCGCTCGCACTCGAGCCCACCCCGGAGCGGCTCGACTACCAGGTCGATGAAGGTCTCAACACCAACCGCCTGGTGCGCGAGGGCGCGGTCGCGGCGCATCTGGTGCTGCGTTCCGGCAACGATCCGCGCATCCTCATCGCCTTCCCCGCCGGTAACAGCGGGGTTGGCCTCTGGTTCATGCACCGCTCCGAGCCGGTCAAGTGGGCACTGAGCGGCGCGCCGCG
>Ga0306925_10001007_pt1 | contig 22092 bp, 19 predicted proteins | sample flu12Cox44000176_FD_203755 | JGI IMG/M metagenome (GOLD analysis project Ga0306925, IMG submission 203755) | Lab enrichment of tropical soil microbial communities from Luquillo Experimental Forest, Puerto Rico - flux8day.12C.oxic.44.000.176 (v2)... | ecosystem: Environmental > Terrestrial >... | reverse complement strand
GTCGAACAACGGCACCGCGATCCTGCCGGCGTACAGCGCGCCGAAAAAGGCAACGAGGTAGTCCAGGTTCTGCGGGCACAAGATGGCGATGCGGTCCCCCGGTTTGGTGACCTGCTCCAGCCGGGCTCCCACAGCGCGGTTGCGGGCGCTGAAGTCCGACCACGAAATGTCGCGTGCCACACCGTCGCGTTCGGTCGAGAAGTCCAGGAACCGGTACGCCAGCTTGTCGCCGCGAACCTTCGCCCACCGTTCGACGTGACGGACCAGGTTGTGGTTATCCGGGAACCTGATCTTTCCATTCACGATGAACGGGTTGTGGTACTCCATGCCGCTCTACTCCTGTCACAACACAATTAGGTCGGCCGATCCGACGTTATATCTGCGCGCGGGCCGGCCCCCGTCACGGCGCATGCTTATGCGGGCGTCGATTGAGTGCCAGCTTCGACCCAAACGGGTCACAACCACAATGCTCTTACTTTTCTCTTAATGTTAAGGGGCGGCGCACGGCAGACCAAATCACAAGGTACCGCCGATCGCGCACGGTAAGCCGCTAGGTAGCGGCAATGTCACCCGTGTTGGGGACGTGGCGCGTTTGCGATGAGGCCGTGGGCCCAGTTAGCCGTCCAATCGGTCGCGGGCGCCCCGTCCATGCTCCAGAACTGGGTCGTCGCATAGAGCGCGTGGATGGGCTGGCCGGCATTGCCGGCGAGAGTGTCCAGCGTGTTCGGCAGGTTGGCGACGCTAAACGCCTCGTCAGGGGCGGCGCAGATGAGGTCGCCCGGGGCGCAGATCTCGTTGGTCTTGGCGTTCAGCGCGCCGAACCCACCCGGCCGCGCACCGGTCATGGTCAAACCCAGTCCGGACAGCACGGGCACCTCGGCCAACGTGATCTCGGCGCCCTCGCCCGGCGGGTTGGGCCCGATGTCGTTGCCGACGCCCTGCTGGCGACGGCCGTCGGCGATCAATGTCACACCGAGCACCAAGTCGTCGTCGACGGGTCCGCGCCCGTTGCCGATGTCGCTGGCGATGTCGCCGATGATCACCGCGCCCTGGGAAAAGCCCATCAGCACGTAGCTGGTCAGCGGGCACTTGTTATTCATGTCGGTCATCGCCTGGACCGTCGCGCGGGTGCCTTCCGCCCGGCTCTCGTTGTAGGACATCTGCGTGTCACCGCTGAGCGGGTTGTGGAACTGCGCCGTGTAGGGAGTGGTGTACGTCTGCACCCGGGAGGCGGGGAACTGCTCAGAGATCCCTCCAGTCACTTTGTGCAGCAACGCGTTCGGGAATTGCATGGGGTTGAGCGGGTCGTCCTGCGGGGCGGACTCCCAGGTACCCGGAACGTTGATCAGTTGCACGTCGGGACAGGACGCGTCTTGAGACGCGGGCCGCGGCTTGTGCGGGTGGGTTGTCGTCGAGGGTGGGGGCAAGACGCCGGGTGGCACCGCGCTGGGCGCTGTTTTGGGGCTGCGCAGCAACATCACAACGGCCGCGATCACCACCAACACGACGCCGGCCACCGCAAGGGCGGCGACCCAGGCGAGGATCAGGTGGCGCCTACGACGCCGCGCGCTGGTGGTCATGTTCTCCTGCTAGCAGTGGGACAGATCGCAGCGACGCGGCCGTCTGCTGCACCCCTTCCACGGTACCGGCTCGCCGGACGGCACCGTGCGGGCCGACGGCGGCGCTCGGTGTTCGCTGCGGGCCGCCTGACTAGCGGATAGCTCCGGCGATGTCGCCCGACATGGCACCCAACTCTCCGGACCACGAGCCCCAGCCGTTGTCGCCGCCGCCAGGGAAGTCGAAGTGGCCGTTGTGCCCGCCGACGCTGCGGTACTGCTGGTAGAACTCCCGGGCGCTGCCCATCGCCGCCCCTGCTTGACCGATCATTGCGCCGTCATCGCCCCCCATATTCGTCGGGCTGTAGACCCACACGCGGGTGTTGTTCTGGGCCAGCAGCGAGGCGTGCACGTACGGGTCGTGCCACTTCCACCTTCCCAGCTGCGGGGCGCCCCACATTCCGTTGCCGTCGATGCCGCCGAACTGCTGCAGGCCGGCGAGGATCGCTCCGTTGTAGTTGGTGCTCGACGGGTACAGAAAACCGGACAGCGACCCGGCCATGCCGAAGCGGTCGGGGTGGAAGGCGGCCAGCGCCATCGCTGCATAGCCACCCTGGGAGGCGCCGACGGCGGCGTGGCAACAGGGAGCCAGGCCCTTGTTGGCCGCCAGCCAGTCAGGCAGCTCGCTGGACAGGAAGGTGTCCCACTGCTTGCTGCCGTCCCGCTCCCAGTTGGTGTACATGCTCCAGGCGCCACCCGCGGGTGCCACCACCGAGATGCCCTTGCCGGCCAGCGTGTTCATCGCGTTACCCACGGTGACCCAGTTGCTGACATCCGGGGCGGCGTTGAAGGGATCCAGCAGATAAACCGCGTGCGGGCCGCCGGCCAGGAAGGCCACCGGGATGTCGCGGCCCATCGCGGCTGACGGAACCATCAGGCTTTCGTAACCCGCCGCCCTGGCTTTGCCTACGGCTCCCGGCATCACCGCGAAACCGCCCAACCCGACCGACAGTGCGGCAACGCAGAAAATCCGCAGAAGCGCTGACAGACCGACTCTCATGTCCACCCTCCATCGCCTAGTCGCTGTGAGCACACTAACCAGCGCCGCAGAACGCACGGCCCGCAGGGTAGTGAAATAGGCCACACACACGTTCTGCCGAGACGCTAACGGCGGCGATCCGGGGATCGCCGCCGTTAGTCACATCGCTATGGGCTAGTTGCCGTGCGTGGTACTGGCATTGGTAGCGGTACCGGCATTGGTAGCAGTAGCCGGACCAGCGCCCGGGGTCGCACCCAGCGTCGCCTGGAGCTCAGGCTTCATTGCCTGGACCTGCGCGCCCCAGTAAGGCCAGTCGTGCGTGCCGTTGGCGTCGAAGTTGAACACGGCGTTGTGGCCACCGGCCTGGTTGTAGGCGTCCTGGAACTTCAGGTTGCTGGTCCGCACGAAGCCCTCCAGGAATTTCGCGGGCAGGTTGTCGCCACCGAGGTCGGACGGCTTGCCGTTGCCGCAGTACACCCAGATGCGGGTGTTGTTCGCGACCAGCTTGCCGACCTGCAGCGACGGGTCGTTGCGCTGCCACGCCGGGTCCTCCTTGGGACCCCACATGTCCGCGGCCTTGTAGCCACCCGCGTCACCCATGGACAGGCCGATCAGCGACGGACCCATGCCCTGGGACGGGTCCAGCAGCGCCGACAGCGAGCCGGCGAAGACGAACTGGTCGGGGTGGTAGGCGGCCAGGATCAGCGCCGACGACCCGGCCATCGACAGCCCGACCACGGCGCTGCCGTTCGGCTTGACCTGCTTTTGCGACGCCAGGTACTGCGGCAGCTCGCTGGTCAGGAAGGTTTCCCACTTGTAGGTGGTGCAGCCGGCCTTACCGCAGGCGGGCTTGTACCAGTCGGAGTAGAAGCTGGACTGCCCGCCGACCGGCATGGCCACGGCGATGCCCGACTGGTTGTACCACTCGAACGCCGGGGTGTTGATGTCCCAGCCGTTGTAGTCGTCCTGCGCACGCATGCCGTCGAGCAGGTACAGGGCGGGCGCGTTCGCGCCGCCGCTTTGGAACTGAACCTTGATGTCGCGGCCCATAGCGGCCGAGGGAACCTGCAGGTACTCCACCGGCAGACCCGGGCGTGAGAACGCCCCGGCGGTCGCCGAGCCCCCCACAGCGCCGATCAGACCCGATAGCAGCGCCGCGCCAACGGCCCCCACCACGAGCCGGCGTGGCATGCGAGCCACGGCGTCGTGAAACCTGTCGACAAGCGTCATCCTTGCTTCCTCATCCTTTCGGCGCACCCTTCATGAGGGCGCATCGTCGAATTGGTGTCGTACTGCATGCGCTTGGGCGCGGCAGTGCCCGTGTAGTCAACCACAGGTTCGGCCATTCGCTCTCATCGAGCGGCCCAGGCAAACCGTCTTTCGGCCATCTTTCCAAGGGATTTTCGGGCCGAACGCGGCCTCGGAAAGCCGCGTTTCCGCATGTGCCTGACCGTCGTGGCCCACTGGTGAGAGCTCAAATGTGAAGTTGCTGGCAATGTCCCTCGGTCAGCCGGCGGGGCCCGGTTTGGGCGCCGCCGAAAAATTCTTTATGACTTCAACAACTCACTCGCGGGGCGGCGGCGGGATCGCCTCCGGCACCGGAAGCCCACAGCGGGCGAGCTCGTAGAGCGGAACACGGTTGATCCGGTACGTCGTGAACCCGAAGGAGTGCAGAACGTTGGAGACGAAGCGGTGCAAGGTCATTGGGGCCCGTACCGAGCTGAGCACCGCCTCGGTCTCGGGACAGTGCAGGGCCGCTACCGCCTGGGCGACCCAATTCGCGTCCAGGTAGCCCGGAATGCCCGGATACATCTTCACCCACGGGCCGTCGGCGATCACCCAGTCCGGGAAGAGGTTCTTGTCGTGCCCGATCCGGCCGTGCTTCAGCCGCTCCGTGTGTTGGGCGATTGGATTTGCCAGACCGATTTGGTCGATCACCCTGACGTCGAGCCCGACGTTCATCCCAACCATGCCCAAGTTGGTGAAAAACACTGCATGCTGCGGCTTTTGGGGTGCCGTGCTGCCCGGAGGGCTTCCCGGAGCCGGCTGCAACATCGGCACCAAGTCCCACTGGGTGTAGTTGCCGGACGGCAGCAGCAATGCGCCGTCCGGGGTGTTGTCCAGCGCCGTCAGAATGGCGGCCATCCTCGGATAATCCAGGTAGTCGGCGGCCGTCAGCGGGTGGGCGTGCCCGGTGGCCTGCGCGTAGAAGCGACGCTCGTCCACAATCCCGGAGTAGGTGACGTGGGTGGCGTCGTCGCCCATCCCGGGTGAGTTTGCTGCCCACAGCGACCAGCCCGCGACCCCGAGCCACAGCAGGCTGGCCGTACCGGCCACCCAGTAGCCCGTCTCCCGCGAATAGTCCTTGCCGTCGGGGATCATCACTGGGATGACGGCGACCGGGGCCAGCAAACAAAATACCGGGGCCAGCAACACCCGCGCGTGCATGAAATCGCCGCCCTGCCGAATCCAGTAGAACCCCTGCAGGAGTCCGCTCACGAGGACGAACGCCACCACCGCGGGCGGGCTCTGCACCGCACGGGCCAGCCGACCGTAGTCGGGCGCCAGCACCGGGCGCAGGAACGACGGCCGACGACGCGCCGCGATCAACAGCGCGCCCAGCGGCAGGAGGAGCACCACCGGTATCCAGACCGCGTAGGGCGCGTTGAAGTTCGAGAGGTAGATCATCCCCTGCGACCACTTGTCGCCGGCCGCGTCCTTGGCCAACGCGGTCCCGGGCACCAGCAGGCCGTAGTACCCCATTCGGAAGATCTCGTAGGCGAGCGGCAGGAATCCACCCGCCACCACGACGAGTAGTCGGCGGCGCCAACTGCGGGCCGCGGTCAGCATCATGATCAGCGCCAGCCCGCCCATCAACGCCAGCTCGGGTCGGACCAGAACGCTGAACCCGGCGACGAAGGCCAGCGCGCCGACGAACACCCGGCTGTCCGGACGGCCCCGCACCGGCTGCGACCAGCACACCATCATCCACCACAGCAACCCGAGATAAGCCAGCGTCAGCCCGCTCTCCAGGCCGGAAGTGGCGAAGTCGCGCGCCGGCGGCAGTGCAATGTAGACCATGGCGCCCGCCGGCAACATGATGGCCCTGCGGCCCCGCAGGCTGGGCGCGTAAAGCCGACCAGCGCCCAGCATCAGCAGCGCCACGCCCAGCACCGAAAGGAACAGGGCCAGCGCCAATGCCACGTATTCCATGCGCATCGGCCCGCCGACCCAGCTTCCCGCATACATCAGGTAGGTCCACGCCGTGGAGGTATTGGCCTCTACCCGCTCGCCCTGGTTGAAGACCGGCCCATTGCCGGCCAGCAGATTGCGCACCGTACGCAGCACGATCAGGCCGTCGTCGGCGATCCAGCGTCTCTGCCAGCTTCCCCAGGCGAACAAGACCGCAACCACGGCGACGCTGACCCACAGGCTGACTCGCACCGCGGTGCCGTACCGGAACAACGGCCAACCCACCCGCCTGACGCCCGGTCGGTGGCGGCGCATTACCGCCGCCTCGAGGGCCGCCAGTTTGGCGCTAGCTGTGGGCAACGGCGGCTCCAATTGTTGCGATCCACGCCACGAACAGCAGCTGCAGCACCCGGTCACGCAGCGCGATCTCTTCGGGTTCCCCCGCCAGTCCGCCGTCGACGTCCACGGCGTAGCGCAGGATCGCGATGGTGAACGGGACCATCGTCACCGCGTACCAGGACCCCGAGTGGTGGTCGCGCTCGAACGCCCAAAGGCCGTAGCACATCACCACCGCGGTGGCCGACATCGTCCAGACGAAGCGCAGGTAGGTGCTGGTGTAGCTTTCCAGCGACTTGCGGATCGCCGCGCCGGTGCGTTCGGCCAGTTGCAGTTCGGCGTAGCGCTTGCCGGCCACCATGAAGAGCGAGGCGAAGGCTGCCGACAGCAGGAACCACTGGGACAGCGAGATGTCGGTCGCCACACCGCCCGCGATGGCGCGCAGCAGATACGCGGACGACACGATGCAGATATCAAGCACCGCTTGATGTTTGAGCCCAAAGCAGTACCCCAGCTGCATGATGAGGTAGACGGCCATCACCACCGCCAGGTTGGGGGTGTGCTGCGGCAGCCAGGCGACTGCCAGGGATGCCGCACCCAGGATCACGGCGAGGGCGTAGGCCAGCCACTCGGGCACCACACCTGCCGCGATCGGCCGGAACCTCTTGGTGGGGTGCTCCCGGTCGGCCTCGACATCGCGCACGTCGTTGACGAGGTAGATCGACGAGGCCGCCAGGCTGAACGCGACGAAAGCCCAGGCAACTTGGGCCAGCATGTGACGGTAGTCGTGGTGGGCGTCGTGAGTGCCCAGCGCCGCCACCGGGGCGGCCAGCACCAGCACGTTCTTTACCCATTGCCGCGGGCGCATCGCCGTGACCACCCCGTTGATCAGGTTCGCCGGCGGTCGGGTCACCACGTCCTCACTCATTCGGCCAGACCTTTCGCGCTCTGCGTGCGATCCCCGCAACGGCGGCGCCGAGGGCGACGCCACAGGCCACGTCGCTGGGATAGTGCACTCCCAGCAGTATCCGCGACAGTGCCATCGGAGGGACGAGCAACACGGGCAGCGGCAGCCCGGTGATCCGGCCCATCAGGATGGCCGCGGCGGTGGTGGAGGTGGCATGCGCCGACGGAAAACTCAGCTCGCTGGGTGTGCCGACGTTGACCGCGACGGCCGCATGATGCGGCCGTCTTCGCCGGACCAGCCGCTTGACCAACACCGCGGCCGCGTGTGCGGCGAACGCGCCGGCCCCGGCCACCAGCCAATCCCGGCGACGCGTCGGCATCAGCACCGCGCCGAGCAACGCCACTATCACCCAGCCGACGCTGTGCTCCCCGAAGTGGGACAGTCCGCGCGCCGCGGTCAGCGCGCCGGGGCGATCAGCCAGCGCCGACTGAACGGCCACGAGCGCGGCCACTTCGCCGCGCGGTGCCGCCGGTTCAGCCATGCTCTGCGCCGGGCAACAACGCCGTCTCCCACTTCTGCTTGCTGGACAGCACGGGCAGCGCGCCCCGGTACACCCGGCGCATCTCGTCGAACCGGCTTGCCAACCGGCGCTGCCGGCGCAGCGAGGCGAACAACAACGAGAACATCTTGCGCCGGTCGCGCTGCCGGTAGACGACGCCGCACCCGTCCGCGGTCGTGACGGTGGCGCCGTCGAGCGTGCACAGCCGGAACCAGCGCGCGTCCTGGGTCGGCACGTTGTACTCCGGGCGCCGGTGGGCCTCCGGGTCGGCCTTGGTCAGGTTGTGCGAAATCCCCCGGGCCAACCGGTATCCGATGGACAGCGGGTTAACCGGGGGCTTCATCGCCTTGGTCTTGTTCTGCGGCGACGGCAGTTCGCTCGCCGCCGGAAGCACGACCGCGTCCGGGAACTCCTTGCGCATGCGGTGCACCTCCGGCAGCGCGGATTCCAGGATCGAGAATATGTGCTCGGGCCCGGCCAGGAAGTCGTCGATCGCCTTGTTCTGGATCGCGACGGTCGAATATTCCAGGCACGCAAGGTGTTTCAGCGTGGCCTTGAGGTGACTGCGGACCAGGCCGCTGACTATTTTCTTTGGGCCGTCCCAGTGCATCGCCGCGACCACCAGCCGGTTGCGCAGGTGGAAGTAGGCCTGCCAGTCGATGGCGTCGTCCTTGTCGCTCCAGGCCATGTGCCAGATCGCCGCGCCGGGCAGGGTGACGGTCGGATATCCGTGCTCGGCCGCGCGCAGGCCGTAGTCGGCGTCGTCCCATTTGATGAACAGCGGCAGCGGCTGTCCCAGCTCCTCGGCAACCTGGCGCGGGATCATGCACGTCCACCAGCCGTTGTAGTCGACATCGATGCGCCGGTGCAGCAGCTTGCTTCGATCGTCGTTGTCGTTCAACGGCCACTCCGCGAAGTCATGGTCGTACTCGGCGTGCGGCGCGGCGGTCCACATGAAGTTCGACCGGTTGACGACTTCGCCCATGATGTGCAGGTGCGACGGCTCCTGCAGGTTGAGCATCTGGCCGCCGACCAGCATCGGGCTCTTGGCGAAGCGGTGCAGCGCCAGCACCCGCAGAATCGAGTCCGGCTCGATGCGGATGTCGTCGTCCATGAACAGGATCTGTTGGCAGTCGGTGTTTTTCAGCGCCTCATACATCACCCGGCTGTAGCCGCCCGAACCGCCCAGATTGGGCTGGTCGCGGATGGAGAGCCGATTGCCCAGCCGGGCGGCCGCCGCAGGGAAGTCGGGGTGATCGCGCACCTTGCGGACGCCTTGGTCGGGCACGATCACCGCCCCGATCACCTCGTCCACCAACGGGTCCGCGGTGAGCTCGGCCAGCGCGTTGGCGCAGTCGGCCGGGCGGTTGAACGTCGGAATGCCGACGGCGACATTGGCTGTGCCCGGCGCGGGCTCGGTCGAGTACCAGCCGCCGCTGAGCAGATTGACCTTGGTGTCGGTGGTGATGTCGAACCAAATCCAGCCGCCGTCCTCGAACGGCTTCAGCTCCACCTCGATCTCGACCACGGCGGGCTCGTCCTCGGTGCCGGCGAAATGGGCGCCCTGCACGAAGATGCGCGCGCCGGTGGCCTTGGTGCGATAGGTGTCGACGCGCCCGGTTCCGGTCAGCTCGACCCGCAACACCACCGACTTGCATATCGTCCAGCGGCGCCAGTAGCTGGCGGGGAATGCGTTGAAGTACGTGGCGAACGACACCTCGGACTCGGCGCCGATCTGCAGCGAGGTGCGGCTCGTCGCATGCGCGCGCCGGGCGTTGGTCGTCGACTCTTCCAGGTACAGCTTGCGTACGTCGAGGGGTTCACCCGGACGGGGCAGGATTATCCGGGCCAGCAGGCTCACGGCAGTCATGCGCGCGCGTCTTCCTTTTCCACTAGATCCGTGCCGTCACGCAGGTGCGGCGCGAGGATGTTGTCGTACATGTTCAGTGCGCTGGCGATGGCCATGTGCATATCCAGATATTGGTAGGTGCCCAGCCGGCCGCCGAACAGCACCTTCGATGACGCGGTCTCGGACTTCGCCCTCGCTCGATAGGCGGCCAACAGGGCGCGGTCGGCCTCGGTGTTGATCGGATAGTAAGGCTCGTCGTCGTCTTCGGCGAACCGGGAGTATTCCCGCATGATCACCGTCTTGTCGGTCGGATAGTCGCGCTCGAGGTGGAAGTGGCGGAACTCGTGAATGCGCGTGTAAGGCACGTCGAGATCGTTGTAGTTCATCACCGCCGTGCCCTGAAAGTCCCCGATAGGCAACACTTCCACCTCGAAGTCCAGTGTGCGCCAGCCGAGGCGGCCTTCGTCGTAGTCGAAGTAGCGATCCAGCGGCCCGGTATAGACGACCGGGGCCGACGGGGATTCCTCGCGCAGTCGATCGCGCACGCCGAACCAGTCGGTGTTGAGCCTGACCTCGATGCGGTCGTCGGCGGCCATGTTCTGCAGCCACGCCGTGTAGCCGTCCACCGGCAGGCCTTCGTAGGTGTCGCTGAAGTAGCGGTTGTCGAAGGTGTAGCGCACCGGCAGCCTGTTGATGACAGCAGCCGGGAGTTCGACGGGATCGGTCTGCCACTGCTTGGCGGTGTAGCCCTTGACGAACGCCTCGTAGAGCGGCCGGCCGATCAGCGAGATGGCCTTCTCCTCCAGGTTTTGCGCGTCGGCCGTGTCGATCTCTGCGGCTTGCTCGGCGATCAGCTGCCGCGCCTCGTCGGGCGTGAAGTACCTGCCGAAGAACTGCGAAACCAGGCCCAGCCCCATCGGGAACTGGTAGGCCTGCCCGTTGTGCATCGCGAAGACCCGGTGGCGGTAGTCGGTGAACTCGGTGAACTGCCGCACGTAATCCCAGACCTTCTGATTCGAGGTGTGGAACAGGTGGGCGCCGTACTTGTGCACCTCGATGCCGGTCTGCGGCTCCGCCTCGGAATATGCGTTGCCGCCGATGTGCGGACGCCGTTCGACGACGAGCACGCGTTTCCCGAGTTGGGTAGCCACGCGCTCGGCAATGGTCAGGCCGAAGAATCCGGAGCCGACGACGAGGAGGTCGAAACGAGCGGTCATCGGTTGCTTAGGGTATCCGACCGAACGGGCGTAACCCATTTGGCGACGCCACGGAGTCGGGGTTCGGCCAGGTGACGGCCGCCTTGGGCCAATTCGTATCAGCGGTCACAGTCGAGGCCTAATTGCCTCACAATTCAATATCAGCACTCTAGTCACACCAATCCCACTCGTACCATCAGTTCTGTGTGCTTCGTGCCGGCTACGACGGGCAGGGGCGCAGACACCGCACGCAGTTCAAATAAGTTGTCCAGATTGAGGAGACTTCCGTGCCGAACCGACGCCGACGCAAGCTTTCGACAGCCATGAGCGCGGTTGCCGCCCTGGCAGTGGCGAGTCCTTGCGCGTACTTCCTTGTTTATGAGTCGACCGCCGGCGACAAACCGACCGAGCACCATGAATTCAAGCGCGCGGCGGTGATGTCCGACCTGCCCGGCGAGCTGATGGGCGCGCTTTCGCAGGGGCTGTCACAGTTCGGGATCAACCTGCCGCCCGTTCCCGCTTTGGGCGGGAGCGGTGCCACCACCACTGGCCTGACCAGTCCAGGGTTGGGGACCACGGGCCTGACGAATCCGGGCGTGACCGGTCCAGGCCTGCTCAGTCCGGCTGCGGCGAGCCCAAGCCTGGCAAGCCCGGGGCTGCCGATTACGACACCCGGTGCGGCTGCCCTGCCCGGTGCGTTGCCTACGATGCCGGGTGCGCTGCCTACGACGCCGGGTGCGGGACTGAACCCGGCACTTTCCAACCCGGGGTTGACCAGCCCGGCTGGGATCACGCCGGGCGTCGGCGCTCAGACCCTCTCGCCCAGCGAGGTGCCGATCGACTCACAGACTGGATTGGACCCGGGTGCCGGCGGCACCTACCCGATCCTCGGTGACCCGTCGACGCTGGGCGGCGCTTCGCCTATCGCGTCCGGCGGCGGCAACGGTCCCGCGGCTAGCTCCGGCGGCGGCGGGCTCGTCAACGACGTGATGCAAGCCGCCAACCAGCTGGGTGCCGGTCAGGCCATCGACTTGCTCAAGGGCTTGGTAATGCCGGCGATCATGCAGGGCGTCCAACAAGGCGCCGGCGGCGCGCCGGGTGCCGCCGGCCTGCCGGGCCTCCCCGGCGCCCTGCCGGGTGCCGCTAAAGCCCTGCCCGGTGCAGCGGGCGCCCTTCCCGGTGTCCCCGGCGCCCTGCCGGGTGCCGCCGGCGCCCTGCCCGGTGCCGCCGCTGCCCTGCCCGGTGCCGCCGCGGCCCTGCCCGGTGCCGCCGGCGCCCTGCCCGGTGCCGCTGCCCTCCCGGGTGCCGCCGCTGCCCTCCCGGGTACCCCGGGTGCCCTGACAGGTGCGGCCGTTACCCCGCCGGCTGCCGCCGGCGCCCTCCCGGGCGGCGCGGGTACTCACTCGCCGGCCCCCAGTGCCCTGACGGGTGCTGCTGCCCCGGCTTTGCCCCACTAGACCGAAGGAACCTGTCACCTGACGGCACCGCAGAGTCCCGCACGTCTCTGCGGTGCCGTCGAACGGGCTTTCGTGGACTTTCCGTCCAATATCTCGTGTCGCCTCAGTAATAACATTAGACACACAAGTAACATCGCCTAGTGCCGTCCCGAAGTCGCGCGCCAACGATGTTGCTCACCGCCATCGCGGCGACCGTCGTCATCGTGTCGTGGGTGGGCGACGCGACGCGCGATCGCGGCCGACCCGAACCGCCGCGGGCACGCGACACCGAACTCGCCGAGCAACCGCTGGTCGGGCTCGGAGGCGGTGTCACCGTTCGCGAAGTCACCCAGGACGCACCGTTTTCGTTGGTCGCGCTGACCGGGGACCTCGCCGGCACGTCCACACGGGTGCGCGCAAAACGCCCCGACGGCTCCTGGGGACCCTGGTACCAAACGGAATACGAAACCGCGGCACCGGACGCCGGCCCCGCGGGTAGCGCATCGGGTCGGCCGGCCGGACCGAGCGAGGGGCCCCGCAGCACAGATCCGGTGTTCGTCGGCACCACCAGGACCGTCCAGATCGCGGTCACCCGCCCGATCGATGCGCCGGTGTCCCAGGGGCCTCCAGCGCCGGCGAGCACCCAGACGGACAAGGACGGTTTGGGATACAGGCCGGCATCCAAGGAACAGCCCTACGCGCAAAACATCAGCGCGATCCTCATCTCCCCGCCGCAAGCGCCGGCCCAAACGCACCCGACGCCGCCGTCCGGGGCCATCGTCCCCGGCCAGCCGCCCCCCATCATCAGCCGAGCGGAATGGGGCGCCGACGAGTCGTTGCGATGCGGTAGTCCGCAGTACGACAACGGGATTCGCGCCGCCGTGGTCCACCACACGGCGGGCAGCAATGACTATTCTCCGCTGGAATCGGCCGGCATCGTCAAGGCGATCTACACCTACCACAGCAAGACGCTGGGCTGGTGCGACATCGGCTATAACGCGCTGGTCGACAAGTACGGCCAGGTGTTCGAGGGCCGCGCCGGCGGCCTGAACAAAGCGGTCGAGGGCACCCACACCGGCGGATTCAACCGCGACACCTGGGGTGTGGCGATGATCGGCACCTTCGACGACGTCCCGCCGACGCCGATCCAGCTGCGAACTATGGGCCGGCTGATCGGCTGGCGGCTGAGCCTGGACGGCATCGACCCCAAGGGCACGGTGGCGCTGGAGTCGGCCGGCAGCCACTACACCACGTTTCCGGCCGGCGCCATAGCGAACTTGCCCACCATCTTCACCCACCGCGACGTCGGAAACACCGACTGCCCGGGCAATGCCGCCTATGCGCTGATGGACGAAATCCGGGATATCGCATCGCATTTCAACGATCCGCCGGAGGAGTTGATCAAGGCCCTGCAGGGCGGCGCCATCTACGAGCACTGGCAGGCGATCGGCGGCATGAACAGCGTCCTGGGCTCACCCACCTCGCCGGAAGACAGCGCCGAAGGCGATGCCCGTTATGCCACCTTCGCCAAGGGCGCGATGTACTGGTCGCCCGCGACCGGCCCCCAGCCGATCACCGGCGCCATCTACGACGCCTGGGCATCGCTGAGCTACGAACGCGGTCCGCTCGGGTTGCCCACCAGCGCGGAAATACAAGAGCCGCTTCGGATCACGCAGAACTTCCAGCACGGGACCCTGAACTTCGAGCGGCTCACCGGAAACGTCTCCGAGGTCGCCGACGGGATCACGACGCAGCTGTCGACGCAATCGCCGAGCGGCCCCACGGTGCCGCCCGAACACTTCTCGCTACCGACTCACCCGGCGGCCGCGTAGCTGAATTCGTTAAAGCCACCAGCGTTCCAGGACCCGTGCCACCCCGTCCTCGGTGTTTGGCGCGGCGACCTCGTCGGCGGCGGCCCGCACATCGGGATGCGCGTTGCCCATCGCAACGCCATGACCGGCCCACAGCAGCATTGGGATGTCGTTGGGCATGTCGCCGAACGCCACCACCTCGCCGCTGCCGATCCCGAGCGGCCTGGCGATCTCTTCCACGCCGCTGGCCTTGCTGATCCCCAGCGGCACGATCTCGACCAGCCCGTTGTTGGTGGAAAACGTGATATCACCTTCGATGCCGACATGCTTGGCCAGTTCGGCGGCCATGTCCTCGCTGCGCGCCCCGCTCTTGCGGATCAGCAGCTTGATGGCCGGGGCGCTGAGCAGGTCGTCGATCGACACCTCGGTGTTGTCCGGGTTGAGCCATGCGTGCTCGTAGCCCGGCGAGCTGATGAACTGCGGAGTGGCCGTGTCGTGGGCGCGCTCGCCGATCCGCTCGACGGCCAGCCCGGCACCCGGGATGACGCGGGTCGCCAGCTCGGCTAACTCGGCCAGGGCGTCGACGGCCAGGGTGCGCGCCGACAGCACCCGATCGCTTTCGGGGTCATAGATGACGGCGCCGTTGGCGCACACGGCCATCGGCGCGAATCCCAGCGCCTCGACGACTGGACGTATCCAGCGCGGCGGCCGGCCGGTCGCCACCAGGAAATACGCGCCGGCGGCGACGGCGGCACGGACCGCGTCGCGGGTGCGCGGGGTGATTGTTTCGTTTTCGTCGAACAACGTGCCGTCGACGTCGCAGGCGATGAGCGCCGGCTTGCTCACTTCGGGGTCAATGAGACGATCCGCTGGTCTGCCCCGGTCGCGTGACGCGGTCGCCACCTTGCTTCTTGACCCGCTCGGCCAATTCGGCGATCCGAAGCTGCTGGGAGACATCCTGGGATGGCGCGCTCCCACCCAGCCGCCGCGGCACCCAGAACTCGCCCTCCGGGTGCGGATATTCCTCCTGCACCCGGTACAGGATCGCGTTGATCGCCTGCTTCAGCGCGGCGTTGAGCTGCTCGACGGTTCCCTCCGGGGGCAGAGGTCGGCCTACCGCCACCGCGACCGGAATCTTGTTGCGCAACAACTTCTTTGGATGGTCCTTGGGCCAGATTCGATGGGCGCCCCAGACGACCATCGGAATGATCGGGACTTGCGCCTGCAAGGCCATCCTCGCCGCCCCGGTCTTGAACTCCCGGAGTTCGTAACTGCGACTGATGGTGGCCTCGGGATGCACCCCGACGAGTTCGCCCTCCCGCAGCCGCTGCACGGCCACCGCGTACGCGTCGTGCCCCATGGTGCGGTCCACCGGGATCAGCCCGAGGTGCTTGATCGCATAGTTGACCGCCTTCACGTCGGCCATCTCGGCTTTGATCATGAAGCGCAGCCGTCGCTTGCGTTCCTTGGCGGCGACCGACGCACCCACCCAGTCCAGGTAGCTGGTGTGGTTGAGCGCAATCAAGCCGCCGCCCCGCGCGGGAATGTTCTCCAGGCCTTCGAAGTTGAGCTTGGTTCCGTTCAGCGCGGCGACTCCCGGAACAACTATCTCCGCCAGGCGGAAAAACGGCTCTGCCATGTTCCTCTCCTTGCCCTATCGCGAGTGACGCGAAGTACGGTGGGCGGCCGCCGCGGCCAACCTTGCCGCGGCCTCGTCGGCCTCTATTTCGGCCGCCTCGGCCAACGTCGGTGCGCCGCCACCGAGCCGGTGCGGCACCCAGTAAGCGCCCGGGGGGTGCGCATACCGTTGCTGTGCCTGGTGCAGCTGTGCGCTCATCGATTCGCGCAGCGCGTCTGTGGTTGACGCGATGTCTTCGGTAGCACGAAACGGCGCGCCCACCTGCACGGTGACCGGCAGCTTGTGGCGGCCGATGTGTCGCGGATGATCCTTGGTCCAGATGCGATGCGCACCCCAGACGATCACCGGGACGATCGGGACGTCGGCTTCCCAGGCCATGCGCGCGGCGCCCGTCTTGAATTCCTTGAGCTCGAAGCTGCGGCTGATCGTGGCCTCCGGATAGACCCCAACCAGGTCGCCCTCCCGCAGCTGCCGCACGGCGACCGCGTAGGCATCCGCCCCGGCGTGTCGGTCCACCGGGATGGTGCGGGTGTGTTTGATCAAGAAATTGACCACCTTCACCTGTTGCATCTCGGCTTTAATCATGAATCTAAGCCGACGGTGCCTTCGATGCACAGCTAATGCCGCAGGAAGAAAATCCACATAGCTGGTGTGGTTGATCGCGATCACCGCGCCGCCCCGGTCGGGAATGTTCTCCTCGCCGCCGAAGGTGATGCGGGTGCCGGTTGCCAGGACGACGAGCCGGGCCGCGATCTCGAGGGCGCGAAAGACGGGCTCCGCCATCGGCTACTGCTCCGGTGCCCTGGCGGCTTCGTCGCGGCGGGCCGCCCGCTCGGCCGCCTCCTCGGCGTCCAGCAGGGCCGCCTCGGCCAACGACGGAGCGCCACCGCCCAGCCGATGGGGCACCCAGAACTCACCCGCCGGGTGCGGTCCGTAGAGCTCTTGGGCCCGTTCCAGCAAATGCTGCATCCGCGAGTGCAACAGCCCCTTCAATTCCTCGGTGGCCAGCGTCGGTTCAATCGGTTCGCCGACGAGCACCATGATCGGCACTTTGGGGCGGAACAGCTTTTTGGGGTAGCCCTTGGTCCAGATCCGCTGCGCCCCCCAGACGATGTGCGGAACGATCGGCACCCCGGCCTCGACCGCCATCCGGGCGGCCCCCGACTTGCACTCCTTGATCTCGAAGCTGCGGCTGATCGTGGCCTCGGGATAGACGCCGACCAGCTCACCGTCTTTCAGGTTCCGGACGGCGGCCTCGTAGGAGGCGGCCCCGTCCTGACGATCCACGGGGATGTGCCGCAGGCTGCGCATGATCGGCCCGGTGATCTTGCTGTCGAACACCTCCTGCTTCGCCATGAACCGCACCTTGCGCCCGAGGCCCTGCCTGTAGGCCGGCAACCCCGCGAATGTGAAGTCCAGGTAACCGGTGTGGTTGATCGCGATGACCGCACCGCCGCTTTTCGGTAAGTTCTCGGCGCCCACGACCGTGATCTTTAGACCCTGCAGGCGCCAGAATAAGCGGGCAAGCTGAATGATTGTGCCGTATACCGGTTCCACAGCCCATCAGCCTAGTGGTCCCGACTGTGAGCCGCCCGGAGTGCCCGAGGGCGCTAAGCTCGGGGGCTGATAAGCCGTTACCGTCAAGAGGCTCCTCACTGTCCCTGGAAAGGTATTTGTGCAGGTCACGAGCGTAGGCCACGCCGGGTTTCTGATCCAGACCCACGCGGGCAACATCCTGTGCGACCCCTGGGTCAATCCCGCCTACTTCGCGTCCTGGTTTCCGTTCCCGGACAACAGCACGCTCGACTGGGACAAATTGGGCGACTGCGACTACCTCTACGTCTCCCACCTGCACAGGGACCACTTCGACGCCAAGAATCTGGCCGACCACGTCAACAAGGACGCGGTGGTGCTGCTGCCCGAGTTCCCGGTGCCCGACCTGCGAAATGAGTTGGAAAAGCTGGGGTTTCACCGATTTTTCGAGACCACCGACTCGGTCAGGCACGGGATCAGCGGACCCAAGGGCGACCTCGACATCATGATCATCGCCCTGCGGGCCCCGGCCGACGGTCCGATCGGCGATTCAGCGCTGGTGGTTTCCGACGGTGTGACAACGGTTTTCAACATGAACGACGCCCGGCCGGTCGATTTGGACGTGCTGGCAGCCGAATTCGGCCACGTCGACGTGCACCTGCTGCAGTATTCCGGAGCGATCTGGTACCCGATGGTCTATGACATGCCGGCCCGCGCTAAGGAGTCGTTCGGCACCCAGAAACGCCAACGGCAGATGGACCGCGCTCGTCAGTACATCGCCCAGGTGGGCGCCACCTGGGTGGTGCCGTCGGCGGGGCCGCCATGCTTTTTGGACCCCGAGCTGCGCCACCTCAACGACGACCGCGGCGATCCGGCCAACATCTTTCCCGACCAGATGGTGTTCCTGAACCAGATGCGGGAGCACGGCCACAACGGCGGCTTGTTGATGATCCCCGGATCGACCGCGGACTTCTCTGGTACGACGCTCAATTCACTCAGCCATCCGCTGCCGGCCGACCGAGTCGAGGCCATCTTCACCACCGACAAGGCGGCCTATATCGCCGACTATGCCGACCGGATGGCGCCCGTGTTAGCCGCGGAGCGGGCGACCTGGGCCCCCGCCGCGGGCGAGCCGGTGCTGGAGCAACTGCGCGCGCTGTTCGAGCCGATCATGCTGCAAAGCGACGAGGTCTGTGATGGCATCGGCTATCCCGTAGAGCTGGCCATCGGCCCCGAGACGGTGATTCTGGACTTTCCGAAAAGGGCGGTGCGCGAACGGATTCCCGACGAAAGGGTCCGCTACGGTTTCGCAATAGCCCCGGAGTTGGTCCGCACCGTGCTGCGCGACCACGAGCCCGACTGGGTCAACACCATCTTCTTGTCCACCCGTTTCACGGCTTGGCGGATCGGCGGCTACAACGAATACCTGTACACATTCTTCAAGTGCCTCACCGATGAGCGGATCGCGTACGCCGACGGATGGTTCGCCGAGACCCACGACGACTCGACATCGGTCACTCTGGACGGCTGGGAGATGCAGCGCCGTTGCCCCCACCTCAAGGCCGATCTCTCGAAATTCGGTGTGGTAGAAGGCAACACACTGACCTGTAACCTGCATGGCTGGCAGTGGCGACTGGACGACGGCCGCTGCCTGACCTCGCGGGGCCACCAACTGCGAAGCTCGAGGAAATGAACGCGACTTACGATCCGTCCTACGATGACGGCCTCATCCAGCTGGATCGCGCGGCGATAACGCTGCGCCGCTACCACTTTCCGTCCGGCACGTCGAAGGTCATCGCCCTGGAGAGTATTCGTGGCTACAAGGCCGAGGCGTTGGGCCTGTTCGTGCAACGGCTCCGCATCTGGGGCAGCTCCGACTTCCGCCGCTGGCTACCCCTGGACATCCAACGGCCGTTCAGGTCGACGTTGGTCACCCTGGACGTACCCGGGACCTGGCCCAGCCCGGCGTGCACGCCGGCGCGCCCTGACGAGTTCACCGCGCTGCTGGACGAGCTGCTGGCCGAGCGCGGTTAGCGCGCTTCCAGCGCCGCGCGACCGGCGTTGTAACCCGGAATGAATGTGATTCCCGGACCGCCGTGGCATCCCGCACTGCCGAGGTATAGACCGTCGATCGGGATCGGCTGGCCGAGAAACCCTTTGGGACCGGGGCGGTTCGGCCCGATCTGGTCCGGGTTCAACAGCCCGTGGCAGTAGTCGCCACCCGGCGCCCCGAACATGACGCCCATGTGCCTGGGCGTGAACGTGGTGTGCCGAATGATGCTGCCTTCGAAATTGGGTGCCAATCGGGTGATCTTGTCGATCACCCGCTGACCCATTTCGACCTTTGCGCGACCGTAGCCCGTCTCATCCGGGCCGCCCTCGATCGGAAACCACAGCGCGAACGCCGAGGCGGCGTGTTTGCCCTCGGGCGCGAGGTCCGGGTCGTTCTGCGAAGGGATCTGCAGGACCACCGTCGGGTCGGCGGGAACGATCCCGCGGCGGCAATCCTCCCACTGCCGCTGGACTTCCTCCGGAGTGCAGAAAAGGCCGATCGACGCCTGCATTGCCGGGTCGTTGAGCCCCTCGTAGGGTGCGGCGAAGGCGGGGGCTTCGTCCAGCGCGAAGTGCATCTGCAGGTAGCTGCCGCGGTGGTCGATGCGCGAATACCGCTCGCGGATGTCGGCGGGCAGCGCGGCGGGATCGATGAGCTCGTTGAGCGTGACGTCGGGCGCGATGCCGGAGACGACGATCGGTGCCGCGAGGACGTCTCCCGCCTCGGTGCGCACTCCCCCGACCCCGCCGTCGGCGACCAAGATTTCGGTCACCTTGGTGCGCAGCCGCACTTCGCCGCCATGGCTTTCCAGCAGTGCACACAGATGGGAGGTGAGCGCGCCGATGCCCCCGCGCAGCTTCTTCATCTGCATCATGTCCCCGTCGGGCACGCCCAGTCCGAAAGCGAGCGCCGCCGCGCTGCCGGGCGTCGCCGGCCCACGGTAGAGCGTGTTGACGGCCAGCACGGTCATCGAGCCGCGCAGCGCACCGTGCTTTTCGCGGTCCGGGAGGTAGCGGTCCAACACGTCGGTAACCGAGCCGAAAAGCATGTCATCGATGGTCGAGCGTTCGAATTCATTTGTGGCGCAAGCGTACATCTCGTCGAAGGTTTTGGGCGGAGCGCCCGCCTCGAACCGCCCCAGTGCCCGCGTCGGTGCCTGGCTCCACGCCATCAGCCCCGCCACCCCGTTGACGGCATCCGCGCCGTGCACCTCGTTGAGGTGGGTGAACAACTTGATCGGGTCGCTGTACTGGACCAGCGGGTCGTCGCCGACGCCGCGCAGCGCGACCGACATCACCTCCAAGTCGATCGTCGGCAGGGTGTCCAGGCCCAGCTCGTCGACGACCACGGACGCCGTCGGGAATTGCACCGAGCCGGCGATCTCGAACCGGTAGCCGTCGAAAAGTTCCACCGTGGAGGCCATCCCACCGGCGTAGAGCTTGGCATCCAGGCACACCGTCCGCAGTCCCGCCTTCTGCAGTAGCACCGCCGCGGCAAGCCCGTTATGGCCCGCACCGATGACGATCGCGTCAAATCTTGTCTCAGATTCAGCCATGCTTCCTGCCCTTCACGAATGGAGGCTGGCACGGCCGCAAAGTTTTGTCAATTATGACGAAACTTGATGGCCGGTCCAGGTGATCCAGGTGCCGGAAATGCCGCCCCGCAGTGACGCGAGCGCCGCGTGGGACATCCGCGCCAACTCGCCGAGTGATCGATCGTCGCCGACCATCCAAGCTTCCATCGCTCCGAATACCGCGGCCGCAATGCAGCGGGCGGCCACCGTGATGCGTAGCCGCGAATCTGTCGTTGGATCTGCCGTACAGCTACGCCTATGAAACTGCGCCTCGATGGCATCGGCGAGGTCGGCCTGGACGTCCCGGATGTGGCGGACGATGCGGCCCTGGTCGAACTCGCCACCCCTTAAGGCAGCGATTTTAGTAACGGCTTCAACGTCATACGGAAACGCAAAGATGGCCGCTTGCACGGAATCAATGACCGGTTCGTCGGACGGCCTGGCGTCCAGTGCCGCGCGAAACCAGTTCAGTCCGGTGAAGTCGGCAAACAGCAGATCGTGCTTTGAGCTGAAGTGGCGATAGAAGGTCCGCAGCGATACCCCCGCATCCGCCGCGATCTGCTCCGCCGAGGTCTCCTCCACGCCCTGGGCCAGGAACCGCACCACCGCGGCCTGACGCAACGCCTCCCGGGTCCGTTCGCTGCGCACCGTCCGCGCGGGCCTGACCATGTCAGTAAGGTACCAAGGGTTATGACAATATTGACAAAACTTTGCGGCGCAGTGAGACTGCGCCCATGGTCTCCATCATCGTCCACTTTCTACTCGGGCTTGCCTGCATAGGCGGGATCATCGCGTCGAACCCGAAGATCTACGCGAAACCCGAAGGCGGGCAGTGGCTTTCGCCGCTGGAATGCGTGTACTACGCCGCCGGCATCGCGTCGATCGCGCTGGGCTACTACTTCAACATCCACTACATGCTCGCCGCGCACGGGCAGGGGAACCTGGTCTCGGGGCCTGGCAGCTGGCCGCACTTCGTGCGGGAGCAGTTCGCCAACCCGGCCTGCGGTTCGGGTAGCCAGGACTACCTGGTCGCGAATGTCATTCTGATGCCGGCGTTCACCATCGTCGACGGCCTTCGGCGCGGCATCCGCCGCCCATGGCTGTTCTTTCTGTCCAGCTTCTTTACCAGCTTTGCTTTCCCGTTTGCCTTCTACTTCGCCACCATGGAACGGCAACGCCGGCATAACCAAGCGCGCGCGGCCGTCGACGCTTAGGCCGAGCCTTTTGCCCAGCGACGGGCCCACTGGTCCAAGGGAATCAGTGCCTCGCCGAGCGAGCGCCCCATCTCGCTCAGTTCGTAGCACTGGTCGTCCCGCTTGACGATAAGCCCCGCATCGGTCAGCTCACCGAGACGGTCGTAGAGAACGCTGGGCGACATGCCGTCGCAGCGCTCGCGTAACGACCTGGCGCCCA